>Ga0209648_10000029_pt1 | contig 81431 bp, 74 predicted proteins | sample GraSoi2013_115cm_FD_185830 | JGI IMG/M metagenome (GOLD analysis project Ga0209648, IMG submission 185830) | Grasslands soil microbial communities from the Angelo Coastal Reserve, California, USA - Sample 9_17_2013_115cm (SPAdes) (version 2) | ecosystem: Environmental > Terrestrial > Soil >... | reverse complement strand
TGAGTTACCAGTGGCAGAAGAACGGGGCGAGCATCGCAGGAGCGACAGCGGCAAGTTACACGACGCCGGCAACGACGACCTCGGATAGCGGGTCGACGTTCGCGGTGGTGGTTACGAACACGGCGGGAACGGTGACCAGCAGCGCGGCGACGCTGACGGTGAATGCGGCAGCGGTAGCGCCGACGATCACCACACAGCCGGGGAACCAGACGGTGACGGCAGGCCAGACGGCGACGTTCACGGTCGCGGCAACAGGGACGGCGCCGCTGAGTTACCAGTGGCAGAAGAACGGGGCGAGCATCGCAGGAGCGACAGCGGCAAGTTACACGACGCCGGCAACGACGACCTCGGATAGCGGGTCGACGTTCGCGGTGGTGGTTACGAACACGGCGGGGACGGTGACCAGCAGTGCAGCGACGCTGACGGTGAATGCGGCAGCGGCGCCTGCAATTCAGGTGAGTTCCACTTCCCTCAACCTTGGAAGCGCAGTGGTTGGCACTAGCCTGTCTCAGGTGTTAATCATCACCAACACCGGCACAGCCACTTTGACCATTACCCAAGTGACTACGTCCGGGTCTAGTGCTTTCAGTGTTAGCGGGTTCACATTGCCCTTGAGCGTAAATCCAGGGGTACAGACGACGATTACAGTGGCCTTCCAGCCAACAGCGGTTGGCACACTATCCGGCAACATTTCAATTGTGAGCAACGCACCCACTTCGCCGACATCCGTCGCGTTAGCCGGCACAGGAATCGCCGCCACCCTCACCCTGGGTATCAGCCCGACGAGCCTGAGCTTCGGCAACGTCACCACGGGCACGTCTTCTGCCCCGCAAAATGTGACTATCACGAATACCGGCAATTCAAGTGTCTTGATTTCGCAGATAACCTTGAACGGGTCCGGCTACTCGATGACCGGCGGAAGTGCGCCTGTGACACTGTCTCCGTCGCAGAACCTCACGCTGACCATCCAGTTCAGTCCTGCGACAGCGGGGACCGCAAATGGAGGCATCTCGATTGTGAGCAACGCGACCGGGTCGCCCGCCACGGTCTCTCTATCAGGGACGGGAGTTACGTCCGTACAGCATTCGGTGGTGCTAACCTGGAATGCCAGCACTTCAACCGTGGCCGGCTACAACGTTTATCGTAGTGCGGTGAGCGGGAGTGGGTACATCAAAATCAACTCATCGCTGGTTGCCGTGCTCAGTTATACAGATTCTACCGTGCAGAGCGGCACGACCTACTTCTACGTGACGACGGCAGTAGATTCGACTGGCAACGAGAGCATGTACTCGAATGAGGTGTCCGCTCCAATACCATAAAGTGGAGCATTGGGAATAACTCAGGCGCTTTGCGTGTCGAATGGCGGACTTGGGCCATAAGGCCTGGGATATCTGAAGGAGGACAACTCCGGGCCGACAATGCCGTGGGAGAATAAGCATCCACTTGCAATAGAAACATGAAGGAGCACACTACGCCCTTCCCACAATTCGCGATCTAGGCATTCTTTCTAGCAATTTGAGACGTGCCATCGTCTCAAACCCGGGCTGCCGGAGATTTCATCGTCCTGAGGGGCAGGTTTAACACCTGTACTTAAATTGGCCTTCCATTCAGTATCGGCAGAATTGTTATAGCCGTACGCTTACGTCCAGCGGAGCTCTGAGGTCTGGACGATGAGACTTGCACAATACAGGACTGCCGAGGGCATGCTTTTCGATGCCTTGGTACCGACTTCCCGGGCAAAGCGAGCTTTCCTGTGCCTAGCAATGCTCTTACCTGCAATACTCGTCTGGGGGTGCTCTGGTATTGTTAGTGGCCAAAACTCATCGCCTGCCACGCCGACCCCACAAACCTTTAGTATCAGCGGGACGATTACCCCCGTCACCGGTGGGAATGGCGCGACGGTAACGCTCAGCGGAGTAGCGAACGCTACAACCACAGCCGACGGTTCAGGAAATTTCACTTTCAGTGGCTTGGCCAACGGGACATATACAGTTACTCCCAGTCATACGGGTTACGCCTTCAGCCCCAGTAGCCTGAATGTAACGGTCAGCGGTGCCAATATCACTACGGGATTAAATTTCACGGCGAGTGCTCTAACCTTTACCGTCTCTGGAACAATTAGCCCCGCGGCAGCAGGGAGCGGAGCAACGGTCACGCTTAGCGGGGCAGCAGCAGCCACCACGACTGCCGACACCGGGGGCAATTACACATTCACTGGATTGGCAAACGGTACGTACGCAGTAACTCCAAGCCGCACGGGTTACACTTTCAACCCAAGCACCCAGACAGCCACCGTCGCCGGAGCCAACGTAACGGGAGTGAATTTCACAGCCCAGACCAACCCGACTTTTAGCATCTCAGGGACAATCAGTCCGACAACGGGTGGGAGCGGAGCGACAGTCACGCTGAGTGGGGCAGCAGCAGCCACCACGACTGCCGACACCGGGGGCAATTACGCGTTTACCGGATTAGGCAACGGGACCTACACGGTGACTCCTACAAACACTGGATTCGCCTTTACGCCGATGAACCAGAGTGTGACGGTCAGTGGTGCCAATGTTTCTGGCGTGAATTTCACAGCCAGTGCACAAGTAGCGCACTCCGTGCTGCTGACCTGGATTGCAAGCACTACTTCAACGGTGACCGGATACAACGTCTACAGGAGTACGGTGAGCGGAACAGGGTACGCAAAGATCAATTCTTCACTCGTTCTCGCTCCCCTTATCAGTTACACCGACACGAGTGTGCTGACGGGCACGACCTACTATTACGTGACTACGGCTGCGGACAGCAGCGGTAACGAGAGCACCAATTCCAACGAAGCTACGGCAATTATTCCTTGATTCGAGATCAGCGCCTGGCCGTAGTCACCTGGAGTTCCCCTGCGGCGGCGTGGTTTCGATGCCATTTGGCATAGGCCCATACGAGGACTTGCGCTAGCAAAGCGCCGGTGGCATCGACGACAACGTCGCGCACTCTTGCCTCCCTTAGCGGAACAAACGATTGATGCCATTCGTCGAACCCCGCATAGGTGACAGCTATCAACAGTGTGTATACAGCCCAGTCAAATCTCCAGCCTGAGCGATTCCCTCGCACCCCGTGGAAAACGGCGATGCTGAACACTCCGAATTCCGTGACGTGGGCCAGCTTCCGAATCAGTGTGTGTATCCGATTAAGCGTCCGGCAATCGGCGAAGGGGAAAAGCCGATGTAAGAGCGGGATAATCACGTGCGCCGTTTGCTGGCTACTGAAGTAATGTGTGGAAAAGAACGAAATTAGAATCGCAACGCAGATTGCGGGAATCCAGTGTTTCAGGCGACCGCTCAAGACCAATCCTTAGCAGGACTTGCCTGTGAATTTTGTAGCCCGTTTCGCCGAGATCTCATTGTTCTTCCCCCGCTCATCCGGTTGCATATCTTCGCACTTTTTCCCTCCGAGCCTCGTGGAAGCCGAGCCAAGATTGTATCCCCGAGTTGCTGAGCATTAGATTTCGCCTGGGCGGCACCTGCGCCATCAACTTGCAGTGAGCTCGTTGATCGTTTGCCGCGCCCGATCTGCAACCGGAGACTTCGGATCGATGCTGATGGCTTTCTCTAACTCTGCCTTGGCCCGGCTTGGATCCTGCAGCTTCTGGTAGGCCAAGCCGAGGTGGTAACGATAGCTTTGGTTGTTCGGCGCGGCCTTCACGGCGCCCTCGAAGAGGGGTGCAGCGGCAGAGTACGCACGATTGTGATAGTAAGCCCACCCCAACGTGTCAGCGGTATTAGGAAGGTTGGGCAGACCCTTGCGCGCTATCTGAGCGAGGCTCAGGGCAACCGTAACGTCGCCGTTGTGTTCAAGCAGCAAGTAAGCCAGATTGTTGGATGCGATGGCGTGTTCCGGCTGAATGGAGAGCGCCTTTTGATAATTATCCCGGGCCAGTCGCCAATCCCCGGTTTTTTCATACAGGCCGCCCAAAGCCAGAAGCAGCTGGGGATCTCGAGGCGAGAGTTTGATGGCCTTCTGGTAGTTGGTGACTGCCGCATCACTCTTATTTAGGGAAGTCTGTACTTGGGCGAGCAGTGCGAATGCGCTTGCGTTGGTATGGTCCAACTCGACGGCATGGGTTAAAGCAGCTTCGGCAGGCTCGTTCTGCCGGGACTGCAGCAAGATCTCCCCCTGCATCACGTAGAGCGCCGAAGGATTGGGGTTGTGACTGATCTGCTCCTGGAGGAATTTCAATGCCTCGGTGGTCTTATTCGTCGCCACGTAGGCGGCGGCCAGCCCCTTGACGGCGTCGATCGAGTTCGGGTCGTGGCTCAGCGCTTGTTTATAAAGCGACTCGGCATCGTTCCAGCGTTTTTGAGTAACCCGAAGTAACGCGAGCTTGATGTACGGCAGGGGACTGTGCGGAGTTAGCTTGAGGAGATTATTTAGGTCAACCTCTGCGCCGGGCGCGTCGCCCTGGTTGATGCGCGCAGTGGCGTGGTACAGGTACGCGTCGACGGAAAGGGGGGACGACTTTTTAAGTTGCTTGCTGATGTCTTCCAGGGCATGCCAGTCCGAGCGAAGCGTGGCGTTTTTCCCGAGGGACACCCAGGCCTCTGTAAAGTTCGGCCGCAACCGCACGGCCTCGCGCCACTCGCTTTCGGCCTGCTGCATATTGGACTTCTGGCTGTACGCCAATCCGAGATGATAATGCCCCACGGCGTTATCCGGTGCGCCCTTCAGGGCCTGCTGAAGTGTGATGATGGCTTCATCCGTCTGATTCTGGCGAACCTGAACCTGTCCTTTCAGGACAAGTGCTTCCGAATCCTGAGGAGCCTTCTTTAGGATTTCCTGAATCTGGGTGTTCGCCTCGCCAAGCTGGTCGTTGAAAATCAAAAGTTGTGCATAGCCTTTCCGCACGTTGAGATCGTTGGGATATTTTCCCAAGAGTGATTGGAATTCGCTGAGCGCCTTGGTGTACTGTCCTCGGGCGAGATAGGACTCCGCCAGCAGCCGGTAGGCACTGGGATCACTGCTCAATTGCTCCTTTGCATCCGTCAGCACTTTCTCACCTTGGGCTTCCTGGCCTTCACTGAAATAGAGGGCCGCGAGACCCGCGCGTGGCATCACGTCTTTCGATTTCAGTTGAATTGCGTCTGTGAATTCTTTTTCAGCCTCTGCCCACCGCTTCTGCTGCTGGTAGAACTTGCCCAGCGTGATGAGTGGCAGCAGTGAGACAGGGTCGAGTGTCTGGGCCTTCTTGTAGTTCTTCTCCGCCTCCTGAAGAAGGTTTGATCGTACCTGTATATGGCCGAGATTCAGATAGACAATCGATCGATCCGCGGCCATGCCCACGGCATCATTCGCTTCTCTCAGGGCATCCTGCAAGTTGCCTAGTGCCAGGTCGGTGTTGGAAAGAAGCATCTGCGCATCCGCATCTTTGGGATTGCTGCCAAGGACGAGTAGGGCACGTTGCTTCGCTTCTTGAGCTCTGCCCCCTGCGAGGATCAGTTGCCCTAGGTCGAGTCGTGCTGCCCAGTTCTCGGGCTGTAGATCGATGGTGCGGCCCAATTCCTGGTAGGCCGATGCCCAACTACCCATCTTCAAATGCGTTTGTGCCAATTTGTAGTGGCCCTCAGGCGAGCGTGGGTCAATTTGCAGGACCCGGCCGTAGGAGATTAGGGCCTCAGCATATTTGCCGTCCTGGAAGGCCTGATTTCCCCGCGACAAGAACTTCTGCTTCTTGGCATTGGGGTCTCTGGAGCAGCCGAAGATAAGCAAGCCACAAGAAAGCAATAGAATGATTTTATGAATGCACGTCAAACGGAAGGTCATCATATGCCTCAAGGTCATGAATGGCTTCTAGCCAGCATGGTACCAGAAAGGAAAGAAGCAATTCTGCAGCCATGTACCTAATCTGAAGGTCGATGTTACGTGTCTTGTAACACGCCGAATAAATGCGTTGCTTTGAAGCGCCCAATGCTCAAGAGCCCTGGCGGGAAAACAGGGAGTGGACTCCTGGGGGTAAAGTAGATATTCTCGGGACAAATGGGATAGACTAGTTCCACTGTCCGTGTTTACTTGGGGACTGGGTAATTCACGTTCGGGCTACAAATCGTCTGAAATCCATGTAACTAATAGGCATGGAAGAAGTTACAAGGTTTATAGAGGGCCCAACAAATGGTGCCAAACTGGCATCGGCCGTGCTTCTGCAGCAGGTGGCACGTATACTTAATTCAGGGCGGGCGGTCCCTAGTCTGGCTGCGAAGATTTGGTTAAGGATCTTGCGAATATGCTTCGGAATGGCGAAATCAATTTGCGTGAGATTGTGCGGATACTTCGGCGCTATTGGTGGATCTTGCCCACAATCACATTGTTGGCCGGAGCCTTGGGAATGGTCCCGGCTATGGTGCTGCCGAAGAAATACACCTCCTCAACCGTCGTGCTGGTGGAGCCTCCGAGCGTATCGAAGGAAGTGGTGCCTTCGCTGATCACTGAGGACCTCTACCACCGCATGGCCTCAATGAAGGAACAAATTCTAAGCCGCTCGCGGTTGCAGCCGATCATTGAGAAACTGAGTCTCTATCCCGAAGACCGTGGGAAGAAGCACATGGAGGACTTGGTCGACCGATTGCGGCAATCAATCGACGTGTCTCTGATGGAACCTATGACCGGTTCGAACGACCGTCAACCACCGGGATTCCATGTCAGCGTCACTTTCAATGATTCGCGAACTGCGCAACAGATCTGTACGGAAATCACCTCTATGTTTTTGGAGCAGAACGCCGAGCGTCGCATTGGGCAGGTCAAAGTCACGACGCAGTTTCTGACCCAAGAGGTCGAAGAGGCAAAGACCAAGCTGGATGAGCAGGATGCCAAGCTCGCCCAATTCAAGCGGCAGTATCTCGGCTCATTGCCGGAAGAGCAGCAAAGCAATCTTAGCCTCCTAGCGGGGCTCAACACCCAGTTAGAAGTAGCCAATCAAGCGCTCAGCAGGGCTCAGCAAGACAAGGCTTTCAACGAAACACTGCTCAATCAGCAGGAAGCCACATTTAAGGCCTCACAGGCGGGCGCACAGAGTCAGGATTCGCTCGAACTGCAATTGACTTCTCTGCAAACAAAGTTGACGGAACTACTCGCGAAGTACACCCCAGAACACCCCGATGTTGTCAAGCTGAAGACAGAGATTGAGGAGACTAAGCAGAGGATGGCGGCGGGCGACAATAAACCTTCCAGTGGATCGACCCAGGCCGGAATCCATGAACCCCCTCAAATCCAGCAGTTACGGGCAAAGATCAAGCTGGACGACATGAGTATCGCAGATTCCGTGAAGCATCAGGCGCAAATCCAGGTTGAAATCCGCCAACTGCAAGGCCGCCTTCAAGCAAGTCCGATGGTGGAGCAGCAATTCAAAGAACTCACGCGCAATTACCAGACAGCCTCGGATATGTACAACGAATTGCTGAAGAGGCAGCAGAATTCGTCGATGGCCGGAGAGTTGGAGAATAAACAACAAAGCGAGACATTCCGGATTTTGGATTCTCCAAGCCTCCCCCAGACGCCCTCCTTCCCAAAGAAAATCCTTTTTTTTGGGGGAGGCGCCGGAGCCGGATTGGCACTTGGCCTGGGGATTCTCTACTTCCTGGCTTTGACAGACAAGGCCATGTACTCCGAGCGCGACGTCGAACTGTGCCTGAAACTTCCCGTCCTGACGACCGTCCCCAGTTTTGATGTCCCGGCTCATGGAAACAGATTGAAGTAGGACGGTATTAAGAACTACGACGAGCCCCTTGTTTCTAAGGCATGAAGGTCACTGAGAAGGACTGAAAGAGCGATGAGCCGGATCCACGAAGCCTTAAAAAAAGCCGCAGAAGAGCGAAGCGCGCAGACTGCGAATCGGGCGGCTTCTGACCTTTTGGATTTATCGATCCACGAAGAGCTAGCCGCAAAACCGCCGGTGAATGGGGACGCTCACGCGAAGCTTCGCACCGGCGAGAAGAGCGATGCTGGGCTACTGCGTTTCGAGGAGTTTGCGAAACGATGCACGCATGCCAACTGGAAGATAAATTCAGCCGCAAGCGTTTATTCCGCGCATTCGAACAATTCGGTCGGTGCCGAAAAATTCCGGACCCTGCGCTCGCGGCTTTACCAGATTGCTTCGGCGCAGCCACTGAAGCGAATTCTTATCACCAGCAGTACTCCTGCCGAGGGCAAGACCTTTGTGGCTGCGAATTTGGCGCAATCCTTCACCCGGCAGGAAAATCGCAGGGTTCTGCTCATTGACGCCGATCTGAGAGCTTCGCGCCTGCACCTCCACTTGGGCGCTTCGGAAAAACCGGGATTGTCTGATTATCTGCATGGAGATGTTGACGAATACCAGGTTACACAGATGGAGAAGGACGGGAACCTGTGCCTTATTCCAGGCGGACGTGAGGTTTCGAATCCGAGCGAGTTGCTGCACAGCGATCGCATGAAGCAACTGCTCGATCGCATGTCGCTGATCTTCGATTGGATCATTCTGGATTCACCGCCGGCGTTACCCGTGCACGACCCCAGCATCCTCGCCGATATGTGCGATGGTGTACTGTTTGTAGTGAGGGCCGGTTCAACTGATTTTGAGCTGGCTACAAAAGCTTCCATGGAATTTCGTGAAAAAAATCTGCTTGGTGTTGTGCTTAACCGCGTGGAAAAAGGCGATGCGTATGGCAGTTATTACTACGGGTATAACTCTCAGCACGGTAGCGAGCCGCAAGCCAAGAGCTGACTCAGCGATAGAAAGTTTACCGCCAGTATTTCGTCCAAGAATAATCAGCTAGTGGGGCTGCGCAGCCGCCAAAGGCGCGGGCGGTTCGCCTTTCCGCAAAGCCCAATAGACAGGTAAAAGCGGCACCAAACCAATCAGGAAGAAAACGATTCCACCCTGATGGTGCAGGCTTCCGGTCAGAAAAGCAGGGTTGACGTAGTTGGCCAGTAAAGTAAGCGCGGCGATGCGGATCCCATTTTTCACGAGCATCATGCAAAGCCCCGCGGCCACAAATGCCAGCTTTTTCCAGAACGGCCGGAAAGAGAAGTGCGCCACAAGCAAAGCCAGAATCAAAAGCGCTAAACTTGAACGGATTCCGCTGCATTCCTGCGCTACTTCAATCGATATTTTGGGTAGGTGAAAAACAAAGCCTTGGCGTAATACGGGAGCTCCACTTAGTTCGAAGAACAGTTCCGCAATCGCTGCAGAACCCGCCTGCAACCAGTAAATGATCTTGCGAAGAAAAAGATCCGGAATGGGGATTGCCAAAAGGAGGAATGCGAGCGCGAACCAGCAGGATTTCGCAGTAGATGAGCCCAAAGCGAATAGATGGCCAGCAATCACCAGAAGGATGAGAGAAAGGGTGTAGCCGCTCAACCGAGTCTTGGGGGCGCAGGCCTCGCAGTTTAGCGAAAAGAGAGCCATCAGTAGGGAGAGCGCGAGAAAAAGCACGGCCGGCCAGATGCTGAAGCCGCCTTGTGTCTGCAACGGTTTTCGCTCTGTGTACAGCAGCCAGGCGGTAATAATTGGAATCAGCAGGATGTGGGAAGCGGTCTCATCCTGGCTAGCAAGCTGAAAGAGTCCATAAACTGGTCTCGCAAAGAGCAACACGGAAAGCGAAACCCATACCCCAAAGATCAGCCAGCGATTTGGAATTCGGGGGTAAGCGGCGGTCAAGGACGAGTCCTTCCGGCGAGACCCAGTGTTGAAGTGTGTGGCGTGCTCACCTTTGAATTTCCCGGTTTTTCCTCATCGTCAAAGTAACTCCGGGTGACACCCATTAATGCCATTCATAGTATTTCAGATATTCGGCCGAACACACGCAGGCCGATCTGACTTGATGTCCAAATATCAATCGGTGACTGTCGACGTCGCACTTCGCCATATCCTCGCCGAGCGCAGCAGATTTCCTCGAAGCCTCTTCGACTTGGCATTCTTCCCAGTCTCTGGTCTGTGGGAGTCCGATCCGCAACCCCAGCACGGATTCGCCGGTTCTCACCCGCCTCAGGAGTCTTTGAGAGGCTTGCAGAACCTCTGGCTCTGGAGGGCACTGATTCGGTAAGTTGAGGGGCTATTCTTGCCTGAGGCGTCAAAAGAGCTGAAAAATACTACCTCCGACGAGAGTCCGCGGCACGAGGCATTGATGTAAAAGCATTGTTTTCAGCACATTAAAGATGTATTCAAAGCAACTAGAACCACATTGGGGAACGCGATTACAACAATAGGGCATAGCTTTTCTCATTGCCGGCGGTCCTCGGTCTGGAGAATCGGCGCCTCCAACACTACTTTTTATAACCCACTTAAATTCAATAAGTTAGGAAACGAACAGGGCGGGATTAGCGGGCTCGACGCGACGGCCAATTGGCAGGGTAATTGCCATTAGAGGGGTGACGGTTCGCTGTGACCGTAACGGCGATAGCCTACCGAAGAGACGAAGTTGGATAGGACAACGGACGAAACTTTGACCTCATTAATGGAAAGTGCGTCAAGCGGTTCAAGCTCCAAAGCTTCTTGGTACGCCCTCCAAGTGCGTTCTCGCAAAGAAGGGTACGTCGCCTCGCAAATCCAAGGGCAGGGGTACGAATGTCTCCTACCGACCTATAGGAGCGTTCGAAAGTGGTCGGACCGGGTAAGAGATGTGGAACAGCCCCTTTTCCCTGGATATCTCTTCTGCCGCTTTGATTTTCAGAATCGCCGCCCTGTGATTACCACCCCAGGGGTCTTGCAAATCGTCGGGTACGGCCGGACGGCAATTTCAGTTTCGGACGAGGAAATCCAGTCTCTGCAACTCGCCGTCTCTTCCGGGATACCCAAGCAGCCGTGGCCTTACCTGGAAGTTGGCCAACGCGTGCGGGTGAACTACGGAACCTTATCCGGGCTGGAAGGCATTCTGGTTAACGTGAAAGGAAATCATCGTGTCGTTCTTTCGGTGACGCTCCTGCAGAGATCAGTGGCAATGGAAGTGGAAGCTTCATGGCTTACCGTAGTCAAGGAAGAGACCCGAGAAAGTTTGACACAGCGGATACTTCGCCCGATCCGCGTGCCGATGGGGAACTAAGTTCAATCGGATGGGAATCGGAGCAAGGAAAATGAGTCCAATGGAAGCGATCGCGCGGCGAGAGAAAACAAAGCCCGAGTTGGAAGTTCGCGCTCATCTGTCCGTGCCCAACATGGGCAACACGCCGCAACGGATGTTGCTGATTGAGGATGCTTTTGCCTCCATGCTGTACCTAGAGCGCCGGCGTGCAGAGCGCGCACAAAAGCGGTTCGTACTGATCCTGGTGGATGTACAGAAGATTGTGAGCGGTATTTCGGGCAAGGATCGCATCGTACAGATGCTGGCGAAGTCGGTGTCCGAATCCACGCGGGAAACGGACATCATCGGCTGGTATCTCGAAAATAGCCTGATTGGAGTGATCGGGACAGAACTTGGGAAGGCCTCCAACGAAGTTGTCGAGAAGAGATTTGTGGACAAGCTCCGGAACATTTTCGAGTCCACGATGGGAATTGAGAAGAGCTCTACGATCTCAGTCTCTTTCCACTTCTTTCCAGAAGAGCATGGAAGCGGAGCAAATGACCACTTGGCGAACATCAAGCTTTATCCGGAAATTCAGAAACGTGAAGACGTGAGAAAGGTCCCGCTCGCGATTAAGCGCGCCATCGATATGGCCGGCAGCGCTGCGGCCCTTGTTTTTCTTTCTCCGGTTTTTGCGGCCGTGGCCCTGGCGATCAAGTTTTCTTCCAAAGGGCCGGTGCTGTTCAAGCAGGAGCGCCTTGGCCAGCATGGCAAGACTTTTACCGTCTTGAAGTTCCGGTCAATGCGGACGGATTGCGATTCAAAGATTCACCAGCAATACGTCGAACAATTCATCGCCGGCCAGGTGGATGGAAATTCGGAAGCAGCCGCGAAGCCGGTGTTCAAGATTCAGAAAGATCCTCGAGTGACTCCAATCGGCCGGTTTATTCGCAAGACCAGCCTGGATGAGTTGCCGCAATTCTGGAATGTACTGCACGGAGAAATGTCTCTGGTTGGCCCGCGCCCAGCACTCGCTTACGAATTCCGGAAGTACGAAGTATGGCAGCGTCGGCGGGTCCTGGAAATCAAGCCCGGCATCACCGGTTTGTGGCAGGTTGAGGGGCGCAGTCGGACGCGCTTTGATGAAATGGTGCGCCTGGATCTGAAGTATGCGAGGGCCTGGTCCGTTTGGCTGGACCTGAAGATTCTGGTGCAGACTCCCGGCGCCGTGATTCAAGGCGAGGGCGCTCACTAGACGGATGTGCCCGGGCGCCTTCTCCTCTGGAAAATTCAGCGGAACCGCATGTGTGGATCCGGCTGAAGAACATGACCTCATCAAATAGTTCCTCTTTGATCGCTCCACAAAGCGCCGCTGCCCCCGGCGGAGCCTAGACCGAAGGAAGTCCCAAGGAGTTTCGACCATGCGTATCGGTGTGATTGGTTACGGTTACTGGGGGCCGAATATCGTTCGGAATTTTCATTCCCAGGACAATTGCGAAGTGGTACTGGTGGCGGATCGCAATCCAGAGTGCGAATCACGTCTGAAGAAAACGTTTCCGGGCGTGGACTTTACGACTGACGAACATCAAATCCTGACGTCGCCCGACATCGATGTCGTGGCTGTGGTGACTCCGGTCTGGACTCATTTCGAACTGGCCAAGAAAGCTCTTGAGAATGGTAAGCATGTGTTTGTGGAAAAGCCCTTCACTTACAGCGTGGCGCAGGGCGAAGAACTGGTGGAACTTGCGGCGCGGAAAAACCTGAAGATCATGGTGGATCACACCTTCCTGTTTACTGGTGCGGTGCGAAAAATCAAGGAGCTGGTCGACAAGAAGCAACTCGGCGATCTCTATTATTACGATGCCCTACGCGTAAACCTCGGACTGTTCCAGCATGATGTGAATGTGATCTGGGACCTGGCTCCCCACGATCTTTCGATCATGGATTACGTAATCGGCGAAAAGCCCGAAGCCGTTGTAGCCACAGGGGAAAAGCACCTGAATGGCGTCGAAGACGTTGCATTCATCACGGTGTATTTTCCGAAGCGGATTATTGCCCATGTGAACGTGAACTGGCTCTCTCCGGTGAAAGTACGGACGACGCTCATCGGTGGCGAAAAGAAAATGCTGGTCTGGAACGATCTGGAAGTGGACGAAAAGCTGAGGATTTACGACAAGGGAGTCAGCATGTCCACGAACCCGAGCAACCTGCACCAGTTGCTGGTCAGCTATCGCTCGGGAGATATGTGGGCGCCGCAAGTGGAGCAGGTGGAAGCACTGCGCGCGGAGACAGCATATTTCATCAAATGTATTGAAGAAAACACCAAGCCATTCAACGACGGTGAAGCCGGTCTTCGTGTGGTACGAATCCTGGAAGCTGCCGATCGATCCATCCGCACTCGCGGGGAGGCCATAACGCTGTGAGCGACTACGTTTGCATCGCGCCCAGCGTGAAGTTGGGGAAAGATGTCAAGCTCTCGAAATTCATCAATCTTTACGGGTGCGAGATTGGCGATAACACCAAGATTGGGGCGTTCGTCGAAATTCAGAAGAACGCAAGCGTAGGCCGTTGCTGCAAGATCTCCAGCCACACTTTCATCTGTGAAGGAGTGGAAATTGAGGACAACGTGTTTATCGGACACGGTGTGACGTTCATAAATGACGTTTATCCGCGCGCAACCGTGGCCGGCGGCGGCCTGCAAACGGAAGCCGATTGGAAGGTTGAGAGGACCAGAATTTGCAAAGGCGCCTCAGTCGGTTCGGGATCCACGATTTTGTGCAACGTAACGGTTGGCGAAAACGCAATTGTTGGCGCGGGGAGCGTTGTGACTAAGGATGTGCCCGCGAATGTGATCATGGCGGGGAATCCGGCGAAATTTTTGAGATTTGTGAACGAGGAGAAAAAGTAAGGATATGGCAAACCCGACGAAAGTACCGTTTCTTGATCTTGTGACGCCGCACCAGGAACTCCAGGCAGAGCTTCTGGCGGTAGTCAAGAAAGCCTTCAGCAACGCGGGGTTCATTGGCGGCCCGATGGTGGAGGAATTTGAACGGGAGTTTGCTGCATTTTGCGGGACGAAATATTGTGTGGGAGTGAACAGCGGCACAGACGCTTTGCGTTTCGCGTTCATGGCCGCGGGCGTTCAGACGGGAGACATCATCGTCACCGTGTCACACACCTTCATCGCGACGACGGAAGCCATTTCGCAGGCCGGCGCGCAAATCGCTTTCGTGGATATTCACGAGCAGACCTACACGATGGACCCGGAGAAGCTCCAGGAGTATCTCGAGACTCGCTGTGAAATTAGCGCGACGAGCGGTGAACTTATCGAACGCGATTCAAAGCGTCGCGTCGCTGGAATTGTGCCCGTTCATTTGTACGGCCAGACTGCGGACATGGACCCAATCCTGGAGCTTGCGGCGAGGTACAACCTCTTCGTAATCGAGGATGCGTGTCAAGCGCACGGGGCGCAGTATTTTTCCCAAAAAGATAACGCCTGGAAGCTCGCAGGATCTATGGGAAAAGCCGCGGCTTTCAGCTTCTATCCGGGCAAAAATCTGGGCGCGTGCGGAGAAGCCGGAGCCGCCACCACAAACGACCCTGACATGGCTGCTCGAATGAAGATGATTCGCGACCACGGCCAGGCAAAAAAGTACTACCACGACATCGAAGGTTATAACGGCCGGCTGGATTCGATTCAGGCGGGATGGCTGTCGGTGAAACTCCGTCATCTTGCCAAGTGGAATGAATCGCGGCGCAAACTTGCTCACCATTATCATGACTTATTTGCGGACATTAAGGACGTGGTAATTCTCCCATTGGAAATCTCTTGGACGAAGGGTGTCTATCACCTCTATGTCGTCCGGGTGCAGGACCGAGAAGGGTTGCAGGCCCGTCTGGCTGAGGCCGGGATTGGTACTGGTATTCATTACCCAATTCCGCTCCATCAGCAGAAGGCCTATCATCACCTTGGCTACAAGACCTGCGATTTTCCGGTAACAGAACGGGTTGCCCGGGAGATCGTTTCCCTGCCGATGTTCCCCCAACTTTCTCATTCCCAGCAGGATGAAGTTGTCGCTGCGGTGAAAGAATTTATCGGGGCTAAAGTCGTAGCGACTCGCTAGTCGTTTCCGAACCGTTCCGAGTCACATTTCTTACGCCGGCATCGCCGAAACTGCTCTCTCGTTTCCGATGCCGGCGAACTTAGTCCCGATCCCTCTTTCCTGGCTACCTCAAATCGAATCTAACAGCACGCACAAATTCATTTCCAACCTCAAGCATTGACCCAAGCCAACTTCTCGTAAGCACACAGAAGATTCATGTTTCTACGCGCGTTCCAACTGCCTCGAATCGACCGGTTAGCTACGGTCTATCTTTGCCATCCGGTTGCCAAGCTGACGGGATGGACTGCGAGATACTGTGTGCCGATTTTGACTTATCACAGTATTTCAGAAAATCTGTTCGGAAAGGTCCATCCCTACCACCAGATCAATACACCAGTCTCGGTCTTTGCGATGCAAATGAAATGGCTGCGCCGGGAAGGGTATCGCACAATCAGTCTTCCCGAATTGCTCAGCGGATTCGAAACCACAGAGGATTTGGCCAAGACCGTCGCCCTCACGTTTGATGATGGCTACCAGGATTTCTACACCCACGCGTTTCCGCTGCTTAAACAGTGCGGATTTAGAGCCACGGTCTTTTTGGCAACGGACAGGATTCGAGACACGTCCGTGCGCATGGAAGGTGCGGACTACCTCACCTGGAGTGAAGTGCGGGAACTGCATGCCGAAGGGATCACATTCGGGTCACATTCGGTGACGCATGCGGACTTTCGCTCGCTCGGGCCGGAGCATATCGAGTACGAACTCGGGTATTCCAAAGAGACGATCGAACAGAAAATAGGAGCACCGGTTGAATCCTTCTCTTATCCTTTCGCATTGCCAGAAGAGGACGGTGACTTCATCCGGTACCTCGCCGACACTTTGGAAAACATGGGCTATTCCAGTGGTGTATGCTCCACTATCGGAAGGGCTATGCCGAAGAATAAGCGCTTCTTTCTTCCGCGATTGTCCGTCAACTCCTGGGATGATGCAGAATTGCTTCGGGCGAAAGTCGAAGGGGGATACGACTGGCTGCATTGGCCGCAATGGTTCTACAAATTTGCTCACCACAACGTCGCCTTGATGGCTGGGAAGTCGTTTGCCCAAGTGGGAAGCCGCGAGATTGGATCATAATCCAAGTTCTGGCCGCGAAGACTGATACGACCCGGCAGGAGGCTTGGAAGTCCAAGGTCAAATGGTGGCAACCTTTCTCCACTTGGTTCTTCCGAGTGGCCCTGATTATAGATTATTCTCATGTCCATTTCTGGTTATCTGATTGCCGCGGTATAGGTTCGCAACTGACGTAAGACAGGTTCTCGTAAGTCACTGAAAAGTAGTATATTAGATGAAGTTGAAGCGAGAACCTAGACTCATCCCACCATAAATTCAATGGCGATAGCCTATCCCGTTCAATTTTTTTGATTGACCAATTTGGTGAGAGCATTCTCCTCGTGCCATTTCGACTGGGGTAAGGACTCGAAGACACCATGAAATATATCTTGATAACCCCCGCCCGCAACGAGGCAGATTATATCGAGTTGACGCTAAAATCGGTCGTAGCCCAGACCGTAAAACCTCTTAAATGGATTATCGTTAATGACGGTTCGACCGATAACACCGGCGAAATCGTGTCACGATATGCCGCACTCTACCCTTGGATAGATTTAGTCGAAATGCCAAAACGCACAGAACGACATTTTGGAGGAAAGGCTGAAGCTGTGAATTCGGGCCATAAGAGAGTTTCTGAATTACGGTTCGATGTTCTCGGCAATTTGGATTCGGACGTTTCTTTTGAACCTGACTATTTCGAGTTCTTAATGAACAGATTCAATGAGAATCCAAACTTGGGAGTGGCAGGAACGACCTTCCGCGAAGGCAATTTGAGTTACAACTACGAAATGGTTGGCATTGAGCATGTATCCGGAATGTGCCAGATGTTTAGGAGAGAGTGTTTTGAGGCTATCGGCGGTTATGCTGCCATAAAATCCGGTGGCATTGATCTGATCGCTGTCTTGAGCGCGCGGGCCAAAGGTTGGGAGACCAGAACCTTCCTCGAAAAAAGCTTCATTCATCACCGAACCCAGGGTGGTGCCCTGCATTCTGGTCTGCGCGCCAGGTGGTATATGGGCCGCAAAGACTACCTCCTGGGAAACCATCCCGTTTGGGAGATTTTTCGCAGCATGTATCAGATGGCCCACAAGCCCTATTTCATCGGTGGATTTCTGGTTCTCGCTTCCTACATGTGGAGCTCACTTCGCGGGGTCGAGAAAACGATTCCTCCTGAACTCATGGCCCTTCGCCGAAGTGATCAACTGAAGCGTTTGAAGCTGGTGATGCAACGCCGTTTCGCTCCAGCGTTTCACCCACCTGAGGGACACTCCGACCGGACGCCGACCAGGACACTACGAAATTCATGAAGATGCCAACATGGGTTCAAAATAGTCCGTGCGAGACGATAACCGTGAAAGGGAAGATGAGGCAAAGCAACACGATGTGCTACTACTCAAAAACCTACCGTCCTGAACTGGGGAAGAACATGTCGCTCATCGATTTAGGATGTGACGGCCAAGGAGACTTGGCATGAACGTTTGCGGCAGGGACATCCAAGTCCAAGGAAGACTGTTTCGCATTGCTCGACTCGACGGGGACAAATACAAGTTCCTGGACGATCCCGAGCCGGTGCTGGCCGGACTTCGGAAGTCAGACGCACGGGTTGACATCTTCACGTTCATGCAGAAGCTGCCCGAGACATCACCGAAATACCCATATCCAATGGAAATGGACAATCTCGCCGTGCTCTCTATCTCAACGTTCGACCAGTGGTGGACAAAGCAGGTCGACAATAAGACCCGGAACATGGTCCGAAAGAGCGAGAAGAAGGGTGTCGTGCTTCGTGAAGTGCCTTTTGATGACGCCTTGGTGCAGGGAATCTGGGAAATCTACAACGAAAGCCCGATTCGCCAGGGAAGACGGTTCCCTCATTATGGCAAGTGCATTAATAGCGTGCGCCAGATGAGTTCGACATTCCTTGATACGAGCATCTTCATCGGCGCGTTTCTCGGCGAGAAGTTGATCGGTTTCATCAAACTGACGAGCGATGACACTCGCACGCAAGCCGCAATGATGCATATAGTCTCGATGATCCAGCACAGGGATAAAGCGCCCACGAATGCGCTGGTGGCACAAGCGGTGCGATCCTGTGCTGATCGAGGAATCTCACATCTGGTGTATTCAAATTTTGCCTATGGCAAGAAGGAGCGCAGCAGTCTCAGCGATTTTAAAGAACGCAACGGGTTTCGACGGATTAACCTGCCTCGCTATTATGTGCCTCTGACTAGCATAGGCTGGGCCGCTTTCCGAATGGGCCTGCACCACAAACTCCTGGATCGCCTTCCCGAGCCACTCCTTGCAAAAGCCCGCAACTTTCGCTACTTCTGGTACAAATTCAGATTTCCGGCGTCAGCGCAGGATTCCTAGGGGACTTCAACGATGCCGGGAATTGTCGGATTGATGACCAGTAAGCCGCGAGAGTGGGCCGAACCGCGACTTGCTCGCATGGTGGGAACCCTCCTGCACGAGTCTTTCTATGTGTCAGGCACTTGGATTGATGAGTCCTTAGGTGTGTACATCGGGTGGGTTGCTCGCAAGAATTCTTTTTCAGACGGGATGCCAATCCACAATGAACGGGAAGACGTCGTTCTCGTTTTTTCCGGTGAAGATTATCCTGAGCCTGGCACCGTAAAGCGTCTCAAGGAGCGAGGACATTGCTGCGAAGAGAGTGGTCCTTCCTATCTAGTTCACGTCTATGAAGAGGATTCGGATTTTCTAAGAAATCTGAACGGTCGCTTTCAAGGCTTGATCGCCGACCGAAGAAACGGAACAGCAACTCTCTTCAACGATCGGTTCGGCTTGCAGCGAATCTGTTATCACGAGTCTCAGGACGCATTTTATTTTTCGGCCGAAGCCAAGGCCATTTTGGCAGTGCGTCCGGAGCTGCGCAACATGGATTCGCAGAGCCTTGGCGAATACATCGCTTGCGGGTGCGTTTTAGAGAATCGCACACTTTTCAGCGGCATTCGTGCACTTCCACCAAGCTCGGCGTGGACCTTTCGCGGCTGCGCCCTGGAAAAGAAGGCCAGTTACTTCGAGCCACGTGAATGGGAAGACCAAGAACCGCTCGACGCCGATAACTACTACAAACATCTCCGCGAAGCATTCACCACCAGGCTGCCCCGGTATTTCAATGGCCGCGAGAAGATTGGCGTCTCGCTAACAGGCGGCTTGGATACGCGCATCATCATGGCGTGGCGCGAGGCGCCGGCTGGATCGCTGCCTTGCTACACATTTGGCAGCATGTACCGAGAGAATCAAGATGTCTACTTGGCGCGGCGCGTGGCGGAAATATGCGGCCAGCCCTATCAAGTTGTTACGGTTGACCAGAAAGTTCTGGCAAGATTCCCGCATTATGCTGAGCGCACCTTGTACCTGACCGACGGGTGTGTGGATATCAGCCGCTCCGCCGACCTCTACAACAACGAAATGGCCCGCCAGATCGCGCCGGTGCGGATGGTTGGGACCTTCGGCAGCGAGATTATCCAGGCAGCGGTGATGTTCAAACCCTCGATCCCTTCGGCAGATATTTTCCGGCCCGAGGTCATGGCGGAAGTATCGCACGCGGCTGAAACTTACCGAGGTCAACTGCGCGGCAATCGCACGAGCATGGTGGCTTTCCGTCAGCCAGCGGCCTACCATTTCGGCGTGCTTGCGCTTGAACAATCGCAACTGACGCTGCGCTCTCCCTATCTGGACAATGAGATTGTCCGGACTGTGTTCCGCGCGCCGCTCGTCGAACAAGGCGAAGACGTGCGATTGCGGCTCATTCGTGACGGAAGCTCGGCGCTCGCCCGCCTACGCACGGATCGCGGCCTGGGAGGGACGAATCCTCTCACAGCGGCAATCAACCGGGCCTATCTGGAGTTCACATTCAAGGCAGAGTATGCCTATGACTACGGCATGCCACAGTGGGTTGCCCGAGTGGATCACGCCTTTGCGCCTCTTCATTTGGAGCGCCTCTGGATGGGACGTCACAAGCTCTTCCATTTTCGGTGGTGGTATCGCACCGTCCTTGCAAACTATGTCCGGGAAATGCTCCTGGATTCCCGTACACTTGCCCGGCCGTATTTGCGGCGTAAAGGCGTTGAAGACATCGTCCATGGCCATCTCAAAGGTAACCGGAACTACACCACCTCCATTCATCGCCTTCTATCCCTGGAGCTCCTTCACAGACTTTTCATCGATCCAGGAAATTGAACCTGTGTGAAATATCCGGCTTTTTTGAGGGGGAATATGTCAATTCGAGCAGTAGCCCGACAGATGAATGTCGACAGAGCGAGCGCCGAGATCCAAGCAAATGCGAAACCGGGCGCTACTCAACGAATTGCAGCCCTTGATTTTACAAAAGGGGCGCTCGTCTTGATCATGGTGCTCTACCATTGGATAAATTACTTCATCGGACCTCAGTGGCCTTATTATTTTTACCTGCGGTTTCTAACCCCATCCTTCATCTTCATTACCGGGTTCATGATTTCCCACGTCTATCTTGCCAAGTACGACTCTGCTGATCGGCGCCTGCCGAACAGATTGTTTGTGCGAGGACTAAAGCTGATGGCGATTTTTATCGTCCTCAACGTGGCTCGAGTCTTCATTGTCCCCCTATTACACACTGGCGCCCTCGTGGAGAACCCGCTCGATGTCAGGAACATTTTCACTGTTTTTGTATCCGGGAATCTCTCGGTCGTGAGCGGTAAGCTCGTGTCCTTCTCGATTCTGGTGCCCATCAGTTATTTGCTGATGTTCTCGGGAGCACTGATGTTCCCATACAGATTTTACAGGTACACGTTTCACGTCGTGTGCGTGGCTCTCTTTTCGTCCATTCTGATACTAGGATTGATCGGCGCACAGAGCCAAAACCTGGAATTCGTCACAATCGGGATGCTGGGCGTGCTGACGGGATTCATGCCTATTGCGGCGATTAACGATTTCGTGCGGCACCCGTACAACCTTGCGTTTGTTTACGGTTGCTACACGATTGCGATAACGATCTGGAATGTTCCGTTCCCGCTTCTAATCGTTGGGGTGTACCTAAGCCTGATGGTCATTTATCTGGTGGGCGCTCGCGGTAGCGAGTCCGGCACAACAAGAAGTGAGGTTATTCTGCTTGGGAAATACTCGCTGTTTGGGTACATATCCCAGATGGTCATCCTTCAGATCCTCAGCGCAGGCTCGCACTTTGTCCATCTCGGAGTTGCAGTTTTGGGCATATCTTTCGTTGCAGCCTTTGCACTCACTATAGTAAGTGTAGAACTTGTGGATCGCGCGAGAGCAAGAACGGCGAGCATAGACCGATTGTATAAGGCAGTCTTTGCTTAATAGGGGCGGAGCCTGCAGAAAGTATGCAGGCACTCGAATTTGACGCGCTGAATAGTCGTTTCCACTACACCGGGACGATTCGGACCAGGTCGGGGCCAGGGCGCTTGCAGAGGAAGATCGAATGATATTTTGGCTCGCTTTCCTGATCTGCAGCACTGGAGTCGCCGGACTATTCTTCCTAGATCGCGAATCGTCCAGTCGCAATTCCAAAGCCCTCTGGCTGCCCGTCATGTGGATTTGGATAGCAGGATCGAGACCAGTCTCCCAATGGTTGGGGATGAGAACGTACGGTCTTGGCTCAACACTCGACGGGAGTCCCATGGACGCGGCTATTTTTGCGGCACTCATTGTCGCCGGTATCATAGTCGTGGTCATCCGGGGACGGAAGACAATTGCCCTACTCAAAGTGAGCGGTCCGGTACTTATATACCTTCTATATTGCGTGATTAGCGTAACGTGGTCGCCTTTCCCTGAGCCCGCTTTTAAGCGTTGGACCAAAGACGTCGGCGATCTGGTGATGGTGCTTGTCCTTGTGACGGATGATCAGCCGATTGCGGCCCTCCGGCGCCTTTATTCGAGGATAGGCTTTATCCTTTTTCCGGCTTCCATCCTTTTGATCCGGTACACCGAACTGGGCCGCGGATATGACCCAGATGGGAATCCCATGAACACAGGTGTAACCACAAATAAAAACTCACTTGGACTCATCGTGTTCATTGTTTCGCTTGGTGCGCTGTGGAACGTGCGCGCACTGCTCATAGATAAGGAAGCACCCAATCGTGATCGGCGCTTGGTGGCTCAGGTTACGTTACTTGCGTTTGGTTTGGCTTTACTGGAGATGGCGCACTCGGCAACATCTGTTGCGTGCTTCATCCTCGGCGGCGGACTCATGCTTGCGACCAGTCTGCCTGTTATCAGAAACCGCCCCGGCAGAGTGCGTGCGCTCTGTTTGGTAATCGTCCTTGCTGGGGGACTCAGCATGCTCTTCGGGGGCCAGTCAGTCGTCTCGAATGCGATGGGCAGGGGGGATAAGATGAGTGGACGCACAGACATTTGGGCAGCCGCGATTGCTGCGGCCGGGAACCCGATAATTGGTACAGGCTTCGAAAGTTTCTGGAACGCTCACGCGGGCGAAGTCGCGCGGAGTCTTGTCCTCAAAGGATTTTTGGACATGCCCGATCTCGTCTCGGCTCACAACGGCTATCTAGAAGCTTACTTGGATCTAGGTTGGGTGGGCGTGTCGCTGATCGCGCTTATTCTAATAAGTGGATATCGGTATGCCAGCAAGGCATTTCAGCGCGATCCCGAGTTTGGTAGCCTGATTCTAGCTTATGTAACCACAAGTACCTTCTATAGTATAACCGAGGTGGGCTTCCGGGTGCTGACTCCGTCGTGGATCTTTCTGCTACTTGCCGTGGTCAGTGCGCGTGGCGTTGCCGCCGGTCTTTTCGGCGGCGAAGCGCCCAAGATTATTGATTCGGGCGGCGGCACAGCGAGCAGAATGCCTACCCGTAATAAACTCATTCCGGCCAGGAAGACGGTGTACGCCGGCCGGCGGGGATTCACCGAGTTTGAGCTCTCTCGTGCAGACAATCTCCGCTGATGCTTCACTTCGAATTCTCAATGCATTGATTTCGCAGTTGGGTCCTCAGCCGGGCCGAACTTCCAGTGCCGTCGACCTGAGAATCTCAAAGTGTTCGTGGTCCGCGGCGGCCCGTAATATCCCGGAGGCCGCGATCGAGAAGAACCCGCCAAGTTGGCAACAAGCGATGCACCAACAGCGCTAAATGGAGAATAATTGAAGCCATTCCAGTCCAACGGCACCTTCCACCCTATCGCCACGGGCGATGGACTTCGCCGGACCGCAGTTCGTGGCGCCGGGGCGACCATTGCTGGTCAGGCGTGTAACGTGGCTGTGCAGATCGGGTCAGTAGCCATCTTGGCGCGCCTACTTACTCCGGCTGATTTTGGGATCGTGACCATGGTCACCACTTTTAGCCTCCTGTTTCGTAGCTTCGGTCAGAATGGATTCACAGAATTGATCATGCAGCGCGAGGAGCTGACACATTCTCTAGCGAGCAATCTCTTTTGGATTAGTTTGGGCATCGGCACGTTTCTCGCTTTGGCGTTCGCTAGTTCGGGGTCGTTGCTGGCGCGTTTCTATCACAACTCGGCCGTAGTTCAAGTAACTGAGGGCATGTCGCTGACGATTGGGATTGGCTGCTTGGGGTACATTCACTTGGGCCTGTTGCAGCGTGCCATGCATTTCAGGACTACCGCAATCATCAGTTTCGTTGGGCAACTACTCTTGGTAATTGTCTCTATCGTCTTGGCGATGGCAGGCTGGCACTACTGGGCGCTGGTTTGGGGCAGTGTGACGCAAACGGTAGTCACGTCGGCGGGTGCTTGGTTGGTATGCCGATGGATACCGAGTCGGCCGGGTCGCACCTCGGGCACCGGTTCGGGGTTGAAGTTCGCGATGAACGTCTATTTGCATTTTGCTTTCAGCTACTTGACTCGCAACGCGGACAACCTCCTCGTTGGCTGGCGGTTTGGCGATCGGGCACTTGGACTTTATAAGAGGGCGTACGACTTGTTCGTTCTGCCAGAAACGCAATTGTTGGCGCCGGTGTCTGCGGTGGTCGTGAGCACACTTAGCCGCGTCAGCGGGGACCGCGAACAATTCCAACGCTACTTTCTGCGGGCGATCTCGGTTTTGGCGCTGGTAGGGATGGGAATCGGAGCGGATTTTGCTTTAGTGGGAAAGGATCTCATCCGTTTTCTTCTAGGGCCTGGCTGGGAGGAGGCTGGTCGAATCTTCGCCTTATTCGGTCCGGGAATCGGAGTCATGTTGCTGTATAACACGCATGGGTGGGTTCATCTGTCGATCGGCCGCCCCGAGAGATGGTTTCGCTGGGGTTTGATGGAGTTTGTGTGTACCGCGAGTCTATTCTTGCTGGCTTTACGCTGGGGCCCTTCCGGAATCGCCTTAGCTTGGACGACTTCGTATTTCCTTCTGATGTTTCCCTGCTTCTGGTACGCCGGAAAGCCAATCGGACTGGGTATTGGGCCGATATTCGCCGTCATCTGGAAATTTTTTGTCGCCTCCGTTTTGGCAGGCTGCGTCACGGCTCTGTTCATCAGCACTATGCCGCGTTTTGCGACAAAGTTTGGGACCTCGAGCGCTTTTGTAAATATGGTTTCAGTTTCTTTGGTATTTTTCGGGCTGTATTTCGCCGGAGTGATTGCACTCCACCAGGGGCTTAGGCCGCTCAGTGACACCGTTGTCCTGCTTCGCGACCTGCTGCCGGAACGTACGGTTCGACGCACTTTCCCTGCAGCCGTCGATACCGAGGGCGCGCTAGCAATTCCCGCATGGAGCGGAGAAGCCAAGTCGCAAGCGGATTTCTCGGGCGATGCCGAACCCAAACCGTGAAGATTGCTGATTCATGTACTGACGAAAGCATCAAATTTTATCGAGAATCAAGTGCAGCTTAGTCGGCGCTCCAATCCGGGTTTGAAGAAAAGCTTTTCACAAGGGGACGATACGTGAGTCGATTGCGGATCTTGCTGTTAGCACCCGATGCTAACCCAGAGTCTATCAGCGTTTCTCTGCTTAGCTATCGCCACGCTGAAGCCCTCGGCCAACTCCATGCCGTGACGCTGGTCGGTCGTTCGTGCAGCGAGGAGGCCCTGCGCCGAACGCAGTCGCCTTTTCATGGCATTGAGGCGATCAGCATCCCGTGGCTTGATCACATCTGGGATTGGAGTTTTCGTCGGATTTTTAAATGTAATTTCAACAACCGTGCCCTAACACCCTTCAGCTATCCCTTTTCAATTGCTTTTGAATGGTGTGCCTGGCGGCGCATGCGTACTCGGATTAAAGCAAGGGAGTTCGACATCGTTTTGCGCCTTTCGCCAGTAAACTCGGTCTTACCCAGTGCCTTCCCGTTTTTTCTGCGGAACTATTCCGTCCCTTTTGTAATCGGGCCGATCAATGGTGGTTTGCCTTGGCCTCAGGGTTTCAGCCAGGCGGATAACCAGAGGGCATGGATCGACACGCTGAGGAGTCTGTACCGATTTATGCCTTTTGCTCGATCTACCTATCGCAGGGCGGCCGCGATCATAGCAGGTTCATCGCAGACCTACGCCGAATTTGCCACCTATCGCGAGAAGCTTTTCTTTGTCCCGGAGAACGGCGTTAGCCGTTCTCTTTGTTCCGGTGGCCTGACCCGATCTCAGCGCGGCGGAAAACTTGAGTTGATTTTCATCGGTGGGCTGATTCCCTTAAAAGCCTGTGATCTCGCACTGCGCGCCGCGGCTCCCTTATTGCGAGCCGACTTGGCCCACTTTACCGTGGTCGGCGATGGCCCGGAGCGGAGCCGCCTTGAGCAACTCACGAAATCTCTTGAAATCGAGCAAGCTGTTTCATTCTGCGGAATGCTCCCTCATAACGAAGCCATGCAGCGGTTAGAATCGGCGGATGTGATGGTGTTTCCATCCGTTCGTGATTTCGGTGGAGGTGTGGTTTTTGAGGCACTGGCGGTCGGCGCAGTACCTATTGTCGCGGATTTCGGCGGACCAGGAGATATCGTTCATCCAGAGGTGGGGTACAAGGTGCCTCTTACGACTGAGAGCGAGGTCGTGGTGCAGATGGAAAAGATTCTGACGGAACTGGCCCACAATCGGGAGCGGCTCGAGCGGTTACGGCGGCAAGGAATGGCTTATGCGCGGGAACGCCTAACCTGGGATGCGAAGGCGCAAATCGTTACACAGATCATGCATTGGGTTTTGGCGCGAGGTCCAAAGCCAGATCTTCCGCCACCAAAGGCGTTAGCTGTCGGTATTGGCTCCGCCCGGGGAATAGCTGAGCCCTACGCGGGGAGCCCTGTGTCTGGGTAGACTGTTTTTCCAGGAGGCGCGGGCTTTAGCCCGCGCGTAAGGGCTTTGTGTTCAAAGGCGCTTTAACCCCTGAAGACAGGTATTTGGACTCTCGACACGCGCCTCGAGAGCGAAAGAAGGTTGCTAGTGCAACAACATTTATCGAAAACGACTAGGTCAACCAATTCAGGTATCAAAAGCACTCAGGCCCCGCGAGTGTGCACTTCGAAGAACCCGACCCAAAACGAAAGTCGGGTGTGAGTGAATATGCAAATGAGTAGCGTTACTGAGAATTCTACTGCTAAAAGCGTTGAGGTTCAGAAGCAGGCAATATCCGATTCACTGTTGGGAGTCGAGATTGGTTTGCTGACTGGCTGCCAAGACAGGCCTTACGCATTCGGTCTGGCGATGGCGCTTGTCTCGAAGCACGTAGGTGTCGATATCATCGGCGGCGATGATATCGACAGTCCGGAACTGCATGCCACCGCTAATTTGCGTTTTCTTAACTTTCGCGGCAGCCAGAGAAACAATGCGAACTTCGCGGACAAGTTGTCGAAGTTGCTTGTTTACTACCTGAAGCTGATCCGATACGCCGCGCGCTCCAAACCCAAAATATTGCATATTTTATGGAACAACAAGTTCGAGTACTTCGATCGCACCATCCTCATGGCCTACTACAAAATGATGCGCAAGAAGGTTGCTCTTACTGCTCATAACGTCAATCAAGCCAGACGTGACGGCAATGACTCGCTCCTCAATCGCCTTACACTCCGGATTCAGTATCGCCTTTGCGATCACATTTTCGTCCACACTCCGAAAATGAAGGATGAGCTTTGCCAGGATTTTGGTGTTTCCGAGAAGGCCGTGACGATCATCCGGCATCCGATCAACAACGCTTTCCCGGACACGGCTTTGACTCCCTCTGAAGCTAAGCAAAAACTGGGCCTCCGCGACGGGGAAAAGGCCATTCTCTTTTTCGGCAGGATCAGGCCTTACAAAGGCATTGAACACCTGCTTGATGCTTTTCGCCTGCTTGTTGCCAAGCGTCCGAATTACCGGTTAATTCTCGCTGGCGAGCCCAAAAAGGGCTCCGAACTGTATCGAGACGAAATCCAGCAAACGGTCGAAAACGACTTCAAACCCGGCCAAATCATCCCAAGAATTCAATTTATTCCTGACAACGAGATGGAAATCTACCTCAAAGCAGCGGACGTTCTGGTGCTGCCCTACAAGGGAATATTCCAGAGCGGTGTGCTGTTCCTGGCGTACAGCTATGGTTTGCCCGTGGTCGCCACGGACGTGGGATCCTTCCGCGAGGAAATTGTCGAAGGTGACACGGGATTTTTGTGCAGGCCGGGAGACGTCGCGGACTTGGCCGGCACCCTCGAGAAATACTTCGCAAGCAATCTCTACCGTGCCTTGCTCACCCGACGGCCGGAAATTCGGGAATACGCGCGCAGGGTGCATTCCTGGGATGCGGTTGCGGAATTGACTCGGAATGCCTATAAAGAATCGCTCAGGAGCTAACGACATGAAACCCCTGGTTTCAATGCTTATTCCTGCGTTCAATGCAGAGCAGTGGATTGTCGACTGCTTACGCTGCGCAGTCTCCCAAACTTGGCCGCGCAAAGAGATTATTGTGGTTGACGATGGTTCCAAGGATCAGACGCTGGCCATTGCCAAACAATTCGAATCGAACTTCCTAAAGGTCTGCACTCAAGAGAATCAGGGTGCTGCCGCGACTCGCAACAACGCATTCGCGATGTGTCAGGGCGACTATGTTCAGTGGCTGGACGCCGATGATCTTATGGCGCCGGACAAAACCGCCAGACAAATGGAGGCCGTCGAACAGGGCTGCAGCAAACGCGTTCTGATCTCCGGATCATGGGGACTGTTTATCCATAGCCCCTATCGGGCAATCTTCCGGCCCAGCCCGCTTTGGCAGGACCTCTCTCGTGCGGAATGGCTCATGCGCAAGATGGAACATAACGTCTATATGCAAACAGCTACCTGGCTGGTGAGCCGCGAATTGGCGGAAGCTGCTGGCCCCTGGGACACGCGTCTGCTGGGCGACGACGATGGTGAGTTTTTCTGCCGTGTGCTTCTGGCCAGCGAGGGCACACGTTTCGTACCAGGGTCAAAGGTATATTATCGCCAGGCTGGAGCGGGCAGCCTAAGCTATATTGGCTTCTCAAACCGGAAGCTCGAGACACAATGGATCTCCATGAAGTTGCACATCAAATATCTCCGTTCGCTGCAGGACGACCAACGAGCGAGAGCCGCCTGTGTCACTTACCTTCAGAGCTGGATGGTCTTTTTCTATCCCGAGCGACTCGATCTCTTCCAGGAAGCGCAAGAACTTGCGAAGAGCCTCGGAGGGGAATTAAGAGTTCCACCACTGTCCTGGAAATACTCCTGGATCGACACTTTGTTTGGCAGGTCCAAGGCGAAACGGGCTCAAGTGCTCCTGCCCAGAATCAAATGGTCGTTGATTCGAAGTTGGGACAAAGCGCTCTCTCAAGTCCCAGGTCGAAGATTTCCCGAGGGTTGGAGACTGTAATCGAATTAATCGACTGTAGCCAGCCTCGCGGCCTCGGAAACTCATGAAGCTAGTGTCAGATCATTGGAATCGGGGACTCCTAGAATGATTATTACGCGCACACCGCTCCGCATATCCTTTTTCGGTGGGGGAACCGATTATCCGGTATGGTATCGAGAACACGGCGGCGCAGTGCTGTCGACGACGATCGACAAATACTGCTACCTCAACTGCCGATGGTTGCCTCCATTCTTCGAATACCATAGCCGAATTCTCTATTCTCAGGCGGAAAACGTCGCGGAAAACTCTTCGATTAAGCATCCCTCGGTCCGGGCGTGTCTTCAGTACCTGGGAATTGAAGAGGGCATCGAAATTCATCACATTGCGGACCTCCCCGCGCGCACCGGTTTAGGCACGAGTTCCGCGTTCACTGTCGGCTTGCTGCTCGGGCTTTATGCCCTGAAGAACCAGATGCGCGACAAGCAGGCTCTTACCGCCGACGCGGTACACGTGGAACGCGATTTGTTGCAAGAGGCAGTCGGCGCGCAAGATCAAACGAGCTGTGCGTACGGGGGATTCAATCGCATTGATTTTCATACGAATGACACGATCGAAGTGAGGCGGATCCTGGCTGCGCCCAGCAGATTGGCGGACCTCGAGCAGCATCTGGCGCTCTACTTCACGGGATTTGCCCGTACCGCTTCTGAGATCGCCAAAGAGCAGCTCAAGGCGACTCCTAACCGGCAGAAGGAACTTCGGGAAATGCTCCACATGGTGGACGAGGCCGAGACCATAGTCACCAGTCCAAACCGCTCACTGGACGAGTTCGGAAGATTATTGCACCAGGGCTGGCAGATAAAGAGATCGCTGACGCAAAGGATTTCGAACCCCAGCATAGATGAAATTTACGACGCAGGACTCAGCGCTGGCGCGCTGGGAGGAAAACTCCTGGGCGCCGGCGGCGGTGGCTTCATGCTTTTCTACGTGCCACCCGAGCGAAAGCAAGCAGTAAGGATGCGCTTAAAGAATCTTCTTTGCATTCCTTTTGCCTTTTCGAGCAGAGGCAGCGACGTCGCTGTTTACGAACCCGAGGAAGCCTACGACAGATCGCTTGCCAATGACCGGAGTGAGATTTATGCCCAGCGTGGCTGAAGCCATCGTGCTCTGTGGAGGAGCGGGCACTCGCCTGAGAAGCGTTACGGGAGATGCTCCGAAGTCGCTGGCAAGTATTGGCAGCAGGCCGTTTCTCGATATACTGCTCAGCCAGCTGCGACGCCACGGGTTCCAACGAATCATCCTGGCCGTGGGCTTCCAGAGGGATTTGATTCGGTCGCACTTCGATGGCCAGGCGCTCGATATATCGTTGGAATACTCGATTGAGTTAACGCCACTGGGGACCGGCGGTGCGCTGCGCAATGCTGCGGACCTTGTCGAATCGGACTCTGCGTTAGTAATGAACGGAGATAGCTATACTGACGCCGACCTGTCTGGGTTCGTAACTGAGCACTGTCAACAGAAGGCCGACGTGTCCGTGCTTGTAGTTTCGGCCAATGGCCGCGCGGACTGCGGCCTGGTTTCTATGGATGCCAATGGGAGGGTTCTGAGCTTCAAGGAGAAACAATCCGCAATTGGGAAGCAATATGTAAACGCCGGAATCTATATGGCAGCGAAGAGTGTCCTCTACCAGATTCCGCCGAATATGCGAGTCTCACTTGAGGAAGAGCTATTTCCGCGATGGCTGGCAGAAGGCAAAAATGTCCGAGCGTATCATCATGCGGGCAGATGCATCGACATCGGGACTCCCGAGCGGCATCTCAGCGCACAAGAGACTTTAGCGAATGTCGAAACGGCCGGAATTCTGTCTGCGCATAAAGGCCAACAAGCATGAACGTAATGATCACGGGAGCCGCACGTTTTATTGGCGGATTTCTCGCCAAGCATTGCACGGAAGTTAATTCGCAGGTGCTAGGAATTGATATTCGCGAACCACAGCACGGATGGGCTGCTGGTGAATTCGAACCGGCGATAAAAATCCGAATCTTCGAGACAACTGGCCCTGGAGAGCTCGATGATATCTGCTCTGATCTAACTAGGAGAGCCATCGAGATCGATCTGGGGATTCGTCCCCCTTTAATGCCTGTCGGCAATCTTGCGAATCGCCGTTCGAACGTTGATGTCCGAGATCTGGTTCACGCACTTTGGGCGTTAGCAGAGCACTTTGAGGCCGGTCAGGTGTATAACCTTGGTGGCGATGATGTCCACTCAGTCCAGGACGTGATCGAGGCGATTCGCACCCAATTGACGTTCTGTTTTGAAGTGGGCCCGCGCCTGAATTGATGCGATCCTGTGATGAGCCGGTCACCGCCGCCGACAACGCAAAGTTTAGGAGCTGTTGCGCTTGGTCGCCGAAGATTCGACTTGCGATTACCCTACGAGACATGCTGGAGTGGTGGAGAAGCCGGTTGACCGGTGCCGCATCATCCAGATCCTCCCAAGAAGTGACGCGAGTTCAGGACTTCAGCCATAGATTCGAAAGCTTTAGCTCCACCATGAAAAGTTCATAAGCCCGGAATCATCATGACACAACAAGGGAATGCGAAGGATATTACCGACCTCGTGCGAGATCGGGTTGAAGAGAGTATCAGAGTCAAGCAAGTGCTCCTCTCCAATGCCGTATTTCACGAACAAGTATCTAAGGCCGCAATGCAAATCGTGAAAGCACTTCGCGCTGGCGGAAAAGTCCTCTTCTGCGGAAACGGTGGAAGTGCGGCCGATGCCCAGCACTTGGCCGCGGAATTCACGGGGCGCTACCTCAAAGAGCGCCGAGCGCTGCCGGCCCTGGCCCTTCACACGAACACTTCTTCGGTAACGGCCATCGGCAACGACTATGGTTTCGATCTTGTCTTTGCTCGTCAACTGGAAGCGCTTGGCAAGGAGGGAGATGTTCTGGTCGGAATTTCCACCAGTGGAAATTCGCGCAATGTGATCCGGGCAATGGAGGTCGCAAAAGCGAAGTCGATTTACACGATCGCGCTCACGGGGTCCGGGGGAAAGATGAAAGAACTGGCAGACTGCATGATTTGCATTCCTTCCGACGAGACGCCACGAATCCAAGAGTGCCATATCCTGACGGGCCACATCATCTGCGAGATCGCTGAGGAAATGTTGCTGGAACCTTCTGAGGCTTAGGCGCCAGAGAAGGATTTCGCGGCGCTTCCGGCATCCCGGAATTGAGCAGGGGGCAAACTCAGAATTGCTGCGAATTCTTTTTTCCAAGCTCAATAGGACCGCAAAAGGTCCGGCCATCTTCCTCGACCGCGACGGGGTGATAAATTGCAGGCGGCCTGGCGACTACGTTTTGGACTGGTCGCAGTTCGTTTTTCTACCGGGCATCCGTACGGCACTGAAGCAATTGGCCTCTCTTGGACTACCCATGATTGTCATTTCAAATCAGGCAGCGGTCGGAAAAGGTCTCCTGGATCCTGCCCGTCTTGAAGAGATCACCGTCAAGATGCAGCAAGCCCTACTCCAAGACGGGACACCGCTTGCCGCCGCCTATTACTGCACCCACAGATCCGATGAAAACTGCGTCTGCCGCAAGCCTAAACCAGGGCTACTTCTCGAAGCAGCGTCCGATTTCAATATCGACCTGCCCCGCTCGATCTTCATCGGCGATTCCGAAACGGATGTTAGAGCGGCTCAAGCGGCAGGTTCTCGACCCCTGTTGTTCGGACTCGGTCTTCAAGTCAGCTCGGATACAGCGGACTGGAAGTCCAAAGTTCCTTTTGCAACGACCGCGCAAGCACTGTTCCTAGTTGCAGCGGGTTGCTTAGGCGAGAAAACGCTGATGGGTCCTCGCGATCGGAGCTCTGCAAGCTTCGGCCGGGACAATTGAACAATGGACCTTGGAAAACTTAGCTGAAACGATTGAATTCAATCACATCTTCGGGATGGTTTCAGGCGTTGGCAAAGAGTGGATGAGGTGCAAGAGTGCAGCAGCTGAAGCTCAACATACAAAGAATTCTCAAGCGTGCAGGTCTTTATCAGCGGGTAAAGACCTCATGGGCCTACGACCTGTATTGGAGCTTCGCCAATCCTACAATCGTCAAACGCGTAACGAACGAGATTCTCTTCTACCACAACTTCCTAGCTGGATTTCGTCCTGGATCATTGATTTTTGACGTCGGTGCGAATCACGGAACTAAAACAGATATCTTCTTGAAACTTGGTGCTCGGGTCGTTGCCGTTGAACCGGATCAGACTAACCAAAAAGTTCTAAAGGAGAGCTTTCTGACATATAGACTCGCTCAAAAGCCAGTTGTCATCGTGGGAAAAGCCTTGAGTGACAAAGAAGCCGTCGAAACCATGTGGATCGACGAACCCGGGTCAGCCAAGAACACGCTCTCTCAGAAGTGGGTTGACGCATTAAAACGTGACGACGAGCGGTTTGGAATGCACCACGAATTCAGCCAGCGAACGACGGTAGAAACTACCACCCTCGACCGATTGATTGAGCTACACGGACTCCCCTTCTTCATCAAGATTGATGTCGAAGGCCATGAACCCAGTGTCTTGCGGGGACTCCATCATGCCGTCCCGTACCTTTCGTTTGAGGTCAATCTTCCGGAATTCGCGTCGGAAGGGCGGGAATGTGTCGAGATCCTCAGTCGCCTATCTCCCGACGGCAGATTCAACTACGTGTCTGGTGAATATGAACACAGGTTGGCACTCCAAGAGTGGCTGGCCACCCACGAATTCGTGCGCGTCCTCGCGGCATGCACTGATAAAAGCATCGAAGTATTTTGGAAGACACCGCTTTCGTCTAATCTGATCTAGAAAATATCTGCCGCAGGGTGACGGACCTTTACCCTCTGGTCAAGAAATGCCTGCGGCCCCAGAATTTGCGTAGTCAGGCAGCTAGTCTCCTACCCGTGGGTACAGGGCGCTAGCTCGGCTTATTGAACCGTCGCCGTCAGGCTCATTGGGGGATTAGGATTCCCGCCGGCAGAAGTGCCACCCGTAGTAAGCGGATGCGGATAAGTATAAGGCGTGTATTGGAGATTCCATGCACTGCCGTTCCAAACATAAAGCTGCCCTTGCGAGCCACTGCCACTAGTGTTCCAAGCACCTTGGTCAGTCGCCCAGTAACCGACGCCGACAGTACAAGCCGGAGAAACGCATGTTGGGCGATTCGCCAGTGTGCCGTATCCAGTTCCCGTCGTTCCGTTGAATGGTGAAGTGGGCGATGTGTTTGCCGACTGCGAAACTTCAGCATAATAATCTCGATTAGCTAAGACTCTAGTTGAAGAACCATCGCTTTTGACGAGTACAGGGGTTCCAATACCTCCAGCAGTCATTTTTTCACCGGCTTCATAAACAGGGTCAAGACCAGGATTCGGCCAGCCAGCCACTCCAATTGATTGCAATACCGGAGTTGTTCCCTGCAGTAATGAGCCCACTCCACGTCCGGGCTGGTCCACACACTGTGACGTTGTTGACCACGGACTCTGGTCATAGAGTGACGTTCCATTACAGCTACCCCACGGTGCCCCCGTCTGTATAAACCTTGCTATGTCCAAACTCACAAACTCGTTGCATCCCCCTCCGGGAGCAGAAACCGAGTTGCTGAGATAGTATCCTGTACCGCTATTTAATCCATTTATCGAATCACAACCTGCTGACCCAATGCCAACAGTATTGTAATAGACTTCCACCTGGCGCTGCCCGCGAAATCTGCCGCCCCATGCCGTGCCGTGCGCGGAGCAAATACCTGTTCCCGCCATATTGGTCCATGTATTGAATCGGCAAGCGTACCGAGCGCCTCCAGTGCTTGTGCCAACTGGAGGCACATCGTTCTCGCTGCCACGGACGCCATCAATCTGATTATTCTCTATGAATATAGTCTGTGCGGTTCCGAAGGTGTCCGCACTTGCAAAAGAATTGTCGCCCCAGTCTCCAACTCCCTGCCAAGAGGCATAATTGGCTTGTACCAATGGCGAAGTCGCTGCTCCAGCTGAATTTTCACTGGTGGTGGTGTGGTCAACTACTCCAAATATGTTATTAATTACAACGTAGCCACCCGACAGAATACCCTTCCAAGTTGGTCCGGTAGAAAAGTTGATATTGTCCACTCGAAGGCTTGGACAAAAGGGAGAACTGGTCGTGCAAGTACCAGAGAATGAGACCGCCGCTAAGATGCTATTCGCGGCAGCGCCGCTGACAGGCTGCATATTCAACAGTTCTACTTTTGCTGTAGAACTACCTGTGGTCAACCCGGTGAAAGTGAAGAAGGGCGCGGAGGCGTTGTTGATTAAGGTCGTATTTGGCGTCCCGGCACCTACTGTGCCGCCCCCAGTCTTGGGAGTTCCCGTTCCGGTGATGTCTATGCCGACACCCGTGATGGTGATTCCTGATGCCCAAGTGCAGGAACCTGCCGGGATTTGAATCGTGTCGCCGTTTACCGCCTTGTGCGTGGGACCGTTGATTACCGCATTTACGTCAGACTGATTACAGGATGCAGCCGTATACGTCCCTTGGGCGTGAACTGAAAACGGCATTATCATGAGCAACAAACTCAAGATGGGAAAGGATCGAAATCGTTTCATTAGCCGCACAACTCCTTAGCGTTCCAGCGACCAAAACTCTCGTGAAAGGTGCATTGGAGACTCATCGCCTATTGACCTTGGCGCAATTCTTTGAAGATAAAAGGACCGTATGCTCGTGCATGGCGCCCGCCAAATCCCGACTTGCTCCCCGACACTCATAGGCGGTCTCATAGTCGTCTTCCAGTTGCTCTTCCGCGTCCAGATGAAGAGTAGCCTTCAGTTCGTGTTTAATCCTACTGGTCTTGAGTCCAATTTGCGAGCAGGGTGCGTACCTGTACCCCACCGCCGAGCGTCGCCCACCGCGTGTGACTACAGGGTTGGGGCCGATCACCTAGCAGCACGAATCCGCGGGCGTTTAAGGGGCGTGGCTGGACACATCACCTTAGCGAAAGATTGGCTGTAAGACCCATCATATCAGCAAGATGCCATGGGCTTCCGGAACAAACGGTACTGACCGGGTGCAGTTTCGCGACGGGTAGATACGCGGGGATATGATTGTTAAAGTAACATCGAGAGAAATCCTGGCCCAACTGCGGGAATGCCCAGGCGACCCCAGCCCCTGCATATTACTAATGCGCGCCTAGTCCGGTGGCTATCCACTGCGGAAGGTGGGAAAACCGAAGCGCAGGCCTGAATGTTACATTTCATTCGCCTTCGATCTGCATGCAGCGGTGGTTGATGCATCACAGAGACAAACCAGTGACCAGTGTGAAATCGCGAGCGACAAAAACACGAACCGTCAGCGGATGAGCGCGTAAACTTTAGTCGGAGAAAAACACATGCATATTGTCGATAGAACATTAACGTTTGTCCGCGGCTTTCTCATGAGCTACGGCCCCCCCAGCATCAAGAAAAAGATGTGGGACAAGGAATTCTCCGGAGAGAAATGGAATTTCATAGATAACACCCCGGGAGATTGTGTCTACCCTCATCTCGAGAAGTATGCTCAAGGTGGGGATATCCTGGACCTCGGCTGCGGTCCGGGTAATACCGCAAATGAGTTATCTTCGGACGCATACCAGAGGTACGTTGGGGTGGACATTTCTGAGGCGGCCCTTGCCAAGGCCGCGAAGCGAACAGCAGAAAACGGCCGTTCGGAAAAGAATGGTTTTGTCTGTTCGGATTTCCTCGGTTATAGGCCCACGAAGACATTTGACATAATCTTGTTCCGTGAGTCCATGTACCATATTCCGTACGGCAAAGTCCTGAAGATACTGGAAAAATATTCAAAATCCTTGAAGAAAAGTGGGGTCTTTGTCGTAAGACTCTACGCCGGGGATCATCGACCTGGAAAAATCAAATACCGGGTGAAAAGAAAGCTCGATTTGATCAAGCGCGAATTCGACATCGTCGAATCGCGTCAATATGACACCCCCGGTATCCCGACCGTGTTGGTCTTTCGCCCGCGAAGCCAGAGGTAATTGATGTGATCTACGGCAAATGCCGGCATTTGGTTCAAGTCCATCTAGGTTTACCGCATTTCCTAAGAACTGGCGCAAGAGTGCTCACTTCTTCAAGGCCGGTATAGAACTGTCAGGCCACAGGTGAAAGGAAGTCACGGTGAAGATCAGTATCTTCGGGATGGGCTATGTCGGAACAGTGTCTGCGGGATGTCTTGCCCAAAACGGCCATGAAGTAATCGGCGTAGATCCTGTCCGCACAAAGGTTGACCTGATAAACGCCGGTCAATCCCCCATCATCGAGGCCGAAATCGGGAAAATCATCGCCGAAGCAGTGAGATCCGGTCGTCTTCGGGCCACGGACAATCAGGACGAAGCAATTAACCAGACAGAACTCTCGTTCGTCTGTGTCGGCACCCCGAGCCAGGCCAACGGCAATCTGGACTTGACCTATATCCGACGCGTCTGTGAATTGATAGGGCGGACGCTCAAAAATAAAACGGCCCGTCACACCGTAGTCATTCGCAGTACGGTTTTGCCCGGCACGATGCGTGATATCGTCATTCCCACGTTAGAGGAAAATTCCGGGAAGAAGGCTGGCATTGAATTCGGCGTCTGTAACAATCCTGAGTTTCTGCGTGAGGGCTCGGCGGTAATGGACTTTAATTTCCCGCCCAAAACGGTCATCGGACAGTTCGATCGCGAGAGTGGCGAGCTGCTGGCTACCCTTTACGCCAAACTCGACGCGCCCTTTGTCCGGACGGATCTAGAAACCGCAGAGATGGTCAAGTACGTCGATAACAGTTGGCACGCGCTCAAGATCGGCTTTGCCAACGAGATAGGCAATCTTTGCAAATCTTTCGGCATAGATGCGCATGCGGTCATGAAAATCTTCTGTCAGGACAAGAAGCTCAACATCTCTCCCGCTTACCTCATGCCGGGCTTTGCTTTTGGTGGCTCATGCTTACCCAAGGATCTGCGCGCTCTGGCATACAGAGCCAAAACAAATGATTTGCAATTGCCGATATTAAGCGCCATCTTGCCAAGCAACGAATTGCAGGTATCAAAAGGCTTGCGCCTGATAACGGAAAAGGGACACCGACGGATCGGCGTTCTGGGGTTCAGTTTCAAATCCGGGACGGATGATCTGCGAGAGAGTCCGATGATTGAAGTGATCGAGCATCTGATCGGCAAAGGCTATGACCTGCGCATTTTTGATCGGAATGTGAACCTGGCAAGTCTGGTTGGTGCAAATCGCGATTTCATCCTCAACCGCATTCCCCACATATCCCGTTTGATGGTTAACGGAATTGATGCGGTTTTGAATCATGCAGAAACGGTTGTGATCGGCAACAAAGATCCGGAATTTGAGGGTGTCGTCGAACGATTGCACGACGGTCAGAATCTGGTGGATTTTGTCCGAATAACGAATCGCAGGAGCGAAAATGGAAAGTACGACGGTATCTGCTGGTAAGGAGGTCTGCGGCCCAGCGACGTATCGAGCGGCGAAGGACCAGATTCTCCATTCCATTGGCACGCTATCGGCCTGGGTGGAAAAGAACGATTATCGCGGCTACGATACATTCGATGGTTTGAACGCGAAGTATCTTCGGCCGCTCACCTTCGAAACCAACTTCCTGCGAACCGTTCTTCAACAAGGAGTGCGACGGTTTCCCCTCAACTTTCGCCGACTGCTCGGCATTGCGAAGAGCCGTTCGACCAAGGGTATGGGCTACCTTGGCTAGGGGTTTATCCGCCTTCATCAAGCTACCGGCGAGCAGGTTTGGGCAGACAGGGCCGTGCAGGCCTTAGACTGGTTGACCGAGAACCAATCCAAGGGCTATTCGGGAGCATGCTGGGGCAACCATTTCGACTACCAGTCGCGCAGCTTTTATTTGCCCAAGGGCGTCCCCACAATCGTCTGGACTTCGCTGATCGGTCACGCATTTCTGGACGGTCATGATCATTTCAAGCAAGACAAGTACCTCGAGGTAGCAGTCAGCGCTTGCGAACATATTTTGCGCGATCTCGACCGGCTTACGGAGGGAGACACTCTCTGCCTCAGCTACATTCCTACCGCAAACAAGCAAGTTCACAATTCCAACACCCTAGGCGCCAGCCTTTTGGCCAGAACCTCCTCTCGCATCGGGAACACGCAATACCGGTCAATTGCACAAAAAGCGATTCAGTACACTGCCAATCATCAGAGGGCTGACTCGTCTTGGTACTACGGTGAAGCTGATAATCTGCATTGGGTCGACAATTTTCACACCGCATATGTGCTGGACTGTTTCAAATACTATGCCGCAAGCACGGGTGATGACCGCTTTGTAAAAAACATGATGAACGGCTATGCCTACTGGAAGAAGACCTTTTTCTTGCCCGACGGGACTCCCCGTTATTACGACCACAAGACCTTGCCGATCGATATTCAATGCTCGTCTCAGGCGATCGACACGCTTGTCTTCTTCCATGATGTGGATCCCGAAAATCTCCCCCTCGCATTGAGCATTGCCAAGTGGACTATCGAGCACATGCAGGATCCTACAGGCTATTTCTACTACCGCCGGTATTCGTCCTTGCTGATCAACAAGACTCCCACTCTGCACTGGGGTCAAGCGACTATGCTTTGCGCGCTTGCAGGACTGTACAAACTTCTTTAAACCGAAGGCTGATCGTGAAAAAAAGGGTCCTTATAATTGTCGAAAATCTCCCTGTCCCTTTCGATGGACGGGTGTGGAAAGAATCGCTAGCGTTGCAGGCAAATGGTTACGAGGTTTCCGTTTTGTGTCCGCGCGGGAAGGGCTACATGCGAGGGCGCGAAGTGATCGAAGGGGTCCACATCTATCGCCACCCTATGCCACAAGAGGGTAACGGTCTATTCGGTTATTTGAGCGAATACAGTTGTGCCCTGTTGTGGGAATTCTTCTACTCCTGGTGGATCTACTTTCGGCGCGGATTCGATGTCATCCAGGGCTGCAATCCGCCGGACGACATTTTCCTCGTCGCCCTGCCCTTCAAGCTTTTGGGCGTCAAATATATCTTCGATCATCACGATGCCAACCCGGAGTTGTATCTTTCGAAGTACGAGAGACAGGACGCGTTCTACAGAATTCAGGCATGGCTCGAGAAGCTGACCTACCGTTTTGCCGATGTCGTCATGGCCACGAACAACAGCTATAAGGAGCTTGCGACGAGCCGAGGTGGCATTGCTCCTGACGACGTGTTTGTTGTGCGCAACGGCCCCGACACGAATACTTTTAAGCCTGTCCCCCCGAACCCGGCGCTTAAGTACGGCAAGCCCTATCTTGTCGGCTATGTGGGCAACATGGGAGCCCAAGAGGGGCTCGACATCCTCTTGGAGGTGGCGGCGCATATCAAGAGCCTGGGGCGGAATGACGTTCATTTCACTTGTGTCGGTGGCGGGCCAGCTTTGGCGGAGCTCCGGAAAGCGGTAAAGGAGAAGGGTTTGGATGACATGGTTAACTTCACCGGAAGAATTTCCGATGCGGAGATGCTGGAGATTCTTTCAACCGCCGACGTGTGCGTAAATCCAGACAAACCATGCGAAATGAACGACATTTCCACGATGATTAAGATCACCGAGTACATGGCTCTTGGCAAGCCCATCGTGCAGTTTAATCTGAAAGAAGGCAGATTTACAGCGATGGAAGCCTCTCTCTATGCCGACGATCGGCTCGGGGCGAAGGATTTCGCGGAAAAGATTATGCGCCTGTTTCGCGACGCCGAGGCTCGAAAGCAAATGGGCCAATTCGGCCGCAAGAGAATCGAAGAAGCGCTCAGCTGGGACTATTCGGTTCCTAATTTGCTTGCCGCTTACAAGCGGGCTCTAGGCAAAGGACAATCCCTCGAGCAAAAAGATAGTGTCCTTTGAGAAACCACAGATGAATTTTACGGGCGTACACAATCGACCTGGCCCGTGACGCCAGGATGAGCTAGCTGCCGAGGAAGAGATTGTCAGAGCGTTTCAAACGGATTGTCGCAACCGGACCGGCCGGTGCGACCAGCGAGAATAGATGCTCATGGGCGTCGATCAAATTGATCCAATCAAGGACATGCGATGGAGCCGACTCGTCGCGCGGCATCCCAAGGCATCTGTGTTCCACACGGTCGGCTGGCTCCAGGCCTTACAGCACACCTACGGGTACCAGCCAGTCGTCTTAACCACGTCGCCTCCAACTGAGGAACTCCAGAGAGGGCTCGTCTTTTGTCGTGTCAAGAGTTGGCTCACCGGATTGCGGCTGGTTTCTTTGCCCTTTTCCGATCACTGTGAGCCGCTTTGCGATTCAATCGAAGAGCTGGATCTCTTGATCCGCCACTTACAGGCGGCAGTTGAACAGCAACATTGGAGATATCTGGAGGTTCGGCCAATCAGTGGTCATTTCGGAGAAGCCAACCACAAGAACGGCTTTTCGCCCGCGGCTAAGTACTATCTGCATACCCTAAGTTTGTGCCCCGCTGTTGACGATCTGTTCCGGGGCTTTGACAAAGACTGTGTTCAGCGCAGAATTCGCCGCGGGGACCGGGCTGGTCTAATGGAGAAATGTGGCGGATCCGAGGAACTGCTGAAGGATTTCTACACATTGTTCGTAGCTACGCGGAGCCGGCACCACCTGCCTCCGATGCCTTATGCTTGGTTTGAGAATCTCAGTCGCTGCCTGGGTGAGTCTGTGGAAATACGCATTGCGTACAAAAGCGAGGTTCCAGTCTCAGCCGTTCTGACCTTGCGATTTAAAGATACTGTCCTCTATAAGTACGGCTGCTCGGATGTCCGCTTCAAGAGACTTGGCTCAATGCCGTGGCTTTTATGGCAGGCTATTGCTGCGGCAAAATTGAAGGGAGCACTTAGATTCGACTTCGGGCGGACCGAGGAAGGTAACAAAGGGCTGCTCGAGTTCAAGAATCGCTGGGTTCCGAAACCGCAAGAAATGATCTACTGGAAATTCCCCAAGACTTCGTCTATCGGTTCCCCCGGAGGATGGAAACTGCAAATGGCCAAGCGAGCCTTTTCAGTCATGCCGAATTCATTACTCCGGTTGACCGGACGATTACTCTATCGCCATATCGGCTAAAAGTCAGGTGGGACGGCGCAAAAAACGCCGTAAGATGGCAAGTAAGATTCTCAACAGTGAAGGGAAGAAATCTAGCCAACCCATGAATCGAAGTTTAACTGAGTATTATCGTATTCCCGAAAACGAGCTTCCGAGTGTGTCTTTGGCTGGAGATGGTTTTTCGGAAAAGACCGGCTTCTTCCGGTTCGGCCGAAAAACTCTCTGTTACGGCCGATGCACGTGTGGAGTGACAGCGCTTATAGCCGATTCCGGAAAATATGACGCCCATGAATATGTCCATGTGGACAATGGAACAGTCCAACTGCCCTTCAATTTTTCCGAAGTGGTGGATAATCTCCGTTTGGAACGCTATCGGGAAAGTATAGCTCCGAGACTGGAATTCTTCGCGGCCACGGAAGGGGTCCGCCGCACTTATTACTTTTTTAGAGATTGGCTTCCCGTCTCACTGCGACGCCGTCTGCAGAAGACTTACTTCCGTGGATGGAAGGATTTGCCGTTCCCTTCATGGCCCGTGGATTTCACTGTGGATGACCTGCATGAAGAACTCTTGCATCTCCTGATGGAAGCAGGCGGCCTTAAGAACGTGCCTTTTATTTGGTTTTGGCCGGATGGGGCACCCAATTGCCTCATGATGACCCATGATGTGGAAACCTCTGCGGGCCGCGATTTCACACTGAAATTGATCGACCTGGATGACAAATATGGAATTAGAGCATCGTTCCAGGTGATACCCGAGCAGCGTTACGCGGTCTCGGATGAATACGTCCGTGAGATTCGCAAGCGGGGGTGTGAATTTAATGTTCACGATTTGAACCACGATGGACATCTGTACCGTGAACGCGTAGAGTTCACCCGCAGAGCCGCCAGAATCAACGAGTATGTGCACCGCTATGGCTGCAGCGGATTCCGTGCCGGCGCTATGTACCGCAATCAGGAGTGGTACGATCTCTTCGAGTTTTCGTACGACATGTCCGTTCCCAACGTCGCCCACCTGGAACCAATGCGTGGTGGTTGCTGCACGGTTTTTCCCTATTTTGTCGGGAAGATTGTCGAGCTCCCGCTGACAGCCGTGCAGGATTATTCGCTCTTTCACATTTTTAACGACTATTCAATTGATCTTTGGAGACGGCAGGTAGCGCTCCTCAGGGAAAGAAACGGGCTAATGAGTTTCATATGTCATCCAGATTATGTGATTGAAGAACGCCCGCGGAAAGTGTACGAATCTCTTCTCGTATATCTTCGACAAATGATTGAGCAGGAGAAGATCTGGCCGGCGCTTCCCGGTGAAGTGGACCGCTGGTGGCGAGCGAGAAGTCAGATGATGCTAGTGCCAGACGGCAACAGTTGGAAGATTGTGGGGCCAGAAAGCAGAAGGGCGCGTCTGGCGTATGCATTGCTCGACGGCGGAAGGATGAGATATGAGTTAGCTGAGGTCTCGCCGCCAGAGGATTCGGCAAGTTGAACTGTTCGGACGTAACGCGTAAATATAATTATTTTTTCTATTTAACAATAGTTTATATATCTTTCAATATAAATAAAGTAGATGCAAGTCAGAAGTAATGATTCAAAATGGGCGCGAATCGAAACTTCGCGAAGGATGTCACTCATGAGCCATGACCAGCCTGGTGATTCGATCGCACAGATTGAAGAAGAGGTAACAAGAGGAAAGGCTTCGGACTGCGAAGTCGCAGTGCTCGGGGCGGGGCCCTATGGATTTTCCGCCGCCGCGCACCTCAAGTCGAAGGGAATGGATGTTCGGATTTTCGGCAGGCCCATGGAATTCTGGGCGAAGAAAATGCCCGCCGGAATGCTTCTGCGTTCGCCGCGAGTTGCGTCCAATATCTCAGATCCAAAGGGGCAGTTCACACTGGACGCTTACGAAAAGGCAGTAGGGATTGCGCCAATCGCGCCCGTTCCGCTGGAGACATTCGTGGGCTACGGTCAGTGGTTCCAGCGCCAACTGCTTCCCGACCTGGACCAACGAGAAATAAGATCAGTGCGGCGTGCTGACGGGAATTTCTCCATTACTCTGGAAGGCGGAAACGAATTATATGCCCAGCGTGTGGTGGTGGCGGCCGGCATTGAACCGTTTCAGAAAATTCCAGCAGTATTTGCCGCGTTGCCCCCCGCCCAGGTTTCGCATTGCTACCAGGGTTGCGACGTTAAGGGCTTTCGAGGGGAACGCGTTGCCGTCATTGGAGCTGGCCAGAGTGCACTGGAATCGGCGGCACTACTGCATGAGCAAGGGGCAAAGGTTGAACTGATCGCGAGAATCCCCGAACTTCGCTGGATCGGTCAGCATCCCTGGCTCCATCGGCTGGGACCGGTTTCTTCCATGTTGTATTCATCGCATGACGTGGGCCCGGCAGGGATCAGCCGGTTGGTGGCCGCACCCAATCTGGTAAGACGAATTCCCCTGGGACTACGAGACAAAATTCGGACCCGCGCGGTTCGTTCTGCGGGTTCCCGCTGGCTCCCTGCGAGGCTGACGAAAGTCCAACTCACCACGGGACAGTTTGTGACAGAGGCAAATTGCGCGGGTGATGAGGTTGAATTAAGACTGGACGACGGTAGCCGGCGTCGTGTAGATCACGTTTTGCTGGGCACGGGATACTCTGTCGACATTGCCCGCTACCGATTCCTGTCGGCTGAGCTATTACGTCAAGTCCATGTAATGGACGGTTATCCTCAGCTTCGTTCGGGATTTGCGAGTTCCGTACCCGGGCTGCACTTTATCGGCGCAACCGCTGCCCGAACTTTTGGCCCGCTTCTTTATTTCGTCGCGGGTACGGAGTTTGCCTCCAAGGAACTGACTACGCATATCGACAGAAAGCAACTGCAGCGCCAATGACTCGGAGTCTGAAAATCATGTCCGCCCAGCCCAGCCAGTTATCAGAACGCCTCCGCGACGTCGGTGCGGTCGTGATCGGAGGAGATCATCCAGGGTTGGCGATTGCTCGTAGCCTGGGCCGCCGTAAGATCCCCGTCTGCATTATCGATGACCAACATCCCATATCAACGTATTCAAGATACGCCACGCGCGTGGTTCGCGCGAAGAACCTGCGGGATCCCCTCAAGACGGTGGAGTCGGTGCTGGAAGTGGGGCATCGCTTTAACTTGCGTGATTGGGTACTCTTCCCTACACGGGACGAAACCGTCATGGCCTTCGCGCTTTATCGTGATAGGCTAGCCGAATTTTTCCGCGTGACCACTCCGCCCTGGGAAACCACTCATCTGGCTTGGGACAAAGCCAACACCTACAAACTTGCCGAAGAACTGGGCATCCCCGCGCCGCGCACCTGGACCGTGCAGAGCGCGTCGGAGCTTCGTTCTTTGTATTCGTATCTTCCCCTGGCTATCAAACCTGCAATTAAAGAACACTTCTTCTATTCCACTGGCGCGAAGGCTTGGCGCGCGGAAACGCCTGAGCAGTTGCAGGACCTGTTTGAAGCGGCGGCTGAAAAGATCAAATTATCCGAGATCCTCATTCAGGAGATCATTCCCGGAGATGGCCACCGCCAGGTTTCCTACGGAGTGTTTTTTCGCGATGGACGGGCGCACAGCAGCTTGGTCGCCAGGCGTCTGAGACAGCATCCGCGCGAATTTGGCAGGGCTGCCACCTACGTTGAAACAGCCGAAATCCCCGAAATTGAGGAACTCTCGCAACGATTTCTACGGGCCATCAATTTTTATGGACTTGCCGAAGTTGAGTTTAAGCAAGACCCGCGAGACGGACGTTACAAGATCCTCGACGTGAACGCACGGGCTTGGGGCTTCCATGGTCTCGGGCAAGCAGCCGGGGTCGATTTCCCCTATCTGCTGTTTGCCGACCAAATGGGCTATCCGACGCACCCCTGTCGAGCAAAGGTGGGGGTTGGCTGGCTGCGATTGTTGACTGATACACCCGTGGCCTTAACGGACATACTTGGGGGCCATCTGAGTTTTGGTATGTACCTTCGGTCTATCCTTCACACCAAGACGGAATCGGTCCTTTGTTGGGACGATCCCCTTCCATCGTTAGCGGAATTTCTCCTTCTCCCTTATCTCTTGAAAAAGAAGATATTTACCGAGAGTTTAGAGACTTCAGATTGAATACTATTGGATCCGAAACAGAGCCAGAGAATGAAGGAAGGTGCTCCGACGGCGCAGTCAAATTTGTTTCTGTCTCAATGTGGGAAATTGCTTGCCAACTGTTTGGAAGTCGATTTCCGCCCACATAGCTGCCCCCCTCGATGAACACTACTTACTCGCTCGCTGTTTTGTAAGCTGCTCGTTTTCAATGCTTTAGACATTTACTCCCCATGTTCGACACGCGCTCCGTCGATTCACACTGGCAGAAGGATTGCACCGTATCGGTTTAACCAGGCGCTTTGAGACGCGCTTAATGGCGGTAGCTTATCCAAACGCGGGAGATTGAATTCGTAACTGGCTCCAGCGCGCGAGATGGGTCATTAAGTGATGGGGAGTAGAGCGACAAAGCAACGATCTTTTGCGACGGGGGAACCGGGAAGATATTTCAGAGAATTTGATAGCCGCGCCGGACTTGAACTGATACAAAGGGCCCGCAACCGCGAAGTTCGATTCTGTAGCGCTGTTCATTCAGCTACCGGGGTTCAGAGCCCTTTAGTAAGGCGCGCTCCGGCTGGGGAATCCGATAGCGCTCTTTGCTAAGGTCGCGTGAGCAGCTTGGTTTTCATAGACATGGGCATCCCGGGAGCGTGGTTGATAAAACCAAGCTTTCGCGAAGACGAGCGAGGGCGCTTCTTCAGAGCTTGGTGTTTCCGCGAATTCGAGGAGCACGGGATTAGTTTCGCACCGGTCCAGGCGAACATGGGGTTCAGCCTAGGAAAGGGCACCGTTCGAGGGATGCACTTCCAAGTGGAGCCCGTTCCTGAAGCCAAGCTCGTGCGTTGTACCAGGGGATCAATGTTCGATGTGGCTCTGGACCTTCGGCCTCGCTCGAAAACCGTCGGTAAATGGTTCGGCACTGAGCTGACTGCCGAGAATGGCCGCATGCTATACATTCCCGAAGGGTGCGCGCACGGTTACCAGACGCTCGAGGATGAAACCGAGATGTACTACATGACTTCTGCCTTCTACACACCCGCTGCTGCGCATGGAGTTCGTTTCGACGATCCAGCATTCAACATCGAATGGCCTCTACCACCCACGATCGTCTCCGAACAGGATCGAAGTTGGCCGCTGTTCGAAAGATAGGAGCAAACGCGCGATGATAGACACAGCCCTCCAAGAGCGGGAATCGAACGGCCGTCCCATCCGCGTCGGGATGATTGGTGCCGGAGCCACCGGTCGCGCAATTGCCCTTCAACTCGGCACGCCTGTCCCTGGCATCCGCCTTGCTGGAATTGCCAATCGAACCTTTGAACGCAGCGAACGGGCGTTTCGCGAGGCTGGCATCGCAAATTGGAAGCGCGTTTCCAATGCGAAGGAAGCCGAAACTGCAATTTCCCGCGGCCTTCCCGTATTGACTGACGATCCTTCCGTCTTGACCTCTTGCGAAGTTATCGATCTGATCGTCGAAGTAACCGGATCGGTGGAACCCGCTGCACACATGGTGCTGCAGGCGTTCGACTACGGTAAGCCAGTCGTGCTTGTGAACGCAGAGTTGGACTCCTTCATCGGTCCGATTCTAAAAGCTAGGGCAGACCAAGCGGGAGTTGTGTTAACGCACACGGATGGAGATGAGCCTGGCGTGGCAATGACGCTCTTGCGCTATCTCCGAACTTTGGGTCTCCGGCCGGTCGCGGCTGGAAATCTGAAGGGCATGGTTGACTATTATCGCAATCCTGACACGCAAAAGACCTTCGCTGAAAAAAACGACCAGGATGTGAAAAAAGTCACTTCCTTTGCGGATTCCACGAAACTCTCGATGGAAGCCACGGTTCTCGCCAATGCCACCGGTTTCCGTGTTGGCCGGCGCGGTATGTACGGGCCGGCGTGCAAGGAAGTTCGGGAGATGGCCAAGCTGCTTCCTGCCGACCAAATGCTGAGTACCGGACTAGTGGACTTTGCTCTGGGTGCAGCTCCGTATACGGGCGCGTTTGTAATCGTCCACGAAGATTCCCCGCTGAAAAAAACTCAGTTGGCATATTACAAGCTTGGCGACGGCCCGTTCTACGTTTTCTACACGCCGTTCCACCTGCCGCACATTCAGATCGCTTCCACAATTGGCCGGGCGGTCATTCATCGCGACCCGACGGTTGCCCCGGTCGCGGGCCCGGTTTGCGAAGTGCTGGCCGTTGCAAAACGGGATTTGAAAGCCGGCGAACGCCTCGATGGAATCGGCGGCTTCTGCACCTACGGACTCGTTGAGAATTCCGATACCGCTCGTGCCAATTCCGCGCTTCCGATTGCTCGATCTGAAAACTGCCTGGTTGTTCGCGATGTCCCCAAGGACCAGGCGCTGACTTTGGCTGACGTCGTCATGCCGACAGGACTTCTCACCGAGAGTCTTTGGAAGGAACAGATGGTGCGCTGGTCACGTGCGAATCTCGATTCGATGCCGGCATCAAGAGCCGCGCATCTTGCGAGGCTCTGACGTAACGCTCTACTGCATGACAGCGGACAATTGAGAACACGACTTGGCTGAAACATCCCTATGCTGAATCGCACATTTTGGAAAGGTCGCAAAGTGCTTATCACCGGTCACACCGGCTTCAAAGGAAGCTGGCTCTCTCTCTGGCTGGAATCGTTTGGCGCCAAAGTCACCGGCTATGCCCTCGCTCCTCCAACGCAGCCAAGTCTCTTCGAACAGGCCAACATCGCAGCATCTACTCCGTCCGTGCTTGCGGACGTCCGCGACCTGCCGCGCCTCATAGAGGTCCTTTCCGATACCCGGCCGGACGTGATTCTCCACATGGCTGCACAATCCGTTGTTCGTCGTGGCTACGAAGATCCAGTCGAGACCTACTCGTCGAACGTAATGGGCACAGTTCACGTTTTGGAAGCTGTGCGGCAACTTCAACTTCACTGTGCGGTGGTCAATGTGACCAGTGACAAATGCTACGAGAATCGCGAGTGGATCTGGAGCTATCGGGAAAACGAGCCCATGGGCGGACGCGATCCGTACTCCAACTCCAAGGGTTGCGCCGAACTTGTGACCTCTGCTTATCGTGATTCGTATTTTCCTTCCGATTCGTTTCAACAGCATGGCGTTGCGCTCGGGTCCGCCCGCGCGGGTAATGCGATTGGTGGTGGCGATTGGACGAGCGACCAACTGATTCCAGATCTGATCCGGGGATTCTTGACAGGGAAACCTTGTCTCATTCGCAATCCGGCTGCAATCCGGCCCTGGCAATTTGTGTTGGAACCGTTGCGCGGGTATCTGATGCTTGCAGAGCGGCTCTCAGAAAATGCAGGCCATTTTGCCACAGCCTGGAATTTCGGTCCCGCTGAAGGTGATACCATGCCTGTCGCGTGGATTGCTGACACGCTCAGTCGACTCTGGGGTGGCCGCGCGTCTTGGAATTTGGACGGCCGGTCCCACCCTCACGAAGGCAATTTCTTGAAGTTGGATACTTCGAAAGCGCGCACTTATTTGAACTGGCAACCAGTTCTGCCGCTGGAAACCTCGCTCGAGTGGATTGTTGAATGGTACAAAGCCTGCGAAGCCGGGAAAGATCTTCGAAAAGTCACTTCGGCTCAGATCGAGCGATATGAGGCGATTTTGTCTCGAACGGGAGCATCAATGTCCCATGCTTCCCAGGCCCATTGACGAGTAAATAGTCGCGCGAGCCCTGAATCAAAGTCCTCAATCGGACACCAAGGAGAAGTTTCATGCCAAACATTGTCGTACTCGGAAGTGGAATGGCGGGGTTTGGCGCAGCCTACCGGTTGCACGCCGAAGGCATTACTCCCACCATGTACGACAAGAACAGCTACTACGGTGGCCATACCGCCTCTTTCCGGAACGAGCTCGGCTTCCTCTTTGACGTTGGTCCCCACATTTCGTTCACAAAGGATTCGCGGATTCAGGAACTTTTTGCGGATAGCGTCGCTCAGCAGTACGAGACGTTGCCCATTAGTTTGAACAACTACTGGAACGGCTACTGGCCAAAGCACCCCGTGCAACTGAACCTCCACGGTCTTCCCGAAGACACCGTCGTAAAAGTGATCTCGGATTTTGTCGAGGAGCGTCAAAAGCCTGAACCAATCGTTAACAACTATGGTGATTGGTTGATTTCGAGCTTCGGTCGCGCGTTCGCGGAAACTTTTCCGATGAGGTATACGCGGAAATATCACCTCACCTCCGCGGAAAACATGAGCATCGACTGGCTGGGGCCCCGGATCTATCGTCCGAGCCTCGAGGAAGTATTACGTGGTGCACTGTCGCCGTCGGCTCCACAGGTTCATTACATCACTCACTTCCGCTATCCCAGCGCCGGTGGTTTCGTGAACTATCTGAACAAATTCATTCCGCTGGGAAAACTCCGGTTGAATCACGAACTCGTCTCCATCGACCCGCGCGCCCGGGAACTTCGCTTCTCGAACGGACACGTCACCAACTATGACGGCCTGGTGTCCTCTGTGGCGCTTCCGGATCTCATTCGCATGATCAAGGGTACGCCGCCAGATGTCGTCGATGCGTCCCGTCTGCTCGCTTGCTCGACTTGTGTCCTCGTAAATCTCGGCATAGACCGGCAGGATTTGTCCGCAGCACACATGACTTATTTCTACGACGAGGATGTTTGTTTCGCCCGCATCGGCTTTCCGCACATGCTCTCGCCGCGCAACGCGCCTCCAGGTATGGGCAACATTCAAGCGGAAGTCTACTTCTCGGACAAATACAAACCGCTGACGGGCTCCCCCGACGACTGTATCGAACCCGTCATACACGATCTCCGGCGCTGTGGCCTGCTCCGCGAAAACGATCGCATCTTGTCAAAGAAAACCATGCTCCTCCGCTATGCCAACATCATCTTCGACCTCGAACGTGCCGACGCCCTCAAAATTGTCCACGGCTATCTGGATGACCTCGGCATCGCCTACTGCGGCCGCTACGGCGACTGGGGCTACATGTGGACCGACGAAAGCTTCAAGAGCGGAGAGCGAGCTGTGGAAAAGGCCCTCGCCGCCCAGCGTTTGAGCACCTCTCCAGGCGTTTCGGGGAGGAGCCATTAGCTGGAGGCGCCCTTCGGTCAATTGCTGAAACGTCCGTGCAGATAGGAGAACCGATTTTGGAAGCGCATGAACAACCCCTGGTCAGCGTGGTCACGCCGGTATATAACGGTGAAGGCTATTTGGCGGAGTGTATCGAAAGCGTTCTCGCCCAGAGGTATCGCAACTTTGAGTACATTATCGTCGACAACTGCAGCACCGACAGTACTCCCGGAATTATCGAGCGATACGCCAAGGCCGATAAACGTATTCGTGTCTATCGCAACGAGAAATTGCTGGACATAATCTCCAACCACAACAAAGCCTTCAAACTAATCTCACCGACGGCTAAATACTGCAAAGTCGTTTCCGGAGATGACTGGTTGTTCCCTGAATGTATCTCGAAAATGGTGTGTCTCGCCGAAGCGAATCCATCTGTCGGGATTGTGGGATCCTATCAACTGAGCGGCATCGGAAGAGACTGGCGAAATTGGCGCATTAAGTGGGTTGGACTACCCTATCCGAGCCCGGTCATACCAGGGCGCCAAATCTGTCGGCTATGGCTGCTGAATGGCCCTTATATTTTTGGTACTCCAACATCCATCCTATACCGAGGCGACCTTATCAGGAAGGAAGATTCGTTTTACCCGAACTCAACGGCAGAAGCGGACACGAGTGCTTGCCTCAAACACTTGCGCAATTCGGACTTTGGATTTGTGCACCAGGTATTGTCATATGAGCGCGTTCACCATGCGCAAATCACTGCAACCTCTAAGAATCTTAATGCCTACCTCTCATCTCAAGTTGGCGATCTGCGCGCGTACGGTCCATGGTATCTAACCACTAACGAACTCGAGTGGCGCTTGAAGAAAGTCATGGGCGACTACTACAGATTCTTGGGCGCAAGTGCTATTAACTTCCGAGAGAAGAAATTCTGGGGCTATCATATGAAAAGGCTCAAGGAGATTGGCTATCCGTTTCAACCCGTCAGATTCGCTATGGCGATCGTGGCGAACCTCCTTGATTTGCTCCTCAATCCAAAGCGCAGCGTTGAAGATTGGGTGAGGGGCCACAAGTGGGCGCTAAGGACTGTGTGGATGATCGAAGGCCAATCAAAATCTGCTGAGGCCAAACTTGAGTTAAGTAATGCGACCAATGATGATCCGGAACACGGTCACTGTGTACAGCTATGACTTCTGTTTTGAGTATGGGCCGAGGTAGTGAAGATCGGTGAGAGGGAGCGAGCATATGAAAGTCGTATTGTTTTGCGGCGGTCTGGGAATGCGTCTGCGCGATTATTCAGAAACCATCCCCAAACCCATGGTGAACATTGGTTATCGGCCGATTCTCTGGCACGTCATGAAGTACTATGCCTCTTTCGGCCACAAGGACTTTATTCTATGCCTAGGCCATCGTGCCGACGCTATCAAAAACTACTTTCTGAATTATAACGAATGTGCTTCCAACGACTTTGTGATGTCGCGCGGTGGGAAGAAGCTAGAACTCTTCAATAGCGATATTCAAGACTGGCGCATTACGTTCGCCGATACCGGGATAGAGTCCAACATCGGGCAACGTTTGAAAGCGGTTGAGAAATACCTGGAAGGCGAAGACGAGTTCCTGGCCAACTATAGCGACGGCCTGACGGACCTGCCGCTTCCCCAACAGCTGGAACACTTCCACAAACACCAGAAGATCGCCAGCTTTCTGGCAGTCCGTCCGAACCTGAGTTATCACCTCGTTTCCTTGCAGGAGGGTGACAGCCACGTGGTCTCCGGAATCCACGCTATCAACAATGGTTCCGTGCGCATCAATGGAGGCTTTTTTATTTTCAAGAAGATTATCTTCGAATACATTCGGGAGAAAGAGGAACTGGTCGACGGGCCTTTTCAACGGCTCGTCAACGAGAGTCAATTGATCGGTTATCCCTATGACGGGTTTTGGGCTTCCATGGATACCTTCAAGGACAAGCAGCAACTCGAGGACGTGTGGGGCAGCGGCATTGCTCCATGGGAAGTGTGGAAGGCGAAGTGCAGTAATTCAGCCGATTCCAAACCCTTTGTTCCGAGAGAAACCCCATGCATTCCCTGAGATTACCCTGGGATGCGGCCTCTCGAGTCAACGTTCTGTGTTTGGGCGCCCACTCAGATGACATCGAAATTGGTTGTGGTGGGACGGTGCTGCGTTTGGCCCGCCAGTATCCCAACTGCGTATTCCATTGGGTAGTGTTCAGCGCCACTGGGACGCGAGCCCAGGAGGCGCAGTGCGCCGCCACCTTATTCGCCGGGGCCAGCGCGCTAAAGGGTCCGCTGCTGAAAGATTTCCAAGACGGATTCATGCCTTTTGTAGGTGCGGAAGTGAAGGCGGTCTTCGAGGAGTTAAAGGTGGTCTCTCCGGACCCGGACCTCATTTTCACTCACAATCGCAATGACGCACATCAGGACCACCGCCTACTCGCGGAACTGACGTGGAATACCTTTCGCGATCATCTGATTCTCGAATACGAAATTCCCAAATACGACGGTGATCTAGGCCGTCCCGGTTTGTTTGTGCCTCTGGATTCTGAGCTGTGCGAGAGAAAAGTTCAATACCTCATGGATACGTTTGTATCGCAGCGATCGAAGCGCTGGTTTCAATCAGACACTTTTGTTTCCCTGTTACGACTGCGAGGCATGGAGTGTAATGCCCCGAGCGGTTACGCCGAAGCGTTCTACTGCCGCAAACTGGTGCTGTGATCGAAAGTCTGGGCACGCCGGCAAATTCCGATGAGGGACCAAAGAGAAGGCAATTCTTGCTTGTTTGGCAAAAGCCGGTTGACCATTTCTCGACTTTTTTGTTTTTCCCCAGGTGCAGTGCACCTCTCAAGAACGTTCCTCGCAGTCGGAAGTGGTTTCCCAGTGTTTGAGAAAGACGGTGGAGTGGATTTCATGAGGTCGAAATATGGGCCGATTCCCAAAACTGCAATGATTACAGTTTTTGTTTTGCTGGGGGTTCTGGGAGTCGGTTGCTCCTCGACAGGTAATGCTCCGCGAGCGAACACAACTCCAGCAGGGCAGAGGACCTACTCGACGATGTTTCCCCTCGTCGAGAACCCGATTATTGAGAGCGGAAGCTGGGGCGGCGGCCAATCCGCAGGAGGCGATCTCTGGGGAAACGTCCAAACCAACGGGAATATGGCATTCGGTGTAAGCGAACCTACGGAATTTGGCGACCCAACGGCAATTCTGGCGGGGACTTGGGGACCAGCCCAGATGGCTTCTGGGACAGTGAAAATCAATACAACTCCGACGACCTGCTGCCATGAAGTCGAACTACGTCTGCGGATGGCCGTTTCCACGAACAGCATCACGGGATACGAAGCTTATTGCAGTGTCGTGCCTGGCACTCCGTACTGCCACATTGCTCGGTGGAACGGGCCGAATGGAAGCTACTGCAACATCGACTCATCGACACCGAGTATCTATGCCGTCAACGGTGATGTGCTCATGGCCACGGCAACGGGCACGAACCCCACGACCATCACGATGTACAAGAACGGAACACAAATCTTGCAAGCCACCGACACCGGCCAGAATTGCAGTCCCGGTGGACCCGCAGGGCCATTCACTTCCGGCAATCCCGGCATCGGCTTCTACGACAATCAAGATTCCAGCTGGAGCTATTTCGGCTTTTCGTCTTTCTCAGCCCAGGACAACGTTGGAAGTCCCCCAAACAGTCAATCAGTTTTGGGAAGTCCCCAAGCAAGATGGATTAGCTCTTCAATCCTTTATGACCGATGGTCAATCGACACTGGTCGCAAAGAATAGTCCCTACATCGGAATCTGTGATCTGCGAAGCTTGAGAGCATCAGAGCATCAAGCTAGATACAAACCATCTCGACACAATGGAGTGTTCTCTTTGCGCGTCGTACTCTCTTGAATTCCGCCGAAAAAGAGTCCCCGTTGATGCAGATGCAGATTGAAAACGCAGGGGAATTCGCAACGCGAATACCACTTAGGCCGAGCTCTCGATTGCTAGATTCCGGAATAATTTAGCGAGGTCTTAAAGTTAACAAAGAAGTTCCGGCACTGAGCGTCGCGTCAATTCGCTGGGTAGATTTTGCTGAATTGGTCTCTACGATGTCCGATGCGTAGAAATTGGAGAAACCGAAATCGGTGTTGTTGACCGCTGTTCCGTTCTCGTTGTAAAAACCAATGCCTGGGCTGCCACTGGAGTAGGTACTGTCTGTCACGGAAAAAATAGCAGTTCCGTTGATGTACGCCGTCAGCGTCTTGCCAACTGCGGTTACCTTGACCACGTCTCCGTCGTGTAGCCCTGGTCCGGTACGGCCGCCGAGCTCCGTCGAGCTGCCCAAAGGGCCGTCCCCTCGTACAATTTGCACATACTGCGAAGCGTCACTGGCACAGCGGAACTTGAATGCATATCCAGTGATGCCGTTTGCCGTGATGGTGGTGCGGAGGCGCAGCTCCACGTCCTGGTGGATATTGTCATTTTGATTGACCGTGTACACGGTGGCTTGCGCCATCTGGTCGGAGGTCCAAAAACCGGAAAGCACCGCTGTTGAATCATCAAAAGCGGTTGATCCCGATTCCGTGCCAAAAGCGAGACCCGAGGAAGTTTGCACAGTGCTCCAATCGAGACCGACCGTCCCTCCGTTGAGCCAATTGCCTCCCTCAGAAATGGGATCCTGCGTGAGCGGGAAGCTGGTGGAGTAGACTTTTTGGGTTCCGGGGCTCACCGTCAGTGTGGCCGCGCTGCTGGTAACCGAACCGACTGAGTTGCTGACCACCACGGCAAAGGTCGAGTCGTTGTCAGAAGTTGTAGTGGCTGGAGTGGTGTAGCTAGCTGCTGTAGCGCCGCTGATTTTGGAGCCGTTCCTCTGCCACTGGTAAGTAAGCGGTGCCGTCCCGCTGGCCACCGCCGTGAAAGTTGCGGCCGACCCCCTCACGACGGACGAGTTTGCTGGTTGGTTCGTGATCGCTGGCGCGGTGTCCGGTGCCATGCCGCCCGAAACTGCAGTGGTCTTACTGGTCGGGACAGTTGCTCGCTGAAGCGATGGGGTTAAAACTGTGGCGGAACTGTTGGAGGAACTTGTAATGTTGTCCTGCGCTGAGAAACTCGAGATGCCTGCGTCGTTGTTGTTAGCGCCGCTGCCAATCCAGAATCCGATGCCCGGACTGCCCCCGGTATAGGGGGAGCTTGAATCCGTGATCTGATTGACTTGCACTCCATTGATAAATGCCGTCAGCGTGACACTGCCGTTCGCGTTCGTCACTGCAGTAGCCTCGAGGACGCTTCCACTCGGACAACTGACGCTGCCGTTGTGAACCAAGACAGTAAATGAGTTGAGCGCTCCCAGCCATTTGACGATTTCCTGATAACCGAGCGAGCAATTAAACTCGTAGAGCTGGGCGCTGTGCGCGGTGATGGTCCCGTGCAGGATTACCTCTATCTCGTTTGTCGCGCTTGGCTGAATCGCGGAAATGCCTTGCCCTGTTTGGTTCGTACCCCATGTACCAGTGAGGACGGTAATGGAATCGTTCGTCCCAGGACCAGAGGGCACCTGCGTACCCCACGCCTTCACCCCTCCAGTAGTCTGTACGTTGCTCCAGTCAAGGCCTGTCGTGCCGCCGTTGACCCAGTTTCCGCCTTCAGAAATGGGGTTCTCGGTGAGCGGAAACGTCGTGGAATAGGTTTTTTGGTTACCTGGGCTCACCGTTAGCGTCGCGGAATTGCTGGTCACGGTACCGGCCGAATTGGTCACCACTACCGCAAATGTCGAGCCGCTATCGGCCGACGTCGTTGCCGGAGTCGTGTAGCTCGCAGAAGATGCCCCCGTGATGTTTGCCCCGCTCTGCTCCCACTGGTAGTTCAGCGGTGCCGTGCCACTGGCCACTACCGTGAATGTCGCTGTTTGCCCAACCGTTACGGCTTGGTTGGCTGGCTGTGTCGTGATCGTCGGAGCCACAGCTGCCGCATTAACTGTCAGCGTCGCTGCGGCGCTCGTCACCGTCCCCACTGTGTTCGTGACCACGACTCGGAAGGTTGATCCACTGTCCGTTGTGGTTGTGGCCGCCGTCGTGTAGCTGCTCGACGTGGCCCCCGCGATACCTGCTCCGTTCTTCTGCCATTGGTAGCTCAATGGCGCCGTGCCGCCGGCCGCTACTGTAAACGTTGCCGTTTGTCCCGCCGTCACCGTCTGATTTGGCGGCGGCGTTGTGATCGTCGGCGCCACCGCTGCCGCGGTCACCGTCAGCGTTGCAGCGGCGCTGGTCACCGTCCCCGCCGAATTGCTTACCACCACCGCAAATGTCGAGCCGCTATCGGCCGTTGTCGTTGCCGGAGTCGTGTAGCTTGCCGCTGTCGCCCCCGCGATGTTTGCCCCGTTCTTCTGCCATTGGTAGCTAAGCGGCGCCGTGCCGCCAGCCACTACTGTAAATGTCGCTGTCGCTCCCGCCGTCACTGTTTGATTCGCCGGCTGGGTCGTGATCGTTGGTGCCACCGCAGTCGCGTTTACTGTGAGCGTTGCCGCAACGCTCGTCACCGTCCCCGCCGAATTGCTCACCACCACCGCGAATGTCGAACCGCTATCGGACGAGGCCGTTGCCGGAGTCGTGTAGCTCGCCGCTGTCGCTCCCGCGATATTTGCCCCGTTCTTCTGCCACTGGTAAGCGAGCGGCGCCGTCCCTGCCGCCACTACCGTAAATGTCGCCGTCTGCCCCGACGTCACCATTTGATTCGTCGGCTGCGTCGTGATCGTCGGCGCCACGGACACGGCATTGGCCGTGAAGTTCACTCCAGAGACGCTGTTCCCGTTAACTGTCGTACTCTGGCTGCTTGGAGTAAACGTAAAACCTGCGTGACTTGGAACAACCGTGTACGTCCCATTCGGTTGTCCGGCAAATGTGTAGTTTCCCAAGCTGTCTGCCGTCGTCGTAGCGTTCGCCGCCCCGCCCAGTGTCAAGGTCGCGGCACTTCCGCCCGTTGCAGGACTAATCGTGCCCGAAATGCTGAAACCCGCTGTCTTGAACGAATGGCCGCCGCTCTTCCCGAGGTTGCCTTTCGAGTCGGTCGAATTTACTTGGTAATAGTAGGTAGTGCCGGCGGCCAAACTAGAAAGCGTTACCTGATGGCTGGTAACCATTGCCGAATTGACCGGCGTATTGTATCCATACGAGGTGCTGGTTCCATAATCGACCGCTGAGTCGGCAGCGACGTTCGTTGTCCAAACGACCTGAGAGGCAACGGTTGTGGTGGACGCTGCTTGTACGTTCGTAATGTCCAGAGCCGATGGCGGTGGATTACCAGTGGTGCTGGCGGTACTAACCAATCCGGTGCAGCCGGAGAGCCCAACACCCATTACAAGGATCGAGAGGATAACAAAAAGCGTCCGCCAACTATGCAGACTCAAATAATCGCAAATCGCGAGCGCACCTTGTACTCGCTCCTTATTTATATTCATCTGATCTTCTGGACCCGAAGCAGCCTCGAAGGTGTGGTAGGGAAATTGTGCCCCGCCTCGCCCAGTCCCTTTCTCCTTGCATACGATACCGAGCGAATTGGTTCTAGTAATACTGGTGAGAAGGGCAGATTTGGTTCAGTACTGGCGCACTGCCCCTGCGTCGGCGATTCCTACGTGCTTGTCTCCCACGCAGGGGGATTTGAGACAAGAGGAGAGAGGAAATCTTGCAGAAGCGAGGCGAAGGACAGGTTTTGGCCACCTGTCCGGTATTTACCCTATGTAGGACATGTATAGGAAATGTCTTACGCGTCTTCTTTCATGAGTCTTACAATCGTAAGGACAATCCCTGGGTTGCGAATGAGGGCCCATAGGCGGGTTTACATCTTTTGTGGTAAACGTCCTCGACTTCTCGTGACAATGTCAATTGGCTCAATCGCATCTGCCTGGTGCAATGCGCGCGCAGACGTTTGATTGCCGTGGGAATATTGGTTTGTGCTGGAACAGTGCTGGATCCGATGCACAGAAAGAGCGGTGAACCGTGGAAAAGGGCCGAAAAAAAAGCAGAAATCAAGAGCAGCGCAAGAGGAGCACGGGAGGGAGGAGAGGGTTGCAGCCCTGCCCGAGTGCGGGGCTGCAAAACGCCCTGATCCGTCGAGCCAAGCATGCCAGTCGCTACGCGTTTCTCGCCGTGTAGAAGATCCGCTTTTTGCTGGAAGGGATTTGCGCGGAAGTGTCAGCATCCGATCTACGCCGCCGAGAAGGGATCCACCCAAGCACCGACTACAAGTGGGATCCAGTAGTCGGTGTCTCCGAGCAGACCCTCTATCGGCAGAAAAAGCAGTACTTAGGGCTGGAAGTAGACTAGTAGACTAGGTTCACCAGTTCATGCAGCTCCACGAAGAAAACAACTACTTGAAACAGCTGGTGGTCGGTCTGACGCGAGATAAGGCCATCCCGCAGATATGCTAGGAAAAAATTCTAAAGCTCTCACTGTATCGGCCCGTTGTGAGGTGTCTGAGCATATGTCACCGGGTAAGCGAGAGGCGGGCCTGTCGGGTGCCTCCCTGCACAGCGGAACGGATCGCTATCAAGGTCACAAGGATCCGCGAACTGCACTGCTCATTCGGATTCGGGAGACTGCCCAGACGTGGGTTCGCTACGGATACCGAAAGATCCTGGCAGTGCTTCACCCAGAGGGCTGGGGGGTCGGAAAAACAGTGGTCCAGCGTTTGTACCGGGAGGAAGGATTAGCGCTACGACACAGACCGAAACAGCAAGGTCGGGCATCGGAACAACGGAGCGAACGACTTCGTCCGATGGCAGCGAACCAGGCGTGGAGTTTGGGTTTCGTGGCCGACCGATTGGTGGATGGAAGTCACTTCCGGGCGCTGACGATCGTGGGTGCCTTTACAAGGGACAGCCTCGCGATTGAGGTGGGCCAAGGACTGAAAGGAACAGACATGGAGGGGGTCTTAAGCCGGCTTCAGTTTGAACTGATTGCACCGAAGATTTTTTCCAGGAGCGACGCCCGTGAAGCGTGACACGACAACCAACAAGATGTTCGATCTGACCGTCTATTTCTTGATTGTCACACTCGGTATATTGCAATTCATGCTGAGTCCCCGGTCAGCAGACTACCTGCACGATACCAACTATTTCGAACTCGCAAATTCCGTGATTCACAAGGCGCACTATGGCTTCAATGGCAAACCAATGACACAACTGCCACCCGGTTTGCCTTATCTGATGGCAATGTTGAATCCGATCATGGGTATCGGTTATACCGTCATGATTCATTTAATGACGATGTTTGCAATTCTTGCGTTGCTTGTTGCTTACAAGTTAATTCGTGAAGAAGAAGATCGGATTGTCGCGGCTTTAGCCTGCCTTTTGTTAGCATCTTCGCCATTCTTTTTTGTCTTCTCTACTTCACTCGTGTTTGCGGATTTGCCCTACTTCTTCCTTAGCATGGTGTTGCTTCTCATGGCGCTTAATTTGGATCGGGCAAAGTCATGGGGAACGTCCCAGACTCTGCAATGGTTGATCTGGGGTCCCCTACTGGTGACAACGGTACTCGTTAAGTCTGTGGCGATTGCATTATTGGTTGGATGCTCTTGCTGGTTAGGCGTGTCCTGCCTAAAGAGCTGGGAGACCGCCAAGCGACGTTTAAGGATCTTTCTGCCGTTGTTGATTCTGGGAATTACTGCTCAAGTGAGCTGGATGGTTTGGGCATCGCAACATCAATATCATGACTGGCCCTTACCTGGCTACCAGGAGAACTACATTGCCCAACTCCGATTAAAAAATGCAAACCAACCTGAGTTAGGGCTTGCAACTTGGAAGGATGTTGTCATGAGGCCATTTGCAAATGGGGACGAAATGGCCGCCGCATTGTTTGGAGTGTTCACGCATAAGGAAATGGCGGCGGCGTGGTATTCTCCCGGAACTTTGCTGCCTTTGCTTATTGTCGCGATTGGTCTCCTCGGTACCTCTCTGAGAACAGGAGGTGGCCCTCTGGAATGGTATTTCTTGAGTTACCAGGCCATGTTTCTCTTGTGGCCATGGGATTACGAACGTAGGTTCTTTCTGCCAGTCGCCCCTCTTGCATTCCTGTACGCTTGGCGCGGTGGAGAGACCCTTTGGGGAATGCTCTGCAAAAGGCCAGCAATAGTAGGCCCAGCCGGCTTGACACTGGCTCTCCTGGGCAGTCTCAGCTCGTTGATGTGGGGAAAACAGACGTCACATCCACAAATGTGGGCGTGCCTGGCCGGTTGGCTGGTGGTGGCTGGATGCTCGATACTTGTTTTTTTGCTCGGGTCGAAACGATTGGAGAGCGTGGCAATTTGGTTGAAGCGACCGTTCACGATTCATGGCTATTCCATGGCCCGATGGCTGGGTAGCCTCGCTGGGGTGGCTACATGTGTCTTTGTCATCGGTGTTGGGCTGGAAGTGAAATACGGTTTGAAAAACCTCAGAGCAGATCTGACAGCCGACGACTTCGATTATCCCGAAATCGAAGCAGGTCAATGGATTAGGCTGAACAGCTCACCATCCAGCGTCGTGCTAGCTCGCAAGGATGACATGATTTTCCACTACTCCCAGCGGAAAGTGATCTGGTTTCCCGCTTCTCGCGATCCAGAAATACTGATGGCGGGGATAAAACGACATCAAGTGCGATATGTGGTCATCCATGAAGGGAATGACTCCTATTGGCGGCCGCCAGCCAAGGAGTGCTTCGACGCATTATTGGAAAAATATCCCAATTTCTTCCGCGTCGTTCACTTGGGACCTCACAACACCATTTATGAAGTATCCCCTGAGGGGAAATCGGTAGCAGCAGACACACCAAGCAGCCTAAGGACTGACTGACCTGCGGCTCGGACGTAGACGCAGCGTCATGGTCTCGGATTACTGCAATCGTAGCCAGTTATTCTTTTTCTAAAGATACTGTTCGATGTCCGGGTCCGCTGCCGCTTCTTCTGATGGCGCATATTTTGCGGAGACATATTGGATACGAAACGATGAAGGGCAAAGGAAAACTTCGAATTGGCGACTGGGTGGAAGTCCGTAGTAAAGAGGAGATTCTGCGAACGCTGGACGCCGACGGCCAGCTCGAGGGAATGCCGTTCATGCCGGAAATGCTCGCATTTTGCGGGCAGAAGTTCCAAGTTTACAAAATGGCCCACAAGACCTGTGACTACAGCGCCTACCCATACCGGGTGCGCCGCCTGGCTCGAACCGTGCATCTCCTGACTAGGTGCGAGGGCCAGGCGCACGGCGGCTGCGAGGCAGGATGCCTACTCTATTGGAAAGAAGATTGGCTCAAACCCGTGAAGGAGAAACCAAGGAGTGCGACAGATTCGAGAATCGAGGATCAGTTTGAAGTTGGCGTTCAGAATCTGCCGGCGCAAGGTTGCCAGGAAAGTGCGCTCTTTGCTCGCGTACTAAAACGACAATCCGAAGATGCACCTCCTACCTATATTTGTCAGATGACTCAAATACCCGCCGCAACAACGCCTCTTGCGTGGTGGGACCTTCGTCAGTATGTGGAAGACTACCTTTCTGGAAACGTCAGTCTGAAACGTATACTCACCGGCCTTGTGTATTGGGCTTACTACGGACTGAGCCAGGCAGGCATCGGGCTGGGACCTGCAATGCGTTGGGTGTATGACAAGATCTGTCCCCTGTGGGGGCAGTCGCTCTATCCACGAACCCCTGGGCGCATCCCAGATGGACAACCCACACCATTTGTAGAGCTAAATCTTCAACCTGGCGAGATCGTCCGTGTAAAATCGCACGAAGAAATCCTCAAGACAACAGACACGAGTAACAGAAACCGTGGCATGTATTGGGACGCCGAGCTGGTTCCCTATTGTGGAGGAACGTACAGGGTAATCAAGCGTGTCAGTAGGCTCATCAGCGAGCGCTCAGCAAAAATGGTTGAAATGAAGAATCCATGTATAGTGCTTGATTCGGTTGTGTGTCAGGCTCGCTACAGCTCGTGCCGCATGTTCTGCCCGAAAAGCATGTATCCCTACTGGCGTGAGGCTTGGCTGGAGAGAGTTAAACAAGAAAAAGAGATTGTTCCCGATCCTGGGGGAGCAATCTCGGTAACGGCTGATTCAGGCAAAGACTAGCACTACTGAAAGCTTAGGTTCCTAAGAAGATTCTGAAAGGCACAAGTAGCGCTAACACACGGTTTTGGGCTTTCAGATGCTGGATTGGCGTCAAAACGTGAGGAAGAACTAGCTGAAGGCTGTTGCAAAACCCCGCTTTCTTGATTTGGTGTGCTGTGGTTAGGAATTCGTGGACCAAGCGTGCTCCTCCACCGCTTTTCCCTCCGTGCCCGGTTTGGCCGGCAGCCTTACAGTTAACGTACCAGTCCGGCAAATACAGATGATCGCCCACAAATGCCTCGTCAGATGGGCGACGCCGGTTTCTCGGCCGCCACCACGCCACACCCTTTCGCACAGGCGCACTTGGGACGAACTTCTTCGATGACTTGCAAAGAGGCAGGAATAAATTCCAGTCGCTCGCTGACATCTTCCCCGATCTTCTGCATGGGCGTGTGGCACTGCCGGCGGCCGAATGTGGCTCACCAAGCAAGTACTCCAACAAACTCACAATGTCTGCCGATAAAACCGATACCTTGGACTTCGGTGCGAACTTCTTTCCGACAAGCTTCTAGTCGGCAGCATGGCTTAGTCAATGAGCTCTGGCGCGCTTGTAGCCGAATTCTGTCTTTCATAATTTGCCTTCCCATCCGATTTGTACCGTTGAGCTTGGAACTAGTTCAAAGGAAACAAGTGTATTAGTCAAGAAGGATCCCTTACAGGCTTTGAATGGCTTAACGAGCTCGCGAACGCGTTCAGCGGACGTCTTTCCCTTGAGCGCGAGATGCGGTCGATCCTCGTTGTATACTGCTTCCCAACTCTTCACTTTCCTCGCCTGGATCTGCTCGAAAACGGGGTTCTTCATCCCGGACCTCCTGTGGTGGGGGCTGTGAGAATACCCCACCTGTCGGGGATGTCTATTAGCAGCTACACAAGCGTTCTTTGGGAGGCCTTCAAGTCACCGCACTCAAAAGCCTGGCTTCGACAGGAGACATTCCTTTCTCATCAGTGTTTGCTAGGCACGGAATGCAATGCGCCAAGCGGATACGGCGAGGCATTTTACTTTCGTAAATTAGAGCCTTGGAGGGAAAATCTGCCGGTTCAGGTTGTTTTTGGTACTGTGAATACTCACATGTTAGAAGAAGGAGCTGACTAGACTTGCGATGAACGACCTTAAAGAAAAAACAATTCGGGGAGGTGTCGTGCGCCTAGGCGCGCAATTTGCCAATTTTGCAATCCGCACTATTTCTTTGATGGTGTTAGCTCGCCTTCTGGCCCCCAGAGACTTCGGGCTGGTGGGGATGGTAACCGCTTTCACGGGGGTTCTGGGTCTCTTCCGAGATTTCGGACTTTCCTCAGCTGCTATTCAGCGCGACGCAGTCACGGACGAACAGCTATCGACCCTCTTCTGGATCAATATCTTGGTGGGCTTTCTCCTCGCTGTTTCAGCGTTGGGAATGGCACCCGCGATTGCCGCCTTCTACCATGAACCCCGCCTAATCGGAGTGACCGCTTCATTGGCAACTGCCTTCCTATTCAACGCTGCAGGCGTGCAGCATGGTGCCATTCTTCAGCGGCAGATGCGATTTACAACTCTGTCGCTCATAAATACGATTGCTTTGGTTCTGAGCACAGGTGCCGCCATTGCCGCCGCCATGCTTGGCTTCGGGTATTGGTCTCTCGTGGTAATGGCCGTGATCTTTCCACTGATCACGACAATTGGAAACTGGTTGACTACAGGCTGGACTCCGGGCATGCCTCGAAAGAAGTCCGGCGTCCGTTCCATGATGCGCTTTGGTAGCACGGTCACTTTGAATGGTCTGATTTGGTATGTTGCCACCAATTTTGACAAAGTTTTGCTTGGCCGATACTGGGGAGTGGATGCCTTGGGGCTGTATGGGAGGGCTTATCAAATCATTAACATTCCGATTGAGAACATAAATTCAGCTGCGGGCGAGGTTGCATTTGCGGCGCTCTCGCGTGTGCAAAACGATTCGGTCCGGCTCAAAAACTATTTTCTTAAAGGCTATATGCTAGTCTTGGCGATGACGGTGCCAGTAGCCATGGGTTGTGCGCTATTTGCTGACGACCTTATTTCCGTAGTTCTGGGAGCAAAATGGCAAAATGCTGCGCCGATCTTTCGGCTTTTGGCTCCGACAGTCCTAGGATTTGCCATAGGTAATCCACTAGCATGGCTGCTATTTTCGACGGGGCGCGTGGGTCGATCCACTCTGATGTCTTTGGCCAGTTCACCTATAATGATCATCGCTTATGTCTTGGCATTGCCCTATGGACCTAAGGTCGTTGCTGGTGCCTATTCGGCTGGCATGATGATCTGGATCCTGCCCGCCATTGCCTGGGCGGTACACGGCACCGGGATCGCTTTCAAGGACATTCTCTCGACTGTAAAGTGGCCGCTAGTTTCAGGGATGGCGGCTGCGGCAGTTGCTTATGCAGCACGAACTACATTCGGACTATCGGCATCCTCCTTACCCCGCTTGGTACTCGAAAGCGGCATCATGCTTATAGTATATCTGGGTGTGCTTGTCTTTGTGTCGGGGCAAAAGTCACTCTATGCAAATCTGCTTCGCGGACTGCTCGGTTCCGCCTCGGCAGAAAGGAAGGACCTGGTTCCGCTTTAATTCAAGTCGTAGCTGCAGTCTGCCCGCGAGCGACGAGCTCTTGGTCGATAGTAGAGACTCGATCGGCTGATCATCAGCGTCGCTGCGACTAACGCCGCCTACTATCCCTGCATCGGCAGTCCGCGTGCGTAGGAGTGCGTCGCTCCGCAACTCACGCCCCCAACACGATTCTTAGGATTGCGATCTCCAGCTGCTTGCGGCCTAGCGCACGTAGCAGTTGCTTGGCCATGCTCGCGGCACGTCTCGGCGATGTTCCCCTCTTCAACCCTTCCTGCAAAATCTCCAAATCTCCCACTTCTCTCCCGCAATGCGCTTCACATGGTCTTTGCGACCCATGTTGCCTCCTCGTCAGAGGCTCCTATCCTACTCATCACAGGTGTCCAGTTTCCAGTTTCACAGTCTCACCGGGGACCATTATGCTTGGGACACCGACCCATAAGAGTAAGAAATTGCCACTTTGTGGAATATTGCGCGGCTCTGCTTGGATTGAACTCTTGGACTGTCATTATTGGTCAGTCCGTAAACTACTGAATACGCAGCCACTTAATATGCGGAATGCCTAATTTCTTGACTTCTAGCCTGGCAGCAGAGTTGCATTCTTATTCAAAGGCGAGTCACTTTTTTCAAGGTGAGATGTTTTGCGAACTCCGTGCGCTTAGCCAACGAAACAAATGGACTCCCTACACACCAACCTCATTCAAGTTCCAATCTCCCCGGAGTTTGTGAATGGTCAAAGTCGAGCCTTACAACACTTGAATCAGACGATCAGCGAGATTGCTCGTACCGATGTCCCGGTTCTAATTGTCGGAGAAAGCGGCACTGGAAAAGACGCATACGCTAAGCAGATTCACCGATTATCTAAGAAAAATGAACTTCGGTTCCAAAAATTGAACTGCGCCTCATTAGATCCTAACTTCCTTTCCGGCGCAATGCGCCCGGCTCCCTCCGGTCGAAAATGGACAGACTCTTGTGGTACCTTGTATTTGGACAACATACAAGACTCGGATCTCGCCACTCAACGTACATTACTGGCTCGTCTCGCTGAGGATGAGGACACAGACTCAAAAGATAGGATTGTTGCCCGGCTGATTTCATCCGCGACTTTTAACCTAGAATCGGAGGTCCATGTTGGTTACTTTCGCCGGGAACTTTATTTCCGTCTAAATGGGGTGTGCCTACGAATTCCTCCTCTGCGGGAACGTCTTGAAGATATCTCATTCTTCATGAAACACTTTCTCCACAATTTCTCATGCGAATTCAAAAAAGATACCCCACAATTGAATCAGGAAGTCGTCGATACCCTGTCTGCCTATCATTGGCCCGGTAATATTCGAGAACTCGAAAATGCTGCCCGTAGGATCGTCCTCTTCGGGGATTTTCGGATTGTGATGGATGAACTGCAGTTCTCTGTTCCTGAACGATTAGAAAAGGTTTCTGTTGTCAATGGATCCTCGTTGAAGATGGTGGCACGAGCGGCTTCCCAGAAAGCAGAACGCGAGTTAATTATGCGGGCGCTTGAACGGACACGATGGAATCGCAAGAAGGCAGCTCATGAGCTGCGGATAAGCTACAAATCATTGCTTTGCAAGATCAAACAGATCGGGGTGCCCGGTGGCAAACATGAGGACTGAGGGAGTATGCATGGCTTCAACTCTTCGATTATCTTTGTTATCAGCGGCCTTGCTATGGACACCTTTCGCTGCAGCACAGGAACCGTCTGCCCAGAAGCAGGACACATCTGCGAAGCCCACGACTTCTGCTCCGGCTGACACAGAATACAGAATTGGCCCGCAAGATATTATCCGGATTGACGTATGGAAGGAACCGGATATTTCCCGCACGATTCCCGTCCGTCCGGATGGCAAAGTTTCACTACCGTTGCTGAATGATGTCCAGGCGGCAGGACTTACGGCTATGCAACTCGCCGGCTCACTCCGCGAGAGCCTGTCGAAATACCTTACCAGTCCCCAGGTGACCGTAACAGTGACCGAGATCAACAGCCGCCGTGTTTACATCACCGGCGAAGTCACCCACCCCGGCGCTTTCCCTCTCTTGCCGAACATGACTGTCTTGCAGGCGCTTTCCAGCGCGGGCGGTTTTACGCAGTTTGCCAAGGCTAAAAATATCTACGTCCTTCGAACAGAAAACGGAAAGCAAGTGAAGCATCCATTCAATTACAAGGAAGTTGTTAAGGGAAATCTTGCCGAGCAGAATATCCTTCTTCAGGCTAGCGATGTCATCGTGGTTCCCTGAGGCCGTGATGTGTTTATGACTGCGCGCAAATCCATAGTTGCATCCTTGAGCCTCTCTTTCCTGCTCTTTGTAGGGATTGCCCCGCTGCGCGCACAGGATGAGCCGCAACCTCCGGCGGAAAACAAACCCAAGCCTGCGGGAACTTCCACTCCGATTCCGCTTGTGAATCCCGGAGATTTACAGAATCAGCTTCACGACACCATTAATAATCTCCGGCCCGATAATACTCCTCTGACCGGTCTGTTGAATCCTACGCTGGGTTCGCCCGAAACCCCTCACAGCTATTGGGTGCCCGGCATCCAATGGTCGGGAGCTATCCAATCCAACGGCTACAACCAGACTCGGAATTCCAGTTGGTTGATAAACAACTACTTCATAGGAAATTTGAGTGTTTTGAAAGTTTGGAGGAAGTCTCAATTTGCAGTCAACTATTCCGCAGGGGGATTCATTTCCTCGGACAGTACGCAGGGTAACGGCTACTCTCAGCAACTCGCTCTCTCGCAAACATTTCAGTGGAATCGCTTGTCCATTCAGCTTAACGATCAGTTTTCTTTCTTGCCCCAGACTTCTCAGGGATTTGGCAGTGGTACCGGACTCGGGACTCCGGGTGTCGGTGGACCCTTCGGGCCGGTCATTCCAGGCATGGGCAGCAACTATGTCCCCAACCAGGGCATTTATTCTGCTGTCGGACCTCGCTACAGCAATGCCGGTGTGGTGCAATTGACTTACACGACGTCGCCGCGGGGCTCCATCACCATGAGCGGTTCCTATGGCCTCTTGGATTTTGTGGATCCGGGTAACGTCAACAGTGACACCGTCACCGGCACCATCGGCTACAACTACAAGCTCACCGGCAAGGACTCCATTGGCGCCTTCTACCGATTTTCGGCGTACCACTATTCCGGCCAACCTCAGGCAAACGGGGATCATTCTTTCAACTTTGCTTACAGCCGCAAACTGACCGGTTCTCTGGCTCTCCACCTCTACGCCGGGCCCGATTTCACTACCTCGCGCATCAACCCGAGTGGAAACTCGCTGACTTACGGCGTTAATGTGGGCACGTCACTTATGTACGGGATGCGGAACGGTGCCTTGACGCTCTCTTACAGCCACGGCGTTTCTGGCGGCAGTGGAGTGCTTACTGGTTCCACGGGCGACCAACTCACTTTCGGTGCCAATCACAAGCTCAGCCGCACGTGGAGTGGCCAATTCAATTTGGAATTCGCTCGCAATGCACCTCTGACAATAAGTGGGCCGACGACTTTACAGAGTTATAATACCTGGACGGTGGGCGGCGGAGTCAGCCGGCCTGCCGGCAGAAATGGAACTTTTGCGATTGCTTACAACGCTGATATCACGGATTACGGTCAAGCGGGTTGTGTGGGAACCGCCTGCACATCCAGCCAGACGTATCACTACGTCACCCTCAATTTTCAGTGGCACACGCGCCCGTTGATTTTACCCTGAGTTGCGTTGGCGAAGAGTGCAGGTAAAATGAAAGCTCAGACAAGAACGAGAGTCACCGACTAATGTACAAAACCTTTTACGGTCTGAAAGAAAATCCGTTCAATGTTAACCCCGATCCACGCTTCCTCTATCTTACGAAGGAGATCGAGGAAGCGCTGACCGGTTTGATGTACGGCATCCAGACCCGCAAAGGCTTCATCACGCTTACCGGTGAAGTGGGTACCGGTAAAACTACTCTGGTTAACCGTCTTTTGGACTGGCTCCACCACCGCAATGCGCGCACGGCCTTCCTCTTCAACTCAAGAATGAATTCCAATCAGTTATTCGATTTCATTCTCGCGGAGTTCGACATCCCTTGCGAATCCAAGTCGAAGAGCGAGCAGCTCTTGAAGCTCAATCACTGGCTCCTCGAGCGCTATCGCCTCGGAGAAACCGTCGTCCTGATTATTGATGAAGCGCAAAATCTGACTTATCCGGTCCTGGAGGAAATCCGCCTGCTCACGAATCTGGAGACTTCCACGGACAAGCTGCTGCAGATTGTTCTCTCCGGTCAGCCCGAACTGGAGGAGAAGCTCAAACTTCCTCAGCTTCGCCAGCTCCGCCAACGCATCATGCTCCGCTGCCGTACCTCCACGCTTTCCCACAAGCAGACCCAGGAGTACATCACGGAACGGTTGCGGATTGCGGGGGCTTCGGGTGACGCGATTTTCAGTCCAAAGGCGATTGAGACTATTCATGTTTATTCGCTAGGGATTCCTCGCGTCATCAATCTTCTCTGCGAGCATTCCCTTGTGAACGCATTCGTTGACCATGAGCGGCCAATCCAGCACAAGACCGTGGAAGAAGTAGCGCATGAATTCCAGTTGGACGAGGTCGAGCCGGTCGCTCCTCCAGAAGGTACCAAAATCGACACCGACGTCTATAACTCCGAAGCCTTTCTTCAAAACTTAGGTGAAGCCCTCTCGCGTTTTCGTGTCAGCCCCCCCACCACCCGCGAGCGGAAATAGCAAACCGTTTCTGTAAAGGAGCATGCTACAAATCGTCCCACCAAACTTTTTGACTTGCCGCGATGTAGCAGGTCTTGAACTGAGTTATTTCAATGAATCGAGCGGTGTTTCTTGATCGCGACGGAGTAATCAACTAATTAACCACAAGGCCCCGGAGGGCAAACGCAATATTGCCAACCTCACCCATTGCGATCCGCAAGAAATTGGCGCCATCGAACTCCCCCTCCTTCACAAAAACAAGCTCACCGGTCTAGCCTCCCTCGAACAAATCGAACTGCACGAAGGTCCTTCCGTCGGCGCCGAGTGGACCGTCTATCAAGTGGCCGAGCGATTGGGCTTGCGCAAAATATTGGGAGACGAGTTTTCCAGCCACCTGGCATTGTGGCAAGTCTTGGCGCGCGTGCTGGAGCAAGGGTCCCGCTTATCCGCCGTACGCCTGGCGCAGGTCAATGCCGCCGGCGCCGTGCTGGGCTGGCAACGCGGCTTTGACGAAAACGATCTCTTCTGGCTTCAATAACTTCCAAATCGCTGCTTGATCCTCCAGATTCGGGCACGCCGGATAACCGAAGCTGTAACGCTTTCCGCGGTAGCGCGATGTAAATATGTAAATCGCTCCGCCATGCTCACCTCCGGCCGGTCAGGGAAGCCCCAATCCTCGCGGATGCGCCGGTGCAGCCATTCCGCGCACCCTTCAGCCGTCTCAATCGCCAAGGCCTGCAAGCCGTACGACTTGAGGTAGTAGCCCTCGTTCTCTGCCTTTTCCGAACGCCCGCGAATTCCTTCTCCCGCTGTCACCACGAACAAAGCCAGGTGGTTCCGTTGGCCTCTTTGCGGCGGCAGAACGTAATCGGCTAAGCATAGAAAATCACTCTGCCGCTGCCGCCCAAATCGAAACGTATGCAGTGGTGATACCCCCGGCGCAAATAGGTGCAGTGAATCACCTTCTGCTTCCGCCTCGAAGAACTCCCAACCGCGCGGGTCTTCATGAACTTCGCTGCTTCCTTCTTTACCTTGGCAATGTTACTCGTATAGCTCAACGGCTTTAGGATCGCGTTCTGCCAAACGCTTCTCGAAGTTGCCCCGGAATCCCATGTGTCGTCCATAAAGCATGAACGGATTGATGTAGCCCCAGACTTCTCGCAAATCTGGCACCAGCCGAACTTTGCGCTCCAAGTATTGCAACTGTCGCGCAAGATTTGCGTTTGCAAGAAGGGTTACAAGTCTTCTTTTCATGTTTTTTCCTTTGGACAACTGGTCGACGCCCACACCTTGAAACGGTCCAAGGCCCATTTCTTTCGTTGCCTTCTGCTCCCTGGCGGAGGTAAAAGAGACACAAGGAAGAATTTGGATCTTCTGAAGCGGGAGGTTCTGTTCAACTTGCATACAACTAAAATGTCAAGGAAACTCTTGCGGTATAAGCGTAGTTCTATTGGTTGGCTTGCGGTTGGGCGAAGGGACCCGAGTGGGAAAATGCGCTGGAAGGGCTCGGTACGAGGCAAAAGGGTGTAAGCTACCAGATTCCGGAGGCCAAAATGGAAATTCCGGGTCAACTCCGGTCGGCGCCATCGCATCCGCTCGTTGCGAAAGACTGCGGCTGGAAATGAAGCGCGGTTGGTGACGTCCTTCGTTGAAGGGCTTTGCTCCTCCAGACGAATCAGTAAGGATACAGAGTCGAAATTCTGCTCCGGATAGGGTCCTGGCCTCCGAAGCTCGCCACAGGGAGAATTTGTCTTGCGTCTTTCCGTCATCGGTTGTGGGTACGTGGGTCTCGTCACCGGAGCTTGCCTCGCGGAAGCGGGACACCAGGTCGTTTGCACGGACATTGATGGCGCGCGCATCGCCAAGCTCAATGCTGGCGGCGTGCCGATTTACGAACATCATCTCGACCAGATTCTCGCGTCCGCCCACAAGGCCGGACGGATCTCCTATACCGCCGACGCTGGCGAGGCTATCCGCGCCGGAGACGCCATTTTCATCTGCGTAGGGACCCCGCCGAAAGACTCCGGCGAAGCCGACCTTTCGGCAATCGATAACGTGGCTCGACAAATTGCCGCCGAAGCGAAAACAACGAAACTCGTAGTCGAGAAAAGCACCGTCCCCGCGCGTACCGGTCTCGAACTAAGCCGCGCTCTTGCCGCTTATTCCAGGAACAGCAACTTGAAATTCCGGGTAGCTTCAAACCCTGAATTCCTTCGTGAAGGCACGGCCGTCGCTGATTTTTTCCATCCGGACCGCATTGTTGTTGGCGTCGAGGACCCTTCCTCCGCCGCGGAACTGCGGGAAATCTACCGTCCCATTCTCGAGAGGAGTTTCCTTTGCCCCGTGCATAATGGGACCTGCCCGCCAGGCCACAAGGCTGAATTCCTCGTTACCACCATCAATAGCGCCGAGCTCATTAAGCACGCGTCGAATTCTTTCCTCGCGCTGAAAATCAGTTATGCAAACGTAATCGCCGATCTGTGCGAAAAAATCGGTGCAAACGTCGAAGAAGTGACGCATGCCATGGGACTCGATTCGCGCATCGGCGGCCAGTTCCTCAAAGCCGGTCTCGGTTACGGAGGCTTTTGTTTTCCAAAGGATGTGCAAGCTTTCATCCATTTGTCTTCCAAGGTTGGTATGGACTTCGAGATTTTGAAAGCCACCGAGCGTGTCAACAAGCAACGCATCGACCGCTTCTTTGAAAAGATCCATCAGGCTTTATGGGTCGTCAAAGGCAAGCGCGTGGCCGTGCTGGGCCTGGCCTTTAAGGCCAATACGGACGACATTCGCTTCGCCACGGCATTGGAAGTCGTCAAGCGTTTGCTCGAAGAAGGTGCAGTCGTGCATGCGTCCGACCCGGAAGCGATGTCGCGCACCAAAGCGCTCTTCCCGCAGCTGCAGTATCACGAGGATCCCTATGACGCTCTGCGCGACGCAGACGCCGCGATCATTTGCACCGAGTGGGCTATTTTCCGCCGGCTCGATTGGGAGCGCGCCGGAAAACTCATGGCGCGCAAACTGGTCATCGACGGCCGCAATCTATACACCCCACAAGCCATGCGCGAAAAAGGCTTCGAGTACTACTCCTTCGGCAGAGAGTAGTTCCCACTTTTCCGTTTTCAATTTCCACGGGTAGGGTTCCTATTCCCTAACCACTCTTCCCTCATCTCTTTTTTGAACGCTTTCTCGAAATATACCATCGTCAGCTTCAATCCTTCTTTCAATCCCACCTTGGGCTCCCAATTCAAAACGCGTTTCGCCTTGGATAATGTCCGGGCAACAGCGTTTCGGATCATCTTGCGGCAGCGGCTCGAAAACGATCGGCGGCGGATTCTCGAAATGTTCGCGAATCCGCATTGAAATGGAGGCTGAGGTAAAGAGTGAACTCACGGATCGCGCCCGCGACACAGAGCAGGAACGGAATCAGCAACCGTCCCAGTCGTCCGTCTAGGAAGGGGTGGATGGTCGCGAACTGCACATGCACGAGGGCCGTCTTTACGAGCATCGGCAGGTCTTCCTGCTCGCGATGGAGAAACTTTTCGAGCGCGCCCATGCGCTCCATGGCCTTCTCGAGTGCGGCCTACTACCAGCGCCCGTCAATGGTGGCGAGTGAATTCTGCAATAAAACGTTCCAAATCAACCGCTTCCACTCCTTTGGCAACGGCGGAAATGGCAGGAATCGAGAGGGACTTTCGATTCACAATAATCAGGCGCCTTGAGCGCTTACCCAATGCGCGGCGCAAAGAAAGAAGCGGGGCGGCCATCTCGGACCGGATGGTTTTCCCCGCTTTGCATTCGACGAGCCAGAGTCCAACATCCGGCCTCGATATAAGAAAATCCACTTCCAGGCCCTGCTGATCCCGAAAGAAATATAGCTCCTTCCTAGCCCCCTGATTCACCTGACTCTTGAGGATTTCTGCCGCCACAAATCCCTCAAATAGTTGACCAAGGAAAGGCGAACGCTGAAGTTCAGCTTCCGACGTTATCCCCAAAAGGTAGCAGGCAAGACCCGAATCGCCCCAATACAACTTCGGGGACTTGATGAGTCGCTTCCCGAGATTCTCAAAGTAGGGCGCAATAACCATAACCTGCCCTGTGACTTCGAGGATGTGCAACCACTCGCTGATGGTCGGAACGGAAACTCCGAGGGGAGCGGCAAGATCGGTCTTGTTGAGAATTTGGCCGTGTCGGCTGGCCAGAAGCGCCAGAAACCGACGAAACGTCACCAGATCACGAATGTTCGTGATTGCGCGAACGTCGCGCTCTAAGTAAGTTTGGAGGTAGGAAGCGAACCAAAGTGCACGAGACTTCGGACGGGCCAATACTTCTGGAAAACCGCCGTGAAGCAGAGTCACCTTCGCAGTTTCCGCTACACTGAAAGTCAAGAGTTGCAGAATGGCGGCCCATCCGGCCATCGATTCGGTGATACCTTGCATGAGGGGCGCTTCCTGCGATCCAGTGAACAGCCACTGTCCCATCCGATGAGGTGCCGCATCGATCAACGTGCGGACGTATCTTAGGAGTTCGGGAGCATTCTGAATTTCATCAAAGACGACCGGTGGGTGCAGGTCTTCGAGGAATGTGCGTGGGTCACTGCGGATCCGGCCTTGAATGTCGGGATCCTCGAGCAGCACGCAACGCGCCTTGGGGAACAATTGGCGGAGCAGAGTCGTCTTTCCGGCACGGCGCGGCCCGGTTATAACCACCGCCGGGAAATGGCGTGATGCCTCCCGGACGGCAGTTTCCAATTTCCTAGCTACATATCGTATGTGAGCATCATAAAGTGTCACCTTAGAATAATCAATAGTTAGTCCTGACACCGGCATCGCGGCTCGGAATCCGCAATGGTACGAAAAGTGGACGGCGATGGCATCTGAGGATTGACGCGACGCGGCGATATTGTGGCGGACAACCAGGACTGGGAGTTCACACATGGAGTTCACACAATTCAGGTCTGTTGACGTTGCACATTAGAATGTGTAAAGATGGCTGATGCCGACTAATCTCGCTCTTGACGACCGTCTGATCGAAGAGGCTCGGAAACTAGGACATCACCGCACGAAAAAGGAAACTGTGAATGCGGCTCTAGACGAATATGTCAAGCGCCGAAAACAACAAAATATCCTCTCGCTATTTGGAACGATTGAATACGATAATGCCTACGATTACAAACGGGAACGCAAGTCTAAACGCGTGTGAACGTCCTCGTCGACACTTCCGTGTGGTCTCTTGCCTTTCGTCGTAAGGCCGAAGACCTCAGCGCCGGAGAAAATATCATCGTCGCGGAACTAAGTGAGCTAGTGAAAGATGGACGCGCGCGCATCTTTGGTCTGATCCGGCAAGAACTTCTGTCCGGAATCAGAAGCGCAGCTCAATATGAAAAACTGCGTTCCGCCCTCAGGTCTTTTCCTGACGTGGTGATCGATATATCGGACTATGAATCTGCTGCAAAGGCGAGTAACGAGTGCAGGGCGAAAGGCCTGGTCGTTTTCATTGTCGATATCCTCATCTGTGAAATTGCGTTATCACGTGATTGGTTGATTTTCACCACTGACCCCGATTTTGATCACTACGCAAAAGTTCTTCCCATCAAACTTCATAAGCCCCGCAGGATGTCAAAGTGATTCGAATGCCCGCGCTGCTGCACACAAGGAGCGCCTTCCAAGAACCCTCATCGAAGGTGGCTCGAGCCATATCGACCGTGTAAAACCAGATGGTACATCACGCATACCGGGTTGCTGCGCATAGCTCATCGACGCGCTGTTGAGGCATTCGGACGTCCATTCAAGCGAAACTGTCTGCCCCTCCGAACAACCGATGGGTATGCTAAGCGATTGTCTACCGAGACCGATCGTGAAAGGGCTTTGTCAGCGCTACCTAAAGACTTCGATCTGGGAAGAGCAGTGCCAAGAGTCCGGTCGGCTGGTGGAAACTACCGTAGGACAGATCGAAGCAGTTCAGTTTCTCTCGCACTGTGGCATTTGCTTTATCGAAAGAGCTGTTCCACGGTGCCCATGGGGAGTAAGAGCCGTCGGTCGACTCTTGGGAGTTCGAGAAATCCATACTTCTTGTAAAACGCAAATGCCGCAGTGTCTTTTGCATCGACGATGACACCTGCGGAAGCCACTTCCCGGCTGTGCTGCAGAGTTCGATAGAGTGCATCCATCAATAACGCGGCACCGTGCCCTTGCCCGCGAAACGCACTGCTTACGGCCAACCGGCCAAGAAGCGTCGCTGGCACCATCGGATATTTCGGCAGTTTTTTCGCAACCGCCGCCGGAATTTCGTCCAGTTGTACCGAGTATTGCGACAGCGTGTAGTACCCGGCTGCGGTCGTTCCGTCCGGCGCGAGCACGAACGTGACGGCCACGCGCTTCTTCAGGTCCTGGCCCGCCTGTTTCTTAAGATAGGCGTCCAAAATTTCGACTCCGCAAGAAAAAGACGCTCGATCGTGCTTCGGACCGAGCGGCTCAATCACAAACCGAGGCATTTCTACTTCGCCCGCCAATTAGCGACCCACTCGTTCCTTGTACCGTTCCGCAGCTTTACGCGCGGCTTCATTGGGCGCAGGAGGATGCAAAACCGCATTCACAAAAACGTCGCGCGCCTCGTCGTGCAGAGTGAGAAGCTCGGCGTCCTTGATCGCTTCGGCCGCCGCCTGTTGGGCGCTGGCAACCACGAATTCCGTTACCGAAGACCCGCGCAAGGACGCAGCGCGCGCGATCATCTTCTTCTGTTCCGGCGTAACCCGGGCTTCCAAACGCTCCGCCTTCCGAGAGCGTCGATCAATGCCAGCAGCGCGTCTCATAGGCTCCTTCCAGACCACTAAAAGTGTACGGCGAATCGCCGGACAAATCAATAGCAATGTTCAGCCAAGAACTGTGCAGCATCTTGAGAGAGGGTTTCTGGGTTAGCCCGATTTAGTTCACAGAGACCCAAGCCCCCCAGTACACACCCTCGGAATCAAAATGTCTGGACCTGAAGGCTGTTCCCCTTCAATTGAACTCCGGATAGGCAGTGTCTGAATAGCGCTGCGGGTCCGACTTGGCTGGCAGGAGCCCGAAAGAAACGACCGAGGAACTAAATAACAAGTGGACCGACTCCACAGAGAACTTGGAGCGTCGAGGAGTCCCTGAATGCAGCACTGCCTTGCTGGCCTGCGATGAGTATCCCTCTGTAGCTCACAGAGGGGCCGCTGCCGACTCTGGATCCAGGAGACCCAGAACCAAATCGCCAACGAGTTCCAAAGTAAGCTGTTGATGTATCGGCTCCAGAAGGGTCAGAAAATTAGGGCGTCGTCTTTCGATCTCCCTGAACTTAGCGCTCGCTCCCGTGACTTGGCTCGTTGCCTTGGCGCTTGCGTCGGAGAAGACTACGAGTTGCAAGCACTAGTCACCAAATTGCTTCGAGAACAAGAAAGCCTCATGCCAGGGGAGCGGAAAGTGAATTGGATTCAGCGGTAATCGAATCGATGCTCGGGCTTTCTCATGTTTCGTCGAAACAGGCTCTCGGCATGGCCGAAATTACAACGGCCGCCAACAGAATTTTGGAAAATCGAGGGGAACAGGTAGAACTGAAGCCGCGCGCTATGGGAGACCTCTCGCGTCACTTGGGTTTCCCGACCAAGCGTCTCGGCGGCGAACGGAGAGGATTCACGCTTTTGAATTCCGTTCGCAAGCGAATCCACGGGTTGGCCAAAGCTCACAACCTGCTTGGCAGCTCGCAGCAATCGGCCTCGTGTTCTGTATGTGAGGATATGTTTCCACGTCGGGAGGAGATGAATAATGAAAGCGCCCTTGTCCATGACTGGACACATCAGCGATGTAGAACTTGAAAGCCTGCGCCACCAAGCTAGTTACGTAATGCTCGGCCGGAACGAAGTGCACGTCATGCACGTTCTGTATGTCGTGAATTGCTTTTGATCAGCTATGTTTGCCACGCCCCATGGGGGCAGCATTGCGGTGAGAACGTTTGCGTCGGGCAGACTCACTCTTCCGAACGATCTCCCACAGAAAAATAAGTGCAATCGGGATGATGAAAGACCAGGGCACTCACGCTGGCCTCCGGGTCCATCATGAATCCTTCCGTGAGCTGCACGCCAATCTCTTCCGGTTTCAATAGTTTCCAAATCCCTGCCTGATCCTCGAGATTTGGGCACGCCGGATAACCGAAGCTGTAGCGCTTTCCGCGGTAGCGCGAAGTAAACCGTTGCGCCATGGTCTTCTCCGGCGCATCGGGAAATCCCCAATCCTCTCGAATGCGCCGGTGCAGCCATTCCGCGCAAGCTTCCGCGCTTTCGATTGCCAGCGCCTGCAAGCCGTGCGACTTAAAGTAGTAGCCTTCGTTCTTCGCTTTTTCCGAGCGTACCCGAATACCTTCGCCCGCTGTCACCACGAACAGTGCCACGTGGTCGCGCTGCCCGTTCTTCGCCGGCAGCACATAATCACTCAGGCAGAGAAAATCTCCCTGCCTCTGCCGCGGAAATCGGAACGTGTGCAGCGCCTCTTTTTCTCCCGGCCTAAAGAGTTGCAGTGAGTCGCTCTGCGCTTCCGCTTCGAAAAATTGCCAGATGGCGCGAACCTTCATGAACTCGGCCGCTTCCTTCTTTACTTCTTCCATCTGTTCGAAGAGTTCAACCGCCTTCGGATCGCGCTCAGCCAAACGTTTCTCGAAGTCTCCTCGAAAACCCATGTGCCGCCCGAAAAGCATGAAGGGATTGATGTAACCCCATACTTCGCGCAAATCCGGCACCAGCCGCACCTTGCGGTCCAGGGATTGCACCGGCGGAATCGGAACGTCCAATCGAACGCGCGGCGAGCGCGTCACCGCCGGGATCTCTTGCACTGAAACCACTGTCGACACACTTGCGCCATTTCCGCTTGCCGTGTGAGTCCGCAGCACGCTTTCGCGCGTCGCCGGGTCCATTAATTCGTTCATCAGCCTCAGCCCGGTCATCGCGTCTTTCGCGTAGCACACGGCTTTCCCATAGCTTGGCGCGATCTTCGTCTGCGTGAACTTTGCCGAAAGCGCCGCGCCGCCCACCAGCATGGGGATTTCGATCCCCGCATCTTTCAAATCATTAGCGGTAATCACCATCTGTTGCGCGCTTTTCACTAGCAGCCCGGACAAACCGATCGCATCCGGTTTGTGTTCCTGGTAAGCCTTGATTAGCTCTTCCGGCGGAACCTTGATGCCTAGATTGACGACGTCGTATCCGTTGTTTTTCAGAATGATCTCGACGAGGTTTTTCCCGATGTCGTGGACGTCGCCCTTTACCGTTGCCAGCACGACCTTTCCGCGCTTCGCCGTATCCGCCTTTTCCATGAACTGCTCGAGGTGGCTCACCGCCGCTTTCATGGCTTCCGCCGATTGCAGCACTTCCGCCACGATCAGCTCGTTGGCATTGAACAGCCGCCCTACTTCCGCCATTCCCGCCATCAGCGGGCCGTTCACGATATCCAGCGGCGCTGCGCCTTCCCCGCGCTTTTTCTCCAGGTCCGCGATCAGCCCGTCGCGCGTGCCTTCGATGATGTAGTTGGCCAGCCGCTCTTCCAAAGGCAGGTCTGCCGCGCGGGCTTTTTCCTTCTTCTTTGCGGTCCGGAAATGTTCGGCAATCGCGGCGATGTAGTGCTGATTCACGGCCGCGCGTTGCTCTTTGGTCTGCGCGCGCCAGTCCGCCGGAACGCTCCGCAGCAAAGCCGCATTCGAAACATCGCCTGGGACATCCTTCGGCGGATGCGAAAACAACAGGTTTTCCGCCAGTTCACGTTCGTGCGGAGGAATCGAAGCAAATCGCTCCAGCTTCTCGGTATTCACGATCGCGAGGTCCAGGCCCGCTTTCGTGCAATAATACAGGAACACCGAGTTCACCACCTCGCGCGCTCCCGCCGGCAGCCCGAAAGAAACGTTGGAAATGCCCAGTATGGTTCGCACGTCCGGCAATGCCTGCTTGATCAGGCGGATGCCTTCCATTGTCTCGACCGCGCCGCCGATATAATTCTCATCCCCTGTCGCGCAAGGAAATACCAGGGGATCAAAGACGATCTCTTCGGGAGCCAATCCGTATTTTTCCGTTAGCAGTTTGTACGAACGCTGGGCGATGGCGAGCTTGCGTTCGCGTGTGAATGCCTGCGCCTGCACGGGATCTTCATCAATGCAGCCGACCACCACAGCCGCGCCGAATTCATGCGCGATCGGCACGACGCGTTCGAACTTTTCCTCGCCATCTTCCAAGTTGATGGAATTGATGATGGATTTGCCTTGGCAATACGTCAGCGCCAGCTCGATTGCCGTCGGATCGGTCGTGTCGATCATCAACGGCGCTTTCACTTTGCGAATCAGCTTTTCATAGAAAGGTGGAATGTCCTTTTTCTCGTCGCGCTCCGTGCTCTGCAGGCACACGTCCACAACTTGAGCGCCGCCGCGTACCTGCCGCCGCGCAATCTCGCTGGCCTCTTCCCATTTTTCTTCCGCGACCAGGTTCTTGAACAGGCGCGAGCCGATCACGTTGGTGCGCTCGCCGACCAGCAGCGGCCGCGTGCTGTCCTCCGCTTCAATCGCTTCAATGCCGGAATAGAGCGCGCGATGCGCTTCCGCTGGCTTCGCGCGCGGCCTCTTGCCCTCGGCCATTTGAGCAATCGCGCGAATGTGCTGCTCAGTCGTCCCGCAGCACCCACCCACTAAATTCAGCCAGCCGTGATCCGCGAATTTTTCAAGCTGTGCCGCCAGCGTCGTTGGAGTTTCAAGGTATTTTCCCTCTTCATCCGGTAATCCCGCATTCGGATAGCAGGACACAAATTCTCCTGTAAGCTGGCTTAGCGTTCGGATGTGGTCGGTCA
>Ga0209648_10000028_pt1 | contig 82061 bp, 73 predicted proteins | sample GraSoi2013_115cm_FD_185830 | JGI IMG/M metagenome (GOLD analysis project Ga0209648, IMG submission 185830) | Grasslands soil microbial communities from the Angelo Coastal Reserve, California, USA - Sample 9_17_2013_115cm (SPAdes) (version 2) | ecosystem: Environmental > Terrestrial > Soil >... | reverse complement strand
CAGCGCGTAACGGAACAAAATGAACGAAAACCGAGTTTCCAAGGCATCGAAAGCCCACAGGCTTCTTCGGCGAGGAGTGCTCTTAGCATGCCCAGTCGCCGGCCGACTTACTTTTTCAGCAACGTCTGAAGCCTGTGCCACCCAGGTTCAGCAAGTTACGAGTGCCAGGTGGCACAGGCTTGAGCCTGTGAGGACTTTTTCCGCAGCCTCTGCCAATCGGCCCAGTTGCGGCGGTCACCAACCGCCGCGCAGCTTTACTAGCTGCCCCACAGGCTTTGATAAACTAACGGGGGCGGGCTCCTACGCGCCTTGCTCCCATAAACTATGAAACTATTTCCGCGTCAGGAGAAGTTCTATCAATTCTTCCTCAACCAGGCCAAGATTATTCTGGACGCGGCGCGCGTGCTGCTGGAGGGCGCGCAAGCGGGAAACTCGGCGCTGGCGGCGGCCGCCGCCAAGATCAAGACGTTCGAACAGCGTGGCGATGAAGTGATCCATGAGATCTACACGCGCCTGAATCAGACCTTCATCACGCCGCTGGATCCGGAAGATATCCACTCGCTCTCATCGCACTTGGACGACGTGCTGGATGGCATCGAAGACGCCGCCTACCGCATGGTCGCTTACCGCGTAGAGCCGATTCCGCCAATGGTGATCGAGCTGTGCAAGATCGTATACGCGTGCACGCAGACGCTGGAACAGGCGTTCGAGGCTCTGGGCTCAAACAAACCCGTGCTTCCCTATTGCATCGAGGTGAACCGTCTGGAGGAAGTCGCCGACCAACTGGGCCGGGACGCCGTGAGCGAGTTGTTCCGCAGTGAAACGGATCCCATCACGCTGATCAAGCTGAAAGAGATCTACGAGTTTCTGGAGCAGACCACCGATAACTGCGAGGACGTTGCGGACGCGTTGCAGAACGTGGTGGTGAAGAATTCCTGAGCGTTACTTCGTTGACAACACCTTGTCGGCATCCACTCGAATAACCAGGTAGCGGATGGTTCCATCCACGGCGCTGAACCAGTGCCCGACGCCCGCGGGAATCACCACGACGTCGCCGGGTCCGATCTTGCGGCTTTCGCCGTTCTGCAGAGCAGTACCGTTGATGCTGGGTCCGTTCAGCCGGATCGATGGATGGTCCGGTCCCCGCCGTTCGGGATTTACGATCGTGCCGCCGGTTACAAGCGTGCCGGAGCCTTCCATGATGTGGTAGACCTCCGTCGTCTGGTCGTGCTCGACGGCCTGCTGGGGCGCTTTTTGAGACCGATAGACTACGCCGACCGCTACGTTGACCTTGCCTGCATCAACCACGCGGATTTGCTGATCGCTCACAGTGTCCACGGCCGCCCGCTTCAGTGTGGCCTGCACGTCATCACTGGTCACATAGGTGGCGGAGGATGGCTTTTTGTCCGCGGCGGAAAGAGCGAACAGGATCGCAAGCACGGCCAATGTTGGTTTCTTCATTGAGTCTCCTTTCAGGATTGCTCCGGCAGCCCGGCGCTGTGTTGATAATTGTAATCTGTTTAGCGTATCGCCGCGACCGCTTCGAGCGCACGCAGGATGTGCTCGCGCTCGGCGGATTCGCGGGCTTCCTTGTATTTGTGGAAGGTCACGATACGGGATGGTCGCCTAGGATGTTACCAGCTCAACTCAAGCAGCGAGACACCTTGGCGCGGTAGCGCCAAGTTCACGTCGACCGTACCTTCGTTGCACTTCAACCAGCGCGGTGATTCGAGCAGCTCTAGGTGCCCCGAAGCTTCGAGCCGCGAGTATTGTTCGGGCGTCGGATTCTGCGGCGAACCCATCTGCTTCCACACCGCGTATGAATTGCTATGGCTCTGATCGATGCGGTAGTGGCGAAGTAGGACGCGCGCCGCCGCCGGCAGCAGGCCCGCGATGCTCATGCGAATATCGGCCGTTGCTCCCGGCACATCGTCATCGTGGTAATTCCACACCAGCACCGCGGCTCTGCGGCCGGATCGCGTGGCAAGCGCGTCGACTGTCGGACCCTGTTGGACACCGTCCTTCAAAATCGTATTCAGGCCTACGGCGGCGCTGCTCTCGACCTTCACGCGATCCCCTTGCAGCAGTCCCGCCATGCGGAACACGTTCAGCACCGGTTTATCGATGCCGTTGGTGGCCAAAGTGCGAAAGCCGTCGAAGTAGGGTTGATCTTCGAATTCAAACGCCCAGGTCTGCATGCCTTCGATATTGGCGTGAGCCCGATCGGCAAGCTGAAAAATGTTGTTCAGCATCACCGCCGTGTACGCCGCATACAACGGCCCGTTGCGGTAGGCGTTTTGCGGATATACGCGTGCGGAGCAGGCTGCGCAGCCTTCCGGGTCGGACTCGCTCAGAACAATCGGAAGATTGCGGAACTTGGGAAATGCAGAGACAATCTCGAAACCCTTTTCGACGTCCTGCGCGTTCTTGGCGATTCCCATGCGCACGTGACCTTCGACAACCGTAGGCCGGCCCTTCGCGTGATACGTGATGAAATCGAGCGGGGCGCCCGTGCGATCGCAATGCTCGAGAAACTGGCGTAAAAACTCCGCGGCCTTGGGACCCGACGGGCCGGTGCTGGCCGGGCCTCCAACTCTGGCGGAAGGTAGCGCCCGCTTCACCGCCTCTGCCGCATAGTCATAAAGCTTGTCGTACTCTTCCGGCGTTCCGTGCCAATACGAGATGTCCGGCTCATTCCAAACCTCCCAATACCAGGACTGGACCTGTTCCTTGCCGTATTTCTTTACGCTATGCTCCACCCACCGATACACCAGTTCGCCCCACTTACTGTAATCTTTCGGCGGATAGGACCAACCGATGGAGTAATCCCTGTTCGGCGCTCCGGGAATCCACGTGGGACGATACGGCGAGGGCTTCGAAGACAGAGCTTGGGGCATGAATCCGATCTCGACGAATGGCTTCGCGCCCGCCTGCAGGTACGTATCGAAAATTCGATCCGTAATGGTCCAATCGTAGACCGGCCTGCCGGACGCGTCCTCTGTGTAAGCATTTGTCGATCCCCACTTCAAGCCGGGAGTGCCATCTCCGCTCGCCAGCATGAAATGCGTTCGGATGTACACCGGCGAGCCGCTTAAATCGGCTAGCTCGCCGACCAGCTTGCGGCCGTTCTTCACATAGGTATAGTTCGGCTCGTCGTAACCGAAGTAACTGTAGATTGGTTTGAAAGGCGCGACGATTTCTGACGTGTTGACGCGGATAGTGACTGGCAACTGGGCCAAAGCAAGGACAGGCACCAACGCGGCGTAAAGAACGGATTTCCGCATAGCGAGTTCTCAGTGTTTTCCCCGGCTCAAGCCCAGCGCGCGAATGCGTTTGTGCAAATTCGTGCGTTCCATGCCGAGCGAACGCGCGGCGCCCGAGACGTTCCAGCTCGATTCTTCCAGCGCCCGCAGGATGTGCTCGCGCTCGGCCGATTCGCGGGCTTCCTTGAGATTCGACCGCGGCGTCGAGTCGTGCGCCAGCCGGATCTCCACTGGAACAGATTCCGAGGTCAGGCGATTGCCCGCAGTGAGAATGGCCATGCGCTCGACGATATTCCTCAATTCGCGCGCGTTGCCGGGCCAGGAGTAGCCTTCAAGCGTTTCATAAGTTTCTGGGTCTATCTGCTTGGAATGAAAGTTGTTACGGACGCAGAAATCGTCCAGGAAATACTCCGCCAAGGGCGCGATATCTTGAGGACGCTCGCGCAACGATGGCACGCGAATCGGCACCACGCACAACCGGTAATACAGATCCTCGCGGAATTTCTCTTGCGCCACCAAATCGGTGAGGTTCCGATTCGTGGCCGACACCACGCGCACTGCGACGCGGATCGGGTGCTCGCCGCCGACGCGATGGAATTCGGCTTCCTGGAGAACGCGCAGCAGCTTGGCTTGCGAGCCTGCGTGCAGATCGCCCACTTCGTCGAGAAAGATTGTGCCCCCGTCGGCCAGCTCGAACTTGCCCTTGCGCGTCGAGATCGCTCCGGTGAATGCGCCCTTTTCGTGCCCGAAGAGTTCGCTCTCGAGAAGCTCGGACGGGATGGCGGCGCAGTTCACCTTGACGAACGGACCATTGGCGAACGGACTCTCGCGATGAATATGCGCCGCGAGCAATTCCTTGCCGGTGCCGGACTCGCCCATGATCAGGATGCGGGCGTCGGAACGCGCGGCCATGCTGGCCTGTTCCACAACGCGCAAGAAAGCCGGGCTGGAGCCGATCATCTTCGTTCCGCTGCCAACGAGTTCGCGCAGGCGCTCGTTCTCGCGGCGCAGACTGACCTGCTCGAGCGCGTTCTTTAGCGAAAGCAGCACCTTGTCGCGGCTCAGCGGCTTTTCCAGGAAATCGAAAGCGCCGGCGCGCGTGGCCTCCACGGCATCGGCAATGGTGGCGTGGCCGGAGATCATGATGGCGGGCGCGGGATGATCGCGCTCGCGCAATTGGCGCAGCAGGTCGATGCCGCTGCCGTCCGGGAGCCGTACATCTACCATCAGCGCATCGGCGCGGTCCGCCGCGGCCTTCGCGTCCGCTACCGTGCGGACAACCGTGACAGAATAGCCCTCGCGCTCCAGAATCAACCGCAGCGAGCTGCCAATGTTGGGCTCGTCGTCGAGGATCAGGATGCGTTTCGCGGGCATGTTAGGGCGAGGCAGGTTCCATCGAATAGTAGCCGGGCCGGCTGCGAACCATCAGCTCCGGCCGGCTCAGTTGCACTCGAATCTTATGGTAGCCGCTCTCGGACACGTTCGGCGGAGTGTAGCTAAGCAGGTACTGGCCATGAATCTCTTCGCCGATTCGCGTGATCGCGTCTTCGAATGCATGCTCCTTGAAGAACGAATATTCACGGCCTCCGGTATAACGCGTAAGAACCGACAGCGGATTCTCAATCGCGGCGTTCTTCACGCCACTATAGATCTCCTTGATCAATTGAATGAGATCCAGCGAAATAGCCGTCCCCCGAGGGCCGCCGTACGCGGGAACAAAGACCTGCCGCACCGCATGCGCGCGCGAGATGTTCAGGGAGTAAATCAAGATGTTGTTCAGCTCAGCTTCCGCGACGGCATCGCGCAGCTTGCTCTCGCTGCCTTGATCGCGCTTTTCGGAAACCAGCAGCAGGATCCTCCGGCGCTCCGGCGGGCGATTCTTCAACATGCGGATGGCCTGGAGTGTCGCGTCGATCAGCCGGCTCTGATCGTAGTGACATTCCACGGTACGGAGCGATCTCGTCAGATGGCCGGGATCGCTGGTGAAGTCCTGAATCACTTCGACGTATTTGTGGAACGTCAGGATGGCAGCTTCGCCTCCGTCGCCGACCACCAGGCTTCCCAGCAGCGGGCCGAATTCGTGGATCTTCGGCAGCATCGCGCCCACCTGGTGATTATTCTGGATGGCGGCGGCGACTGAGATGGGCAGAAAATCGGAGTCATGGTGGATGCGTTGCGGCACGTCGTTATCGAAGAGCGCGAAGTCGGATGCGGCCAGGCCATTGATGAATTTGCCGCGTTCGTCGGTCACGGACGTGGGAGCGATTACCAGGCGGACGGGGACGCGAGCGATAGGCTCCTGGGCGAGGAGCGGCGGCAGCATCACGAAGAGAATGCTACGCAGCCGGCAGCAGGACACGAAACGCCGCTCCTCCGAGCTCGCCCTGCACCAGCACAATATCGCCTCCGGAGAGCAGCGCGCTCCTGCGCGCGATCGAAAGTCCCAGGCCCATGCCGCCGCGCTTGAACGAAATGCTCGGCTCGAACAGCGTGGAGCGAGCTTGCACATTGACGCCCGGCCCGGAGTCATGCACCTCGATGGCAACTTTGCCGCTAGCCGCCGCCGTCACGCCGAGCACCACTCCGCCCGCCTTCACTGCCTGCGCGGCGTTCTCGAGCAGATTCGTAAGCACGCCCTTTAGCAGATCCTCGTCCGCGTATGCCTTCGGGCGATCGGGCGCAAGCCGCGTACTGTAGATCACCTCCGGATGCGCGGCACGCAGCAGCGCGATGCGTTCCTCCAACAGAGCGTTGACGTCGATCTGTTTCGGCGAAATCGGCGGCTCGCTGGCAAACTCGGAAAACGCGCGCACCCGCCGCTCCAGGCTCAGCACCTCGTCTACCACGATCTGCGACGCCTGCTGGTAGAACTCGCCTCCCGGTCCCGATTGCCGCGACGCGATCTCTTCCATGGTCAGACGGATCGGCGTCAGCGAGTTCTTCACCTCGTGCGCCATCTTGCGCGCCAGCGCTTGCCAGCTTTCCAGGCGCGTCACGTAAATCAGACGCTCCTGCGATTGCTTCAACTCGTCGGCCATGCTGTTGAACCGCCGGATGGCCGCGCCAATCTCGTCGTCGCGCGTCACCGGCACGCGATAATCCAGATGCCCGGCGGCAACTTCCGAAAGGCCCGTGGTGAGCCGCTGGATGGGATGGCTGATGCGGTGCGCAAAGTAAATCAGCGCGAGAAACGCAACCACCCAGATTGCGGCCGCCAGCAGCAGGAACGTGTAGATGAATCCCCGGCGCAAATCGCGCGTGCCGCTGTTTGCCACCAGCGTGCGCGCGTGCGCGTACTCATCGAAAAGCTGCTGCATCGCCACTCCATGCAGCGATGTTGAGTATACCCATACTTCATCGCCATGCTGCACGAGATAATCCAGGCGGTCGCCGTTATTGCCGCCGAGCGCAAGTGTTTCGGTTTCGCCGTTGCTGAAGAATTCATCGCGCGCCGCGGCGGGATACCGTTCCGGCTTAATGCGGCCGAGCGCGGCATCCTGCTTTAATTTCTCCCCGGCGCGCTGATACAACTCGCGGCCGGTCTTCTCCAGCGATTTTGAAACCTGATCCAACTCCCGCGATGCCAGGGATAAGCTCTGATCCAGAAGCGTCACGGAAATCCACGCCGTCACCAGCACGGGCGCAAGCGTAGCCGCGACAAACACGAGGATCAGCCGGTTGCGGAGTCGATTCATTGCTTCAGATCGGCGAGATGAAATGGCGCGGATTCCAAAGTCCAGTGGTCTTGCTGCGGGCGCGGCTGCCGGCTGAAAAGCTCAATCAAAGTCGCGATGCTGATTCCCGCATCCGCCAGCAGCGACGATTGCTCTTTCGGCTCCGCGCTGCGCACTTCCAGGCGCGCCCACAGGTCCTTGCCGGCCGGAACTGCGTTCACCGGCACGAAAATATTCTCGATGCACCACGACTCGGCGCCGTTGACGGAAAGATATCCGGACTTGCGCAAGTTGCCCAGGCGCACCACTCGAAATTTTTCCTCCCACACATCGTAGCTCACGGTGAAACGTCCGAACGAGTGTGCAACAACGTTGTTCCTGGAACCCGCGGCGATAGTGAGATGAAAATCAAACGGCACGGAAAGGCCGTCGTGCAAGCGCTGCAGAGTCTTACCGGCAAGAAAATGCAAGCGCGGCGCGAGGATGTGCAGTTGATCGGCTGCGCGGCGCGCGAACAGGTCCTCGCTGGATACACTCAGGGCGAAGAGTTCGAAGCATAGCAGCGCCACGAGAACCGCTCGCGCCGCTCGGATTCGCTTTCGCCCGCCTGTCAAAAATTCATACCCGCGATAAAGACCGGATCAACATGACCTTGACGCATGGGAAAGGCCACTGCCAGCAGAAACGCTCCTTTCTGAAGAATCCCCAAGCCGCTCGCGATTCCGATGCCGGCCGAATGCTTGGCTTCGGGCGTCCTGCCCTGGTCCCAAATCGCTCCGGTATCGTAGAATACGCGCATGATGTGGTATCCATACGTGACGGACGCGTGGACCATCCGGTTTCCGCCAAGAGGGTCCAGATCGTACTTATTCCAGCCGCGCAGCGTCGCGCTGTTGCCCAGTACGAAGCGCTCGAACAGCGGCGCGCGCCCGTAAATCAGACCCGCCACCAGCGCGACTTCGACGAGTTGACGATCATGCTGCAACCCGTACCGCACGTTCACTGCGTGCCGCGTGTAAGCCAGGTCCGTGCCTAGTAATCTGGTGGCCGCGCGCAGGCTGTAACCTGCATCCAGATCCTGCTTGGTGGCGTCCGAAAGCTGCCAACGCTGGTGATAGCGCAGAGTATTTATCACCGCGTTGGCAGATTCCGATCGCGCGGCCGAAAGCTGCGGTTGCAATTGTTCGAAGCTAAGCCCGACCGTGAGCGTCAAGGGCTTCGCCAGAACAAAGGTGGCGCTGGGCTCAAAGTTCAAGCGTGAACGATAAGCCCCAGCGCCAAGGGAAGAAGACGGGTTGTTTTCGAGCGCGTCCAAAGTGGCTTGGTTGTACTGTTCGTGATACGCGTCGAACTCAAAGCCCAGGTGGATGCGATCCGTGCCGAGCGCCAGGCGTTCATATTTTGTCTTAACGCCGGAAAAGCGTTCGGCAAGCGTGTCGCCGTCCGTGAGCGCGCCGAAGGTGAAAGCATTCGCGCCAACGGTCGCGGTTCCTTCGCCGATCCCCGTCCAGCCTTGCCTCGAGTTATAAGCGAACTTGGGAATCGAAAAATCGAAATTGCTGCCGCCCTTGTCGACCGTGAACAGAACTTTCACCGACTCGGGATTTCCCCCACGCGCCAATCGGAACGTGACATCATGCGCACGCAACTCACTGCGCAGCCGCGCCGCCAGGCGCTTCACCGCTTCGTCGTTCACGCGCGATCCCACCAGCCGCCGCATCTCTTCCAAAACCGAACTGCTGAGCCGGTAATGCCGCTGATCGGCGAACGAAACGCTCTCGACGGTATAGCGCGAATTGACATTCAGATCGGTGGATTGATCCTGGCCGTCTTGAGCCACGAGGGCTGCCGCGCCGAGGATCGTTACGAGGGCGAGCTTCATGGCAACACCAGAATGCAAGCACAATTCCATTTGCAACTCATTGTAAAGATTGCTACTTCAACGTGTGCAGGTGTGCGACTCAGGCACAGGTGTGTGGGGCAGGCAATCTTGCCCGCCGCCGGCTTTCAAGCCAGCATCTCCCGTTCAAGCATCTTCTGGAAATCGACCGCCACCGGCAGCGTTCCAAATCCCCGTCCGCCTTCGTTCCCCAACCGTGCCGCGCAGAACGCGTCCGCTACTTCGGCCGTGCTGTGACGGATCATCAGCGACGCTTGCAACGCCAGCGCCATGCGTTCGGCCAATCTGCGCGCTTCCACTTCGGTCGCGGCCGTCGTCAACTGACGTTCCAAGCCTTCCGCGAAAGCATCCAAGCGCCGATCCCCGCCCCGCGCCAAGCGAATCTCATCCAGCACACTTGCGACGGTCTCCGGCGCCTTGTTCATTGCGCGCAGAATATCCAGACAAATCACGTTCCCCGATCCTTCCCAAATCGAATTGAGCGGCGCTTCGCGGTAGAGGCGCGGCAGGATGCATTCTTCGACGTAGCCGTTGCCGCCCAAGCACTCCAGCGCTTCGTTCACGTGCGCCGGCAAGCGTTTGCACACCCACGCCTTGGCTACAGCCGTCGCCAGCCGCGCGAAGGCGTGCTCGGCCGGATCGTTTTCGCGGGCGTCGAATGCACGCGCCAGCCGCATCATCAGCACCGTGGCCGCTTCCGATTCCAGACACAGGTCCGCCAGCACGTTCTGCATGAGAGGCTGATCGATCAACATGCGGCCAAAAGCTTTGCGATGCCGCGCGTGATGAATCGCCTGCACCAGCGCCTGCCGCATCAGCGACGCCGAACCCATCACGCAATCCAGACGCGTGTGTTGCACCTGCTCGATGATGGTCCGCACTCCACGGCCCTCTTCGCCGACGCGCCGCCCCCAAGCGCCGTCGAACTCCACTTCGCTCGATGCATTGGAGCGGTTGCCGAGCTTCGCCTTCAGCCGCTGGATGTGAAACCGGTTGCGGTCACCCGCTGGACTCCAGCGCGGCAACAGGAAACAGGTGAGCCCACCGGGCGCCTGCGCCAGCACCAGGAATGCGTCGCACATCGGCGCGGAGCAAAACCATTTGTGGCCGGTGATGAGGTACTCGCCTTGGCCGATCGGCTCGGCCGCGGTCGTGTTCGCGCGCACATCCGATCCGCCCTGCCGCTCGGTCATGGCCATGCCCATCAGCGCGCCCGATTTTTCTCCCACAGGCCGGCAGCGTGGATCGTAGCGCATCGTATGAATGCGCGCCTCCCATTCGCGCGCCAACTCGGGTTGCTGGCGCAACGCCGGTACAACGGCATAAGTCATGGACACCGGACAGGTGTGCCCCGCCTCGTTCTGCGATGCCAAATACATGAGCGCCGCACGCGCCACATGCGCGCCGCGTTTCGGCTCCGTCCACGGCAGGCTCGCCAGACCGTGCTCGACCGAAAGCCGCATCAATTCGTGCCACGCGGGATGAAACTCCACTTCGTCGATGCGATGGCCGAAGCGATCGTGCGTGTGCAGGACCGGCGGATTCTCGTTGGCCTGAAATCCCCAACGGATGGCTTCCTCGGTCCCAACCAGGCGGCCGAACTCTTCGAGCCGCGGCTGGGCCCAGCCAGCGCCTTCCCGGTTCAGCGCTTCCACCAGAACCCGGTCGGTAGCGAACAAATTGTAATCCACCAACGGCGGCGGCTGGTTCAGAACCTCGTCAGCGGCACTCGTTCGGACCTCAACGCCAGTCTTCATCGCCGTCTATTTTATCAATCCAGAAGAATTCAAAGAAGACGCGCAGCCACCTTCTTCCTCGAATTCTTGGATTCCTGGGTTCTTGAATTCCAAAGAATCAGCCAAGAAGGACCGGTTTCCCGTGCGGCGTGTGCCGGTACGCCTCCGCCCAGGCATCTTTCCGAGCGAGCATCTCCTCGCGATTCGAAAGGCCCTTCGCCGCCGCCAGCCGCTCGAGCGCTCGAAGCCAGTGCTCGTAGTAGCGGGAGCCGTCGTCCGGCTCGCCGCGATCCGCCGCGGATCTGAGTTCATCGGCGAGCGCGCTCGCCCACTCTTTCCACGTGAAGTAGCCTTGCGCGGAAAGCCGCACGGCCAGCGCGAACGCTTGAGCCTGCCATGGTTCGGCAAATGTCGGACCACCCTCGTCGCGAGGCAGCGACGGCAGCGCGGCAAGCCGCTCGAGATCGGGCGTCACGTCAGGCATGTTCCAGGTAACTGTCCCACATGTCCATGTAAACGGAGTCGCGTGGCGACACGCTTTCGCCCCACAACTCCCGCGCCTGAAAACGCACGGAGTACAAATGCTGCGGGTGCTCGCCTTGAAAATGCGCGTTGGTATCCGGGAACACGAATACTCCGTGATGGCGCGCGATAACGCCTTCTCTGCCTCTCGCGTAGCGAGGCAGCCGCGTGTGGCCAACCGGGTTGATTTTCCGGGCGCGCACGCGCTCGCCGATTTTGAAGCGAGCTTTCGCCTCGGCTTCCGGCCGCATATAACTGCCGCGCCGAGCCGCTATTGCGGGTACAGCGGCGGCGGTAAGCGGCGGAGTCGCCTTCTGCGATCCAGGCGCGGGCTTGCCCGAATCAATCTCCTCGCGCGTCACCAAGCCGCGCGCGACCAGTAATTCCATGTTCCGCGCCAGCCACTTCTCGTAATAACTCATGCGCAAATAATCAGCCGGTGGAAGCAACTCGATGCCATGCCGGCTGGCATCGATGTTCCACTTGCCCCAAGCCCCGAGCGCGCGATTCATCGCGTACACACGGCCTTCCCAGGGATGATGAAACACCGGTTCGTTCTTTTCGTACTGGATGGGACCCATGTCCTGCATGCCGCCCATGTCGTGGATTCCATTCATCGCTTCGCTCCTTGCGACGCCGCGACCTTGGCCACCCCGATCATGGCGTCGCGCGTGACCAGCGCTGCCAGTTCATCTTCAGTCATTTTTTCCGTGCCGGCGGGCCGTTCCGGCAAAACCAGGTAGCGGATCTCGGCGGTGCTGTCCCACACCCGAACCTCGACGTCGTCGGCCAAGTCCAAGCCAAACTCGCGCAGAACCCCGCGTGGATCGATCACCGCGCGCGATCGATACGGCGCCGACTTGTACCACACCGGCGGCAAGCCCAGGACCGGCCATGGATAACAAGAGCACAGCGTGCACACAACGACGTTGTGCACCTGGGCGCTGTTTTCGACCACCACCATGTGTTCGCCCTGCGCCCCCACATAACCAAGCTCGGCGATTGCCGCACCGCCATCGTTCAGCAGGCGTTTCTTGAACGCCGGATCCACCCACGCACGCGCCACAACGTGAGCGCCGTTGCGCGGCCCGATCTTGTGCTCGTAGGCGTCCACCAGCGCATCCAGTGCAGCCGGATCCACCAACCCTTTTTCCACCAGCAACGATTCCAGCGCCTTGGTCCGCAGCGCCGGATCGGACGGAACCACCTGGTGCTCGTGATCGTGGTCGTGCTCTTGTGCGTGCATCGAAGTTGGAGCAGCCGCCGCCACGGCTCCCGTGGCAGCACCCTTCAAAAATCCTCGCCGATCCACGGACCTCTTGTCATCCGCCATGCGTACCCGAATTCTATCAAAAAAGCCGCGCAGCCACCTTCTTCCTCGAATTCTTGGATTCTTGAATTCTTGGATTCCCGGATTCACATCTCACTCCGTACGCAGCGCCATCATCGGATCGACGCGCGCCGCTCGCCACGCAGGCACGTAGCCCGCAAGCGCCGCTGCCGACAGCAGAATCGAGCACGACAACAAGATCGTCACCGGGTCTCTGCCGGTGACACCGTAGACCATGCTGGAAATCAGGCGGGAGGCGGCAAGAGCGGAAGGAATACCGATCGCCAGGCCTATCAGCACCAGCCACATTATTTCCTTCAGGATCAGCATGAGCACGTTCGCGGGTTGCGCGCCTAGCGCCATGCGCAGGCCAATTTCCGAAGTGCGGCGCGCGACCGCAAAGGACATCAGTCCGTAGAGCCCGATCGCGGCCAGCAGCAGCGCCAGTCCGCCAAAAAATGAGGACAACATCGCGATCATCCGATCGGTAGAGAGGAACCCCGCGGAGCGCTGATCGAGCGTCTCAGCCGATAGGACGAAATGACGCCCGAGCGATTCGAGCACGCGCCGGGCCGCGGGAAGTACCGCCGCCGGGTCAGCAGCAGCCCGGATGTCCACTAACGACGAATTGTACGCCGGCATTTGCATCAGCGTCTGGTACACTGCCATCGGCTCGCGGCTCTGCGGCAGCCATAGGCTCGCGCTGTTCACAACTCCGACGATTTCAAGACCCTTGCGATCCCCAAAATCAATCGTCTTGCCAACAGGATTTTGGGATGGGAAGAGGCGGCGGGCGAGGCTTTCGCTGATGATCGCCACGGGCTGCGACGCCTCGTTATCGCGCCAGTCGAATTCTCGCCCGGCCAGCAGATGCATTCCCGCCAAATGAAAGAAGCCCGGACCGACTGCTTCGAAAACAGCCTGCACGGGCGGCGCCTGCGACGATGGCACGTAAGCGGCTTCCTTATATTCGTAACTCAGCACCGGTCCCATATGCGAATAGCTGACCGACTCCACTCCCGGTATCGCTCCGAGACGCTCCGCCAGCTCACGGTAATAAGCAACTCGGTTGGGGATACGTTGCATCGCGCCACCGGACTGCGGGAACAGTTGAAGGAGCACCAGACCATCCCGCCGGAACCCGACGTCGGCAGAACGAAGATTCTGGAGACTACGCACGAAAAGAATCGCACCGATCACCAGCACCAGCGAGAGCGCCACCTGTGCACTGATCAGCACCTTGCCTAAGGTCATCGCGCCGCCGCGCACAGTCCGCGCGTGCTGCCGAAGCGTGCGCGCAGGGTCCGTTCGAAAAATGCTCCAGGCCGGCGACACACCGAAAAGAACGCCCGTCAGCAGCGATGCAAGCGCTGTGAACGCAAGCACGCGCAGATCGGGCGCTACGTCGAGCACCAGAGGGACACGGCCTCTCCACATGGTTCCGAGAAGCAGACTGCTGGCCCAGCCGGCAATTACGAATCCCAAAACCGCGCCCGTCGTCGAGAGCAGCAGGGCTTCGGTGAGCATCTGTCGAACGATGCGCCACCGCCCCGCGCCGAGCGCGACGCGAATTCCAAACTCCTGCCCTCGTCCGGCCGCTCGCGCAAGCATCAGATTCGCCAGGTTCGCGCATGCGATGAGCAGCAACACGCCGACCATCGCCATCAAAACGAAGAGGGGGCGCCGATACCTTCCGCGCAAGTAAGAGCTTCCCGTGGAGCCGGAAGCGACCACAATACGACGGCGCAGGAACTCCTCGCGTTTCGCTCCGGCATATTCTCCGGGAAGGGACGCCTCCAATGTCGCTGGCCACATGGCCTCCATTTGCGCCCGCGCCTGTTCCATGCTGACGCCCGGTTTCAAGCGGGCGAACACCTCTAGAACGAGGTTTGTGCGGTCCCGGTAGGTTGTTCTGCCTGAGAAGCCGATTGGGGCAGTCACATCCGGAGCAATGTCGACAATGAGTCCGGAGAACCTCTCCGGCGTCACACCGATGATCGTGAGCGGACGATCATCTACCTGAATCGTCTTCCCGACGATATTCGGGTCGCCATGATAGCGGCGTTGCCAGCAACGGTAGTCGATCACGGCGACGGCCGCTGGCGAACCAGCATCCAGGCTCAAATCCTCCGGCTCGATCAACCGGCCGAGCAGCGGCTGGACGCCAAGCGTCGAGAAGTACTCGCCGCTTACAGTGTTCATGCTGCCGGCGTACCGCACGCCGTTCGCCTGAATATTCACCATTCCTCCGCCGCTCCACGCGAACAGCTCGGAAAAAACTCGTTGGTCCTTTCGGATCTGCTGGTACATCGCGAGCGACAGCGGCGCTTCTTGATCCGGATTCGCCGGCGTCGCGGTGGAGAGATGGACCAGTTGGCCGGGATCTCGGATCGGCAGCGAGCGCAGAAGCAAGGCGTTCATCAAGCTGAATATGGCCGTGTTCGCGCCGATACCCAATGCCAGCGAGAGAACCGCGATCAATGTCGCTACAGGAGTCCGAACCAGCATTCGCACGCTGTAGCGCATGTCCTGCCAGAGAATATCCATCGCTTCAACTGTTTCCGTTCTTCCGCGATCCAGCTATCGTACCTGTATTCTATCGAAAGAAGCCGCGCAGCCACTTCATTCCTCGAATTCTTGGATTCTTGGATTCCTCGAATTCCAGCGGCGCCCTATTCCGCCACCAGAACCTGGATCCGCGAGCCGTCCGGGCCGCCGAAATAGACGCGCTCGATCGCCTTCACGAAATCGGTCGAAAGCGCCTTCGGGATATCCATGAACTTTTGCGGATTGCGGTCGTTGAGCGGGAACCAGGAGCTTTGAACCTGCACCATAATGCGGTGCCCCGCACGAAACGCGTGCGCGACGTCCGGCATGCGAAACGCGATGCGGTCCGGTTTGCCGGGCTCGAACGGAATCGGATGCTCGAAGCTCTTGCGAAATTTTCCGCGGAATGGCTCGCCGCGGACCAGTTGTTGATAGCCGCCCATCTTGATGGTGTTGGCCGGCTCCACGCGCGGCGGAGCGCCTGGCGGAAGCGGAGGCGCGGGCGGATTGTTGTAATCCGGATAATCGCCCGGATACACGTCAATTAGCTTCACGACGAAGTCGGAATCGGTTCCGGTCGTCGAAACTTTCAGGTCCACCGAGACAGGCCCGTCGATACGGATGTCGCGATCCAATCGTTCCGTTTTGTACACCAGCACGTCGGGCCGTTCGGCGGCGAAGCGCTGGTCCTCGGTCATGTAGTCCGGCCGCATCCCCATCACAATGTGTCCGACGTACGGGACCGGTTTGTTGGGATCGGCGAGATATTCGTCGTAAGCCGCGTTCGACGGTTGTTGCCACGACAGCTTGCCGCCTCCGTCCAGGAAGAGAGTCCTCGGCTTGGCCGCGCGCGGCGGCCAGGCATCGAATTGACGCCACTGGTTCGTGCCCGTCTCGAACATCCACGCCTTCGGAAACTTCCCGTCGCCTATGCCTTTCAGATGGTAAAGAAAAAACGGGAACTCGATTTTTTCGCGGAAATACACGCCGGTCTTGGAACCGAAATTCACGTTGCCGACGCGATCGCCGTCGCCGCGCGCAAAACCGCCGTGCGTCCACGGACCCATAACGAGCATGTCCACGGGCGGCGGTGTGTTCTTTTCCATGAACTCGTGCTGCCGCAGCGGTCCTTGCAGGTCCTGGTTGTCGAACCAGCCGCCCACCAGCATCACGGCCGGCCTGATGGCCTTGAGATATTTCCAGATTCCACGCGACTGCCACACTTCGTCGTAATTGGGATGATCCACATTCAGAGTCCAGTAAGGCTGAGCGTGCTTGAAGTATTTCTCATCGGCGTTGGCGAGCCCGCCCAGGTCGAGAAAAAACTCATAGCCATCGGGCGTGCCGTAGTCGAGTGGAACTGTCTCCACCGGCGGCGCCGGATCGCCCGCGCGCGGCCGGAAGCCCTGATAGAAACGGAACCGGTGGGCCAGCATAAAAGCGCCGTTGTGGTAGGAATCGTCGCCCAGATAGTAATCCGTCACGGGCGCTTGCGGCGACACCGCCACCAGCGCCGGATGCGCGTCGATCATGCCCGCCGTCGTGTAGAAGCCCGGCGCGGAGATGCCCCATTGGCCCACTTTCGGAATGGCGCCGGGGACGTTCTTGACGATCCACTCGATGGTGTCGTACGTGTCGCTGCTTTCGTCGGTGTCCTGGGGCCCTTTCTTGACGGGCTTGTGCGGACGCAGGATGGTGAAGTCGCCTTCGCTCATAAAGCGGCCGCGCACGTCCTGGTAGACGAAAATGAATTTCTCCCGCGCGAACAACGGCGACGGGCCCAGGTTGTCCCGATACTGGTCGACGCCGTAAGGCCGGACGTTATAAGGCGTCCGCGTCAGCATGATCGGATACGTCTTCGCGTCGGTAAAGACGTCCTTGGGAACGTATACGGAAGTGAAGAGCTTGACGCCGTCGCGCATCGCGATCCGATACTCGAACTTGGAATAGTTCTCGCGAATGAACTGAAGGGGAGGCGGCGCAGCCGCCGGCGCCGGTTGCGACGCCACCTGCGCGCGAATCGGTCCCAAAGCAAGAAGCAACAGCAAGAGTGAATTCCGCATTGATGGTGATTCTATCAAAGCGGTCCCCAGAGACCATAGATTCCAAATCAATCCGGGTGTGACGCGCGCACTCGTGCCGACACTTGGTCTACGCTGAAAGCGAAGCCAGCGTGGAAATCATGACCGAAGAGGAGTACGACCACATCGTTGCCGAGGTGCAACGCCTGATGGACAAAGGCGAGGATCGCTTGTCCCCGGAAGAGTCGGCGCTCCTGGAAACCATGGCGATCCTGGTCCAAGCCTACGACGACCGCCAGAACCCCCTGTCTCCAATTGCTCCCAACGAGATGCTTGCCTACTTGATGGAGACCAGCGGACGCACGACCAAGGACCTGTTGCCTTTGGTCGGCACGCGCGGGCGGGTCTCAGAAGTCCTGAGCGGTAAGCGTTCCATCAGTAGAGAGCAGGCCAAGAAACTGGCCTCGCTTTTCAAGGTCACCGCCGATCTTTTTATTTAAGAGAGCCTTTTCCCCGCGCTAACGCTTGGAGTTGCCATCACTTCCCCTCTCTGGTAACCCCCAACGTAAAGTGAGGGGACAGGATTCAGCATATCGGGGCGTGCGCCGAATTGACGGGGCCAAGCCCCGCCGGAGCCGGAACGAGAAACGAGAAACAAGAAACGAGAAACGTTTTTTGCTACACTGAGATATTCAAATTCCCGCTCGGAAAGTCACGACTTCCCATAGCGCTTTGTCAGGAGGCTCAGCGGTGTCAGATAAGATGCGGCACATTTTCACGTCGGAATCCGTTACGGAAGGACACCCCGACAAGATGGCGGACCAGATTTCGGACTCCGTCCTGGACGCGGTCATGCAGGACGACCCCAAGGGCCGGGTGGCCTGCGAGGTCCTGATCACCACCGGAATCTGCGTGGTCTCGGGTGAGATCACCACGCGCACGTACGTCGACGTTCCGCGCCTGGTGCGCAGCGTGATTCACGACATCGGCTACTCGGACGCCGCCATGGGCTTCGACAGCAAGACCTGCGGCATCATCAATTGCATCCAAAGCCAATCGCCCGATATCGCGATGGGCGTGGATACCGGCGGCGCCGGCGACCAGGGACTCATGTTCGGATATGCCTGCGACGAGACCTCCGAGCTGATGCCGCTGCCGATCATGATGGCCCACAAGCTCTGCCGCCAGTTGAGCGAGGTCCGCCGCGCGGGCGGGCTCGATTTCCTGCGTCCCGACGGAAAGAGCCAGGTCAGCGTCGAATACGCGAACGGCAAGCCCAAGCGTATCGACGCCGTCGTCGTGTCCACACAGCATGACGACAAAGTTTCCACTGAAGAGCTGCGGGCCAAGGTGAAGAAGCACATCATCGACCCCGTCGTCCCTTCTAATATGGTCGACTCCTCCACGCACTACCACATCAACCCGACCGGCCGCTTCGTCATCGGCGGACCGCACGGCGACACCGGCCTCACCGGCCGCAAAATCATCGTGGATACCTACGGCGGCATGGGCCGTCACGGCGGTGGCGCGTTCTCCGGCAAAGATCCCACGAAGGTCGACCGTTCGGCCTGCTACATGGCCCGTTACATCGCCAAGAATCTCGTCGCTGCAGGTCTCGCCATGCGCTGCGAAGTCCAGCTCGCCTATGCGATCGGCGTTGCGGATCCGGTTTCGGTAATGGTTCACACGTTCGGCACCGGCGCAGTAGAAGAAGAACGCCTGGTGGATCTGGTGCGCGAACAGTTCCCGCTCACACCCAAGGGAATGATCGAGCACCTCAACCTCCGCCGGCCCATTTACCGCAAGACGGCCGCCTTCGGCCACTTCGGACGCACGGAACCAAGCTTCACCTGGGAGGCCACCGACAAGGCCGAGGCGCTGCGCGAAGGCAGCCGCGTCGCCGTCGCTGCGCAATAGCAATATTTTCGAAACCGAGGAATCATGTCAACCAATGCAACTACAGCGATAGCTTGCGATGTAAAGGATCTTTCGCTCGCCGATAGCGGGAAACGCCGCATCGAATGGGCCTTCCAATCGATGCCGGTTCTGCACACCATCCGCAAGCAGTTCATCAAGTCGCAGCCGCTGCGAAATATCCGCGTGGCCGCGTGCCTGCACGTCACCACCGAAACGGCCAACCTGATGATCACGCTCCGCGATGGCGGGGCCGACATCGTATTATGCGCGTCCAATCCGCTTTCTACCCAGGATGACGTCGCCGCCAGCCTGGTCCGCGACTACAACATTCCGGTCTTCGCCATCAAGGGCGAAAACAACGACGTATATTACTCCCACATCCTGGCGGCGATCGATCACAAACCGCAAATCACCATGGACGACGGCGCCGACCTGGTGACCATTCTGCACACCAAGCGGAAAGAGCAGCTCGACACTGTGATCGGCGGCACCGAAGAGACCACCACGGGCGTGATTCGGCTGCGCGCCATGGCGAAGGACAACGTTCTGCGCTATCCCATCGTGGCCGTCAACGATGCGCTGACCAAGCACCTGTTCGACAATCGCTACGGAACCGGACAGAGCACGCTGGATGGCATAATTCGCGCGACCAACGTTCTGCTGGCCGGCATGACTGTCGTAATCGCAGGCTACGGCTGGTGCGGACGCGGCGTCGCGATGCGCGCCCGCGGCATGGGAGCCAACGTGATCGTCACCGAAATCGACCCCACCAAGGCCATCGAGGCCATCATGGACGGCTTCCGCGTGATGTCCATGGCCGAAGCCGCCGTCATCGGCGACCTGTTCATTACGCTCACCGGCAACAAGAGCGTCATCGCGCGCGAGCACTTCGGGAAGCTGAAGAACGGCGCCATCCTGTGCAACTCCGGCCACTTCAACGTCGAGCTCGACCTCGAAACCCTCGGCAACATCGCCTCCAGCCGCCGCCCGACGCGCGAATTCGTCGAAGAGTTCGCGATGCGCGACGGCAGAAGAATCTATGTCCTCGGCGAAGGCCGGCTCATCAACCTCGCCGCCGCCGAAGGCCACCCGGCTTCGGTGATGGACATGAGCTTCGCCAATCAGGCTCTCTGCGCCGAATATATGATCAAGAACCACGCCAGCCTCGAAAAGCGCGTCTATTCGGTCCCGGAGGATCTGGACAAGAAAGTCGCCCGCATGAAGCTGGAATCCATGGGCGTCAAAATCGACCGCCTGACACTGGAACAGGAACACTACCTGGCAAGCTGGTCGGAAGGAACATAGGAAAACAGGTTGTGGGTTGTAGGATGTGGGCAGTAGGTGATTAGCGGCACAATGCGATGCCTTTCCCACAACCCACGACCCACACCCCACAACCCATGTTAGTTGCCGGCTGCAAGCACGAAATCGAAATCACCGTTCCGGTGGATGAGATTGCCACGGAGACCGAACGCGTCATCGCCAAGATCCAGCAAAAAGTGAGACTCCCCGGCTTCCGCCCCGGCAAGGCGCCCGCCAGCCTCATTCGCACCCGGTTCGCCAAGGAAGTGCGCGAGGATGTGCTCGAAAGCCTCCTTCCCAAATTCTTCGACAAGCGGATCAAGGAAGAGGAACTGCAAGTCGTCGGCAGGCCGAACGTCAAGGACGTGCATTTCGAGGCCGGCGAGCCGCTTCGTTTCAAAGCCGAATTCGAAGTCGCGCCCAACATCGAGCTCGGCGAGTATCGCGGCGTCACCGTTCACTACGCCGAGCCCGAAGTCACCGATGACGACATCGCGAAACGCATCGACGAGATTCGCGGTAACAAGGCGCAGTTCATTAACGCCGAGCCGCGCCCGGCGGCCGATGGCGACTTCGCCGTGGTCTCGCTCGACAGCACCGCCGGCGTCGAGGAACCCATCCACCAGGACGAAATGATCCTCCACGTGGGCGATTCGGAGACATTGCCCGAGTTCTCGGAAGCCTTGCGCGGCATGTCGCCCGAGGAGGAGAAAGAATTCGACGTCGCCTACCCGGAAGATTACGGGCAGGAGAAGCTGTCTGGAAAAAAGATCCGCTTCCGCATGAAGCTCAAGATGATCCGTACCAAAGAACTGCCGGAGCTGAACGACGAGTTCGCGCAAGATCTGGGCGACTATCCGACTTTGAACGATTTGCGCGAAGCCGTCCGCAAGTCCATCTTCCACGAGCGCGAATTCGTCGCGCAGCAAAAGGCCAAGGATGAATTGCTGGACAAGCTCATCGAAGCGCATAATTTTCCGGTACCCGAGGCCTACGTCGAGCGGCAGATCGAAGCCCAGGTGACGCAGCAATTCAACCAACTGGCGCAACGCGGCATCGACCCCGACAAGCTCAAGATCGACTGGGCCAAGCTCAAGGAATCGCAGCGCGAGAAGGCGGCTCACAACGTCAAGGGCACGCTCCTGCTCGACAAGATCGCCGAGCGCGAGACCATCAACGCCACCAACGACGAGGTGGACCACGAAGTTCAGCGCATCGCCAGGCAGGAAAAAGAGCCGGTGGCAGCGATGCGCAAGCGGCTCCAGAAGGACGGCGTCATCAATCGGATCGTTTTCCGCATCCGCTCCGATAAGACCATGAGCTTTCTGTTCGAGCACGCCCGCAAGGAAGCGCCGGAAAAGACCGAGGGCCCGCCCGCGTAAGAGTTTGAGTGGAAACCGAGCCGCGACCGGAAGGGAGCGCTACCACGATGACCAGGCTCTGGCAGACGGACGGCCATGCTCTTGGCATTCGCGTATCCACCACCTGTGAAATCAGTCCGCCGTTAGGCCGTGTCAAAAGCCCTGAAATTGGGAGCGAACCGGCGTTATAAGCAGGGACGACTCAGCGCTTCCACGCCGCGATATGGACGTGCGGGGGAAGTTGCGCCCGCGATAAATCCAAATCATCCCTGGCGACGGGAATTGTCACCGTCAACGCGTTCGCCGGCGACGGATAGTTCTGCGTGAACACAAGCCTGAGCGTAGCGGCCGCGTACGACATGGCCCGCGATTCGTCGGCGAAGGAGCGCAGATCTGCCGCTTGTTTGGGATCGTCCGACGTCAAGAGAGCTTCCCGGATCACGCGTTCACCCGAGGCGTAGGTGATCACACCGACCACGTGCGGTTCCTTTAACCGCGCGTCCTTGGTACCCTCCGTATCGTCCGAAGGCACCTCCAAACCGGCGTAACGCTGGGTGAGCGTTTCCCGCGAAGTCGAAAATTCGAGGAGCGGCACCACTGTATCGAACAGATGCCGGCCCGTGCCGCTCTGATAGACCGACCACCAGTTCACCTCCTCCGTACCGCGCGCAAACACGAGCAGCGCGTCATCCACGGTACGGCAGTCATTGCCAGTCTGCTTCACCGAGTAAAGCGGCTTCTGTTTCAAATCCGTCCCGAGAGGCCAGGCTTCGACGGTAGTGGTCGCCTCGAAACCAATGTCGCCGATGATGTATTTCGAACGCGTGGTCTTGCGAAGAACCAGGAGTTCATGAGCGGACCGGCCGGCAAGTTTGGCGTCGATAAGTTCGTATGCGACGTTCTGAATCTGGACCGTCGGTTCGTCTTTCTTGGGATCATAGCTGAACGAAGCCGCCGACTGATCCTGAACCGGTTTCCGGACGCCCTTCTCCTGCGCGAGTAGCAGTGACAGAAATCCGAGGAATACGAGAAAACTCCAGCTTCGGCGCATGTCGATTAAACCCCTGGGGACACCCTACCACGTGCACTATACTGGCCGCATGTCCTGGCGAGGATCGGCTATGGGGTGAAATGGGTCACCCTCGACATTTCCAGTCACACAAAAGTCAACACGAAAAACGGAGGCTGTAAACTAACGAGCCTCCGTAGGTTAGTGTGGTGCGGGGGGGGGGACTTGAACCCCCACGGGATTTCTCCCGCTAGCACCTCAAGCCGGTCATCTGGTTGCCCCTGCGCCTCCCGCGTTGACCTCAAAGCCCGTTAGCTTTTCGAGCTATTGCCTGGCGTGACCGCTTTCCACCCTGAGACTCCTGCAAACTCCTGCAACATTCACACTTCACTGTCCCGCAATTCTGAGCAGCGAAAAAGAACCCGGTCTCCGTTCCGATCCTTATCGTCCAAGCATTCTTCGACCGTCTCAACGTCTCCGAACACTGATTTTTTCCCTCGCTCCCTGAATTCCAGAAGCACCTGAAGTTCGATCCGCTCGTCAATCCTTTCCAACAATTGTTTGAGCTGCCCGACGTTCATGCGTGCATCGTACCAAAAAGAAAGCCCGGCCATTGCTGACCGGGCTAATTTTGTCAACGCCAACATTCTCCGAGGACGGTCACGCCCTATCGCTTCACGATCCTTGTCCAGGGGAAATTTCCTTCTGCGGAACTCCACATCGATCATGCACCAGACGCGGTATAACCAAGCTTCTCAATCGCAGCTCCAATGTTTGCCCATCCAGACCAATCGATACTCCGACATCATCGAGCCAACCATGGAATGCTCGCGGATCTTTCAGGAGCGGTTTCACCAGCATCATCGCAATTAAAGCCAACGGCCCATTGCGCTCAACCTGGATGTTCCACCATACGGCTTCCGGGCCATTTGGCATGATAACCACGGCTTCCATATTCGGATCAAGTCCGCTCAATCGTTGCTTCAACTGGCCGACTGTCATACCTTGTCTCCTTCCGTCCAGCGATCTAGATCGCGGATATCGAACCTCAGCGCCCTGCCATGCCGCACGACCGGGATTTCCCGGCGCGCGATCAAGTGATAGACCGCCGACCGCGACCGTCCCAAATATGCTGCCGCTTCATCAATCGTAAGGAGCCTTTTCGGCGTTGCCTTTGCGCCGTTGCCGTTCTGGATCGCCGGAATGATCCGCGCCGCTACAGCCTGCGCGAGCTGATTGACAGTTTTTTCGTCAAACATGGCATCAGTCCTCCTCCCAATCGCGGCCACTGCTTTTCCGCTTATACTCCTGCCCATCCGCGTACCAGCGGATGTACCAGGCGACAGCCCAATAGCAGACGGCCATTGCTGTCGGCCCGTCAGCTCCCGGCAGCGTAACGCGCAGAGGCCCGAACAGAACTAGAAATACGCAAACCAACGCCATCGCCTTGAGCCACCAACCGCGCGTCTTGTGAATGCCCAATAGCATCAGAGGAACGGTTAACCATTTCCAGTCATCCCATAAAAGCAGCTTTCCGAAGATTGGCCCCGCGAAGATGAGCCAGGCCGGTAGCGTGCTATGGCAATTCTCCCGCTGCCATTCACCATTGAGCGGATTCGGCGCATTGTTACTCATGGCGTCCTCCGAGCAACGTCTCGCGATCATCGATCCAGAACGCCCACCACCGTTTGAAGACGCGCCGCCACATCCTTCCGCATACGCGAGCAAATACCCATTCACTCGTGACCGGCTTCTTACGCCATTCCTCCTCGATCGTCCGGTGATATTCCCGATGCCAGAGTTTCGCTTCGAACAGCCCGACATGGAGCGACCAGCATCGCGCCGAGGGAACCTTATCCAGCCACATCCAGATCGGCGCCCACGGCCAGCGCAACCAAAGAATCTTCGCCTTCTCGACGTTCTGAAACAGCTTGATCTTCGCCCAATACTTGCCGTCATTGCATTTCCACGGATAACCAGCCATCGTCACAATTGGCCGCACGTTCCACTTCTCTGCTTCACCGCCGCGCGGCAATCTCTGGAATGCAATTGGCGGCACGATGTAGTACGGTTGCTCGCTCCAGCTAGTCCCGCGATTCACGCGACCCCGCTCATCCACCCCGGTCGATCCGCCCGGACGTTGTTGCATGTCCTGACCGATCCATCTCGCACATTGCTCACTGGTCACATCACAGGCGATAAACCCATAGATTTTCGTTTGGAACATCCCGAACGTCGCCCGCGCCTCATTCTCAGCAACCGCACCGCCACCAAGTTCGTGAATCACAGAGGGCAACGACTGGATCGACCAGATAGCGGCGCCCCTCGCTTCCCGCGCGGTGCGCAAAAAATCGAGCTGCCCGCTATGCATGAAGAACTGACTTTCGTCTGCGATCAGTGCAACAGGCCTGCAAGCGTCCATGTTGCCCTTGAACTCATTAAGGCGCCGTTCGATCTTGCGCTCCACTGATTTCGCCGCCGCGACCTGAATCAGCTTTCCAAGCGACCCGAACCGTTTCACATCGTATCCGCATACGACTACGGTTTGTTCAGCGCCATCGCAGATATCATCAGGCGTCCATGTGCTTGTGCCGCCCATCGCCTCCTGCATGATGTCGCGGGCATGGGGATCAAGCATCCCTATCGCCATTGCCTGCACACAGGCTTTCGTTCGCTCATGAAGCGCAGGCATCTGTTTAACAAGCCAATTCCGCGCGAGTTGCAAAGATCGGCGCTTCTCTGGAGGGCATCTGACCTCCGCTTCCATCAGCGCGGTGAGACTCGCCGACTTTTCCGGCTCGCTCAGATCGTCAAAGTCGCGGGGGATGGACTGCCAGTATTCCAACATGCGGGAAAGATCAATCCCGTTGTTAGCCTCGCCATCGATGAAGAACAGATTCGTCATCCCTTGCTCATTCATGAACTCCCAAAAAGGCTCCGACTCTTTTTGTCCCGATGACCGCATATAGACCTCGATCAGTGTTTTGAAAACGGCCATCAAATTATCGACCCGGCCCTTGCCGTCGCCGAAATCGTGATATTCGTAGTCCGGCCAGACGAACCGCTCGTCCGAACCAGGCCCCCAATAGATGATCCGTTTCACGCCGCTTGCTTCAGCTAGCCGCATCATTTGCTCGGCAGCAGTGATCTTCGCTGTATGCACAAATGCGCCGAATCCCGCTTCAAAAACGCTCCGAGCCGCAAGATCGATCATCGCGGTCGATTTGCTTGCCCCGGTTTCCGCGACCATCAGCACATGCTGGCAGACCCGCTCGACGGTCAGGTAGTCGTTCCGCGACCAGCGGATGACTTTTTGTTGAAGATTGAAAGATTGGTTTGCGCGTGTGGTTTCACGCGCGGACGCTGCGGATGAATCTTGTGCTGTCATGAGAGACGCACCTCCTGTTGCCAGTTTTGGCCAGGAGTTCTCGCGAGGAAATGGCTAAACTATTGAAACACCAAAAGATACCGATTCGAACCATTCTGATACCATCCCGCTACGCCGCAAGCTGCTAAGCTGGTTTCTCCCGTGGAACGAGAAATTCGCCCGCTGACGCATCTGCAAGCCTGGGTGCTTTTCGCATTGTTCTTGAAATCCTCCAGACACCATCGAGAAGGTTTCACCTATCGGGAGCTGATGGCCCATCCCTACATCAACGAGTATCCTAGGAGTCTTCGCGCCCCTTCAGAAGCTATGCTCAGAAAAACCATGGGCCAGTTGCGCAAACGGTCGCTCGTCACATCGCACACGGAGACGGTACCCAGTATCCGCGTGGGGGCTCGCCCTGAAATCTTCACTCTTGACCCCGCTCGCATCCTGACAGATTCAGAAATCGCCGCCTATCTTGTCATCATCAACAGCAAGTGCACAACGATTCCGACAACAGTCGGCGAATCCAGGCGTCACATAACAGAGGCTTTGAAACTGAAAGAACACGATAGGCCCTCCTTCCAAGCAAACGTCCGAACCGCCGCAAAGCTTGGTTACGTGACCTTCTCGAATCTCGACGACGATTCGTCCGACTTGCAACTGACCGCGAAGACTTATTCTGAGCTCCCATATTTGTTGCTACTCTTCATGAACGCCACTGCGCTAAAACGTTCCTAGGCCTTTCTTCCATTCGACCTCGGAAGGCGTTTGCCTCAAAGCTTCATCGACATTCATTTCTTGACTGTATGAAGCGTTCAGGTATTCTCCATCGCTCAGATGAGCGACGAGCCGACAACACTTGAAACAGCGAAGACAGGCCTGGGAGGGCAGACCCCGTTGGAATGGAGAGTATCCCCTGACGGAAAATCTGCTACGTATGGCGGGAAGGTCTATTTGTCGCAAAACCGAGTCGCAACGCTCGGGCTGGGCCTCCCGATAAATGTTCGCGCAAGTCTGAAAGAAGGCATGTTGCCGAACGGAGAGGCGGCCGATGTGATTCGCGACTCACAATCGCGAGCTCTTTTTTTCAACAAGGATCTGATCGACAGGCTGCAGCGTCGATTTGCTTACGCGGATACCGGAGATTCTCTCGGGCCGTGCAAGGTGCACAATGGCCCCTGGTTGCACGGCCTACGCTACGATCTGCCGCGCTCCGAGAATCATTTGCGCGGTGTTTCGCAGGTGAGGAGAGACCTAGCGCGAGATGACCATCAGCTGAGTCTCGACCTCTCGAAATGGCTGGAAACAGGAATCGGCCCCGGTGGTGTACGCGTTCGCAAAATTCGAGACACAATAACCGGCGATGAACTCATCACCTTGCGGACCCTGCATGAGGTCTACGACGTACTCACACCGTAGCTCTGCCAACACTTTCCCGATCCCCTTTCCGCCGCTCGCCAGCGTTGGCATCCGCACCGAGCCATCAAGGGTCTTGCCCAGTAACCACGGGGCGATGAACGCGCAAGAGCAGCGCGCCCTTGACCGCGCCGCGCGGACGCGGCGACTGTCCATTGAACCATCGGAAAGGGGGTGAGTGCTAAGCAAACCGCGTTCTAAAGCGCGGGCTCCCGGTGGCCGACACCTGCGAAATTTGTAGCGGAGCGTCACCTGCGGCCCCCGGCTTGCCTTTGCTCAAATCAGTATTGTGGTTGCGCTTAATATTCGAAGCGCCATCCGTCGTCATACTTGCGAAATGTCAGTTCGAGGAGTCTTTCACTTGGACCGAGCATGCTACCCAAGTCGTGGAAGGCCGGCAACGGCTTCGGGAAGCAGACGTGCTGAATCTTGACACGTAGTCTCGCAGTAACCAGCTTGGTTGCGTTTTGCGGGTGATCCGTGATCCCTGTGATTTCATCCACGATCAGGCCGAACCGTCCTCCCGTCACCGAGATCTGCTGATCGCCGGAAAGATTTGGGGCATCGGTCAGTTGACGGTAGAGTGCGTCTCCGTCTTTCTTGCGGAGGTAACCGTGGAAGCCCAAGGCATCGCCTTTAGGCGTTGAATAGGGAGCTTCTCTCGTAAAGATTCCCTCTCTCGTAGCGCATTCCACCTCGGCGTTGGACAGGGTAACGCCCGCGTTAAACAGACTGGGCCTGCTGGACTCTATGACCGACTTCGCCTTGCTGCGACTCAGCTCTTGGCTGTTGCAACCCGAACAGCAAAGAAACAGACCCGCGCCCGCAATGTGCGCGATGCGATTGGTGAGCATGGCGTTCATCCATCGACCTCCTTTGAGTCCGCTCCGCTCTGACCGGGCCGGAAACCGAATGAAGTCGCCCGGCTGAAATGCAAAGCGAGCCTCAATTGTACAAGCGAATAAAACGGGTTGTCAACCTGTTTAATAAGGTTATCAACCACGGCAACGCGAGTCTGCATTAGGCTGATCGTTTGCGGACACCCTCAACAAAGGCCGTACCCGGCAGAAAACCAAAGCCGCGCCGCCGGTTCGCTCGCTTCGGCGCGTTTTTGAAGGCGGCGCGCGAAGCGGTTGCGTCGAGCCAGCAGAAAGCGCTTCCGATCCTTGCGAAGGCCGGCCTGAAGGTATCGCAAAGTTGGGTTGGATCGCTGGAGGTCGGGGCGATCACCGATCCCGATCCTGCCATCATCCGAAAGCTCGAAAAAGCTTACGGCGTGGACTACGACCGGATCGTTTACGAGCTGATCCGCGACAAGTACAGTCTGGATGATCCGGCGCACGTCACGCAGCTCACGCGGGAGCGCTGGCAAACCGTCGCGAGCGTGTTGAGGAATTTCGATACCGTGGCGAGAGTTAAGGGACTGGAAATTGAGCAGGTCCGTGCCCGTGCGCGGATGCTCGATTCGGAGTTGCTTGACGTGGAGGGACTGGCCCGCTGGCAGCAGGAGTTTCCGAAGCTCAAAGAGCTATGGCTCGTCACGCCACACTTCCAGGACGACAAGAGCCTCGCGTTGCGCGATGCGGTGATCCAGAATCTTAATCGCGGCGTTCGGTACTTCTATTTCGTTCCGAAGATCGATCTCGAGGAGGGTCATCCGTTTTGGCTCTTTCTCCGCCGTTTGGCCCAGGACCACCCCGTGTTGCGGAACCGGCTGCAAAAGCAAATCCACGGCGTCGGCCTTGACGAAACCGAGCTGCGGTGGATTGCGAGCGATCTGATCATTGCCAACCCGACCGATCCGGCCACGCGAACCGCATTTATCGGTTTGCGCCGTGACCGCGTCCTCCGGTTCGCCTGCCGGATATCGGACCTCGACGCGGAGGCAATTGTTCAGGGCATCATGCCGTTCCTGACAAAACGCGGCCCACGGGCAGTGTTGAACTTGAAGTGAGCGCACCGATCTAAAAAGCCCCCCCTTTCCGCCGCTCACCAGCGTGTTGGCGTCCGCACGGAGCCGTCAAGGGTCTTGTCCCGTAACCACGGGGCGATGAACGCGCAAAAACAGCGCGCCCTTGACCGCTCCGCGCGGATGCGAGGACCATCCATTGATCATCGAAAGGGGTGAGTGGCGACACAAAGCACGTACTCGATTCGAGCGCGCAGCGGTTTTCAAAACGCGCTACCAGTTGTTACCAATTGACGTGCCTTTTTGTGCGTTTTGGTGCATTTCCGTGCATCGCAAAGCGTTTGTAATCAATTGTGCTTCAAGTAGTTACCGGTTTACAAAACCGCTGCTCTACCCCTGAGCTAAGCCGGCGAACATTCTAAGGATGATGGCCTTGCGTAAAATCTAGCGCTTCCATCGCCCGCAAAAATACCAGCTGGCTACCAATTTTCTTTACAGAATCGACTTTGGATACCAGCATGTACCAGTGTTCTCTCATGAGCCTCAACGTGCACGCATCTGCGTAGTCCCCTACCGAAACGCTCGTCGTCCCCATGTCAAATGGACGATAGCAGGCTGGTACTCGGGGGAAAAGCGGATTCGACGTTTCTTCGAGACCAAAAGCGAGGCTCAAACGGTAGCAGACCAACTTCTGATCAAGAGCGAGAACCTCGGGACGCGAGCCACGCATATCGACCCACGCCTGCACGTCATGGCCGTTGAATGCCACGATCAGCTCGCACCTTACGGTAAGACAATCGCCGACGCGACGACGTTCTACAAGGAACACCTCGAAAGCATCAAGCGGAGTTGCACGGTCGATGAACTGGTAGCCGGTTTCCTGCAGAACAAGGAATACGATGGCAAAAGAGAAAAATATCTCACCGATCTCCGCTCGCGGCTTGGCCGCTTTCAAAAGTCATTCGGCGTTCGCACTGTGGCAACCCTCACAACCTCGGAATGCGACGACTGGCTCAGGGCGCTCCGACTCTCGGCGCAAAGCCGGAACAACTATCGCGGAGTCTTAAGCACATTCTTCGCCTACGCGGTGACACGAGGTTTCTGCCAGGCGAATCCCGCGACTGGAACTGCCAAAGCTAAAACCACCTTCAAACCAGTCGAAGTGCTAACGCCTGAACAAACTCGGCGACTGCTCGAATCAGCTGACACGGAAATTCTGCCATGCCTCGCCATTGCCGCGTTCGGAGGGCTCAGAGCCGTGGAAATTTCCAGGCTGGATTGGCGCGAAGTAAAACTGGACCGGGGATTCATTGAGGTGACCGCATCAAAATCAAAGACGGCCAGCCGCCGACTAGTAACTATCCAACCCAATCTGAAGATCTGGCTTAAACCACTGGCTAGGAAAGAAGGATCTGTAGAACCCACGAACTTCCGTAAACGGATGGATGCCGCCCGCGCCCGCGCCGGGCTCGACCAATGGCCAGCCAACGCTCTCCGCCACAGCTTCGCTAGCTACCACCTCGCCAAATTCCAAGATGCTCCTGCCCTCGCCTTGCAGATGGGCCACACCACAACCGCCATGCTCTTCGCGCACTATCGGGAAGTCGTTACTCCAGACACGGCTCACGCTTACTGGCGCATCCTGCCACCTCGCTGAACGCGCGGAGTTTTTTACGGCTACACTAGTACTTTATTGAACGGATCAAGCTGACGACCAGTTTTCGGCTGGGCGAGAAAGGTATCGCCATCTTGAGCGCAACAAAGTAGAACTTCGACGACGATGCAGTCTGCGACGATCAGCAACGGATCTGTGAAGCAGCCCAACCCCACGCGGAAGAGCGGTCAAACGACGCTTTCGGCGGCGCCCCCCTGCGATGCCGCAATCGTTGCAGACTTGTGTTGCGGAATGGGAGGGTTAGCCCTTGCAGCCCGCGAACTCGGGATGAGGATAGGCGTTGGAGTCGATGTTGATTTGCACGCGGAACGGACATTCAGCAAGAATTTCCCGGAAGCCGAGTTCGTCAATGGCAGCATACGGTCACCGAACGTAATCAACCGCTGTATTCAGATCTTGGGGAAGCTCAATCATTCTTCAATGCCCTTGATTTTGGTTTCTGGGCCGCCTTGCCAAGGCTTCTCAATCGCAGGGTCACGCGATCCGGTCGATCCAAGGAATCAACTATTGATGGCCGTCGCTCGGGCGATTGGGACTCTGAAGCCCAAGTGCGCTCTAATTGAAAACGTCGCGAGAGTTCTAGCCCATCCACATAACAAAAGGCTTCAGCAGTTCCGGGAAACGATCTCTAGCGCCGGCTACAGCGTTCAGAGCCTTGTACTCGATGCCGTCGAATTCGGGGTTGCGCAGAGGCGGCGGCGCGCGTTTTTTCTCATCACGGAAAATCAGGTGGACGCGGATGAGGTGAAGGTTCTACTCGAAGAGCTGAAGAGTCCGGAAGTGAACGTTCGAAAGGCGTTGAAGGGGCTGCCAAGACCAGAAGTTCGCCCAGACGACTACGATGACGAAAGGAACTATGGTGCGTACTACAATCACTTCGCCATGCAGCACAGCACAGAAGTGATCTCTAAAATCGCAGCTTTAAAACCCGGCACAGGGCCAATGTCATACCGGAGGCTCCATCCTTCAACGCCATCGAAAACGATCTTTTCGGGTCATCGAGCTCCGCCGGCTCACCACCGGGAGCCGAGAAGCATAACAGTGCGTGAAGCCGCGAGATTGCAGGGTTTTCCAGATACTTTTCGCGTTTACGGTTCTTTCGCGAATCAAATGCAGCAGGTCACAAACGCAGTGCCACCCCCTCTGGCTAAGGCTGTCTTGCAGGTTCTCGCTAAACTTGCTGGCCTGCCCGACATACAAAACAACACGTAGCGCCGGGCAGCATGGATACGATATCCCCAGAGCGCCGGTCGAGAAACATGGCCAGAATCCGGTCGAAGGACACTTCGCCGGAGATGATGGTACGTAAGATTGCCCATGGCCTTGGTTTCCGCTACCGCCTTCACGCTTCCAACCTTCCGGGACGGCCCGACCTCGTCTTTTCGCGTCTTAAAAAAATTATCGAGGTTCAGGGCTGCTTCTGGCATCAGCACCCAAGTTGCCGCGACGGCCGCATACCAGGATCGCGAGCCGAGTATTGGGTTCCAAAACTCAAGAGAAATCAGGTGAGAGACGCAGCAAACAAAGCCCTTTTAGAAAAGATGGGCTGGAATGTTCTTGTTGTATGGGAGTGCGAATCAAAGGATCGCAGCAGTTTATTTAGGACGTTGAAAGGCTTCCTTGGAAGATCATGACGTCCGCAAAATTCCAACAGCGATTCTCCCTCGCGTGGGCCTGGATAATTGCGCTGACAAGAGAAAGCCGCTCTGGTAGACTTTCTCCGCTTCTGAACCGATATATTGACTTACCCGCAGAGTGAATTCGGTGTGAGGTCTTTGCCGTCGGCATGAGGATAGCACTTCCGATGAAGGCACTGGTCATACTTTTGGCAGCGGCAGCGTCCGTTGGGTTCGTCGTGTGGTTGCTTGGGCGGCGATCTAGACGCCGGCAGGATTCGCAACGCCCGGCAGAATTTCCGGTTTCAAGGAAAAGTGATTTCGTCTCTGATTTATCGGCAGATCGCGACGCCCTTGCGCTTGCCGTTCAGACCGAACAATCGCCGCACGGCAGGGAACCGCCGATGGCAGAGGTTGAGCGCACATTCAGTGAAACGGAAAATCAAAAGCCCCTTGAAGGTGAGTCTCTAGAGAGTACGACTCCCTATGAACCAAACGGAAGGGGCCTGGCAGAACATGCTCCAAACAACGGCGGACTCATCGCTGAGAGCACGACAAACGCGGAAATGCCACCGTATCTGCGTCCGGAGAATTCTATGCCGGCGCCTCCGTTTTCTCCACCCCTCACTCCAGAGCCCTTTCAGAAGCCCGAAAATGTTCAAACAGAGACGGCGGTTGATGAAATGCGAGAGGACTCCTCCATTGAAGCACATTTATCATGTCCGGACCCCGATGGCATCCCCAGTGTGCCGAGTGCTGCGACCCCGGACGTCACGGTTGACGTTCTCTCAGGAGCATCAGAATTTGTTCGCGAGGAGGTTTCTGGTGAAATCGGGGGCGAGCTGGCGCAACCCGTTCCCCCAATCCACTCGGCACTGGGACAGACTATTGAAACGCCGGTCCCGCGTTATCGTCCACCCACGCCACGGCGTCCTCAGCCGCGGCCGGCGACTATACAGCCATCAAGTCTGGACCGGGCCTCACAGAAGGAAGTATCGCTGGAGATACGCGTCCGCCTGATGCTTGACCGGGCCGGACTGCGGGAGATTGGTTTTCTGCCGGTCCATACTCCTGAGGTGGGTGAGAGCGACGTTGATGTGAAGTGTGGGGAAGCCTCCCTTCGGCTTGTCGCACAGGAAGACTGGTATCAAGATCTTCAGTTCGATGACATAGGAACGCGTTTACAACAGGGTGTTGAGCTTAGGGGAAATCTCCAAGACGGACGGCGTGCGCGATGGCTTTTAAGCGGTCGCGATCTATACATCCTTGCAACACATCCGCGTGCAAGTGGATTTGTTTCCACAAATCGCCTCATGGTGGGCCGCTCGCATGTCGTTCTGTGTACTCCGGAAATTCTACCGCGAGTGGAAGAAATGTTAGGCATGTCACGCTGCCAGGGCTATTCGCGAGTGGATGATGACCAGGGCGTGCCACAACGGTGGATAGCATTGCGCGATGTCAAGCCAACAGCCGCAATTTCGTTGGACCTAGGCGACAACCTTTTCAACGCGGTGAAGCCGACGCCCGATATCGAAATTGAGCTGGAAGGCGGCGTTTGCCTTCGCCACCAGATTTGGCTCGCAGGGTATCCTCCGACAATCAAACTGTTCGGCGGATCAAATTCGGCACAGAAGGTCTTCATTGACGGAAAAGAAGCCGATGACCTCGGGGATGGTCTTGTTATTGATGGCTATGATCTTCCTGGGCCGCATACAGTCCATTGCGACGGCTTGCCGGTATCGCGTTCCTACTCGGTCGAGGAGCCTTCTGAGAGCTGGGACAGATGGCCCGCGTATCAGTTCACCCAAGCTGACATATGCGGACCGTTAGTTTGCGCAAGGGATGCTTCAAAAGTGCTTCTAAGCGTTCCTATGACAAACCCGCTGCTCATCGGAGCAGAACCCGGCCAAGTTTTCCGATGTCCGTCTCGCAGCGTTTCTGTTTGGAAAGGATACGTTCCTTTTGACCCAGTATGGGCGCTGCCCTCACAACCGCTCATTTGCGACAAGAAAACCGCGCGTATCATTCAGCTCAACGATGCAAGGGTTGTGAATAAAGGGGCCAAACCGAAGCGAACGCCGACGTGGTGCAATGCCCTCCTCGACGCCTCGCGAAAAGGGCTGAGTTTGCAAAATGGGAGTCTTGAGGCGAAGGCACTCTGGGTTGAATACAAGAAGGTTGCGCGGAATATTAGGAGGGCCTGGAAATGACTCCGAACGAGCTTTTACTGTGGTTGTCGGCTCGCCGGGAAGGGTCTTGGCAGCAGTTCCGGGGGGCAGTACAATCGCTCGATCTGGCTAGCAACAACGATGAAACGGATGAGGCATCACTGCCTCTTCATCAGCGCGTACGCTTTAGTCTGGAACGGCTGGCCCATGTTGAATTCGATGCCGCAGAGTGCGAGAACGGCTGGCGGGTCGTGCCACCATCCCTGGCACTTTTCAAACATGAACGGGGCGCAACCGCGGTGTTATGCGGCGCACGCACTCCAAACCTGATAAATAGACTCGAAGCCGCGGCGGCCGGATTGTCTTTCGAACGAATACCCCAGCCAGAATGTCCGGATGTGATCAAAATACACGCATTATCGCCAGAGCCATTGAGGGCGCTTGCGGACAAGGAAAAGCTGCACTATGCGCCGGATGCATCTTCGGCACTACTCTCGCACATCCCGCCAATTGATGCCTTCAGAGGCTGGAGGTGCGAACCGCCGCCGACTAGCGGCAAGGACTGGAACGTGAGGCAATTCGTTATTCAAAAGAAGGTGATCAAATGGCGTCCCGTGACGCTACGGGAAGCGAGCGCCCCTCACGCTCAGGGTCTATTCTGCTTTACCCTGTACCAAAGGCCTAAATACTTTCTGCGCGAGGGTCGCATGTCGATAACGCTTCCGGGCGCTATCGGAAAGTACCGCATCTTATCCGGACACCGACGGCGCGTGCTAAAGTACGACCGCCGCGAGCGGCGCCTGACGGTTCCAGCCATTCTCCGCCCTCCCTTGTTGACCGAACGCGCGCTGATACTTTGTTCCGGTTTTCCGGCCGTTCTTCACCAAGCGGCTGACCTGCGGCCCATGTTGACATACCGCGACGTTCCAGAGGAAATTGCGGGCATGGCCGCAGAGGTTCTAAGACAGGACTTCGCATGAGCAACCCGATTTCCCTTTTTGATGATTTGCGCGAGATGTATCTGCGCTACCTGGATAGTCCGTTCGACCTGCGGTATCCAGAGCTTGTCGCTGAGCGCCGCGCGCTCCTGGACGTTGACGGACGTATTTTCCGCCATCCATTAATAGAGCCGCTGCCCGCATACCAATCTGCGAACCGTACGTTCCAGAACATCGCTCAAACGCGACTCGGGAATACATGGACTCAAGGTGAAATCGCGGATCTTTCTGATTTTGTGTCGCTTGAATTATTCCCTCCATCCAGGTTTCCATACCTGCATCAGGACCAGGTCTTCACTGAATCCGTCAACAATGGCAATGACGTCATCGTGACTACGGGAACCGGATCGGGTAAGACGGAGTGCTTTTTGTTGCCAATAATCACAGCACTCGTCCGTGAGTCGGCGGCATGGGGTCAGCCAGGAACACGAGCCGCGCGGTGGGACTGGTGGAATCATCGGGCGAACCAGAACACGAACCGTTGGCTGCCACGAATTCCGCAACGCAGCCATGAAGACTCTGCTGTGCGGCCACCGGCCATGCGTGCCATGATTTTGTATCCTCTCAACGCTCTTGTTGAAGATCAATTGGGCCGGATGAGGTCAGCATTGGATAGCGACGGAGCGCGCAATTGGTTGCAAGCTAGACGCGCGGGGAACCGTTTCTATTTCGGCCGGTACACGAGGAGGACGCCTGCGTCCGGAGTCCAAAACGCTTCGAAAGAGACTAAGCTCCGGCAGGAACTTAGCCAAATGGAACGTGAAGCCCAGCGAGTCGCGGGATCAACGGCGGCGCGTTTTTTCCCCCGTCTGGAGGGAGGAGAGATGTGGTCGCGCTGGGATATGCAAGATTATCCCCCGGACATCCTTATTACGAATTACTCCATGTTGAACATCATGCTGATGCGCAGGATGGAAATCCCTATATTCGATCTCACGCGCCAATGGCTTGAGACTGACCGATCGCGTCTGTTTCATCTTGTGGTGGATGAACTTCACACGTACCGGGGCACACCGGGAACAGAAGTGGCTTACTTGATCCGTGTGCTCCTTGATCGTCTTGGCCTCTCACCAGACTCAAATCAGTTGCGGATTATAGCGTCCAGCGCATCGCTCACCGGCGACACATCCGGCCTTGATTATCTGGAAGCCTTTTTTGGACGCGATCGCAATCGCTTTCGCGTTATTGGCGGCAACACTGTCACACCGGATGCTGCCGCCGTGCAAGCGCTCCGAAATCATGCAACGGCTCTGCGCGACTTAGGGCGAAGCCTTCGTAATTCGCCCCTCACATTACAGAACGCACAGGTGTTTCACGCTGCTGTTGGCGCGCCAGCCATGCCTAATGGCGCTCTTGCGGAGCAAATTATGCATTCGAGCCTCGAACATATTCAGGCAGCGGACGCGCTGCGGCTCACCTGCATGACCCGTGGCCCAGGCACTCCTCCCCAGCCGCGTTTTCCGTCAGATATAGGAAATGATCTATTTCCCGCGTTGCCGCCAGCAGAAAGAGAGGCCGCAGCCGGTGGCCTGCTCGGAGGCATATGTGACGCGAGCACACAAGGCACGGCGTTACTGCCTGTGCGGGCTCATTTATTCTTCAGAAATCTTCAAGGGCTATGGGTTTGCTCGGACTCTCAGTGCGCAGCCGTTACAAACAGGACCGCTCCTAGCCCGGTTGGGCGGTTGCATTATACGCCGTCTCTTACTTGCCAGTGCGGCTCAAGAGTAATGGAGCTGCTTTATTGCGAAGCTTGCGGCGAGGTGTTTATTGGTGGCTACAGGCGGCGCGGCACCAATCCGAATGAGTGGTATCTCAGTCCTGATCATCCAGACTTGGAAGCGTCCCCAGATATGGCGGCGCTCGACCGCGATTATGCAAAGTACGCTGTATTTTGGCCTGCCGAAGCCGGCTTACAGCCCGTCAGATCCCAATGGGATCAGAATACTGTGCAGCGTCAATGGCAGACAGCCCATTTTGTTCCCGCAGAAGGCCGAGTTGCCCATGGCGGAAATCCCCAAGCACGGCGCGGCTATTTATACCGCGTTCCCCAAATGCATGACGCAAGCGGAGACATTTTCGACGCGGTACCCCAAGGGCTTCCGCCGAGTGCAGCCAACGCCTATCCTTCACGTTGCCCGAGATGCGATACGAACTGGGCTAGACGGGATATTGGGTCGCCGATAAGGACACAGCGCACCGGTTTCCAAAAGCTTGCGCAGGTCCTGTCGGATGTCCTCTTGCGTGAGGTTGGTTCGGAAAATCCCAGCGGCCGGAAACTGGTCGTGTTCTCCGACAGCCGTCAAGATGCGGCCAAATTATCCGCCGGCATGCGGTTTGCCCACTACCGTGACTCCGTACGCCAAGCACTTGCAGCCGCATTGGATAGCCAGGGTGCCGGTGTACGCGCTCTTGTCGCACAGCTTAATGGACAGGCGATGACGCCTGAGGAACAGAATCTTGCCAATACTTATATGGGTGCCTATCCCGCTGAGGCAATGACTTTAACCATGGCGCGGGGGCCACTCGCCAATCAGCCGTCGCAGGCATTCCCACCATTAACGCATTTGCAGGCCGCTCAACGCATCGAACTGCGCGCCACACAAGGACCTCATCCGGTATCCCAACTTGCCATAGAAGTGTCGTCGAAATTGCTGCGGCAGGGCATCAACCCCGGCGGCTACACGCAAGATGCATTATGGACTGACGTGGACAATCGAACCGGCCCTTGGCGCGATCTTTACAACTGGCCTGCGGGAATGACACCGAGCCTGATACCAAACACCCAGCGGTCAGCAAGCCAGCAGACGCACATCGACCGCATCTCAGATGCGTCGGAAATGGAGTTGATGGATATAATATTTGCATCCGGCCGCCGCAGTCTGGAGTCGTTAAGGCTTGCGTTTGCAACCACAGACAGGCTCCGGTTTCCTGCGCCAAATCAAGATGTCCAAGAGGCGGCTGACGGCGTAATTCGTATCCTCGGTTCGCGAAAGTTACTTTCATCTCACGATCGCACTTCACCTCCCAATCTTCCGGCTTATGTTCGAAACTACTTGAGAGGGATCGCAAACCTCAGGACGCTTAATATTACGGCTTTCGAGACCGGCGTTATGAATCATCTGGCTAATGCCGGATGCCTTAATCAATTCGTGCTCCAGGTTACCGCTTTGTGCCTTGCACCCGCAGGAGCTCAGTTCCATGAATGCCCTCAATGCAGACGGGTGCATTTGCATCCCGCCGGCGGCATCTGCACAGACTGTCTCACGCCGTTGAGCCCGTCGCAGCCGCTAACAACGGCTCAGGTTTTATCCGACTACTACAGTTATCTCGCCACTGAATCCAACGAGTTGTTCCGGCTGAACTGCGAGGAATTGACCGGACAGACAAATAAGGCCGACGGACTCAAACGCCAAAGGCTCTTCCAAGATGTCATCCTGCCTGGCACGGAAAATGAACATACCGATCCGATCGACTTACTCAGCGTTACGACAACGATGGAGTCTGGAGTTGATATCGGCGGCTTGCTTGCCGTCATGATGGCCAACATGCCTCCCGTTCGTTTTAACTACCAACAGCGGGTAGGCCGCGCGGGACGGCGAGGCGCTGGACTCTCCATTGCCCTCACCTTATGCCGGGGCCGAAGCCATGATGACTATTATTTTCAGCGGCCTCAACGGATCACTGCTGATCCGCCTCCCCAGCCTTATGTGGATGTCAAGCGGGTAGAGATTATTAAGCGAGTTCTCGCAAAAGAGGTAACAAGGCAGGCATTTCAGGCGCTCAACCTGTTCGGCGGACAAGGTGGGGACAGCGTCCATGGCGAGTTCGGGAATGCGGCGCAATGGAGTCAGCCGACGCCGCCCGCACAAGCTGGCGGACCGCCGGGACCGACGGTGGAACAGCGTGTCTCCACGTGGATTCAGAACAACCAAGCTGCAGTCGAGAACATCGCAGACGTCCTTCTTGCTTACACTCATCCAGACTTGATTGCGCAACGCCAATCCCTCATTGATTTCATAAACCAAGACCTTATCGGACAGATTGCAGTGGCGGCAAACGATCCGCTGCTGCCTCAAGATGCTTTGAGCGAGCGTCTAGCAAATGTCGGCGTGCTCCCGATGTTCGGCTTTCCTACACGTGTCAGGTACCTGTTCCACAAGCAACCGCGCGGAGGATATGACTGGCCGCCGGAAGAAGGCATCGTTGACCGCGATCTGGATTTGGCGATAAGCCAGTTTGCGCCTGGCGCGCAAACCGTGAAGGATGGCCTTATCCATACCTCTGTTGGAGTGGTGCACTACCGTCCTCAAGGGAATTCGGTCATTCAGCAGCCGAACCCTTTGGGACCCCAACGCCCTATCGGGTTCTGCCGAAGTTGCCAAGCAGTCGATATCCAGCCAACAGCAGCAGCGACTTGCCCTGTATGCCAAGCCACCGCCCAGCAGCAGCCCGGATACGAAGTCATTCAATTGTCCCAGCCTCTGGGATTTAGAACCTGGTTCAATGGAGCCGAAGATTTTGATGGCGTCTTTGAATGGACGGCACGAGCGACGCGCCCGAAGATGGGCGCAACTCTCCAAGCTCTTACTCACCGAGCGAACTTTGGGATCTGGTCAGGGCCGGAAACGGTATTCGTCGTCAATGACAATAGCGGCAGGTGTTTTGATTTTGTGAAACTCAGCCAAGGAGAGACATGGGTTACTCGCGAAGCGTTGACGCAAATCGGTATCGTCAATCAGCCCATCAACATTGCCGCAGGCCAAGACCGGCGCGCACTAGCATCCATCAAGCCAACGGACGTGCTGGTACTCGGCATTCAGACTGCGCCGCCGGGTATCGTTTTTTCGCCCCTCAATGTGAACGGCCGGGCCGCTCTTTACTCCCTCGGCTTCATGATGCGTCGCGCGGCAGCGGACCGTCTGGACATCGACGAGCGGGAGCTGAAGGTGGGCTTGCGGGTCATTCAGGATAACGGCCAAGTGAAGGGCGAAATTTTTATGTCCGACACTTTGGAAAACGGAGCCGGCTACAGCTCACATTTGGGCGTACCAAGTGAGGCAGAGGACCTTTTGAGATTCGTAACAGGCCAAGGTGATCCGAGGTTTTATGACCCTCTCATCGCCGCTCCGCACGCTGGCGTATGCCAAACCTCTTGCCCGGATTGCTTACGTGATTTCAGCAATCTCGCATTCCACAACATCCTCGACTGGCGTCTTGGATTGGACTTGGCGCGTCTTGCGCTCGACGCCAACGCGGCCATCGACTTCACCATTCCCTATTGGCAGAATTTTGCGAATGCCACCGCTGCAGCGTACTTCGCCTCTCAGCCACAATTTCAGTCCATGACTTTGGCTGGCGTTCCTGCCGGCCGCCGGGGCAATACAATTGAGATGGTTGTTCATCCGATGTGGGACTGCACAGGCCCTTCTACGAATTTTTGTCCACCGCTGGCCGCTGCATACAATCAGGCTCAAGCAGTCGGCGCACAAACGATAAGATACCGGTCGATTTTTGAAGTTTTACGTAGGCCCTACTAACGCGAACATGAACGACTGGGGAATGCGATCCATCTCTCACCCGAGAATCCCCGTATCGTCCTTCGGCCGTACTCTACTATCCTGACGGCATGCCCTCCTTCGATGCTGTTGATTTCAAGCTAGCCGAGGCTGATTTCTTCCTGGGCAAGCTTCGGAATAAAGACACGAATCCTTTTCCAGATGCAAACTATTATTTCAGCGCCTTCGTGACGGCTGCCCGAAGCGTAACGTTTTCTCTCCAGTCTGCCATGAAGGGCATCGACGGATTCGAAGGATGGTACGCGCGCAAGCAGGAGGAACTCCGCAGCGATCCGTTGTCACGGTGGTTCGTCGAGGCGCGAAACCTTGTCCAGAAGAGGGGAAAGATAGCGATTGTTGGAGGTTCCTTCCGCCGCGATGAACACGGAAAACACGTGTCGCTACTCCATTTTGACGAGAAGGCTGGAATCCATGTCCCCGAAAGTGTTTCAAACGATGTGGGGACCCTCTCTGCGCTCTACATGAAACGTCTCGTGCAGCTCGTCTTCGACTGTTATGTGGATTTTGGACCGGTCATCGATCCGGATCAATACTACACTCTTGAAAATCTAACACGTCTGTCTCTCACTCTCGAAGATGTTGAAGAGTCACTGGGCTTCCCGCGCGGGTGGACGGGCGTTTCGGGTATCCCAGACGATGAACGTTTGAGTATGCTTCGACGTTCAATCCCCGGCTCCCGCATCAAATCGATGTTCAGCAAGTATCTGGGAAAACAGCCTTATTAGCTATTTACCACGGAATAGGAGATTCCTCGTCCGAGCGCGATCAGGGCTCTGGCTGCTGCGGCCTCTCATCTTGCATCCGCGACTGTCGTTCATTCTGGTGCGGATCAATTAATCATTCCAATCCGCTAGCGCCCAGCGTGGTGCAAACAATCGTCCGTTCCCGTGCAATTTCAGCTTGCCGCACTTCCTTACACGCGCGTATAACAGCCGGTCACCCACTCGCTGAGCGGGTCCGGAGCTTGTGAGCGGCTCCGCCTTTACTGACTAAAATTCAGCCGGTTCTCACCACCGGAGAAGAGGAGGACGACATGAAATTCATCAAGGCACTCAACCAGCGCGAAGCCGCCGCCAATCGGAGTTCAACGCCATGAACGGGGAAGACGTCAAGCTCAGGACGGACGGCGCAATCGCCCAGCTTCTAGCCGCCTTCGAAACCGGCAAAAGCGAGGCCATGAAGAATTATTTCCGATTCATGGCCACGTTCCGTAACTACTCGATGGGCAATCAGATTCTGATCTATACTCAAAGGCCGACCGCCACGCTGGTGAAAGGGTTCAGAGGCTGGAATCAATACGGCAGGTATGTTCGCAAGGGTGAAAAGGGCTTGATGATCCTGGCCCCGCTTGTCGGAAGGCCAAAACAACAAGAGAGCGAATTGGAAGAATCAAGCGAGAGCCGGATCTTTGGTTTCAAGGCCACGTTTGTTTTCGATCTCTCGCAGACGGACGGCCAGCCGTTACCGGATGCCGGGATTCAGGAGGCCAAAGGCGATCCGGGGCTTTACTCCGATCTCATCCGGCAGTTTGCCGCCGCTCGAAACATCGTCCTGAAAGAAGTTGGAGCCGATGAGCTCGGAACCGCGCAAGGATCGTCAAGCGGCGGGACCATCAAGCTCAGATCCGACCTCGAAAAGGCCGCATCGTTTGCCGTTCTCGCGCACGAAGTGGCGCACGAGATCCTCCACCAGGGAGAAGCTCGGCGCGAACGCAAGACCACCAAGAACCAACGCGAACTTGAGGCCGAATCCGTCGCCTTTATCGTTTGCACCGCTATCGGCCTGGATCATTCAGGCGCGTCCGACTATATAAAACTGTACGACGGCACAAAAGAAGGATTGCATGCGTCTCTTCAGTTCATCCAGCAAACCGCGCAAACCATCCTCAAAGGCATCCAGCATGAAGGCGCGAGGGAAGAAGAGGGGTACGACAAGGAATCACCGCACGAGGCGCGCGGCTCCCAAAAGCTGACCGCAGCAATAGGAACGCAGGGAGCAACACCCGTCACTGTCCCACAGAAGGTAATCGTTTAGGATTCCCGGACACTCGCGGGGGAATTCGCCTGCGGCAGCATGGAAGTCTTAAGCCCCCTTTCCCTCGCTAACCAGCGTGTGCGGTCATCCTCGCCGTCAAGGGTCTCCGTCCCGCAACCACGGGACTCCGATGAACGCGCAAATACAGCGCGCCCTTGACGGCTGCGGGCGACCGCGCCGGAGCCGATATACTTAGAAGAGAGAAAGGGGGCGAACGCAAACGCAACCCCTTTCCGCTTTGCGGCACACTACCCGCTCCCGTTGGTCGCGCACAGGGACGCACGTAGCGATTCTGGTTTTGGCGCGTTAAGCATTCCAATTCGCTTGCGCCCAGCGTCGTGCAAACAATCGTTCATCCTCGCGCAAATTCCGCTTGCCGCCCTCCTTTACACGCGCGTATAAATGTCAGTCTCTCGCTCGTGGAGCGAGCCGGAGCTTGTGAGCGGCTCCGCCTAGAAAAGACCATTCAGCCGGTTCTCACCGCCGGAGCAAAGGAGGACGACATGAAGATTTTCAAACAACTTAACCCGAACGAAGGCGACGCTCAGCCGCCCATGAACAAGCCCGTCCCGATGCGGCCCAGGAACATCGTTTTGCCGGACGACAGCGAACAGTTGACCGATCTTCTCGGCGTTGCCAGGAAGCTCGGCGTCAGCAAGCGCTTCGTTCAGGAACTGGTCAAAGCCAAGGCAATCCCGGTCATCCGGCTTGGCCGCCGCTGCGTCCGCTTCGATCCCGACGCCGTCATTACGGCGGTCAAGCGGTTCGAGATCAAAGAGGTTCAACACTAAGCAAGACGGGGCCGGAGACGGCCCGGATTCAACCGGGCCGCTCTTATCCCGGAGTGTCCCGGCGTACCGCCGGGCTCCACTTTTTTGGAATCCGGCCCGCCGCCTTTAGAATCCTCTTATGCTCACGATCCGCCCGATGGCAAGCGGCAAGGGCTATTCCGCGAAGTATCTGGAGCACTCCGATTACTACGAGGAAGGCAAGAAGATCACCGGCCAATGGGTCGGCAAAGGCGCCGCGCGTCTCGGCCTGACCGGCGAGGTGATCGCCGAAGACTTCGAGGCAGTCCGGCAGGGTCTTCATCCGGTAACCGGCGAGCCATTGCGCCCGCGCCAGAGCGCCGACCGCAAAGCCAGGGACGGCACCACGCAAAGCACGGCCAGGGAGCTTTACGATCTCACGTTCTCCGCGCCGAAGAGCGTTTCAATCATGGCGTGCATCGGCGACGACAAACGGCTCATCGAGGTTCATCACAGAGCCGTCCGCGAAGCGCTAGCCGAGGCCGAGCGCGCCGCCGAAACGCGGGTCAGGAAAGGACTGGAGAAGGGAGACCGCGTCACCGGCAATCTCGTCACCGCCTGCTACTTTCATCAGGAAAGCCGGGACATCGACCCACAACTCCACACCCATTGCGCGACGGCGAATCTCACTTATGACGGCGCCGAGAAACGATGGAAGGCCCTTCAGATGGGTGGCATCTTCCGGCAGACCCACTATCTGACCGAGGTTTACCGCAACGAACTCGCGCGCGGCCTTCAGGAACTCGGATACGAAGTCGAGTACCGCTGGAACAGCAAGATGACCGATCGCAACGTCGAAATCAAAGGCATCTCCGAAGAACTCTGCTATAAGAACAGCCGGATGAGCCAGCGGCGCGACGCAGCGATTGCCGCGTTTGCCGCCGAACACGGACGCATGCCGACGCACAACGGGGAAACCATCCTTCTCCGCCGCGTCCGGCCCGAGAAGCGAACCGACTTGAGCGCCGAAGAAGTGCATGCCCTGCAAGTGAGCCGTTGCAGCCGTGAAGACCTCGCGATGATCGCCGAAGCGCGCCGCAAAGCCGGCGCGCACATCCACCGGCCAATGATGCACAGCGCGGAAAACTCGGTTCAGTACGCGCTCGACCACGTTTTTGAACGCGTGTCAGTGACCAACGATTACCGGATCATGGAGGAAGCGCTGCGCCACAGCCGCGGAGAAGTCAGCCTCGCCGAGATCAAAGCGCACCTGATCGATCTGGAAGTCAAAGGACGCATCTTCAAGCACAAAGGCGAACTGGCTACGGAAGAAAGCCTGCAACGCGAACGATCGATGATCGGCATGATTGATAACGGCGTGGGCCGGTTCACGCGATTGGGCGGGAATCGTGAATTCACGGCGAGCGACAGGCTCAACCCCAAACAGAAGGAAGCCGTCGAATTCGTGCTCAATTCGCGCGACCTCGCCGTCAACGTGCAGGGCGCTCCCGGCACCGGCAAGACGTGGATGTTGCAGGACGTGAAGCGCGGACTTGAAGAAGCCGGGCGGCCCATGCTCGCTCTCGCTCCCACCAAGAGCGCCGAGGAGGAACTTAACCGCGTCGGATTCGGCCTGACGATGACCGTCGAAGGTTTGCTGCAGGACAAAGACGCGCAACTGCGCATGCACAACCGCGCCGTCATCATCGACGAGGCCGGCATGGTCTCCGCGCGCCAGATGTTCGAGCTGCTTTCACTCGCGCAACGGTGCGGCTCCCGGATCATATTCAGCGGCGATACGCGTCAGATCATGAGCGTCGAGGCGGGCGATTCGTTGCGCATTCTGGAAACCGAATCGAAGCTCGCCGGCATCGAATTGACCGAAACCACCCGGCAGAAGAACAATCCCGAGTACCTTGCCGCGATCAAGGCGATGCGCAAAGACCCGGCTCTCTGGTTCGAGCTTCTCAACGACGCGGGAGCCATCCATGAAGTCTCCAACGCCGACCGGCCCGCCGCCATCGCCAAAGCGCGCCGCGAATTGCTGTCCGAGCCGGACGCGCGTCCCGACCGTACGCTCGTCGTCTGCCCGACTCACGCCGAAATCGGCGCCGTCACCGCCGCGATCCGGGAAGACCGGAAGGCGCACAGTGAACTGGGCGAAGGCCGCGCGATGAACCGGCTGGAGCCGCTCAACTGGACGCTCGCCGAAAAATCCGATCTGCGGAACTATCAGCCGGGCCAGGTGCTGGTCTTCCACCGGCCCACTGTTTTCGCCGACCGGCACGAAGCGTTCGAGATTGTCAGCGTCAAAGACAAGGCCGTCCTCGTCCGCAACCAGGACGGTGAGGAGGCGCAGGTCACGCAGAAGCAGGCCAAGAGCTTCGGGGTTTTCGCCAAGCGCGAAATCGAAATTGCGCCCGGTGACGTTCTCCTGCTTCAAGGCAACCGTCGCGGCCCCGATTTCAATGCCACAAACGGCCAGCGCGTCACCGTGAAGCAGTTCGACGAACAGGGACGGATGGAATTCGAAGACGGACGCATCGCCCCGGACGATTTCCAGACGTTCAATCACGGGTACGCCACGACCGCGCACAAGTCGCAAGGCAAGACGGTCGATAACGTCATCATCTCCGGCAATGAAATGAGCCAGGAACTGTTCTACGTCGCCGCGTCGCGCGGACGGGAGAGCGTTCAGGTTTTTACCGAAGACAAGGAATGGCTGGAGGTGACGGCGGGAACTTCCGGTGCCCGGACATCGGCGACCGAACTTGCCGACAAAATCGACCAGGAAGCGGTCAACGCCGCGAAGATCGTCTCCCAGTGGTACACCGATTTTGAAACCGGCGCTCCCACCCAGGACGCCAGCCGCGTCCAGCCCCGAGGAGACCGGGGCGGACAGGAGAGAGGATTCACGCGATGAGCCCGAGCAACGATGAATCGGCCGCGCTCGGCTGGAAAGAATATCGCGGGGGCGAACCGGTCCGCGCGCTGCTGGTTGTCACCAAGGACCGCTATTACCTGCCGTCATGGGCGCACTATCTCACCGCCGAGGGCAACGAGAACGAGGTTTCGATTCATTTTGCAACGTGCGTTGTCCACGTCAAGGGCACCGGTCTCGACCGCCTGCTTCGCAAGTTGATCTTCCAGCGGATCAGCGAGCTTTTCATTCCCAAGCGGGCCGACCGTTTCCGCCAGTCCGACGGCGCGCCCGGCATCACCGAGCTTTCGATCGAGGCCAAACGAAAGGCCGCCAATGGCTGACCGCGTTCGTCACCCCGCCCGGATGCGCATGCATCGGTGCTTCCGGCTCTTCCCGCCGAATCCATTCGCGTCCTTGCCAGCGGGATTGCCCGATTCCCGTTCCGGTCTGCCGGTTCGCCGCGCCGGCAACCGCTTTGTCCATCGGGCCGTTCCCGCTCCCCACGGATTTGATGCCTTTGTTCGGTGTCCGCGTCACGTTCCCGGTCTCGCAGACTGGCCGCGGGCATCGCGTCGCAAGTCCCTCGCCTGCGGGCGACGGCCACGACGCATCCGCGATGTCCCGGCAGCAGTCACGCCAGGAAACGCCGCCTGTCATGCCCGCTGCGTCGCGCGGCCAGACTGCCAGCGCCGGGCCGCTTCCGCTTTTCCCCTTTCGTTTGCGGCGGTTTGTTCCTGTTCCTTCTTGCGAAGGAACAAACCCCCTTCAACAGAAAGGAAAAAACAACATGAACAAAGTCAAAAACAATCCGGAAGAGCCGAAGGCGGCTCCGCTGTATCAAAACCAAGTGCGGCTGGTCGGCTTCCTCGGCAAAGACCCCGAACTCCACGAGAATCGGGCGATCCTGTCGCTGGCGACCAAGACCTCATGGCAGGTCAAGGATTCGGAGAAGTGGGAATCTCACACCGAATGGCATCGCATCGTCGTGTGGGACAAGACAGCCGAAGCGGTCAAACCCCTCGTCAAGGGCGATTATGTCCTCGTCGAAGGCGAGATCCGAAGCAGTGAGTACGAGCGCGACCTCGTCCTCAACGACGGCAGCCCCGCGACCGTGAAGCAACGGACTTGGGAAATCCGCGCCCGCGCAGTCCGCAAGCTGGCACGAAAGAAGAAACCCGCTGAGAAATCGGCGAAACCCGCGAAGGCCGCGGCCTGACGCAAATGCCGAAGCCCCGGCTCTCTTGCGAGGGCCGGGGCAAACGGCAGAAAGGAAAATGAAATGAAACAGAATCGAAATCGACTCGCGCACCTCTTCTCTCCCGGCACTCGCGACCTCTTCAGCTATGTGGCCTGGAGATTCCATGAGAATCCCACCTGTTGGTTCTTCTTCAGCCTGTGGTTTCTGTTCGCACTTGCGGCGTTCCTGCTCTTAGCTATCAATGCAATCAGCAATATCTTTGCGCACTGAGGATATTGCGCCCCTTTCCCTCGCCTGCCAGCGCATGCGTCCGTCCTCGCCGTCAAGGGTCTTCGATGAACGCGCCCGCGCGCGCCGCAGGCGAACGCTCGAACGGTTTGCTCGTGACGAGTGTCGTTTTCCCGGAGGCGATCATCCAACCGCCCGCTGTGACTATTGCTCCCAGATTGTAATTGCGCGCTTTGGTGGTGACATACGCGGCTACTGGCACGATGACAATCCAACGGCGTGTGCCGGCGAAACGGAGGGCGGCCACGATTTTGCCCTGCTGCCTGACGGCTTCATTGTCGATCCGTGGCTCTACCATTACTATGGCGAAGCGCCCGTTCTGGATCTTACGATTGCCAAGGAGATGGCGGCAGCCTTGAACCGTTACCGCATGGCGGTCAGATTCATTTAAGTGATTAGCCACGTCCCGCCGATCGCACCCCCTTTCCCTCGCCTGCCAGCGTATTGCGTCCGTCCTCGCCGTCAAGGGTCTTCGATGAACGTCCCGCAACTGCGGGACGCCCTTGACCGCTCCGGGCGGCCGCACGGACACCGATGTACCCATAAGAGGGAAAGGGGGTGAATGCAAACGCTAACCCCCTCCCCGCGCGGCAACCCATCCATTCGCTCCCGTTGGTCGCGAACGTGAACCTTTTGTCACAACTACGTGGCACCACACTGCTGTGGCTACATGGCGGACTGGGAAAGACCGACCCAGCTCGAATTAGTCGAACGAGGGGCGGCGGTCCTTTGAGATTCGCCGGTCTTTGCGCGACGGGGGCACTACCGGCCCGAAGGAAAGGGCAATGTTCACGGTGTCAATCAGATCAGGGCAGCTTTTTGCAACCTCTTTCCTTAGGCGACGCACTTCGCCTCCTGTTAGAACGGGCATTCCCTTGACGGATTTGCCTTCTTGACTTGCGCTTGACTTCGATTTCGCAGGGCGTGGCATTCGACGGCAGCATACCAAGCCGCATGAATTTGGCAATCCGATTTGTCGTCACCACCAAGAGATCAAGAAACGGCCACTGCAAACGCACAACCCTAACCGTGCGGCAACCGATTCGCTCCCGCTGGTCGCGCCCGTCATGTTGACCAAGCGTCAACCGTGTCGATAGGCTGGCAAGATGGACTCAGGAGAGGTCAGAAAACGGCTCGATAGCGCGTTAGCCCAACTCGTTGACCGGGACCGGCACCTGCTCGAAAACAATCTCAGCGAACGTTGTATCGCGGCGAGACTGGCCATGCACCTTCAAAACCTCTTTGACGACTTGTCCGTTGACGCCGAATACAACCGTCAGGGCGGCGAACCGAAGAAACTCGGGCTGCCTGACGAGTGCGCGAACAAACGAGACGAGGACGGGAAAGCCTGCGTCATCCCGGACGTGATCATCCATACGCGCGGTTCGGAAGGGCCAAATCTTCTTGTTCTTGAGTTGAAGAAGACGACTAATCCCGATCAAGGTGATTGTGATCGAATGCGGCTGCGAGCATTTCAGGCTCAGCTTCACTACTCCTATGGAGCGTTGATTATCTGCGAAACTCCGCGTAACCACGCGCCAAAAATGGCTGTTGCCGATTGGATCGAGGGATAGCCCGCCCTTCCTGTCTTGCGTTCATGGCTGCTCCGGCCTGCTCATGGGCACGCTGGCGCTCCTCAGAGCTTCGCTAGCAAAGGCCGCGCCAACCGTTCCGGTTGTCACGCCCTCTGCCAATTCGCTCGCTCTGACGCCCATGGCTGGCCTACGCTCCTTTCCCTATCTCGGCGTTTGGTTTTCAGCATCAAGTGTGAAAACAACAAACGCCTCGAAAAAGGGAAAGGAAAACATGAACGCACAACAGAAACGCAAGACAACAACCCGTTCCACGAATCGGATCATCAAGACAACCGAGGAAGTCGTTATCGTACCCGCCCCCCGCAACGGCACGGACTACACGGTCGAGGAACTCACCGGCTTCATCGGCGGCGGCGTTATCGAGATCCTCGAACTCGACCGCAAGAGCTTCATGATCGTAGATGACAACTTTCGGGCCAAGAGGCTACCTTTCAACGTTGCGGCCACATGGATCTATGCTCCGGTTGCCGTGCGCCGTGGCTATTTCTCCACATACCCAATCTTGGGCGACGTGGCCATCATCGAGCGGCGCCTGATCCCTTGGGCAAGCTGATCCAGCTCACCAGCGGCCTTTGACCGGGAAATGTCGGCCATGCTCCGTCAGGTAACGCGACAGGAGCACCGCCAGGCACAGCGCATGGTTCTCGCTGACGGCTTCGAACGACTCGCGAAACCCGCGCACAAGAACCACGCAATCGTCGGAAGCCCGGCCCTGACCCGGCAGCGAGATTGTCGCGCCCCGGCTCTTCAACCAGTCCCGAAGGCGTCCCTTCGAGTTCGGATGCGTTGAATAGGGCCAGACCGGCTCAGGCCAGCCGAGCGCGTCATGGACGTGCCCGTCGAGAACCCGGCCCGGTCGAAGTGCTTTGATCGTATGAGTGCTCATCCACAATGGCGGGGGATCTTTTCTACAGTTGAGGCGTAGGCGGGGCAAGCGGGAAATTATACCTGCGTATAAAAGTTGAGTCTCCGAGTGTTAATGAAGCGCGCGAAAGGAGCGAAGGAGCCAATCCACAGAAACCGAGGGGAAGCGGAATTTAGGACATGACACCATCCCTAACGCTGTGCGTTAGGTTGGTGCCGCGCCGCCGGCGGCGGGCGCTGTAGGATGCAGGACGCGCCGGAGCGCCGCGTCAACAAGCCGGGATGCGAACGCTCACGCGTATCGCAGTCAGTTCATTTCTTTGCCGACTTGAGTGGTTTTGCCGCCCCTGCCTTCCGCCAGGGTCCCTTCGCCGGCCATTCCTGCTCATCACCCTGCCCGGTGCGAACCGCCTCAATGACCGGCATGACGAATCCGGCGATCGCGTCACCCACCTCGCCGAGTTCAGCCAGGTTCTTAGGCAACTCCATCCGGTTGAGAAACGCCTTCCATTGATCGACCTTCCCCCGATCTTTCAGGAAGGCGCCGGTAAGCGCAGTCGGAAGCCCGGACGGCAACGGCGTCTTGCGGCGGGTGAATGTGGCCTCCACGGCCCGGCGCATTCGCGACATCATGAACGATCGGTCACGGCTGAGAATCCAGATGTCGAAGAAATCCTTCATGCGGCTGTTGGCAATGCCGAGGTGAACCATTGCCTGAAGTTTCTCGGCAATCACCACCTCGGGCGGGTAAGTCTTGAGCCGGGGAGATTCCATTTCCAGCATCACCGGGAAAGCGGTTTCTTCCGGCACCGGATCGACCGCGTCGCCAAAACCGATGTCAATCTGAAGCGGCGTCTTCGCCCCGTCCAAGGAGGCAGGTACGCGGACGCGCACGCCGTCGTATTCGGCTTCCTCCCGGATCTCCTCTCCGCTGATCCGCGCCAGATCGAAAACAATCCCGTCGTCTGCTTTGATGGAGCAGATCTCACGGATCGCGCCGGTGACGGCGGCGATCTCAGCCGGGCCGTGTCCGAGGAAATCGACATCGCGAGTGGGACGCGGCAACTTCCCTTGCCAGATGAGAAACAGCGTCGCTCCCTTGAGCACGAACTGGTCGCGCTGTTTCGATCCACTGAGGCGGTACAGAAAACGTTCGACCACCCAGCGCCCCAGCACGAACTGGAAATCTTCCTTTTGCTGACGCGCGCGCTGAAGCAGCTTGGCGCGCATCGAGGCGGCCACGTTCTTGGGAGCCTTCGATTTCATGCCACCGCCTCAAAGTACGGACGCATGATCCGCGACACCCGGCAGATCCGGGCATACCGTTCAATTTCATCGATCGTCGCTCTCTTCCGCTTCAGCGCGTCCTTGAGCGCTTCAATCGCTACGTCAAGGCCGATCGTGTTGCGGTGCTTGAAGCAATCGGCCACGGTCTTAGCCGGGTTGAACACGCGAACCGGCACCCCTTCGATCTCGTGGCTCTCCACGCCCGCCTTGAGCGCTTCACCCGAGAATCGGATGATGCGGAGTTTGATCGAATCAAGCGTTGGCACCCACGATTTGTTGCCGATCGCCATCCACACTTCGGAAGGCTGCTGAGTTGTCAGTTCATGGAAGCGAAGCGCAGACAGCAGGCAGACGATGCTCAGAGGGGCTTGCTTGGCGACCACGGCGAGACTGTGATGCTCCGTCGAGCGATCACCCGGCAGCGCATAAATGCCCCGTCCCAGCCGCACGATCAGCCCCTTGCGCACCAGGCGAAGCAGATGCTCGCGGGGCATCCTCCCCAGATCGCGGGGCCGGATGATCCGCCGTTGCCTGGCCAGCGCCAGGATTTTCTCGGATGGAGATCTCGTTTTCATGAGTGTTACGTTTCCTAGGTACTTTTGCATAACTACCGAGGTTTTGCAACACCCTGTTTCTAGAAGCTCAAAGCCACCGGTTGGATTTGAAACGCCTCGGACCGCTGGAAGCCAATCCTTTTCTCAGACTCGTTTCAGAACGGCGGTCTACGTTCTTTCGCCGCCAATCGCTCCGCGCGAATCTGGCCGACTATTTCTCTCTGATCCGGCCAACAATCTTCAATGAAAACCTCCAGCCGCGTGAGGTCCTGAACCAACTCAATCCTTTCAGCAGGCCATCCGCATTGCGCGAGCGATTCGATCTTATCCCGCAAGCTCACCCACTCTGCTCGAATCTCTTCCCAGCTCATTCCTTCGTGACGACTTTGCCATCTCATCTCCGAAGGTGACGGGAAAACAGGACTGGGATACTCGCGTGTCGGACCACTTAACTGGACCGACCTCCTCAAATACGCGCGAGCTTTCGCGGCTATAGCCTTTTGAGCTTCTTCGGTTTCACCGGTTCCGATCGATCGAACGAGGCTTAAGAACTTCGCCGAAACTTCGTTCGCCGTCAGTTTCAAGTCTTCGGGATCGATCAACTCTTCATCAGGATGCGCCATCGTTAACCGTTCTCATTTTCTCAAGGAGTTGCTTCGCATTCACGATGTCATCCGTATCGACAATGTTATACCGTCGCTCCATTGAATCCGTCCGGTGTCCCGTGATCCGCATGCGGACGACTTGAGAGACACCGGCCCGGCGCATGTTGCGAACTGCCGTCCGGCGCAGGTCGTGGAACTTGAGATCTGGAACCCCGGCGGCTTTGCGGGCTACGTTCCATGCCGACCGAAACTCCTTGATCGGGTCCCCTGCCCGGTTGAACACGTGTGAGCACCCATTGGATTGCTCGTGCGCCCAGGTGAGCCAGTCGCGCATGTCGCCGGCCAGAATCGGCACGGCACGCGCGTGTCCGTTCTTGGTTTCGTCCGCGTGCAGCGTGACGAATCCCTGTTCCCAATCGACCTGCTCCCACCGCCAGGCGAGAAGCTCACCAAGGCGAACGCCGGTGAAGTAAGCGGTCACGAAGAGCGGTCTGAGATCTTCGGGCAGCGCGTCGCGCAGCCTGACGTACTGCTCATCGGTCAGAAATCCCTGACGAGCATTCCCCGCCTCACTAGACATGGGGAAGTATGGAACTGTCAGGATCTTCGGGGGTGTACTTTTTCGCCCAAGATGGAACGCGGTACGAAGAATCGACAACTCCCGGTTTGCAGTTGCAGGAGATCGGCCCCCGGCCATTCGTTTATCGCGGTATTCCCGAAGCCGCTCTGTTGTCAATGAAGATGCTCGAACGCGATCGAAATGCGGTCTTAGATTCGCTTCGATTACCCATTTCCATACCCGACCGGTAGAAGCCTTCCCCTGCTCGTGAACGTGCGCCAGCACATCGTCCAGCAGCTCGCCGCAGGTAACCCGGCTAGCTTTTGCGTCCGGCAGCGTCCCGGCCATCTTCTGTTTCAGGATGCGGTCCCGGAGCTTGACGGCTTCGCTTTTCTTTTCCGATTTGCTCGAAACCATGCGGTTCCGGCCATTGTCGAAATAGGAGTAGTACCAGATCCGGCCGCGTTTGATCAGTGTTCCCGTACCATAGATGCCCATGCCCAGGATTCTACCACTCCTGCAAAACTCCTGCACAAGCAGCAACGCCCCCGTTGCTGGGGGCGTCTATAGTGCTGATATTATTTGGTGCGGAGAGGGGGACTTGAACCCCCACGAGCTTGCGCCCGCTAGCACCTCAAGCTAGTGCGTCTGCCAATTCCGCCACCTCCGCATTGTCGAAAGCCGCTATTTCTTTGGCGCCGGTTGTTGCTGCGCGGGCTGCTGGGCCGGCGGCGTTTGCGCGGGCACTGGAACCGACTTGGCGCCCCCGGCGCCCGGCACTTGAACGTTGACCGAATCGGGACCCTTCGGCGTCGCCGGGGTCGCTGGAGCAGTCTTGGCCGGTGCCTGCTTTTGCCGTTCGAGAACGCTGCCCGAGCCGCTACCTGCATTGCGCGTGGCAAGGATCGCAAGCGAGAGCGAGGTCACCATGAAGACCGCGGCCGCGATGGTCGTGGCTTTGGACAGGACCGTGGCCGATCCCCTGGGGCCGAAGGCGGTCTGAGAACCCATTCCACCGAAGGCGCCCGCCAGGTCCGCGGCCTTGCCGCTCTGCAGCAGCACGACCACCACCAGGAAGAAACAAACGATTACGTGAATAACGGTCAAAACGATTGTCATGTGAATTGGTGCGTGAGGATTCCGGTCCTTCTTTGAGTATAATCGATTTCGGCTTCTGAGGCGGCAGGCGGAAAAATGGTGATTGCATGCACTGTCCCCGGTTTCTTTTCCTGTCACCGCGCAAGTGCGGTTCTAGCCTGCCGATCCACACGAACTTGATAAGCTGGTCGGACTATGGAACAACTGGATCGGCGGAACTGGATGAAGCTGCTGGCGGTGTTGTCGGCGTCGCGGCCGAGCGCCGCGCAGACCCCCGCCGCCGCGCCACAGCGTGTCAACAAGGACATGCTCCACAATGCACTGCAGCTCATCGGCTTCGAGTGTACCGAGGCGCAGGAAAGCATGATGCTTCCGGGTATCAATCGCGCGCTCAGCGGCTACGACGATTTGCGCAAGCTGAATGTGCCGCTCGATACGGAACCGGCTATGCGTTTCTATCCGACCAAGCCGGTGACGAAGGCTGCAAAGTTCACACCTACGCAGGAAAAACCGAAGAGTTTCAGTTCGATTGAGGATCTGGCGTTCGAGCCGGTGACCGCGCTCGCGCCGCTGATCAAATCCCGGAAAGTTTCCTCCACCGACTTGACCAAGATGTACCTGGAGCGGCTGAAGAAATACTCGCCAAAGCTGCTTTGCGTGATCACCCTGACCGAGGAACTGGCGCTGGAGCAGGCCGCCAAGGCGGATCGGGAGATCAAGCGCGGCCATTATCTCGGGGCCCTGCACGGAATTCCGTGGGGCGCGAAGGACTTGTTCTCGGCCAAGGGGATCAAGACCACATGGGGCGCGGAGCCGTATCAGAACCAGGTCTTCGACTACAACGCGACGGTCGTCGACCGCTTGGAGCAGGCCGGCGCCGTCTTGTTGGCGAAACTTTCGATGGGCGCGCTGGCGCAAGGCGGACTGTGGTTCGGCGGGATGACCAAGAACCCGTGGAACACGGAACGCACATCGAGTGGCTCGTCGGCCGGATCGGCTTCGTCCACGTCGGCGGGGCTGGTCGGCTTTTCGCTCGGCACCGAGACCCTGGGATCGATTATTTCGCCCTCGACGACGTGCGGCGTGGTGGGACTTCGCCCGACTTACGGCCGCGTGAGCCGCTATGGCGCGATGGGGCTGAGCTGGACCATGGACAAGCCCGGGCCGATCTGCCGGACGGTGGAAGATTGCGCGCTGGTCTTGCATGCGATCCACGGATCGGATGGAAAGGACCTCGCGGTGGTGGACGCGGGTTTCGATTGGCAGCCGCGGCTCGGGCTGGGCGGCCTGCGCATTGGATATCTGGACGCCGATTTCGCGAAGGCGCAAGGGGACGCCAAGAAAGTTTACGACCAGGCGCTGGATGATCTCCGCGCGGCGGGCGCAAAGCTCGAACCGGTGAAGCTGCCCGATTTCCAGGCGCAACCGTTGCGGGTGATTCTCGCGGCGGAAGCGGCGACTGCATTTGACGACCTGACGCGCAGCGGCGGCGTCAATCAATTGCGCGGGCAAGGTCCGGGAGACTGGCCGAATTCGTTTCGAACCTCGCGGCTGATTCCTGCCGTGGAATACATAAGGGCGCAACGCGCGCGCACTTTGCTGATGCGGCGCATGGACCAGTTCATGGCGGACTGGGATGTGCTGGTGTCGCCTCCGTTCGGCGGCTTGCTGCTGGTGACGAATTTAACGGGCAATCCGCAAATGGTCGTGCCGTGCGGGTTCGTCAACGGATTACCGCAAGGACTGGTGTTCACCGGCAAACTGTACGAGGAGGGCGCGCCGATGCGGGTCGCGATGGCGTTCGAGAGAGCGACGAAGTGGCACACGATGCACCCCAAGCTGGAAGCCAGCTTGTAGGGCAGGTTGAAAACCTGCGGCGGGTTGGTAACCCGCCTGCCCACGCTTTGAAAACGGCCCGAAAACGACCCGTCCAGCAAGGGCTAGCGACTGGCTATCATAACCATATGAGCGGGAGTTATCAGGAACATCCGCCACCGGCGCGGCTTGCCCCTTACGTCGAGTGCTTCTGGTCGATTCAGCCGACGGATGCGGTCCCTGAATATCCCGTGCTCCCAGACGGGTGCGTGGACATAGTATATTCCCCGGGCCGCAATCGCGAGCCGCAAGTAGTCGGCACGATGACCCACGCGCAGAAGTTCACCCTTGCAGCCGGCCGCTTCGAGTGCGGTGTCCGATTCCGGCCGGGCATGTCGGCCAGTTTCCTACGCGTGCCGGGCGCCGAGACGACGGACCGGTCGCTGCCGCTGAGCGAAATCTGGGGCGCAGAGGGACGACGACTGAGCGGGCGCCTGGCGGACGCTACGTCGGCGCAGGAGTGCCTCCGGCTGATTGGCGAGCGATTGACCGATCCGGTGGCGCCTGACGCGGTACAGCGGATCTGCGCATTCATCGTGGAGCGGCGCGGCCAAGTTCGCATGGACGACCTCGCGTTTCAGGCTGCATTGAGCGCGCGCCAGTTGCGGCGCTTGTTTCTGCATCAAACCGGCTTGTCGCCGAAACACTTCTGCCGCGTGATCCGCTTCCGGCACAGCCTGTCCCAACTTCGAGGCAGCCCGCGCGGCGATTGGACTGGAGTTGCGCTCGACTCCGGATATTACGATCAGGCGCACTTTATCAACGAATTTCGCGAGTTCAGCGGGTACACCCCGGGCGAGTTCGCGACGCTTCCGCGGTGACCGTTTTTTCCAATCGCCGCTAGCCGCGTTCCCAGTATGATAGCCCCATGAAGATCACTCCAATATTGTTAGTCGATGAAATCGAACCATCGCTCAAGTTCTGGGTCGACCAGCTTGGGTTTCTGAAGACCGTCGAAGTGCCGGAAGGAGACAAGCTCGGGTTTGTGATTCTGCAGAAGGATGGCACCGAGGTAATGTTCCAGTCGCGCGCGAGTGTCATGAAAGACGCGGGCGCGGCCGCGGACGCGATCCTTGCCCTCGGTGCAGCCCTATATATAGAAGTGGACAATTTCGCCGACGCTCTCCAGCGCGTGAAGGGCGCTGAAGTGCTGGTTCCGGAACGGATCACGTTCTACGGCATGCGGGAGATCTTCGTACGGGAGCCTGGCCGGCACGTGCTCGGTTTCGCCGCCCCAAGCGCGGCGCCGGCCGCCAAGGGCGTATAAAAAGGAAAGCCGCGCACAACCCGCAATGGAAAGTTTACCCAACAACAAGCGCGTAACAACGATGCAGGATTAGCCAAATCAAGCGCCTCTTGCGCTTGGCAACGCGATTGCTGCGCAGGCTTGCGTGAAGCGCATGAGACTTGTCCTTTGGCCCGCTGTTGCGGCATGCTGCCTGGCTGCAACCGTCCAGCGGCCGGACGCGAATGAGATCGTCCGACGGTCTGTCCAGGCAATTGAAGCGGATTGGGCCCAGGCGCCGCACTACTCGTTTGTCGAACGTGACGCGGAGAGCAAGCACGACTCCAGACCGGTGATTAAGACATACGAAGTGCTGATGATCGATGGATCGCAGTACGGCCGCGTGATTGCCGTCAACGACCAGCCGCTTTCCGGAGGCGAGCAGGCGGATGAGGAACGAAAGCTGCGCGCCGAGACCGCGAAACGCGAGCATGAATCGGAGAGAGAACGCGCCAAACGAATCGCGAAGTACGAAAAGGAACGCACCCAGGATCATGCTCTGCTGAACGCCATGGTGGACGCCTTCGACTTCCGGCTGGTTGGCGAAGAGAAGATCAACGGGCACGACTGCTGGGTTTTGGATGCCACCCCGAAACGCGGTTATCAGCCGAAAAACCGCGAGACGAAGGTGCTGACGGGCATGGCCGGAAAGTTGTGGGTCGATAAGAACGAGTACCAATGGGTGAAGGTATCGGCTGAGGTTACCAAGCCGGTGAGCTTGTACGGATTCGTCGCGAAGGTGGGTCCGGGAACCCGGTTCCTGCTGGAGCAGGAACCGGTCGCGGACAATCTTTGGCTGCCGAAGCATTTTAGCGTGCACGTGAGCGCTTCGGCGCTGGGATTCATCAACGAGAATTCCACCGACGATGAGACGTACGGGAACTACAAGCCCATCATCGCCTCGACCGCAAAGCTGTCGCGACCCTGACGGGCTGAATTCAGGAATTCAGGAATTCAGGAATTCAAAGAAGACGCGAAGCCACCTTCTTCCTCGAATTCGTGAATTCTTGGATTCTTGAATTCAAATTCAGATACTTTCTCGCTCGCACGAACACCTCTCGAAACATCCGTTCCGTCAATTTTCCCGTCGACGTATTCTGCTGACTCGGGTGATACGAGCTGATTAGCAGAGGCTGCCCTGGGCCGGTCCGGTGCTCGCAGTTGTGTCCGAAAACGAAATCGGAACTGCGGCTGATCTTGCCTTGCGCGCGCAGGATGGCGAGGTAAACATCGAACGCCACGCGCCCCAACGCAACTACCACGCGGACATTCCTGAGCAATTCCAGTTCTCTTTCCAGATACGGCCGGCAGTTGCGGATCTCTTGCGGAACGGGTTTGTTATCGGGCGGAGCGCAACGCACGGCGGCGCTGACATAGGCGTCCATGAGCTCCAGGCCGTCGTCCCGCGAAACGCTTTTGGGTTGCGAGGCGAATCTGGCTTGATGCAGGGCTTTGTACAGGAAATCGCCGGAGCTGTCTCCGGTAAAGATCCGTCCGGTGCGATTGGCGCCGTGAGCGCCTGGAGCCAGGCCGATCAACAGCAGGCGAGCGTGCGGATCGCCGAAGCCGGGCACGGGTTTGCCCCAATATTCCCAGTCGCGAAACGCCCGCCGCTTTACATGCGCGACCTGCTCGCAGTATTCCACCAGCCGCGGGCACTTGCGGCAGACGACGATCTCCTGCTTCAGGATTTCCAGCGCTTTCATCCGAGGTCTTATCGTGGGGCAGCCAATCTTGGCTGCAGCCGCCTTTTAGGCGACTCTTCGCCGTAGCTCGCTGTCCATTAGCTTTAATGCTACCTGGAAACTTCAATACGCATGTTTTCGAGCGAAGTCTCGAGCGAGGTTAAGCCGGGCGCGGGCTTGGCCTGAATGAGGCTGATGAACAACGGGACAAGTTCCGGGTCCCGCCAGCCGCGGCGCACCTCTTCTTCGAAGACTGCAAAGGCTTCCGCGTTGGAGAGCGCGGGCTTGTAAGGCCGTTCGGTGATCAGAGCGTCGTAGATGTCGGCGACTTGCAGGACACGTGCCAGCAGCGGGATGTCTTCCCCCGCGAGCCCATCCGGGTAGCCGCTGCCGTCCCAACGTTCGTGATGATTGCGGATGATCGGCAGCACGGGCCTTAGGCTCTTCATATGACGACACATGCTTTCGCCGCGGACCGCGTGGCTGCGCATGATCTCCCATTCCTCGCCCGTCAGCATTCCCTGCTTGAAAAGGATCGCGTCGGGGATGCTGATCTTGCCGATGTCGTGAAGGTAGCCGCCGCGATGCAGCGCCGTCAGGTCGGCGTTCCCCAGACCCAGCGCATCGCCGAGCATCACCGATGCGGTGGCCAGGCGCTGGCAATGCTGTCCCGTATACATGTCGCGCTGCTCCACGGCCTGTGCCAATGCGAAAAGAATCGCTTCGGCCTCTTCGAGCGAATCGATGAGCGCCTTATTGCGAAGCATGTTGCTCACGCGCGATCGTACTACGGCCGGGTGCAAGGGCTTGATCAGAAATTCGTCGGCTCCCGACGAGATTCCCACGATCTCGTTTTCGATGCCCTGCACGTTGGTGATCATCAGCACGGGCACGAGTTGCGTGCGGCGGTTGGCCTTCATCCAGCGGCACAGCTCCGCGCCGCTCATTTCCGGGAGCATCAGGTCCAGGATCACCAGGTCGATTTTTTCGGACTGGAGCAGCGCCATCGCGTCCGATGCTTTGCGCGATTCCAGGATTCGATACGGCGCCGTCTTGAAGATCGCTTTCAGCAGCCGGTGGTTGATCTCTTCGCTGTCGACGATGAGGATGACCGAGGGTCTTGCGGCATTCTCGTCGCCTTCAAAGAAGGACGCCCCAGGTGACGGCCTGACTTCCCACGAGGGAATGGTCGGATTGAGAGCGCGGGCCTCCAAGTTCATCTATCGTCGGAAACCCCGCAATTGTTTAACGGCAAAGCCTGTTTGTGGGGCGGACCCCCCTGGTCCGCGCCGGACGCCCTCGTCCGGCTGGTGCGCCCAAGCGTAAGCGCGGGGACAGCCCGACCGGGCGGTATAGTAGAGCTTTCGCATGAAAATAATCTCCGAAGCGCCCTGCCGCGTCGACCTGGCCGGCGGAACGCTCGACATCTGGCCCTTATACCTCTACCACCCCGGCGCGGTAACGCTGAATTTCGCCATCAATCGCTGGACGCGCTGCGTGCTCGAGCCGCGGGAATCGCCCGAGATTCGCCTGCGTTCCGGTGACCTGGAGGCCGAGGAGACGTTCGCTTCGTTCGAGGAACTGCGCGTCTCGAAGCAACCCAGACTGCCCCTGGTTACCTATGTCCTTCGCTTTTTTGAACCGCGCACAGGACTTCTGCTGCACACCGATTCAGAAGCGCCGGCGGGCGCGGGCGTATCCGGATCCTCGGCGTTGATCATCGCGGTCGCGAGCGCGTTGAACCGCCTAACGGGCGGAGGCCACAACATCGAAAAGCTGCGCGAGATCGCGCAGAATATCGAGGCGCAGATCATCCGCGTGCCCACCGGTGCGCAGGATTACTATCCCGCCATGTACGGCGGCGTCAACGCCATCGAGTTGGGCCCAGGCGGCATCCGGCGCGTCGAGATCCCGGTGGATCTGGACGATTTCAACGAGCGCATCCTGCTCGCGTACACCGGCGCGCCGCGCAACTCGGGCATCAACAACTGGGAGGTGACCAAAGCCTACCTGGACGGCAACCGGAAAGTCCGCCGGAATTTCGAGCAGATTACGGCGATCGCGCGCGCAATGCGTGTTGCGATTGAGAAAAGCGATTGGAGTGAAGTGGGGCTTCTGCTGCGGGAGGAATGGTCGCATCGCCGCAAGAACGCGCCGGGGATTTCGACTCCCACCATCGATCGTCTGGTGAAGCAGACGCGCCGCGCGGGCGCCCTGGGAGCCAAGGTGTGCGGCGCGGGCGGCGGCGGCTGTGTCTTCTTTCTGGTGGAGCGCGGCGCCCGGGAAACGGTGTCGCGCGCCATCGAAGGCGCGGGCGCCGTGGTGCTGCCGGTCAAGGTCGCGACGCGCGGCGTTACCGTGCGAGTAGTGCGGAAGGCTTGAGTGCAGGCACTACGGGCAGCTTTGCGAAACGAGCCGGCGACGCTGGACGAGGCCGCTCTCGAAATGGCGGCGATCGAGAGCCCCGGCCTCGATCGAGCGCGCTACCGCCAGATGCTCGACCGCATTGCATCCGAACTTGCCACGCGGCTGGGCGGCGCGCCGGATGGTCCCAAGTTCGTGCGCATGATGAACCAGTATCTATTCGAGGAATTGGGGTTCCGGGGCAATGCTAGCGAGTATTACGATCCGCGCAACAGTTGTCTCGATGAAGTCCTGGATCGAAGGACCGGCATCCCGATCACTTTGTCGGTGGTCTACATCGAAGTGGCGCGGCGTCTGGGCCGGCCGGTTTTCGGAATCGGACTGCCGGGACATTTCGTGGTGCAGTACGACGACGGCGAGTACTCCACGTTCATCGATCCGTTTCACGAAGGCAAGCTGCTGACGGAAGTCGACTGCCATCGGCTGGCGCGCGAGATCACCGGAGTGGACACCGTGGAGGACCCCTCCACGCTTGCGCCGGTCGGCGACCGCTACATTCTGGTGCGGATGCTCAACAATCTGCGGTCGGCCTATTTCCGCGCGAAGCAATACGGAAAGATGGCGCAGGTCATGGACTTGCTGCTGGAAGCATTCCCCTCGAACGCAGACTACTACAAAGCCCGCGGCGTAGCGCGTCTGCACCTGCGTGAGTTCGGAGCCGCGAAATCCGATCTGGAACTATATCTCAAGCACGAACCAGAAGCGGCAGATCGTGCAGAAGTAACCAAGCAGCTAGAAGCAATCCACCGCTGGCTGGCAAGATTAAACTAAGTTCCCGAGTTCCCTTGGTTCCTAAGTTCTTTGGTTCCCGAGTTCCCGAGTTCCTGAGTTCTTGGTTCCCTGGTTCCTGAGTCCCTTTGTTACTGAGTTCCTTGGTTCATTGGTTTCGTGGAGCACGCTCTCAGCGTGCCACGTCGACACTCGTGTCGACGCTTGGTGGCCTGTATTCATGAAATGGCGCACTAAGGAACCAATGAACTAAGGAACCTGCGCTCCTGCGGAATTGTAGCTCGGCGTGGTATCGTGATCGTATCGGGCCGTTGCTGTGATGATCCTTACTCGGCTCTGCCGATCCGTATGTGCCACGATGAGCAGCCGCTGGTAACTTGACAATCCTGTCGTCAAGAATCTTTGCTCCTCCTGCGAATGGGAAGTTACAGCGCCGGAAAGGGACCAGTATGAGTCTGGAGAATAATCCTCCCGATGAAGATGAGATGAGGCCTGAATATGATCTGCGAGGCGGCGTTCGCGGCAAGTATTACAAGCAATACATGGAAGGGACTAACGTTGTCCTGCTTGACCCCGATGTGGCCGCAATATTTCGCGACTCGGAGTCTGTCAATCAAGCGCTGCGAATCTTGATGAAGGCCGCCGGACAGCTCGATCAAGCTATCTCGCAGAAGGGCGAAAGGGCCTAACGAAGCGCTGCAAGGCGACGGCCAAACGCACGCCCACCGCACCCCGATGACAACTGAGCCGGTAGAGTTCTTGAATTCTGATTTAGTACAAACGTACGCCCCGGGGCCCCGGCCGCCGCGTAACATGCACCGTATCGATGAACCGCACATTATTCGGATTCAGCGTCATCACCACGGTATGCGTCCGATATCCTTCCCCGAAGAACCGCACACCCTGCAACAAACTCCCGGGCGTGACCCCGCAAGCCACAAAAAGAATCTGTTTGCCCGGCGCGAGATCCTCAGCCTTGTACACTTTGTGCGGCTGCGTAATCCCCATGCGATGCATGCGCTGTTCGAGCTCGGCGTTATCCACCACCAGCCGGCCGATCATCTCGCCATGCAAACAGCGTATGGCAGCGGCCGCGATGACGCCTTCGGGAGCGCCGCCGATTCCCATCACGGCATGCACGCCGGTACCGCGCACGGCCGCGGCGATTCCAGCGGAAAGATCGCCGTCACCGATCAAGCGGATGCGCGCGCCCGCATTGCGAATATCCGCGATCAGCTTCTCGTGACGAGGCCGGTCGAGAACGATGATCACCAGGTCCTCGACCGAGCGGTCGAGTCGCCCCGCGATTGCTTTCAGGTTGTCTTCCACCGGCGCGTCGATGTCCAAAGCGCCTTGGCAGGCGGGTCCTGCGATGATCTTTTCCATGTAGCAATCCGGCGCGTGCAGCAGCCCGCCGGCTTCCGACGCAGCCAGGACAGCGATGGAGTTGGCCGTCCCGGTCGCGCACAGGTTCGTGCCTTCCAACGGGTCGACGGCGATATCAATCGCGGGATACGCGACGCCGTCGCGTGGCGCAGCGCCAACGCGTTCGCCGATGTAGAGCATGGGCGCTTCGTCGCGTTCGCCCTCGCCGATGACGATGTTGCCCGCAATGCGGACATCTTCGAACGCGCGCCGCATGGCCTGCACGGCCGCTTGATCGGACCCCTTGCGATCCCCCTGGCCCATGGTGCGCGCCGCGGCAACGGCGGCTTCTTCGACTACGCGGGTGAATTCGAATGCGAGTTGGTTTTCGAGGTCGATAGGCGTCTGCGCTGCCATATTGACGCACCGATCATATCACGAACAGCTTGCGTCGTCGTTTGTGGGGCAGGATGATATCGGCGCATAGAGTGACGCTACAAGGTGGCACAGTGCGGCTTCGTCGCAAACTGATTTTTTGGGGGACAGACATGCTCTGCTCGTGTGGCACAGGCATTCGTGCCTGTGTTGGTTTTAGTCTTGTGGGGCAGGGATTCTTCCCTGCCGCCGGCTTTCCAGCCGGCGTGTTCGGGGACGAGAAATCGTCGCGGCGCGCAAAGAAACGAAGATTTAGTTGTATGGTACAGACTTTGGTCTGTGAGGCACAGGCTTCAGCCCAATGCCATTAAGTTTTCGCAGACTCGCACAAGTCAATGACTCTGGTCGGCTGAGGGTGTGGCGCGGACACTCGTGTCTGCAGCGCCGAGACTCGTCTCGGCGCTCCGGGGACTGCTGTGCTGCCCGTGATATTTCAGCCACAAACATAACCGCTGTGAAATGTTTGACTTGAGACGCGCCAGCAAAACTTAACGGCATTGGGCTTCAGCCTGCGCTTCGACCCTCCGTTGGATTTCTGCCGCCGGCTGTTAGTATAGCCCCACCTACCCGACCTTCGGTCCTGCCCGTTTCTTCGATAGCCTCTTTGGTTGCAGAGAAACAACGCGCCGTCCGCTCTCGCCCTCCTTTTTCTGAAGAGCCCGAACGATTGCCTTGACGTTGTATCCGTGTTCTTTCGCGAATTCTTCTCGAATCGCGCGAACCTCCTCCACAATCGGATCGCGATACACGCCTATTCCTCCATGAGTTCTTCGGGGGTGCAGATGATCGGAGGCTGAAACCCGACGTCTCGGCACGTGTGCTCGATCTTACCACTGATCGCAGCGTTGGCAATGTGGGTAGTGTTCCTGACCCGCGACCCAACTTGCCAGAGAAGAGGCTCAAGCTTTGAGATTCCAAATTGGAATGTCAAAGACGATTAAATCAACAAAAGCCCTGATGCTGAGCAGGAGTTTTCTAGTCTTGACTTCTTGCGCGCCGCGTTCTGGGGCGGGCTCCAGCGATGAGCGGAGCTACCATTCTCTCGTACAGGCCGAAGAGATGTTCGACGCGGTCGCGTTCGCCAGTGAACGAAGCCGGGCGATAGAGCTTATCGACGGCTTCGTCCAGCGCGCGGTGTGCTCTGCGGAGCTGAACCGGCATTACGTCGGAATCGTATAGATCGGCGAGAGTAGATTGGGGAAACTGGCGCCGGGCGTCGAGGACGGCTTGGGCTAACATGCGGATTCGTGCGCGCTGCTCCTCGGCGGCGTGGGGCCAAGGGAAAGTGTTGTAGACGATCCCGATGGAATAGCGGTAGCGGCTCTCAAGACGACCGCCGATCTGACGCAACCAAGCCATGTGCATGGCGGAGGTGAGAATGCCGAAATGCCACAGATCGGCGTCCACCAGTACGCGGACCAGATTGCTCGGGATTACGGGCGGTTCCAGCCAGCCGATGGGGACGTAATCTCGCCGTTCGGAACTGACTTCAGGGATTACAAGGAACGGTCGCTCTGGAATCACTTCAACGTTATACTTGGTTGGCGTCTTGGCGATAGCCAACGTGCTAACCCGTTTGCTCTGCGCTCGGAAGAGGCGGACTCTCCGCATTCGATCGACCACGTCCGGCATGACACGTAGGGCTTGCGGTGGGGCGTTCTGGAGGCTCAGTATCCAACGGGGCTCGCCGTTGATGTACTCCTCTGACCCGATGTAGGGACGAAGATACGGCGCCGCCTCAGGTTCTTTCTGGAGAAACTCCGAGCGCTCGACTTCGTTGAAGATGTAATTGCCGCCGTCAATCGGCTGCGACCCGCTGATTAACACCGGCACGGGGCACAGAGGTTGAGAAATCTCCTCTACTACGAGGTGGCGGTTGAATACAGAACCAGCATCGAATAGGTAGGGCGTGAGCGCGGCATGGCGACTCTCTGTAGGATCGCCGTTGAGGTCGGAGTAGCTGAACAGGCGTTTTTGAGGGGGTTCATCGCCGCTCCGCGCCAGTCCGATGATTACCACGTGCACATGCGCCTTGCCGCGCGCGTCGCTCCCCCAAGCAAAAGTACGGTGCGCAAACGAGATTTCAAGAGCGTAGCGCTGGAATAAGATCGACCAAAGCTGAGAAACTTGTTCCCCTTGCGTGACCGAATTCGTGGCGACGAAGGCGACTTTCGCGTGTGAGTTTCGGAGGTATGCGCCCGCCGTAATGAACCATGCCGCCACATAATCGAGCGTGCCGCCGCTGCCGCCGAGTTCCGCGATCCGGCGCACCTGGGCGCGTTTCTCGGGGGTCTGGTACTTGGCTCCTCCGAAGGGCGGGTTGCCGAGGATGTAGGAGCAGCTTGTCGGCGGGATGAGCGATTTCCACTCCATCTCGAGCGCGTCTGCGGGGACGATATGTGGTGATTTCTTCAGAGGGATTCGCGCGAAGACCTGGCCGAACTCTAGCGAGAGCTGACTGTTCATGATATGGTCCATCATCCACAGGGCGACTTCAGCGATGCGGACCGCGGATTCCTCGATTTCGATTCCGTAGAACTGGTCGACGTCTACCTGGCATAATTTGGTAACGTCGAAAAGTTCCTTCTGAGTGTCGCGTCGGAGCGCTTTGAGAAGCTCAATTTCGAGAAGGCGCAGTTCGCGGTAAGCGATGACCAAGAAATTCCCGCAACCGCACGCAGGATCGAGGAAATGCAAACTCCCAAGTTTTTGATGGAAGGCTTCCAAAGCCTTCCGCCGGCCACTATCGCGGCGCTGGACTAGCGCCTGGAATTCAGCAAGAAGCTCATCCAGAAACAACGGATGGATAACCTTCAGAATATTTCTTTCGGTGGTGTAGTGCGCCCCCTGAGACCGGCGCTGCTTTTCATCCATGATGGACTGGAAGAGGGAGCCGAAAATCGCCGGTGAGATCTTCTCCCAGTTGAACTCGCACGCGTCCAGCAGCAACGACCGCATTGCGGTGTCGAAAGCGGGAATGGGCAGACGGTCCAAAAAGAGGTCGCCATTGACGTACGGAAATTGATTGAGATTAGCGTCCAGATTTTGCTGCCGGTCCTCGACCGGGGTGTTGAGCACCTCGAATAGTTGACTGAGCCACGCACCGGTGTCACTGCCATCGCGGTTGGTGCGATCCTCGATTAGGTCTTGAAATATACCGCGGGGATTGAAGATGCCGGTGTCGTCGGCGAACAAACAAAACAGAAGCCGAACCAAGAACCGCTCCAGATGGTGGCCAGTGTAGCCGGAGGCTTTGAGCGCGTCGTGCAGACTGCCCAAGAGTTCTGAGGCTTCGATATTGACCGGGTCTTGATCTCTGAAGATCCGCTTTTCAACGCCGAGAATGAAGGCGAAATCTTCCACACGTTCGGGAAGTTGGTGAAGTGCAAAGCGGACAGGCGGGCCGCCGGCATCGAAATCGTACAGCTCGAAACTCTTGAAGTCACTAACAAGCAGGTACCGGGGCAGTTCGTGCTCTTTCAAGAATGGGAAGTAATCCATTGCCTGTTTCTTCGCGCGCTCTAGGTCCTTGCCGGCACTCTTTTGCTCGACGAGGAGAACGCCCTTCCAGAAAAGATCGATGAATCCGCGTTTCTCCCCAAGTTTCTTAACGGGTTCCTCGAAGGTAGCTACCCGGCGGCGCGTGATCCCAAAGACCTGAAAGAACTCGTTATAGAAAGTTTGGGTCTCGCCGCGTTCGTAGCGAGCGTCTTTCCACTCCACGGCGAAGCCCGCGGCACGAGCGCGGATTTCATTCCAGCTAAGGCGCATGAAAGAGACTGGTGCTTACCAGATGGTACAACGGCCGACGCGCTGGATTCTTGTGTGTTCCTGGATCAGCATCCATAGCCGCCGGTCGCCGCCTAGCTGATCGGCCAGAAACATCTCTGTGCAAACGGTTTTGACAGACAAGTTAATCGTGCTTATGCTTCACTTAGCATAAAGGACGTTACGCAACATCAATCGGCCGCCCTCTTCAGGGTCGGTTTTCACTTTAGCGCTTCAGGGAAGCATCCGCCTTCAAATCCCGCAGCAACCGTTTGAAGGCTTCCTGGTGCGAATCGTAATCCCTCCAGGCACGAAAGTCGCCGATGTGCCTCTTGTGCCGGAGGTGTGCGGCCCAGGCGACGTCGGTCTGCATGATCGCGTCGTCTAGACGGATGGGGAATAACACAAGCCGGTTCTCCCAGCGTTCCCGCTCCAGCGCCGCTTCCACTTCGTCCTCGACCCACGGACTGGCGATCGAGTTTTCGCTCAGCACTAACAAAAGCTTGTCGAACACGCGGATGGACTCGTCTATGCGACTACGAAATTTGTCGCCGATCTTTAGGTCCTCTGGGGCAAACCAACACCGGACGCCCTTTGCCTGCAGGTCGCCGTGGAGGCGGTCAGCAAAATCCTGATCTTTGGTCGAGTAGCTGATGAAGCACGAATAGAATTGGATCGGGCTCAGTGCTGCCATGAGCGCCTTTATGTTGGCAATGAAGGTCTCCGGAACACCAGCTCCTCGTAAGAAGGCTTCCGGGATTTCGCCGCCGGATTTGTAGATGGTGTCGATCCCAACACTGGAGGGCCCGCCATGTCGGACTCCATCGAGGTTTTTGGTTGTCCGTAAGTCAAGATTTGTGAAAGCGGTCCAGCCCGCACTTGATTCGGAGAGGTTCGCTTCGATCAGAGTTGCCTTGAAGAGGTTCGCTCCGATCAGAACTGCTCTAAACAAGTTCGCCCTAGTCAGGTCCGCGCCGCTCAAATCCACGCCACTCAGCTCAGCATCGCTCAAGTCCGCGTCACCCAGGTCCGCGCCGCTCAAGTCCGCTCCGACCAGCGTCGCCTCGATCAAATTCGCTCGGCTCAAGTTCGCTCCGGTCGAATCCCTGGATTCTTTACCCGCCAATTGTTCCATCCGGTGATGCCCCAATCTTTGAGCATTGCCACGTGTTCGTTGGCCATACGGCCCACTCTATCGCTCTTGACTCCTGCCGTCCAGCTCTTATGTTTCCCCTGCGGCCATTCAAGATAAAATCTGTTATCCTGACCGGTCATCCTCGTGCGTTCACCGTTTTCCAAAACTTACTTCTCCCCGCCCCACAATAACTTGCAGACATCCATCCGTCCGTCCGCTTGACACCATGCTAGTCTCGAAGCGGAATGATACGTCGAGCAACCAGCACTCAGCGAATCCTGCTCCAGCGGCGCGTCGACAGCCAGTCACAACACTCGATTTTAGTGACAGAGTCTGAAGTTTCGACACAAACGGCCGGTCGAATTCACCACAACTGGCCGCTCTGCGAACGACTTACAACATGCTATCACCGCACACAAAAAATCCGATCTCTGTCACCGCTGCGCTGCTATAGCTCCGGACGCCAGACGCCCATGCTAGAATTCCGCGCCCCGTACGAACAGACCAGCCCCGTCTCCGCGCCGGGCAATCTCGCCAACCCGGCCGAGCCTTTCGAGCGGCAACGTAGCTCCCTAAATATAAGAAAAGGAATGTGTTACGGAAAAAAATGGCTTCGTTTTTGCGAATTTCACCAGCCACCAACCACCAGTCACCTCTGCCCAAACCGGTACCCGACGATCATCTTCACCAGCAGGTGGTCGGTTCCCTGCGTCATCCCCACCCCGATGCCCGCGTTGAACTCCCATTTCGGCGACAGGTTCAGGTCGATGCAGGGTATCAACTGTTGTTGCTGGTCGCGCAGCGGATCGAAGCCGGTCACCGGCCCCAGCGAGCCGTAGTATTCGAAGCCGGCGTTCACTTTCTTGGTGACGTCGTATCCGATTTTGAAATTCGGCGAGAACTCGAAGCCTCGCTTCGTGTCCGGACCTTGCAGCGCGCGGTCGAACGTCGGATTGAAGGAGAGATACCACGGACCGATTTGCTTGTCGACGATCGGCCGGATTTCCCATGTCCACAGCGCTGTAGAAAATTGACGCCGCTGATAGCCGATTTCGTTCGAGATGCTGACGCCAACGGGCCAGTGCAACGATTCGGGAACGCGAAAGCGTGGACGAATGTGACTGCCGACCCAATCCCAGCCAGTCTCGGTGCGAGCGCTGGTAAAGATGTAGAAGCCGGTTTCGAACCAGTCGGTGAAGCCGCGTGTGATCTCGAGGGTCTCGTGCCACGCGTGATTGGTCGGCAAGAGGCCATCTTCCGTGGTCTTGCTGCCCTGAAAGGTGAAATTGCTGTGCAGCTCGATCATGGTGACGCGCGGTTTCACGGTCTCGTAGGGATAGACCTGGATTTCGTAGTTGGTCTGGCAAAGCAACGCAGTGGAAACGGCGGCGAACAGAACCAAGAACCTGGTCAACTCTCGACTTTAGCATGCCGAGCCGCGCGCGTTACAGTAGAAAGGAAGCAGCCCCGCCTTGATCGGCTTATATCCAACTCTGATCTTTCTGATGCTCCTCACGCTGGGGGGAGCGTACGGTGGAATCCGGCTGGCCGAGATTCCGTCCATCTCGAACCGAGTCCTGCCGATCAGCGGAGGCATGCTGGTAGCCATCGCGGCGTTCTGGATTTTGCCGGAGGTCGCCGAGCGCTGTGGTTGGTTCGCGGCTTCCGCGGGACTGGCCGGCGGGTTCGTGCTGCTGTGGCTCATCGATCGTTACTTGTATCCTGTATGTCCAACCTGCTCGCACAATCGACACGGCTTTGCAGCGCCGCTGCTGATCGCGGCCGGCCTGCACAGTTTTTTCGATGGATGGAGCCTGGCGGTGTCGCAGCAAAAAGGTTTCGAGAGTCTCAAGATTCCGTTCCTGGTTGGCATCGGAGTGCATAAGCTGCCGGAGGGGCTGGCGCTGGGCGCGCTGTTGCTGGCTGCGTTGGGCGTGCCGTGGAAAGCGGCGGCGGGCGCGGCCGCGGCGCAATCGATGATGCTGGCCGGAGCAGTCCTGGCCGTGCTTTTGACGCCGCACCTGGTCGCGAACTGGACCATCGGTTTTCTCGCGGTCGCCGCCGGCGCTTTTGTCTATCTGGGCTACCACGCCATCGACAGCGTCTATCAGCGCAGAGGAATTCCAGGCGTTTAGAGCAGGTAGGGCAGGCGATCGTTTTTTGTCGCCTGCCTTCGGTCGCCTGCCTAGGTCAAATCGGCGGCCTACGCTTATGCCACTCCGTCCGTTCCTGAAAAGCCTTGCCAACACTCAGCAGCATGTTCTCCGAGAACGGACGCCCGACGAGCTGAATCGACATCGGCATCCCATCGGCAAACCCGCAAGGCAACGAAAGCGCGGGAAGCCCAGCCAGATTTCCAGCCGGGATCAGCCCCGTGAGGCCGCGTTCTTTGGGCGCCGGACGGTCGCTCGCAGGACGATCGAGCGCCTGCGTGATCTTCGGCGCAGGAGTCAAGCGCGAAGGAGCCACCAGCACATCGATGTCGGCCAGCAAATCGCGGAATGCTTTCTGGATCAGGCTGCGGATGCGCATGGCCTTCAGATAATCTTTGGCGGGGATTTCGAGACCGGCCTTCAGGCCCGCGATCTGCTTCTGATCCGCAAGTTCGTTTACTCTGCCGCTCTGAATGAGCGGCTCGAAAATCGCCGCGGCTTCCGCCGAGATGATGGTTCCGATCACCGGGCCGTACGGATAGTCGGGCAGTTTCGCTTCGGTGACTTGCACGCCGAGAGAGCGGATGGTTTCGAGCGCTTTGGCGAAGTCGGGGCGCGCGGCGGGCTCGGCCCACTCGTCGAAGTCCACGGTCGCGAAGCCGATTTTGATGTCCTTGAGATTGCGCGCGAACGCCGGCGCGAAATAGAAACTCTTGCCGGCCGATGCGGGATCTTCGGCGTCGGAGCCCGCGATTTCGTGCAGCACCAGGCCGCAATCTTCGGCGGAGCGGCACATGGGGCCGATCTTGTCGAGAGTCCAGGAGAGCGCCATCGCGCCGTAGCGGCTCACCAGGCCGTAGGTGGGCCGGAGTCCCGTGATTCCGCAAAAAGAACTGGGGGTCAGGATGGACCCGGACGTTTCCGAGCCGAGCGCAAACGTGACCAGGCCGGCAGCCACGGCGATTCCGGAGCCGCTCGAAGAGCCGCCGGACCAGCGCGTGCGATCCCAGGGATTCAGTCCGGGGCCGGTGAGCGATGCGCTGGCGTAGCGGTAGCTGGGGCCGCCGGCGAGTTCCACCATGGCGAGTTTGCCGGTGAGGATGCCGCCGATTTTGGTTAGTTTGTTGAGTACGGTTGCGTTGTAGTCGAACACTTGGCCGGCATATGGTCGCGCGCCCCAGGTGGTCGGATGCTTCTCGTATGCCAGCAGGTCTTTCGCGCCGAACGGGATGCCTTGCAGAGGGCTGCGGTAACGCTCGCGCTTGATGTCGCCGTCGACGTTCTTGGCGGCCCGCAGCGCCGGCTCGCGAAGCGAGAGCGCCAGCGCGTTGTAGCGCGGGCCGAGTCGTTCCAGGCGGTCGCAAAACGCTTTCGTCAGTTCGACCACGGAGAATTCCTTGGCTTTCAGCTTCTGGTTGATTTCCGCGATGCTCGCAAAGAAGATGTCGTCCGGAATGGAGGCCATGGCGATCCGTCAGGCTTTGAAGTGGCTGGCTGGTTCAGTGGACATCGGCAGCGGGAACTTGGCGAGCTGCTGCAGATTCTGTTGAACGAGATCTTTCGCCGCCTTCAACTCTTCGTCGGGATTGGTAGGCAAGGGTTGAGCCAGCAACACAGCCGAAGCTGAGATCGAGACGGCTATTTCTCGGCGGGTCAGTTTTTTCATGCGTTCCTCATCAGTTATTGGTGGTTAAGGTTTCAATGGCTACTTTTTCCATAACGCTGCGCGGTGCCGTTGCTCCGGTCCAGATCTCAAATTGGCGAGCGGCTTGCTCCAGGAACATCTGGAGACCCGAGATGACCGTCAAGCCTTGCTCAGTAGCGCGGCGCACCAGCGCGGTCTCGATGGGGTTGTAAACCATGTCGAACACAACTTCGGCGGGAATCGCGCCGGAAAAGAAGCAGCCGTCGGTATGAGGATACATGCCCAGCGGCGTGGCATGCACCAGAGCGTCGAACTTGCGCGCTTCGGCCTGTTCGCGCAGCAGAGCCTCGGCGCCGCAGGCCTTGGCGAGCGAACGCACGCGATCCGGGTTGCGTCCCACGATCGCGACCTTGGCTCCGCGATCCATCAATGCATAAGCCGCGCTTCGGGCTGCGCCCCCGTTTCCCACCAGAAGAACGGACGCCTTCGAAAGCCGCAGCCGGCGGGAGAGCGGAATGCTGACCGCCTCGGCATCGGTGTTCGTACCGCGCCATTTTCCGGCCTTCTTCCAGACCGTGTTCACGGCTCCGATGCGCCGCGCCAGTGGATCCACAACATCCAGGTAGCGCACCACTCTCTGCTTGTGAGGAATGGTGACGCTGAAGCCTGCCACGGGCAGCTTGTCGGCCATTACGAAGAAGTCCTTCAAGTGCGGAGGCTGGACCAGGAATGGCAGGTAAACGGCATCCATGCGATGCGCCTGGAATGCGCGGTTATGCACCGCGGGCGAAATGGAGTGGCGCACCGGATCGGCGATCACGCCATAGATCTTCGCGGCTCGGGAGAATTTTTCCACCCGATACAAGTGACGCAGCAGGCGGGCGCACACCTGGCCGGAAGCGGTGCCTTCGGATGTGTTCGGCGCGGCGTAGGTAAACAGGCCGCCCCAGGCCGTCGACAGCACGCGCGTCGGAAAACCGCTTTCGCCCATGGCCAGGACGATCAACGGCGTTCGGGGATTCGATTTCGTGAGCGACAGAATGCGGTAGTTGTCGGACGGCTTGCGCGCGGTGGTGACTATTTTATAGGCGTCGGCGGGAATGCGCATCATGCGCCGCAGTACTGCATCGGGAGCGGGCGTTCCATCGTAGTTGTGATAGGAGAGGATGACGCGGGCCCGCCCTCGAAAGCTGTCCAGGCGCGCGCCGATGTTTTCGGCGCTTTCGATCTCCAGATCCACGGCGCGCGCGCCCGCATCGACGGCCGCATCGAGAATGCGGATCTGTTCTTCCACGCTGCCGTTGAATTTTCCCCGATTCTGGTGGCGGCGGCACGTGGCCAGGATGCTGCAGTCGGCGTGCGTGGCGAGAAATTTCCGGATTACGGCGAGTCCTTGTTCCGGCTCGGGAAGATAATCCAGGCGGAATTCGAAGAATGTTTCGCCGGCGTCGGCTTCATGTCGGGCGTGCTCGAGCAACTTCTGCGGCTCCGAAAAGCCCATGGCGATGCAGATCCGGGGAAGCGAAGTTGGCTTGGGCATGACTGCGGAAGTGGGAACAGCATATCACAGCGGTGGGGACTAAAGGCTCGGGGCTAGGGGCTGGGGACTCGGGGCTGGCTGGACTAGTTTTGCCTTCCAGGCGTCCAGGATGGCTTCGGGGGCGGCGAGCTGAATGCGGGTGCAGCCGGCGTCGCGAAAGGATAGGGCTGTTTCGAGATCGGGGATTGGGGCTCGCGATGCGATTTTCAGACGTTCGCGGGAATGGGTTCGCAGGAGGGCGACGTCTTCGAGGAGGTTGGTTCCGATGTAGTCGGCGCCAGCGCGTCTTGCAACGCGGGCGGCGATGATTTTCAGCTCTTCGGTCAGGTATTCGCTTTCCAGGCTGATTTGGAGCGTAGCGCCGGATTGATGGCAGGCCTCCGCCATTTGCAGCAGCTCGGTCTCCAGGTATTGAAACTGGCGGGAGACGAGCTTGCCGGTGTTCATGACGGTGTCGATGTCCTGGACGCCGCGCCGGATCAGGTCGCGAGCGGCGTAGAGCTTCGCGGCCGTGGTCGAGTGTCCATGCGGAACGTCCACCTGGGCTGCGAGGCGGACTCCGGAACTAGCGACCCAGCGTGCGGCCAGGTCGACATCCGAGGGGCGAATGACGACCGCTGCTACGCGGTAGTTCTTCGCGGCGTCGCATCCGCGGGAGACCTCCTCCTCGGAAAGCTCGGGCCGGGTAAGCGAGTATTCGACGAGGCCGGCAAGATCTTCGTAGGCAGGGGGCGCGATTGGTGGAGACGGAGTGGTCAATGGCGTTTGCCGGTCTTCTTGTTGCTTGCAGGGCTCGATCCCACCGGAAGGCCGAGATCTCTCAGGCGGGCCTTGGCTTTCGCTGCCAGGTCGGTGTCGGGGTAACGGTTGTAGACGGCGCGGAATTCGGCGGCGGCGGCATCGTTTTTGCCAAGCTGCATCAAGCACTGGCCCTTCATGTAGTGCGCGTCCGGGGTCTTATTGCCGTTGGAATAACGCTCCAGCACGGCATCGAAGGCTTGCAGGGCATTGTCGTAGTCGTGCTTGTTGTAATAGATCTGGCCGACATAGAACTGCGCGTTTGGAGCCAACTCGGTGGCGCCGAAATACTTCACGAAATCCGAGAATTCCTGCATGGCCAGATCGTATTTGCCGCCCGTGAAGTCGCGATAGGCGTTGGTATAGGTGGTGTCGGCCTGCATTCCCGGAGGGGGAGCGGCAGGCCCTTCGGCGCCGGGAGCGCCGCCCGGTCCGTTTGGCGTAGGAGGCGGAACGACCGGCGCGCGTTGGATGGCGTTGACCAGATTCTGCAGGTCGGCCATCTTGGCGTCCAGCTTGCCCAGGCGCGTATTCATGTCGAGCACCGCCTCGCGCACGGCGCGAAAATCCTCGCCCATCTGGTCGAGTTTCTGGCCGACGCTAGCCACGGGGGCAGAAACCGCCTGTTGCTGCTGTTTCATGGCTTCGTTGAACCGGTTTTCCATCACGGCCACGGCCGTATTGGTTCGATTGACGCTCTCTAAAGTCTGTTGACTCAGAGTCAGCACGGCGGCGAACTTCTCGTCGACGGCGCGTTGCAGATTGCGGACCTGTTCCTGCAGCATGGCGACGTCGCGCTGCAACTCCAGGGTCTCTTTATTCGCGCCGAGAGCGAAGGGCGCCAACGCAAGAAGCACAAACCAAGTTCGGGACAATCTCATAGCAGCTCCTGTCATGTGGCGGGCCCGCCGGAGCGGTGTACGCCCGCCGTGTGGTATTTTCACTGGCCGGCCGAAAGGTGCGCGCGCCGGTTCTTTTGCCAGCACTCTTCGTTCGCCTCGGTGCATTGCGGCCGTTCCTTGCCGTAACTGATGGTCTTCAGACGATCCGCCGGGACGCCCAATGTCACCAGGAACTCCTTGGCGGCAGTGGAGCGGCGGTCGCCGAGAGCGAGGTTGTATTCAGCCGAGCCGCGCTCGTCGCAATGGCCCTCGATCACCACGATGAAATTGGCCTCCTTCGCGAAAATCTGCTTCAACAGAGTGGCGTCGTGTGTCAAGGCATCGCGGGCGTCGGCGCGGATATCGCTCTTGTCGTAATCGAAATAAGCGTCCTGCGCGTCGCGTTGCAGGATCTCGCCACCGGACAACGTTGGGCCGGTGGGCGGAGGTGGAGGCGGAGGCGCCGTGGAAACCTCCACGGTTGCCGATTTCGTGTCCGATCCGGCCGGCCCAATCGCCGTCAACGTGTAGGTGGTGGTAGCGGCGGGGAAGACCTGGCGCTGGCCGCGGCTCTGCACGGCCCCGATTCCGTGATCGATGGACATGTCGGTTGCGCCGCTAATCGACCAGCTCAGCGTCGACGATTGTCCTCGCTCGATAGTAGATGGCTCGGCCGTGAAGCTGGCGATCACGGGCTTCTCGACGCTCCGTGGAGGAGGCGGCGTAGCTGTGCTCTCGGCCGGCGTGCGCGGAGGCGGCGGGGGCGGCGGTATTTTCTTCTTGCCGCAACCCGAGGCGAACACGAACAGCATCAACACCAGTAAGGCGGTGCCAATTTTGGAAGCGTGCGATCTGCGATTTTTGCTCATGCCGAACAATCTCCCCTTCGTTGGTTAATGCGGCAAATGCCGCGCCCTATTGACTCGTCTTCGTCCAGACGGGATTATCGTTGTTTCCTTGCGTCGTGAGCTGCTGCAATCCCTTGCCATCCGCCAGCATGGTGTAAATCTGTGTAGTTCGGCCACGCTTGGAAGAGAACACCAGATGGACGCCATCGGGCGCCCAACTGGGATGTTCATTTCGGCCGGCGCCGTGGGTAAGTTGCTCAACCTCCCGGCTGGCAACGTCCATGATAAAGATATTAAAGTTTCCCGGTTCGTATCCACGAGTCCACGAAAACGCAATGTGCTGGCCGTCGGGGCTCCACGCGGGGTTGACCGCGTCACCCTCCCCGGTGGTCAAGCGCGAAACGTCAGTTCCATCAATACTCATTCTATATATTTGCGGCGTGCCGCCGCGCCCGGAGACAAAGACGACGTCAGAACCGGTCTTGGGGTTCACCTTGGCCTCCACTTCCAGGGATCGCGAGTGCGTGAGGGCGCGCAGACCCGCGCCATCGATGTCGGAGATGTAAATCTGCGAGAATCCGCTGGCGGAGCTGTAAATGAGAAGGTGGCGGCTGTCGGGCATGAAATCGGAGGCGGCGCTCAGGGAGGCCTCCTGGTTGTAGTAGACCAGCTTTCGTCCGGTTTCGAGCGAATGCACGAAGATCTGGGGTTGACCCTCGGTAGTCCCGCGTCCGTTGGCGGCGCGGCGGATCGGATAAGTGGTAAACGCGATTCTGGTTCCGTCGGCGGATACGGCGGGGAAATTGGTAATGGTTCTGTAGGCGGTAAATTGCTTTTGGTTCGAGCCGTCGTAGTCCATGGACCAGATTTCCTTGTTGCCGGTCCGGTCGGAAACGAAGTAGAGTTTGGTTCCCATGAGGCTGACACCACCGAAGAGCTTCAGAATGTCGGCGGCGAACTGCTGCGCCACTCGCTTCGCGCCAGTCTCGTCGAAGGAGCCGATGTAAGTCTTTCCGATGACCTGAGCGGAGGTTGCGTTGGCTTGCGCGACGTCGTACAGCCATCCGTACAAGACGATTTGATTGTTCTGAACCGCGGTGTATCCGAAGGCCAGGTAGTTGGCGCTCACGGGCGGAGAGGACCAATCGGTGAGCCATATCCCTTGTGAGCGGCCGGCAGCAGGAGGATGGAAATCGGATGGTTGTTGAGGAATCTGCAAGGGGTAAAGTGTTTTGGGAACCATCTTCAACTGGCCGGAGAATTGGAGGTCGCTGAAGAGCGTGGCGTTGAAGGTGTTCATGAAGCGCTGGGCGTCGCCGGCGCCGCGGAAATCGGGGACGGCGATGGCGGGCTTTTCGCCGCGCTTCTTGATCTCCCCGGGAATGTCCGCCGGTCTTTGTTGTGCCCAAATGAAAGCTGCGATCGCAACCGCAATGCATGTTAAGAAAATAGGTCGTTTCATCGTTCTAATTGAAATCGGAGTTCGACTGTAGCCTCGTTTCGCTCGTATCCGGGCGGAAGCGGGGGAAAGGGCGCAGCGTCCTGCACGGCGCGGAGCGCGGAATAATCGAGCGTGCTGTTGCCGCTACGCTGGGCAAGCTGTGGATTGCGCACGGAACCGTCACGCAAGATATCGAAGGTAACAATCACCAGGGGAGCGGTGTGCAGTCCCGCCAGGCCCGTGGTCTGCCATTTCTCGGAGACGCGTTTTATTATCAGGTCAGCGTAGGCGCCGAACCGGGTGCCGAGTACGTTGTTTTCGCCGACGCCAATCATGCCCGCTCCCGGCTTTTGGAACATGGGCGATACCGCGGCCTGCGGCACGTTGCTGGGAATCTGGTTGAGTGGCAGGGGCTCCGGCGGACGATACTTCTGTTGCACCGCCGGTTTGGGCTGCTTCTCGGCGAAGCGGCTCTTCATCGGAATCGCCTTGGGTTCGGGTTCCTTGGCCTGCTTTTTGATCTCCTGTTTGGGTGCTTGCGGCGCGACCGATTCGGTGTCATTGGCCACGGGATTGATCCGGCCTTGGCGAGACGGGAGCGGAATGTTCACGGGGGTGACCGTCACAGCGTCGCCAGCACGGATGGAATCGGAGCCCCATATCTGGCGGTTGCTGTGATAGCTGATGGTCGAAACGATCAATGCCCCGAAGACCGCCGCGTGGAAGATTATCGATTGAACGAAGGGCTTCCTAAGCGATTCCGGTTGGTCGAGGATGTCCACGTACTGACGCATATTTACCGCCGCTTGCCTGTTTGATCCTCTGGCTGAGTGACCATGTTGACGGCCAGTTTCGCCTCGCCCAACGTCGCGACCACCTGAGCGAGGATATCCCACGTGGTTCCGCGATCGGCTTTGACATAAACAGCCGAAGCGGTTCTGAAGCGCTTGTGAATCTCGTCGGCCAGGAGATTGATGTTTACCGGCCTATCGTTGATATAGGAGGTCCCGTCGCGCGTGATGGTGACGACGGGCAGGTCCTGCAGGTTCTCCTTCACCGGCTTTACTTTCGGGACTTCGACTTGCAAGCCGAACTCCATTACGTGCGCCGTGAGCATGAAGATGATCAACAGCACCAGGACGACATCGACGAGCGGGACGATGTTGATTTCCGAAAGCGAGCTAGTGCCGCGGAAGCGGCCGCGCCGGAGTCCAACGGATGAGTTGCCTAGTGAGAACGCCATGTCAGCCCTCCAGGGTCCGTTCGGTGAGATTCATGAATTCGAGCATGAAGTCTTCCATGCGCGCCGCGAATTCCTTGATTCTGGAGCCGAACACGTTGTAAAAGACCGCGGCCGGAATGGCGGCGGCGAGGCCCATTGCAGTGGTGATCAACGCTTCGGAGATTCCGGGCGCGACTGCGCGAAGGCTGGCGGCGCCCGCGGTGGATAGCTGCGTAAAGGCATCGATGATGCCCCACACGGTTCCGAAGAGACCGATGAAGGGCGTGACGGTGGCGGTGGTGGCCAGCAGGCTCATGTTGCGTTCCAAGCGTGTAATCTCTTCGCTCATGCCCAATTGCAGCGTTCGCTCGAGCGCCAGCGGATTGGTGACGCTGCCGCGCGATTTCATCTGACGCGTCACCTCGTTGTAGCCGAAGTCGAACAGGCCCACCAGAGGCGAGGAGCGGTATTGCTCGCTCGCCAGCGCGACGGCGTCCAGCGCGTTGGCTTTGCGAAACGCCCGCAGGAAAGCGCGGTTGGCGGAGCGCGCCCGGCGGAACACGGCCCACTTGGAAAAGGCCACCGCCCAGGAAAGCAAGGAGAAGATCAACAGAATCACCATCACAGCCTTGGGTAAAGGGCCAGAGCTTTGAATCAAATCCCAGAGACTCAGTTGTAGGAACAGCCCGCCAACATGCGGTAGTATCAACCAGACTCCTTTCCACTCAATGCCACTCCACTCACCATGATAGCGTGCTGCCGTTCCGTGCCGCGAAAAAACAGAACTCGGTTGCTCTGTTTCACAGTATGACGCATGCCGGGGGTAAATAGACGGAGCACCAATCGTTTAGACGGGGTGAAAGCGCGTATAATTTCATCGAGTGTTGCTGGAACTAGTTGTTGAGAACTACGCGGTGGTGGAACGCGTCCGGGTGCGGTTCCATTCCGGGCTGAATCTCCTGACTGGAGAGACGGGAAGCGGCAAATCCATTGTGGTGGATGCGCTTGGGCTGTTGTTTGGGGGCCGGGCTTCGGCCGATACTGTGCGGTCGGATACGGAACGGGCGCGGGTTTCGGCCATTTTCGAGGCTCCCCGGGATCCGGCTTGCCGGGCGATGCTCGAAGAAGCGGGCGTGCCGGTGGAGGATGGCGAGCTGCTGATCGAGCGGGAAGTGCTGGCCGGGGGAAAGTCGCGGGCGTTCCTGGGCAATCGTCCGGTGACGGCGGCGTTGCTGCGGGACATCGCGCCGTTTCTGGGAGACATCCATGGGCAGCACGAGCAGCAGCAACTTTTTTCCCCGCAGGCGCAGCTCAAGCTGCTGGACGAGTTCGCGGGGCTGGACGAATTGCCGGCGCGAGTTGCCGAGCTGTTTCGCCAATGGAGACAGTTCCAAAGAGAGTTGGAGGAATTGGACCGGTCCGAGCAGGAAAAGCTGCGGCTTGCGGATCTGTGGAGCTTCCAAAGGAAAGAGATTGAGGCTGCGGCGCTAAAGCCGGGGGAAGATGTTGAGCTCGAAAACGAGCGCCTGGTGTTGAAGAACGTCGCGCGTTTGCAGGAGAGCGCCAATGCCGCTTATTCCGCGCTTTACGATTCGCCCGAGAGCGCGTCGGCGCAGGTTCGGATCGCTCTGAAGAAGCTGGAGGATTTGTGCCGGATCGACGGAAGTTTGCAAGGTGTGGTGGAGACGCTGAAATCCGCGGCGATCGGCGTGGACGAGGCGTCGGACGCTCTGCGCGATTATCTGGACCGGCTGGAGGCGGACCC
>Ga0209648_10000027_pt1 | contig 82557 bp, 67 predicted proteins | sample GraSoi2013_115cm_FD_185830 | JGI IMG/M metagenome (GOLD analysis project Ga0209648, IMG submission 185830) | Grasslands soil microbial communities from the Angelo Coastal Reserve, California, USA - Sample 9_17_2013_115cm (SPAdes) (version 2) | ecosystem: Environmental > Terrestrial > Soil >... | reverse complement strand
CTGGGAGGCACGGACGTATATCACGCCCGATTGCATTTCATTGTGCCTCTTTACTAATTGGCTGTAGTGAATGTTGTTTTCTGCCGTAAGGCTGACGCGAAGGAGCGCCTTAGCTTTCTCCAGCTCATGCACCTCAAATGCGGTTTGCATTTGGCGAATGGCAAGGCCTGCGTGCAAGCGCCTATTCATATCTTCAACGTGTTCTGTGATGGCGTTCTGGAGACTTTGAAAGGCAGCGGGGGCTTGCGTCTTGCGCAGTTGTTTGAGGTTTTCCTGGATCTGGTCCATAGTGTTGCCCGTCGAGGCAAGCGAAATTTCTCTCAAGCAACGCTTTCAGCGAGAAAAAGAAATCAGCGCGTACGGAAATGAGGTAAGAGCCTCACTCTCGATTGTGATTATCCGGCGGCCCGCATCAGCAAGCTGTTCAAAAGTGCTCAGTTTCCAATTTTCTGCGTACTCTCATGTTGCGTGGGAGGAATCTAATAAAGAGGAAAGACTTCAGATAAACTGGGTTAGTTCAGACCACCTATAAAGTCGCAAAGAAACAGCAGGGCTTTTCGCTTAAAACTTTAGGAGTAAGTCGTTTGAGAAGGTCATTCTGCACGTGAGCGGCGAACGTGAACACGCAGCTGACATACGAGTCGCCTTGGCCGGTGATTGACTGAAAGTCGCGGTCGCGTTTTGCTTTTGGAGGTCGGAGATGGATAAATCCAAGAGGAAAGCAATCCAGTTCCTGGAGAAGGAAATTAAGACATACAAAGCGCTGGCCTTGTTCTTGTCAAAAGAAGAAATCAAGAAGCACTTGCGAGTGAGAGGCAGAGAAAGCCTCATCCACCCGCCCTACTACAAGGAAAGGATGCGAAAGGTCAGAAAGCTCATCAGGGAACTGAGAAAATCAGGCTAGAGCGTTGCCCGCGTTGCCAAACTGTCTCGGTTTTCTGCGCATCTAATCAACGAGGATGTCTGAGAAAAGAAACGGCAGAATTTTGCAGGATCTGAAAGGCACTAAGAGGCTATTTACTTCCTGTCACAAACAGCAGATCTCATGAATTCTTGAAGAACTGGGGTCCGACCAAAAAACAACCTAGAGCGGGCTCCTTTCGTTTCCGACTCAACCTAACCGGGGTGCGCGCCTATTTCGTAGCTGCGCAGACGTCTTGGGATTTCCAGAGCACACTTTTCTAGTCCATCCGGCCCGGACAACTCAGTGAAAATCTGAACGGCTTGGTTCGGATTCCTGCCAAAACGATCACCATTCCTGAGCGAATGCGATCATCAGTCCTGCGATTCGGAATGGGTAAGTGATTGATTAAATTAATTGAGGAGAACCGGAAGTCTGAGTTGACTAACTCCCGGGCAGAGACGTTTGTCAGGGCAGTCCCTCAAGGCGCGCTTTTGGTCCTGGATCATTTGAGAGAGATATAACGCTTCAGCATCTCGTGGACGGGGCTGGAGAAGCGCAGCGGCTAGACTCTCAGCGGTGGCCAGCTCCTGTCGTGCATCTGCATTGCGTGCGGCCCGGGCGGCGATAACCCCGAGAGAATCGTGAAGCTTGGCAATGACTAAAGGAAACTCGAGGTCATGGGGATCGGTTTGCGAGATGGCGGTTGCAGTGGCGAGCGCCTTTGAAAAATATTCCCGCGCTCCGGTCTGATTACCCATCGAGGACAGGATTTCGCCGCGATAACCATCCCCGATCAGCAGGACGTTCCTATAAAACACCTTCGCCGGATTCGCTGCCAGGAGGGGCTCGATTGTGGTGATGGCCTCTTCAAGGTGTTTGAGTCCCGCGCGCTGGCGGCCCAGCCGCGCTTGCTGGGTAGCGATATGTCCCTTGGCAATTTCGAAATCAAGTTTTGCTTCGAGATCGCTCGGATCCGCTTCAGTCGCAGCCTTAACCGGCACTAGGCTTTTTTCATACTCCACTAGCGCACGTTTGTAATCTCCCATGCGTTCGTACATCCGTCCGCGGTAAGAGTACATGTACCCGGCCGCGATGAGCGGCAGGCTGGCACGGCTTTCCTCGGCGGCCGCAACATCATCAAATACCTTTGCTGCTTCGTCAAAGTTGCGGGCCTTAGATAGGTGAAACGCCAGACGCATCTTGATGGTCGAGATTTTGCTCTGGCCATCCAAATCTGGAGTTGCCGGCACCAAGCCTGTCGCAATCTTCAACGCTTCACGTTCGTGCCCAATCGCTTCAAGAATCTCTCTGGTGCTTGGAGAGGCGCCACTGCCACCTAGAACGGCAGCCGTTACCAGATGGGCGTAAGCTTCAGCGGCGCGAGCTGCCGGAACGCGAGGGTAATCCTGGACAATCTGCTGGCTCATGCTGAGGAAACGCTTGGCGGTGCGGGACGCCTCCTCTGTTCCTCCAGTCATCAACAGACAAGTCGTATATGCGGGCAAGAGTGTGGTTTCCGCTTGCAGGTCGCGCACGTCGCGGTTGGAACCGGAGATCAAGAAATCCCGGATGGCGAGCGCTTTACGATAGCTGGCGAGTGCTGCTTTAGAATCGCCGATAGTACCTCCCTTAAAATTTCCCTGGAGCCCGGCGATTCGTTCATACCCCGCCGCCAATTCACGCAGCAAGTCTGGGTTGTTGTTTGATTCCTGGCTCAGTTTGTCGAGATAGTCCAGGGCACGCTGGATAACGAGATGCTGTACCGCGGCGGAGCCCGGGAGTTGCTGAACCGAGTCATGCAGCTCAAAGAGATTGGAACGCGCCATGGCGCGCACATCATTAAAGCGCCGCTCCGCAAGTGCCCGTTCCGCGAGCGCAATGCGCGCCTCGCGCAGGGTCAAACCTACGCCAGTGAACAGGGAGATAAACACCAGAACAGCGGCCGTCACCCCGAGCCTATGACGCAGGATATACTTTCGGCAACGGTAGGCCGCGGTGCTCTTGCGCGCCAGAACAGGCAAACCCTCCAGGTGCCGCCGGATATCTTCCGAAAATTGATCAATGGATGTGTAACGCGCGCCCGGCTCCTTCTGAATCGCCTTCAAGAGGATGTTGTCAAGATCACCCTGCAGACGGCGCTGCAATCTTTCCGCCGATTCGCCCCGCAGGCTGCTGACAATCTCCCCTCTCAGCTCAGCTTTATGCTCCGGTGGTCCTTCCGCAATTTCCTTGCTCCGGATCACAGTGCTGGGCTTCTGCGGCTCCGTCTCCAGTACCGCTCGTGCGATTTCGTGCGGCAGGCGGCTGGCAAACCGATAAGCCCGATGCCCCGTCAGCATCTCATACAGTACCAGCCCCAGCGAATAGACGTCCGTCGCGGTGGTAATCGTCTGCCCGCGAAACTGTTCCGGGCTGGCATATTCCGGCGTCATCATCCACAGCCCAGCCGCGGTCAGGCCCGCACTTTCCGGCAACAAATTGGGATCAAGTATCTTGGCGATGCCAAAGTCCAGCAGCTTGGGAGTGCCGTCGGCAGTCACCAGAATGTTAGAGGGCTTGATGTCCCGGTGAATCACCAAACGCTGATGGGCGTAATGCACCGCCGAGCAAACCGTCCGGAACATCCTTAGGCGAGCATCAACGGATAGCTTGTGTTGGTCACAATAATCGGTGATAGGCAGGCCGTCGATGAGCTCCATTACCAGATAGGGAAGACCATCGGCCGTGCTTCCACCATCTAGAATCTTGGCGATGTTGGGATGACCCAGGCTGGCTAGAATCTGGCGCTCGTTGCGGAAGCGCTCCGCTGTTAGCGCGCCTAGATCGGCGCGCACAATCTTCAGCGCCACCTTCTGCTGGTATTGCCCGTCGGCGCGAATGGCCCGATAGACTGCGCCCATGCCGCCTAGGGCAATCTCTTCAAAAATCTCATAGGCTCCCACGCGCTTGCCCGGAAGCAGCCGGAATCGCGCTTCCTCGCTGGGATTCAAGTCCAGAATCGAACCAGGCTTCAGAGCATTTGTGCCTGCCTGCTCGTGAGAGTTGATCAGCGACTCGACCTCACGGCGGAGAAACGGGTTCTCGCAAGCGTCGTCCAGAAATGCCGGACGGCTGGCTGCATCCAGTTCCAGAGCGGATTCCAGGATGGGCCGGACGCGTTGCCATTCTTCGGGGGTCATCCGCTCATCTCGCGAAGCAGCCATGCGCGGGCGGAAGCCCAACTACGCTTTACGGTGGCTGGGGAAACGCCCAGGAATTCCGAAGTGTCTTCAATGGAGAGGCCGGCAAAATAGCGCAGCTCGATAATCTGGCTTTGTTGGGAATCGAGTTTGGCAAGCCGGTCCAGAGCTTCGTCGAGAGCCAGCAGATCCACATCGCGCTGCGGCGAGGCAATACTCTGATCCAAGGTTAACCGCGTGACGCCGGCTCCGCGCTTAGCGGCGCGCCGGTTGCGTTCATAATCCACCAGAATCCATCGCATGAGTTGAGCAGCAATGCCAAAAAAGTGAGCGCGATTTTCAATTTGGAGAGATTCTTCCCGGGCAAGCCTCAGGTAAGCCTCGTGGACGAGCGCGGTGGTCTGCAAGGTGTGATTCGGACGTTGCTGGCGGAGATGATGGCGAGCGAGGCGCCGCAACTCGTTATAAACCAGCGGCAAGAGTGCCTCCAGCGCTTTGCGGTCGGTTTTCCCCCAGTGGATGAGTAGCTCGCTGACCGGGCTGGACGGTGATGGGTCCACCAACGTGACCTCAAAGTTGTTGCCGAAAAACGCGGGGACGATGCGGAGAGAATACCCAAAAGGTACCCGAAGTTCAAGCCATACCGTTGAAAACGAACGAATTGCAAGACACGCTGCTCCCCAGTCTCAGCATGCCGGGAGTTTTCAATCAGATGAGCCACCTTGCCTTCTTTTTACGATTTATATAGTGGCAGATCTTATAGCCAACGATCAGCAGGGCATTCGAATTGGGTCTGATGGAGGTAGCGAAGCCACCCGGGGCATTTGTGCACTCGCCAGAAGCCGGGTCCGGCTGGTTGTGGCCCCTTTCTCGGGGGAACTGGAGTCAGCTATGAACGGGAAAATATGCAGACTATTCAGTTGGATGTCCTTGATTTTTCTCAACTTTTTTCATATTTCGCTCGGGGCCCAGCTCACTCCGAATCCCACACCGGCGTCGGCGACACTCTCGCAAGCGAATGCTGCATCCCAGAGCGCACCGCAGAGTCTCCAAGCTGTTTCGCAAACAGGGCTGCTTCCACTTTTTGCCGTTGACATGCAATTCGACCCTTCCTGGGTCGATGGCGATGACGTTCCCAGCAAGTCTGCCAAGTACAGCCATTCCGGAGTGAATGATACGTTTCAGCAAGTCTGGGACGCTCTCAAGCCTGGCGGTTTTAATATGATTCGGTTTCCCGTTGAACTAGGAGATCCGCAAGCAGCCGCGCGCCTCGCCAATCTCTGTATTTGGGCAAAGGCAAACAGCGTTTCACTTATCCCAGTTCTAAAAAGCACCGCGACCAAGAAGAAAACCAGATCGCCTGCGGCCAATGACGCAAGCGCGTTTGTATCGGCAGTGGTGTCGCGTGTCCGCGCGGGCGATGCGCAACAGCTCGGCGCGTATACGCAAATCTCATACTTCCAGATTGAAGAGGCGATGAACCATCTGGGTCTTTACCCCAAATTGAGCCCGGAAGCCGCGCAGCAGGTACTTCTCAACGCATCCGATGCTTTACGCAAGGCGGAAACGCTGGCGCTGCAGGGGCTGGGAGTGCAGCCTACGCCGATCATGGTCAGCGCATCCTTTGACTACGAGTTGATCCGGCAAGGCGCCATCGCGGGAGTCGCGCTCGATCCCTCCGCCGAGCAGAAGGCGCAGGCCTCGCTCAAACAGTTCCTGTCGCCTTTTGCGACAGCTGCAAACATTGAAGCCGTGAACGTCGAGTGGTTTCCGCGCAGCATCAGTTCTGGCGACGTTGATCGCTTCGCGACTTTGCTCCGAGAACTCAAAGGAGCCCTTCCGGATAAACAGCTCATATTGACAACTGGATTTTCAACCGCCTTCAATCCTGTTGAGCAGCAGACGCAGTTTTTTATGCTGGCTTTCTCTAACTTGAGTGACTTCCGTACTTCCGATGGCACGAACAGTCATTTCCTCGGAGCAGTGTTCCGGCAGGCCTTCAAAGGATCTGGCGCTGATGTAAAGGCGTCCGCCGGAAGCAACGATCCAAGCCAGTGGAATTGGAGTGAAAGAGCTCAACAACTGTCCCTGATGTGGTCGCAGGGCGGGAAGTCCGACGAACTTTCGTGTTGGCTGAGCACAGTGCAGGACAACATGGGGCTCCTTGCCTTAGAGGCCAATGGATCGGGAAGAATGAACGTGGTTCCACTGCCTGCTCAGCAGGCGTTCCAGCAAATCTCGACGACCGTTGCACAAGTCAGCCAAAACGTTGTGCCGCCGGCGGCCGCACCTGCTCCTTCTTCCTTGACTGCTGCTGACTCGGCCCCGGCCGCCACCGCCATGGCGCAAAACGGAACGCCAGCGTATGCCGTGGGGGCGCAACCTTCAACACCAACGCAAACTGCAGCTTCGCCTTTCCAGCAGATGCTGTTCACCATTCTGCAGCAATTGGCGAGTAGTCTCGCGTCGAAATTAGCGGGCTCGCCGGGACAGCCGACACAAACGCAATACCAGGCTTACTCGAATGCCTCACCCCAAAATTTCGGCAATGCATCCTCACAACAATCGCCCTACGGAGCGCCGCCGTACGGAGCAAGCCCACAGGCGCAATCAAGCTCGGCACAATATGCTCCTCCCTCATATCCCAACCAAGCGCCGGCCAGCTCAAGTTCTCTTGCGAATGCGATCTGGCTTGGACCGCAAGACATAAATGTTGATACCACCAATGCTTTCATCGGCCAACCAGTTCATATCACGGCCCAGATTCACAACGGAAGCACCGATCAAGACACATCGGGGCTGACCGTTCAGCTCGTCGATCCGTCCAACGCCTCTCCATCAAACCAAGCAATACAAAGCGGCGTCACTGTGCCGCGTTCCGGCGTCACGCCGGTCCAGTTGTCATGGATCCCGAGTCAGTCAAGCGCCGGACAGGTTCAACTGGTCTTGCAAGTGCTCGACGCCAACGGCCTTCAGATAGCAAACGCAGCGGTGCCAGCGATTACAGTGGCGAACACTTTCTCAGGTGGAGGCGCAGGATCCACTCCCAACCCCAACATGCCCTCTTCCAGCTCTTTTGTGGCTCCCCCGTCCCAAGCTGCTGCAATTGAGCCGGCGCAGGGAGCGAATTCTCCAGGCGTGCAGGCCACCGCGCCGGGTGGTCAGTCCACGGCACCGCCTTTGCAAGCAGTTCCGGTTCGGCCCCAAATCACGTACTTCGGCGTGACAGATACAAGCTCGAGCGCGACGACGGCGCAGATACCGCCCTTGTCTTTGCAAATTGCCAATCCCTCCGACACTCTCTTGCCGCCGACGCAAGCTCAACTTTTCGTGGACGGCGCGACTCAGCAAGTCCAGTCCCTCGGGCCGTTGCTGCCGAAGCAAACCCGATCGGCGGTGTTCGCCGCCATGCCTGCTCCATCAGGGCCTCACGCTCTCCAAGTTGTGGTGACCACTGCTGATGGTGCGACAACCGCGGCAGCAAGTAGCGCAAACGTGGCGCCGCCAACAAGTTCGAACACAACGAAGAGCACCGGCGTTCTCTCTTCCGGCGGCAACAATGTGAGAGTTGGGATACCTACAACGTTCACGATCGGAGCCGTAACGCAATCAACGACTGTCTCTCAGCGCCCGGCAACGGTCATCACGCCATCCAGTGCGATCCAGCCCGTGCAACCCGGGTCCACATCTGCTGTGGCAGCTCCCTCATCTTCCATCGCTCCGGCGTCTAGCGCCGGACCAGCAGCGACCGCGAATCCGTCGAACACCAATCTCCCCACGCGTTCTTGGCCAACGGGTGCGCCCGGTAACATTGCTTCATCGTCTACCGGCGCTCCAACGCGCACCATCACTCCGGGATCAGCACCAGGTGCCCTTCCAATAGGTGCGGGCATTCCCGCAAGGCCGGGGCCGGCGGGAGCGACACGCGCGGCAGTCCCGGGCGCAGCAGCAACCGTAGGAACGGGAACGTCAACGACGACTAGCACATCAACTGCTATGGGCGCGCCAAGAACGGTCCTTCCTCCGCGACCTGGCTCAACGGGTGCGCCTGCCAACACTGCCTCACCGTCTACCCGTGCTTCAACGCCCACCATTACTCCGGGATCAGCACCAGGCGCCCCTCCAACAGTTGTGCGCAGTCCCGCAAGGCCGGGGCCGATGGGCGGAGCCACGACGACTCCGACTGCGCCAGCGCCGGCACCCGTGAGACCCGCGAGGGGCTCGGCTTCGCAAGTCGATCTGTCCGTGACCGTGGCGGATATTCACTTCGCTCCCGTCAATCCCCGGGCGGGTCAGCCCACTACGTTTACAACAGTCGTGCGAAACCTCGGAACATCGGCGGCTCAAGGCGCCAAAGTAGTGTTCAGGCTCTTGGTTGACAGCCGGCAGGCCGCAATCTCGCAGCCCGTCGTTTTCAACATCGCGGGGCACGGAAGTTTCCAAGCTAGCTGGTCCACGCCCGTTCCTGCGGGACAGCAGATCCAAATCGTTGTCTCCGTGATCGCGAACGGTGATGTGAACCCGGCGAATAATCAGGCCGCCTTAACGTTCAACGTCTCAGCAGGAAATCCGCCCACACGGCGGTGATTGCGATTCAGGAAACCATGGGCCCTTAGGAGGTGCGTTATGTGGTTAACAATCCGTCGCCCGCTGTTGAAATGGGCGCTTGCGTCGATCGCATCGATTACCTTGCCAGGCGGCACTGCCTTGGCGGCGTGCCCTCATGTGCCAACTCCAAAATCCTTTTATGTCGTTACCCTGGGCGACTCAATCATGTGGGGCCAGGGATTGCCTGATGGCCAGAAATTCCGGGATCTTGTGACTGGCTGGCTTCAGGCCCAATTTGGCTCCACACGCCAGGTGATCCAATTTCCTACACGCTCGCACTCCGGGGCTCAGATCACCGTTGATGCGAGCGAGGGAGATACAGCACCGAACCTCCCTGGCGAGATTCCCAGCGGGCATCCCTCCATCTCGTTACAAGTGGACCTCACCGTCAGCGACCTGAGGCAGCGTGGTATCGATCCGGTTTCTGTAGATCTCGTGCTCATGGATGGCGGCATCAATGACGTCAGCGTCATCGAAATCCTGAAACCGAACCACAGCACGGCAACCATTCAGCGGTTTACCAACGCCGTCATGGACAAGATGGCTAGTCTCTTGCCGAAAGTAGAGAGCGTCTTTCCATGTGCCGGCATAGTCGTAACCGGCTATTACCCCATTGTGTCCGACGGTAGCTCTCTCCCTGAGTTGATGGCATCGTTTGGCGCGTTCGGTGCTGAACTTGGCGGTACTGGCGGCGCTGTGGCTGGATCCGGACTTGCGGCAGTGAGCAAACCTCAGATGGTCGCGCTTTCGAGTGCATTCGCCAGTACAGCAAACACACGCCTCGCAGAGATGATCGTCCAGCTCAACTCGTCTCCTGGCGCTCCTCACCGCGTCGTTGTGGCTTGGCCCAATTTTCAAAGCGACAATGCCTACGGCGCACAAAACACCCTCCTCTGGAAAGTCACTGATTTCGTTGGCCCGGAGGTTGACGGCGCTGCGGGTACAAATCCTGAGCCGCCGACCACGCCCAACGGCATCGCGTGGAACCGCGCGCGTGCCTGCGCCGTCGCAAACCGTGCCAGCCCGAAGTGTCTCGACGCTTCCATGGGCCATCCGAATCAACGCGGCGCCCAAGCGTACGCGAACGTTGTCCTGGGGCAAATGGAAACCTCTCTCGCGCCGTATCTTGCAACCCGTGGTCTGGTCGAAAACCCAGCGTGTCCTGCGCTACGGACCAGGGAGGGGCTCCTGAACGGACAGATCTTGACGGCCCAGAGCGATCTGGCAACGAATGCCAAGGAGCAGCAGGATTGCCAGGCAGGAACTGGGGGAGAACCATCGCACAAGCCGAAACAATGCGGCGCCGCTGAATACCGAAAAGAAAGGGAGCGGGACACTGCAACCCTGCACCAGGCTGGCGCCCAGTTAGACGTGGTCCGGCGGCAGAAGCGGCAGGCCGGATGCTGGTACTAGGGCTACAGAGACAAACGGCCGTGAGCGCAAAGGAGAAGCAATCTATGGTTAGCCAACACATCCGCACCCGTGGCGCTCAGGTTCGTAAATGTCTTGATCCCATTCCAGCTCTTAGATTCCATCGCATGAGCCGCTATTGTGTTTTTCCCGATTATGTACTTAAGGAAAAATTGTCTCAAGGCGGACAGCGTCAATTCGAGAAGTTCAACGCTGACTAGATTGCTGTTCAAGTGCGCCTGGGCGTTTTCTGTGAAGTGATCCGAGTTTGAAACAAGGAGGTAACAACTATGAAGTGCGCGTGGTCTCTTGTTAGAAAAATCGTCCTCTGTGCGCTTCTCGTCAGCGGCGGTTTCGCGCAGGCCCAGATCCAAGTGACCGAGGCGCGCATCGGTTGCCTCCCCATCCAGAAGGATAGCAACCTGACCGGAAGAGTCGGTAACGCTTGCAACGGCAAACTCTATTGTTCCTACAAAGCCCCAAATCCGCAGGCGGAGGGGATACCTGCAGCCACAAGAAACATGTGCACCCAGGCAATGGAGATTAAGTATCAGTGCGGAACCGGTTCAACTAAAGTGGCGTTCGTTCCAGGAGACGCCTGGAAACACGATCCCGCAGAGTTGGACTGCAGGCCGCACGAAGCAGCTGCCGTAGCTGGGCCATTGGAGATGACCGCTCCGTTAGATCCCCCGGACGAGCCTTGCCCTGTGACACTGAACCGGCAGTCGCCAAGGGGTCTGCTCACCGCGGACTATCATTGGCCTCCGCCAGAATTCCTTGATAATCCCAAGGGTCCCGAAGAAAGCGATGGCCGTGTGAGTCCGGTGCTCCGGTTGCACGCCCAAATGCGCGATGCGCATATGCTCCTCGGTGATGCGGTAAAGGCTTACCTCGGTATCCCAAGCAGCATCCAAGTGGGCCCGCTAACGAGGGTTCAGGTCCCGGCCGACCCGAAATTAGCGCCTGTTTTTGCTCAGCTCGCTGTCACAGGTCGGAAAGCGTTCGAAAGTTTCGCTCAATGGCATCCTCAGGAGACTGACCTAGCTCAGTACGTCAAGAATACGAATGCGGGCCAGAACTTCGATCCCCAGGCCTTGCATAATGCGGCAGCCAATGTCCTAGACGTAGCCTATAGAACTTTATGGGCTGTCCGCGCAAATGATGCGAACTGGCGAGATTACCGACGGTCGATGGGCTGGATTGCCGTCTCTGGTGAAGACGATTTGCCCCACCGCCCTGTGAATACTTTTACTGCTCCGTATCCCCAGTACGACGCAGCGATCGGTGTCGTCGGAAACCAGAGGATATTTACGCGGTTCATGGTGGCATCCGCAGGAAACTCTTTGCGCTTGCCAGCCGGAGTACACGGTGCCACGCTCGTAGCGCCTCGATCTATTCCCCCGGATGAGCGGCCAATCATTCCAACACAAAACAAAATCATCCTTTATATCCACGGCGGCGGATCTCGCCTCGAAGAGGCCGTTCCGCTGGCTGAGCAACTCATTCGCGCGGGTGCCGCGAGGGGGATTTCTTACACGGTGATCTCCTTCGATATGCCGAATAGCGGACTGAGCACGCCTTTCGATCACACGTTGATCGCTAATCAGGGACCTGGAGGTGGCTTAGGCTCCTACCATCCCCCGCAGGGCGACCCCAATAAATTGCCGCCCGATCCTCCCCTGACATACGGGTATCCGCTCCTTGATACCGAAGAACAGCTCGTTCTCAATTTCATCGATGCGCTGGATCAGCAAATCGGAAATGTGAAGAGCCGGATCGTCGCAGTGATGGGCGGCAGTCTGGGTGGCAACATGAGCTTTCGGCTGGCCCGGAGAGCGAATCAGTACCCCTTCCTTCGAAACATCGTCTCGTGGTCGGTTACCTGTATGCAGGGCGCTCAGGATCCGAATATCGTCGGCCATATAGGAGGATTGATCGGTAAGTATCAGGAAGCAGAGCAGCCGGGAACCCGGCACGATTTCTTGGACCACCTTTATAACCAGCCTCTCATACCAGTTGCACTGCCGGCCCAGCCTCAGCTCTGGTATCGCGATGGATGGGAGCCTTGCAAGAGTTCGTACATCCAGCAATCGAAGTTCGATCGCTACGAGTACTACACGCCGGAATTTCGGCGATGGACGTATCGGTTGAACTACGAAATGACAATATACAGTTTCCAAGAGGGCGACTTGTATGCTCCCAATCATGCTCAGGGGCCGTCTAGGTACCTAACGGTCAATTCCAACCTGCTGCTCGCCGCCGGTGATCGAGACGAACACGACCCGTTCTACAAGCTCTACAGCAGCACCCTTGATGTGGCGGCGAAAATGGCGAAGACGCGAGGCACGACGCTCTTCCTGAGGAACACCGGCCATTCGATTCACGACGAGCGGCCGGCTTTCTTTGCGCAGCAGATCGTTAACTTTCTCGAGGGTCCTGCGCCGCAGTCCGGTGGGCTGGGCTTCATGACAGTTAAATTCCAGAGTGGAACGGATGGGACCGGGGATTGGATGATTGTCACGGCTGCGGTACGTGGGACGGGCCAGTCCCTGAACGGGGGCGTGTCTGTGCGGCCGATAACACCCGGCCAGGCGGCAAGTGGAGGCGGCAAGACGGGGCAAAAGTTCTACTACAAGTGCGGCGTCAAGAGACTCGGCAAATCTGGCATCCCTGAGGCTGATCACTGTTCAGTGGAGGTCTCCGTTCAAGGTTATTACCCGGGCTCGGCCAGGGTGGACGCCACCGGACCCGATTAATCTCGCTATATTTCGGCGCCCGTTTATCGTCAACAATAGCCGCCGACTTGCTGTAAAGCGCGCGCGGAGGACTTCAGAATGTCTGTTCGACACCTAGCCTTTCGTGACTTTGTGACCGCACTCATGTTGAGTGTGATCAGCCCCTCATCCTGCCTGTTGCTGGGCAACGCTGAGGCCAGCATTCCGCAGACCACGTCGCCGACGAACGAAGTGCGGTTTCCCGTGGCTCACGCACATACCGGTTCCTGGTGTATGGGTTACCTATACATTTCTGCAGACAGCATCCGGTATGAAGTGGTTCGCCCCGACAAAGACAAGAAGCACAGTTTTCAGATCGCCCGCTCTGAGCTGACTGCCGTCCAGCAGTGGGTTCTCATGGGGACGCCCCAAAACGCCGCGGAAATTAAAAACGCGCACGCTGTTTATCATTTCTGGTGGATGCCCAGCGAGGACGATCTGCAACCCGGACAGCCATCTCACTTCAACCCCCATAACGCTGCCCTTCCGGACACATTGATCGCCGCGCTCAGGGATCCCTCCACGGTGCTCGGCGGGAACACTGCAGCGCCTGAGCCATCAGTCACTGCGCAGGCGCCGCCTGCGATTGCCTCCTCGTTTTCCGCAGCAGGCCAGAGCCAAGCCATCCCCGACAATGCCACTACTTCGCCTGTCAACGCCTCACCGTCCGCGCCTGCGCCCTCTTCATTTGAATCTAACGACACCTGGAAGCCCGATACGCAGATTGGCGATTTCCAGTTCAACATGCCTCCTGGGTGGAGTCGCGTGGAAGCCCCTCCCGGACCAAGGCTGGTGCCCAACGATCTTCCGCAAGGCGGCATCGCGTACATCAGCTTCCTCCCCGCGCAAGTGCTGACGAGCGATCTCCGTTCGTGGTTCAACGACACGTGGGCCGGGTGGCGAACGCAATTCAAAGTTCAAGACGCCGGCGCGATTGAACTGGACCACAATCCCAATGGCTTCGACGTAATGCGCATCGATGCGCGAGTTTACCATCAGCGGCTTGGATACTCGGAATTTGTTTTGGCCGCAGCGCACATCGGCGATCGTGTTGAGCCCTATTTCTTCATCAGCAATACGGGGAACTACAGCTATCGCAATTCCCTTTCCGACTTCGAGCACAGCCTGCGTTTCGCAAATGCCCGTGCGCCGCAAGCTTCGGTCTCCCCTTCCGCCGTGGCGGGGAATGGTGCAACCTCGGCAGCCGCACGAATCGATGGACTCTATGTGGGCTATAAGATGCGCGGGCTCATCGGACTCCACTCGCACATGGACTATTTCGTGTTTTTCCGCGACGGCAATGTGATCCGCTATCTGCCGGAAGAAGGCCTAGAGAATTTCAATTTTGCGGCCGCACTCAGACAGTCGCGCGACTACTGCGGAAGGTACAGCGTGGACGGAAATCAAGTCACGTTGGCGTGGGCGGACAACAATACGGAGAGAGCGGCGCGTGTTGGCGCGACACTGAAGATCGGCGGAGACAGCTATTTCCACGTCTCGAAGTCGGACAATTTGACGTTCGCGGGCACGTACCGGCGAGAGGGCGCTGATCTGGCCCAGTATCTCATCACCTTCTCCGCCGACGGGCGCTTCGCCGAAAACGGCTTGTTGAGTCTGCTCGCTTACAGCGGCAAGACGTCGCCTGGTCGCGGCTCCTATCGCGTCCGGAACAACACCATCACGCTGAGTTATAACGATGGCCGCAGAGTTCCTTTGAGTTTCTTCATTCTCCCTCCCGACGAGGGAAGGCAGCAGCCCAGCGCGGTCGTGATTAACACTTATTACCTGATCCGCGCTCAATAACTCTGCGAACTAAGCTGGTCCGCGCGGGAGCGCACTTCAGTCGGAGTCAGACCCCCACTAGAACAAAGCAAGCAGAACAATTCGTCCTTAAGGTGAGACGCACGCAGCAAGCTAGAGTCTGTCTTTTTGGTGGGAATCGACTCACGACCCGCGAGGGCGTCCGTCAATTCGCTTATCGCTGCTTGAAATTCCTGTAGATTTCCTGAAATCTGTCGAATAGGCGGCGTCTCACACGTCATACGTTCAGGTGCATAATGGCGCTCACAATTGTGCTAAAGGAGAAAAAGTGATGCAATTCGCGCTGCTAATCTACGAGTCACCGGAAGCTTTTGCGACACGGAACACGGACCCCTACAACGCTGCTTGGCGGGCATACTACAATGCTCTCGTCGAGGCCGGCATCTACGTCGGCGGCAATCCACTTGAAGTGCCGGAGACTGGGACCACGGTGCGACTTAAGGAAGGAAAGCGGCGCGTGCAGGATGGCCCCTACGCTGATACCAAGGAGCAACTGGGGGGATTCACAATCCTGGAACTCCCCTCGCTTGACGCAGCGTTGGATTGGGCAGCTCGCTGCCCGGCGGCCTCGGTCGGCGCTGTGGAGGTCCGTCCCCTTGCACCTGAACTCAAACGCCGGATCGAGAGATGAATGGAAGCAGTCAGGAGGGCACTCATCGGACGATCGAGCGGGTGGCCCGCGAGTCATATGGTCGTCTGGTGGCATACCTTTCCTCGCACACGCACGACGTGGCCAGCGCGGAGGACGCCCTCAGCGAAGCATTGGTAGCGGCACTCGCGGCTTGGCCGCGAGACGGCGTGCCACAAAATCCGGAGGCCTGGCTGCTGACGACGGCGCGTCGCTCATTCATCGATCTTGTGCGTCATCAACAAGTAGCTGTGGCGAGCGAGCCTACTCTGCTGCTCCTCAGGGAGGAGTCCAAGGACGTGAGCTTGTCGACGGCGTTTCCTGACGAACGGCTAAAGCTTCTTTTCGTGTGTGCCCACCCGGCGATTGATCCGGCGATGCACACACCGCTCATGCTCCAGACCGTCTTGGGTTTGGATGCTGCGCGCATCGCACATGCCTTCCTGGTCTCACCCACGACAATGGGTCAGCGCCTGGTGCGTGCCAAGACGAAGATCCGCGACGGCGGTATTCAGTTCGAAGTCCCGCAGGAGCATGAACTGCCGCCGCGGCTCGACGCGGTGCTTGAAGCTATTTACGCCGCTTTCGGCATCGGCTGGGACGATATGACGGGCGCCGACCAGCGCGGCCGGGATCTCGCCGAGGAGGCGATCTGGCTCGCACGCGTCCTTCTACAGCTCATGCCTAAGGAAGCGGAAGTTCGCGGTCTACTGGCTCTCATGCTCCACTGCGAAGCCCGCAGAGCGGCGCGGCGGGGGCCGGACGGCCGGTACGTTCCTCTCTCGGAGCAGGATTCACAGCAGTGGTCTCTGCCATTGATCGAAGAGGCGGAACGCCATCTCGCCGAAGCGTCGAGCCGCGGTCGCACCGGCCGGTTTCAACTCGAGGCCGCGATTCAGTCGGTACACGCTGACCGGGCCCGCAGCGGTCGGACCGAGTGGGCTGCGATCATGCTGTTCTACGAACAACTGATCCGCATATCTCCGACGCTCGGCACGCGAACTGGATACGCCGCGGCAGTAGCCGAAGCGAAGGGACCTGAAGCGGGGCTGGCGGTACTGGGCACGATCGATCTTGGGTCCGTCTCGGGCTATCAGCCCTACTGGGCGGTTCGCGCTCACTTGTTGCAACGGCTAGGGAAGACATCTGAGGCCGCGGATGCTTTCGACCGGGCGATTGGTCTAGCCGAGGACCCGGCAGTGAGACAGTTCCTGCTGCAAAGGCGGGGCTAATTTTTCCTATTTTCCTCTGTCGAAATCGACTCTCTTCAGCCGTCACCCCTGTAGAGGCGGCTTAGCGGTCAAGCTTCGCCACCAAGGAGGTGAACGATGTGTCCATTCTGTTTGGCGACCATGGGACTAATCGTTGCTGGTGCGGCTTCTACCGGCGGGCTGGCGGCGTTGGCCGTGAAAGTGTCTCGCAAAAAGAACGGAGCAGAAGAAATCGTCCCGAACGTGAATAACAAGGAGAAATGAAAATGTCGACGAAGATGAACACACCCCCGATCGTTTCGCAGCAGGAGTGGGAAGCTGCGCGCCAGCAGCTCCTCGTGAAGGAGAAGGCCTTGACCCGCTCCCGTGACGCGCTGGCCGCCGAACGCCGGCGGATGCCTTGGCTGGCTGTGGACAAGAAGTACGAGTTCGACGGACCCAAGGGCAAGGTAAGCCTGCTCGATCTGTTCGAGGGCCGCCGTCAGTTGATCGTCTATCGCGCCTTCTTCGAGCCCGGGGTGTTCGGCTGGCCCGAGCACGCCTGCCGCGGCTGCTCCCTGGGCGCCGATCAGGTCGCCCACCTGGCCCATCTGAACGCCCGCGACACCACCCTCGCCTACGCCTCACGCGCGCCGCAGGCGGACATCGTGCGCCTGAAGGCGCGGATGGGCTGGGAGATGCGGTGGTACACCATCACCGACGGCTTCGACGCGGACTTCGGCGTCGATGAATGGCACGGCCACAACGTGTTCTTCCGCGACGGCGAGCGGGTGTTCCGCACATACTTCATCAACAACCGTGGCGACGAGGCGATGGGGACAACCTGGAGCTGCCTCGACATCACGCCGCTCGGCCGTCAGGAGACTTGGGAGGACTCGCCAGAGGGTTACCCCCAGACCCCGCCGTACAAGTGGTGGAACTGGCACGACAACTACGACGCCGAGGCCTCGCCTGACCCGAAGTGGGTCGAGGTGTCCGACGCTGGAGAAGCCGCCTTCCGAAAGAGCGACGCAGAGGCGAAAGCGAGCTAAAGAAGGGCGACCACTTCGCCGCCTACGAGTAGCCGGCTCTTTTCACACAGGAGCTGCCAGGGCCGGTGATTAGCGAAACGGAGGAGGATTTATGACAATCGCAGACAGAACAGTTCTGGTGACCGGGGCCAATCGCGGGATAGGACAGGCGCTGGTCGAGGAAGCCTTGAGGAGAGGCGCGAAGCGGGTGTATGCCGGTACGCGTCAGCCCTTGGCCCACTTGGATGGGCGCGTCACGCCCTTGATCCTGGATGTGACTAACGCTGCGCAGATTCAGGGAGCTGTCGAGAGAGTCGAATCTCTCGATATCCTCATCAATAACGCCGGCTTGGCGCTTTTCGATGACTTGAGCGATCGTGCCGCGCTCGAACAGCACCTCGCCGTCAATCTCTTTGGCACATATGGCGTGACTCAGGCTTTCCTGCCGTTGTTGACTCGTTCTCGGGGAGCCATTGTTAACGTTCTGTCGGTGGCGGCCTTAGCCCCCTTGCCGATCGTTCCGGCCTACTCGATCTCCAAGGCGGCCGCGTTCTCCCTGTCACAATCGCTGCGCGCTCTCTTGGCCGGACGGGGCGTGAGGGTACATGCCGTCCTGGCCGGCCCTGTGGACACCGATATGTCCCGAGGCTTCGACGTACCGAAGGCCTCTCCGGAGTCCGTTGCGCGAGCCATCTTCGACGGAGTGGAAAAAGGGGAAGAGGACATCTTCCCAGATCCCATGGCAGAGTCCATAGCGGAGAGCTGGCGCAGCGGTGCGGCCAAGGCGCTCGAACGCCAGTTTGCGGCGCTCGTAGCACCAGAGCCCGTCAAGTCATAAGCAAAGGGAGCAACATAGTCCGCTTAAGGTGCTCCTAAACCTAATATTGAAACAGAAAAAAAGTGAATTATGTCGAAAGAGACCCACATACGGTATTCTCGATTTAGTTCCAAAGGGTCGAGATGAGGCTGGACTTGAATGGACTATGGCGTGGGTAAAACGCCACGACGAGTACGCCAAATGATTGCTTCGCGTCCGCTTAGATTCGCTCACACAAAACACTGATGACACTGAAAACACTGATTCAAAAAGCGCAAGAACTCGCGATCAAATCAGTGTCATCAGTGTTAATCAGTGGTAAGAAGTCGTTTAACCGCTTGCGTCACGTGAATGAGGACGGATTGAGCGCGCGATGAGTCCGATACCGCCGACCAGCAGGACTAGCATCACCAAAGTATTAAAGAGGCTGGTGGAGCGAAAATAGATGTGCATGTTGGCCAGGACGCCGGCAAAAATGAACAGCGCTCCGGCGATGGTGAGCAACCACCCGATCGTGCTGTGGCCCTTCCAAAAGAGAATTCCGACTCCAAACAACATCGGCAAGAGCGTGATTCCGAAACTATTTCCACCCCAAAAGCTCCAGTAAGAGCCCACGACAGACACTTGATTCGACAAGAGGTATCCGCCGATGCAACTCATCGCGAGCCCGATGACAAATTCACCAAGCCCGCCTTAGGTACCGCCTACGTCCTTGAAAGATCGCTCGTCTGCGCTCATGCGCCCGAGGATACCAGAAATCTGCCGCATGGTTTAAGAAAGTGCGGGCTGACATCGCACTGGTGCACTGACCGGGTGAACAAATCATCGAGCTTCTCTTTCAGGCAACGCTGCCGCGCGGTAGTTAAATTTGTCACTGCGATTGCCCAGCGCCGGAGGCGTGAAATGAGTTAGCCCAGCCCGTGAAGGCTGGGTAACGTTGCAAATTGGTGGCGAGCACCGTAGGTGCGTCACAGATCATGAACCTTGTGAACACGAATTGTGCCGCCCCTCCGGGGCTCACCGCTCTACCTGCATTTTACCCAGCGCTGACGCGCTGGGCTAACTTATGTCGCGCCTCCGGCGCTGCGCTTCGTTGACTCCTATAAAGGCCTGCTCGACCGGGCTGTTATTCGGACTTCTCGTACATCGACGCGAAGACGTACTGGAAGGCAACGGAATACTCCAAGTAACGGAGCGAAAGGTCGTCTGCCGGTGACACGGCTGCCTCGTTAGCAATCAAGTATGTGGAATCAACTTCTTATCAGAAGCCCGACGATCGAAGCCGACATCAGGTTCGCCATGGTTCCGGCAATCATCGCGCGAAAGCCCAGCTTGGCCAGTTGATCGCGTTTGTTGGGAGCCAGCGCGCCGATGCCGCCGATCTGAATTCCGATCGAGCTGAAATTGGCAAATCCGCACAACGCGAAGGTGGCGATGGTGAAGGAGCGAGGATCGAGCGCAGCTTTCTGAGCGCCCAGTTGGCCGTAGGCGTAGAGCTCGTTGATGACCATCCGTGTTCCCAAAAGATTGCCGACCGCCGCACAGTCCTTTCCGGGCACGCCGATCAGCCATGCCACCGGGTAGAAGATGAATCCCAACACGTGTTCGATTTTTTCAGGGAACCAGTGCCAATAATTGTGGATGCCGCCCATGATCCCGTTGAGCAACGCGATCAGAGCAATGAAAGAGATCAGCATAATGCCGACGTTGAACGCCAGTCTTCCGCCGTCACTGGTGCCGCGGGTAATGGCTGCAAGCAGGTTGGAGTCCCGGGGCATCTCTTCTTTCGCGATCTGAACGGTGCCGGCTGTCTTGGGCTGCTCGGTTTCGGGGACGAGCATCTTCGCCATGAGAATGGTGCCGGGCGCCGTCATGATCACGGCGGACAACAGATGTTTGGCGGCAATTCCCTGTTGAATGTATGCGGCCATAATCCCACCGGAAACGTGGGCCATGCCGGCGGTCATGATGGTCATCAATTCGGAGTTCGTACACTCCGGCAGCAAGGGACGGATGGTCAGGGGCGCTTCGGTTTGTCCCATGAAGATGGACGCGGCGACATCCAACGACTCCGCGCCGCTCACCCCCATGAGCCGGCTCATTACCCAGGCCATGATCCGGATGATCTGCTGCATCACGCCCAAGTAGTACAGCACCGCAAACAGAGCTGAGATAAAGATGATCGTTGGCAAAACCTGGAATGCGAATACAAACCCCACCTTTGACCAGCCCTCGGGAAGGAACGCGAGTTTGACGTTGGGATCGGCGGGAAGACCGAGGTTGCCAAAGACGAAGGAGGATCCCGCGAAAGCATACGCCAGAAGATTGTTGACTTTGTCTCCGATCCTGCTCATCGCTGCCTGGCCCCAGCTCCAGTAAATAACGGCGATCGCGAACACAAATTGCAATCCCAATCCCCAGGCGACGGTCTTCAGCCGGATGGCGCGGCGGTTGGTCGAAAACAGATAGGCCAATCCGAGCAGAACAACGATGCCCAGCACTCCGGTAAATCGCGCCATGGAATCCTTTCGTCCAACCAACTGCGGAGATCAACATGCCCCAAAATCCCGTCTATTCTAGCTGCCCTGTCAAGACTCAGAAACGGCTTTCAAAATCGACGAATTCATTTTCGAGTTGCCACTCAGCTTGAGCCCTCCCACTCTTGGAGAGCAGCCCCTCGCAGCTCGAAGACGGGTTCTTAGCTTTCGGCTTGTCTTTGGAGCATTCGGCAACTTTTTGGAGTTTGTCGAAGTTGGTCCACAGACTTCGCCCGGGAAGAAAGCTGTATTCCAGACTCGCTCGCGCCATTTTTTTCAACTGTGGATAAGTCAGACCATGCGTCTCCACCGCTCGCTGATACTCCTGGGTCATCGTGGAACGGGAGACGCCGGCATCATCGGTGGCCAGCGCCACCGGTACGCCATAGCGCAGATAGATCGGCAAAGGATGGCGCGCGCCGCTTACGCCGAGAATGGAATCGTTACTGGTAAGGCAAATCTCCACCAGAATCTTTTCTTGGGCCATCTTTCGGAGCAGTGCGATGGGATCGCGCTCGTACATGACGTCCACACCGTGTCCAATGCGTTGCGCATGGCCTCGCTCAATCGAGGTGCGGATATGAAACAGCTCTTCCGGCGCCGCGATCTGCAGCGTCAGCTCACCGGCATGCAGCGTGACGTGCACCGCAGGATAGATCTCATGAAGATAATCGAGCATCTGCATGTGCAGATTGAAATCGTGTATGGGAACGTACCAATCTTCGGCCATCACCAGATTCAACCCGACCACGCGCGGATCCTTCGACGCCATTTCAAATCCGGCAAGAATCTGCGCGAAGACCAGTTCGCGCGGGAGCCCGCGTGCTACCTGGTATAGATACCGCGCTTCCACTCCGCAGCCGGGATCAGTCTGAGGCGTGGCACAGTGAAGCTCCTCCCGCTCCGTGCTTTCGGTTTTGTCCAATCCCTGACTGGCCTCAGCAACGATTTCGCGGAGCCCTCCCGAAAGCAACGCGTCCCGCATCTTACCCAGGTCATCGTTCCAGCCCAGCTTGGCTCCGAGCCGAGCAGCCTGACCACCGTCGGGGTTGAACATCAGCTCGAGGTATTGGAGATGCTCGCCGGCAGCACGCGAGCGAACTTCAGCAAGCATCTCGGCCGTGTGTCCGTTGGTGGCAGCGCCAAACTTGGCGAAAGTGGCAAAGAAGTGATCGTGACCTGATTCGCGTGCCGGCAGCCATCCGCGCATGGAGTAACTGTCGAGCATGCGGGAATATAGTCCCACGTCTTGATAGGCAGTGCTGGCCGCGGGCTTGTTCTTTTCAGGATCGCACGGCGGCGAAAGAAGAGCAGCGGTCTCCCGGTCGACGCACAACCCGTCTTGTGCGGCCCAGCGAATGAAGCTTTCCGCGTAGACTGCGCCGGACAGATGATTGTGCAGGTCGCCGCCCTTCGGCATCTGGCGCAGGAAATCGAGCAGCAGCGACGGCTGGCGACGGATCGACTCGAACTGCCGGGCCGTCTTTCGTTCCGCGCTGCCGCCTGGCTGTGCCCAGCCAACCGAGCCATTGGCCGCCACAATCGCAAGCCAGCCCGTGAATAGACATTTCCGCACTCGATCTGCCCACAAACGATGATGTAGCATTACACTCTCCTGGTGACCACATGCTGCGACCTGCGAAGCACGATTCCATTTCCCCAACCACCGAAACGCCAATCGACCTCTTTCAACAGGTCGAAGATGCGGCCAAGTTTGTTTCAACCAAAACCCGATTGCAGCCCTCGATCGCAATCGTTCTGGGCTCGGGACTCGGTGACTTTGCCGATGAAGTCGCTGATCCAATAAAGATCAGCTTCGCCGATATCCCTCATTTCTCGCGTTCGACGGCTATCGGCCACGCGGGCCAACTGATTTTGGGAAATATTGCCGGCTGTCCGGTTGTTGTCATGCAAGGACGGGTCCATCTTTACGAAGGCTACTCGGCCTCGCGAGTCGCTTTGCCTATTCGCGTTTTCGCACGGCTCGGCGTGCGCGCCGCCATCCTCACCAACGCTGCCGGCGGAATCAATTTGGACTACGGCCAAGGCAGCCTGGTCGTCATCAAGGATCACATCAATCTTCAAGGGCACAATCCACTGGTCGGCCCCGAGGACGCGCGCCTCGGACCACGTTTCATCGACATGACCGAGGCTTACTCGCGCAGCTACCGCCGTCTCGTCGTGGAGGCAGCGAAGAGAATTGGGATTCATGTGCCCGAAGGAATTTACGTTGGGTTGCTTGGACCCAGCTATGAGACTCCCGCTGAGATACGATTCCTGCGCACCATCGGCGCCGACCTGGTAGGCATGTCGACCGTACCCGAGGTGATCGTGGCGCGGCAAATCGGAATCAAGGTTCTGGCGATTTCTTGCGTCACCAACATGGCGGCCGGCGTTCTCGATAAACCACTCAACCATGAAGAAGTACTGGAAACTGGACGACGCGTCGCCGGCCAGTTCAAGTCGCTGCTGCGCGAAGTGATACCGGGCATCGCCCGCGATTTGGCTAATGGCTAGCGGCACCGAGTGTCTCCCCACCAATCACCTGGCCTACCAGTGCCCGCTGCCGGATTGCAGAGGTGGATCCGACAGATTCGATGGTATAGCCCTGCTCGATCATGGCTTTGGCTCGTTCGAACCGCTCAGTAGAGTTGTAGTGCACGGTGCAGAGCGCCTCGCCGGCGGCAACCTTGTCGCCGAGCTTTTTGTGAACAATGATGCCGACCGCAGGATCGACCGCGTCTTCTTTTTTCTCCCGACCACCACCCAGTAGGACTCCCGCGGTACCAATCTTCTCGCACATCATTTCCGTAACCGCGCCGGAGCTGACGCTGACGACATCCGACTGATACCTGGCTCGCGGCAGCAGGCTGGGATCGTCGATCGCTGCTGGATTCCCTCCTTGCAAACCGACCATCTCGCGAAATTTCTCTCGTGCTTTTCCGCTGGCAATCATCTCTTCCGCTAAACTTCGGCCTTCGTCCAGAGTGGGCACGCGATTGCCCAGCAGGAACATCCACGCCGCGAGAGTCAGGCAGAGCTCCCCCAGGTCGGAAGGCCCGCGACCGTTCAGGACCTCAATGCACTCAGCAACTTCAAGCGAATTGCCAACGGTGTGCCCGAGCGGCTGATCCATGCTGGTGATCAGCGCCACCACACGCTTGCCCAAGCGCTGGCCGGTCTCAACCATCAGCTCAGCGAGGAAGACCGCGTCCTTCTCCGACTTCATAAAGGCGCCGCTGCCAGTTTTAACATCCAGCACCAAGGCATCGATGCCTTCCGCCAGTTTCTTGCTCATAATCGAAGCGCAAATCAGATACGGGCTCTCCACGGTGCCGGTCACGTCACGCAGGGCGTAAATGCGTTTGTCGGCCGGAGCGATCTCAGCCGTCTGTCCGATCATCGCGGCGCCACATCGCTCCAGCACACTGCGGAACTCAGCGGTCGACAGATTCACATTGAATCCTGGGATCGACTCCAGCTTGTCGAGCGTGCCGCCGGTATGTCCCAGACCGCGGCCGCTGATCATGGGTACGTACAAGCCGCCTGCCGCGACCACCGGTGCGAGCACTAAGGAAGTCTTGTCGCCGACGCCGCCGGTGGAGTGTTTATCTACCTTGGGCGACGGAAGCGAAGAAAAATCTAGGACTTGTCCGGAGTGGAGCATCGATTCGGTGAGCGCGGCCAGCTCACTACGAGTCATGCCGCGCAGCACGACAGCCATCAGCCAGGCCGACATCTGATAGTCGGGGATGGCATCGCGCGTGTAGCTTTCGATCAGGAATTCGATTTCATTCCTTTGCAGTTCTCCACCATCGCGCTTTCTGCGGATCAAGTCGGTGACAAGCATATGGAACGGTCAAGATAAACGGAAACTTTCCGGGAGTAAATCGGTAATCGACAACTGCTGGTAACCCTGCTGGCCCCTAAAGATAACCACGGAGTTTTCGCCGAACTCGAAGATCACCTGGCGGCAAGCGCCGCAGGGCGCGCAGGGCAGCTCGTCGCCATTAACCACGGCAACAGCGCGGATCGCGAGCTTCGTGGCGCGAGTCTGCTGGACCGCTGTGAAAATCGCCGCACGTTCGGCGCAGATGGTGAGCCCGTAGGAGGCGTTCTCGACGTTGCATCCGGTGAATATTTCGCCTTGTTGGGTAAGCACCGCGGCGCCGACGCGAAAGTTGGAATAGCGGGCGTAGGCGCGTTGCAACGCCTGGCGCGCCGAGTTGAGAAGGCGTTCCCGCTGTTCACGCGGCAGTCGAGCCTTGTCATCTGCATGTAGGGTTGGTTGCAAAAGACCCTTGCCGCTGCGTTGCTTTCCGCGTAAACGACCCGCTAGTCGCATAACCTGGCCCACGTAGTCCTTAGCCTGCACATCAGTTAATTTTCCTTTTGGATGATCTTCCTTTATGACTTCCCGCATATACTCTAGGGCCTTCTTAAAGTAGGGGGAAAGGTCGTAGTCCTCCGTCTTACCTGAAGGCGCAACAACTATTCCTTGGCCGGAATTGTCGGGGCAGGTACAGAAATGTTTACGTAAGAGCGGGTCTTTGATCGCCTCCAAGAACACTTTGGCTTGTTGTTTCAAAACATATTTCATGCCTGCACTGAGCCGGAATAATTGAGATTTGTCACGGAGTTCGGGCGGCAACTGCTCCGGATCGTGTAGCATTACTGCAATTCCCATCTTATTAAGCCGTACGTCATCCTTGCTCCCCATTCCAAGATCCTCCCAATCGCCCAGTCGGTACGAAGTGTCTATTGCTAACTGCTTTTATTAGGCCATTTCTAGTAACGATACGGCGGCCATTGATAGTCCAGCGCCGGAGGCGCGGTATGAGTTAGCCCAGGCCGGATAGGCCTGGGTAACGGAATAGAAAGCCACTCAGCCCCAGAGGGGCGACACTGGGTAGCACAGTCCAGCCATGGAGCAAGGGTCGCCAGCGCACCTCGCGAGACCTGGTGGGCAGTACTAACCGAAAACATACCTGGGATCGAATTCGATCCCATGCTTCCTGAGCAGGCCAATGAATTCATCCTCAAATGACATCTTCCGATGATGGCTTTCCTGCTCGTTGATATAGCGGACCACTGCACCAATATTTGATTTGCTGACAGCGAATGCGCCGTATCCTTCCTGCCACGCAAACCTGGTTCCGTGTTCACTCATCCATTTGGAAGAGTTGGCTTTCAGAAAGTTAATCGCTTTCGCCAACGGCAGGATCGGCGGCAGCAGGATCAGCAAATGAACATGGTCTTCCATGCCGCCGTTGGCGATTACCAGAAAGTCATGATTCCGCGCGATTCCCGCCATATACGACCAAAGCTTGGTTTGCATTGGTTTCGCGATGAGTTTTTCGCGCTCTTTGGTACTAAAGACGACGTGAAGATGATTCTGCGCGTAAGAATGAGACATGTGGCGCCCCTCTGGGGCTCCCCCTTCTTGATACCGTTTACCCAGGCCTATCCGGCCTGGGCTAACTCATTCCGCGCCTCCGGCGCTGTATTTTGCTGTGCAAGTGAGCATCTATAAGGTAATACAGTAACACTGGTTTCTGGGATTGGTTACCTTCATTCGCTCAGTGAAAATCATGGGACTGCGTTTCCGCCGCGGTAACGTCCAAAGGCAGGATCTTTTGCGCTTTCAGATGCACGATGCCGTCCTGGTTCTGGACCGTTCCCTTCACTTTGACAAAGCGTTCATGCAGTACCACCATGGGGTCGCTCGAATACACGTCGGGCATGACGATAATGTTGGAATTGCCGGTTTCATCCTCCAAGGTAAGAAAAATCAGGCCCTTGGCGGTACCGGGGCGCTGCCGCGTGATCACGCATCCAGCGACAACTGCGGATTTTCCGTGCGGCAGCTGGCGCAGCTCCGCCGCCGACCGGATTCCCATCTTGCGCAACGCCGCCCGGCGATAAGCCATGGGGTGCGGTCCGATGGTCATGCCAGTACCGTGGTAATCGGCAATCAGCCTTTCTTCGATTTCCATCCTATATAAAGGAGAAGCGGCATCGGCCTCGATCACGTCTTGAAGCAGGGGGCCGGGCTGGCGCGCGGCTTTTTCGATCTGCCACAGCGCATCGCGGCGATGCAGCTGAGTTTGGTCGCTGATTCGATTCAGCGCGCCAATTCGGGCCAGCATCGCCAGATTGGCTCGGCTAAGCTCTGGTACGCGACGCGCCAGGTCTTCGGTCGAAGTGAAAGGCCGTAGCTTGCGCTCGGCGACCAAGGCTTCTCCGGCAGCCTGTTGCAGCCCGCGAACGTAACGCAGGCCGAGGCGCATGACTGGCTTGGCAGGGGCTAAAGCCCCATCCCATGGGATAGGCTTTTCGGCACGACTAAAGTTGTTGCAAAAAAGCTCATGAGGTACGTGATGAGTGTCAGGGTGTCGATTTTGAGTCGCGCGATATGCCGAAGTCCCGAAGGGACGTGACAAACTGTAGCCGGGGACGGCAGTCCCCGGAAAATGCAAACCCACGATCCCGAGTCCGTTAGGACGACACAAGAGAAGATCTGTGCCGTCCCTAAAGGGACTCGGGACTCTTGTATCTCCTACCCGGCACTCCCCCACCCCGTCACGCCAACACCGGGCGTGCCGGGGGCCCCGGTACCGTGCCGGGCTACAGATTGTAACGTCCCTACGGGACTGGGGTTCTTGGCTCTTTCCGCAAATTCTGACGCCGTGCCCTAATACTTGACTGCTGGTGGAAACAGGACTTCTGGCGGAAAGCTCTATTCGCAAGCCATTCAAACTTTCTTCTTCGCGCTCCAACGAGCAGTTCCATTCCGAGCATGTCACATCGATCGGCCTGACTTTCAATCCGTGACGCTGGGCGTCTTTCACGATGGTAGCCGGAGAATAGAAGCCCATCGGCTGGTTGTTCAAAAGCGCTGCGGTAAACGCCGCCAGGTAGCGGACCTTCAAAAACGCGCTGGCGTAAGCCAGCAAGGCAAAGCTGGCGGAGTGAGATTCGGGAAATCCATATAGCGCGAACGAGCTGATGAACTTCACGATATCGTCTTGAGCTTTCGGCAAAATCCCGTTCTGGGTCATGCCGCTGCGCAGCCTGATTTCAATCTCCCGCATACGCTGCTGCGAACGTTTATGACCGAGCGCGCGACGCAACTCTTCGGCTTCGCCTCCGGTGAAGTTGGCGCAGATCATGGCCATCCGCAACAACTGTTCTTGAAACAGCGGAACGCCCAGGGTTCGCTTCAACACCGGCTCGAGCGATGGATGCGGATAGGTCACCGGTTCCTTGTTCTGACGGCGCCGCAGATACGGACTGGTCATCTGTCCGGTGATGGGGCCAGGACGGATCAGAGCTACCTGCGTTACAAGATCATAAAAACGACGCGGGTTGTTTCTCGGCAGCGAAGCCATCTGCGCCCTGCTTTCGATCTGAAACATGCCGATGGTATCGGCCCGGCAGACGGTGTCATAAATATCAGGACAATCCGGAGGCAAGTGCGCCAGATCGACTTCCTGGTCGTAATGATCGCGAATCAGGCCGATCGAATCTTTGAGCACGGCCATCATGCCCAAGCCGAGCAGATCGATCTTGATGATGCCGAGATCGGCGCAGTCATCTTTATCCCACTGCACGACCACGCGTCCGGGCATGGTGGCCGACTCCAAGGGAACAACCGAATCGAGCGTGCCTTGGCAGATCACCATACCGCCGGAATGCTGGCTCAAATGGCGCGGCAAATCTTGCAGCCGCACGCACAAGTCCAGATATTTCGCGATGCGCTGGTGCGTCAGATCGAGACCGGCATTGCTGAAATGACGATCGAAAGTATCTTCGGGTCCGCGCCACTCCCATCCGCCGACAAAAGCGGAGAGGCGATTCAGGGTCTCAACGTCGAACCCGAAGACCTTGCCGACTTCGCGCGCCGCCAGCCTTCCGCGATAGGTGCAGACGTTGGCGGTCATGGCAGCGCCGCGCTCTCCGTATCGCTGATAAAGATACTGGATGGCTTTCTCGCGCTCGTTGCCGCTGGGAAGGTCGAGGTCGATATCCGGCCATTCGCCGCGCTCTTCCGACAGGAAGCGTTCAAACAACAAATCCATCCCCACCGGATCGACGGCGGTAATGCCGAGCGCGTAACAAACCGCGCTGTTGGCGGCCGAACCTCTTCCCTGCACCAGGATGCCGTTTTCACGACAGAAACGAATCATGTCCCAGACAATCAGGAAATAACCCGCCAAGCCGAGCTTCTCGATCAGGTTCAGCTCTTTAACAAGTTGGTCGCGGGCGCGATCGCTCAGAGGCCGGTATCGCTCGCGAGCGCCTTGCATGGTCTGCGCGCGCAGAAAATCATCCTGGCTGCCTCCGTCCGGCACCGGATAAGGAGGAAATTTATAGCCAAGGTCTTTCAGAGAAAATTCCAGTCGCGAAGAAAGCTCCAGCGTGTTGGCGATAGCTTCGGGAAGGTCGGCGAAGATCTGGACCATCTGTTGCGGTGTGCGGATGTGGCGCTCCGCGTTGGGACACAGCAGCCGTCCCGCGGTCGCCAGCTGCCGTTTTTGCTTGATGCAGGTAAAGACGTCGAGAATTTCGCGCTCCGCGGCCGTGGCATAACACACGCCGTTGGTCGCCAGAAGCGGCAGCTTCAACTCGCGCGCCAGTTCCACCGCCACCTGGTTGCGCGCTTCCTGCTTGCGATTGAAGTGACGCTGCAGTTCGACATAGATGTTTCCCGCGCCAAAAATAGAAATTAGCCGTACCAGTAGCTCCCTGCCGGCTTCGATTCCACCTTGCTCCAAGGCTTTAGCCAGCGGGCCATTTTCATCGCCAGTAAGACAGATGAGCCCGGCTGCATACTCTTCCAGTTCATCGAGTCTTGCCGCCGACTCTGTGTGTTTCGGCACACGCAATTTGGTCTTTGTCAGAAGCCGGCAAAGATTCTGATAACCGCGCTGCGAAGCACACAGCAGCGGATAATTCGCCGAGTTCTTGTCTACTACCGTGACTTCCGTCCCGACATGGGCACGAATGTTTGCTTTTTGCGCACTCATATGAAATCGCGGCGATCCATAGAACCCATTGCGATCGAGCAAAGCCATCGCGGGAAGACCGATGGTCGCGGCACGAGCAACCAGCGTTTCCGGAAGCGATCCGCCTTCCAGAAAGGAAAATGCCGAGCGAGCGTGAAGTTCTATAAAGTCAGCCATTGTTTTTAGCCATTAGCCGTTTAGCCATTAGCTCTTGGCTTTTGGTATTTGGTACTTGGTATTTGGTTTGGACATTTGCTTTAACTCATCTTCATCAGTGCCATCCGTGTTGATCAGTGGTAAGTTTGTTTTTCGATCACGCGCGATCACGGCGATGTCGGCGATCCCGGCGATTCCCCTCAGTCATACATCCCTTCCACATACCATTGTCCCGACTGCAGATCGCGGAAAATGCGATACAGCCCTGATGCGCCGTTGCGGCTGATGAAGCTGAGATCGACATCCCATTCCTCGCGCTGCCATTGGCCCGCGTGATTCCACCAGTCGCCGTTGCCGCGCCATGGTCCGCTGGCTTGGAGCACAACTGCTTTCGCTCCGTTGAACGTCATTGCTGTTGGCTGTCCCCAGCCGGGGACGGCTGGGCCACACTCAACCCAAGCAGCCAGGGGTGGGCGAAACCATCGCATCACGAGCTGCGGGGCCGGGGTCCCCGGCACGCCCGATGTTGGCGTGATGGGGTGAGGCGCCGGGGTCCCCGGCACGCCCGATGTTGGCGTGACGGGGTGAGGCGCCGGCAAGCATCTGTTGATTTCCTTGCTGTCGGAGCTTCGAGATTTTGGACTGGATTGGGTTGCTTCGGCGCTGAGCAACAACACCTGAAAACTGTCAGGCCGGTGCGAATCCGTGACCAGGGGAAATCCCACGCGCTGCCGGGCGTGTTCATCTTTCTCACCAACGGCGGCGCGAAGCCGGGCCAATGTGACTTCAAGTTTGGCCGGTTCAGGCGCCAGCGGCTGAAACAATCCAGCTTGCCCCAGCCGGACGCGGGCTGGAACCGTTTCCACCGTGATTTTCTTCACCGGCGCTTGCGGCGGGTGTGCGGCCAAATCGAGCTGCAACAGTTTCAACAGGACCTTCGAGTCCTGTGTGGGCACCGGCAATTTCAAAACCCGCTGATGGACCGGTACAGCGACGGGGGTTGAGTCAGGCAGTTTTTCCGCCTGTAATTGACGGTCAGAATGAACCTCCAGTTCTAAGTCCAAATTCACCTGATCGGTAGCCAGGGATCTCGTCCGCAAGCGATCGAGCAGCTCGTCCAACAAACGGTTGAGGATGAAGCCGAGCGGTTCCAATAGGTCAATGGCTTCTTCCAGTTCGGCAGTTTCTTGAAATGTTGGCGGAGGCTCAGCAGGAACCAGTTCACGCTGGATCTCGCCACGCGCAAGCCGCTGCAGATGCAAACCTGGCTGGCCCAATCGCTGCGTCAGGGGGACAGCCGGAAGCGCCGCCAACGACTGGAAAGTGCGAATGCCCCAGCTCTCGAGCGTATCCAGGATTTCCGGCGAAGGCTCAAGAACTTCGACCGGTAAACCGGCCAGTCGCTTGGCTTCTTCGCCTGCGGCAATTACGGTGATCCCGGCAAAGCCGCGAGCTGCGTGCGACGCCGTATCCGCATTTGCAGCAATGCCGGCGTTGACAGTGAACCCACACGCCGCAGCGCGAGCGGCAAGCTGTTGTCCTATTTCTTGCTGCGAGCCCAGCAAACGTTCGGCCCCGGTGAGATCAACTATGACGCTGCCGGCGCACGTGGACTCAACACGAGGTGAAAAACAGCAGGCACATTCCAGCAACGTGGCTTGGGCTTCTTCTTCGTGCTCGATGATTCGCCTGCGCAACCGAACACCAGGACAGGCTTCAGCCTGGATCTTGGTCATCCCCAGGGCGATGCCTGCGTTGCGCGCACGTTCATTGCAGGCAAATACTTTCAATGACGATTCCGGACCATCGAGCACAGCGATCGGATCGGCTTGAAAAGAAATTCCTATGGTTGGTTCCGCGCACAATGATGCCTGCACGGGAAAATCGGGAACGTGGATACATCCGAACAACATAGCAATTAGCAAATAGCAATTAGCAAATAGCAAGACAAGAAGCAGCTTGCAGATTTTGCTAATTGCTAACTGCTAATTACTATTTGCTAATCTCCACACCGGAGCCGCCGCAAATCTCGGCCGGGCGGCAGATTGCACCGGCTCACGCAAGCGCGACCGATGTCTGCACGGGAAAATCGAGAACGTGGATACAACCGAACAACATAGCAATTAGCAAATAGCAATTAGCAAATAGCAAGACAAGAAGCAGCTTGCAGATTTTGCTAATTGCTAACCGCTAATTGCTATTTGCTAGCCGTCCATACCGGAGCCGCCGCAAATCTCGGCCGGGCGGCAGATTGCACCGGCTTACGCAGGCGCGACCGGCCAACCTCAACCTGGCATTGCAGCTTGGAAAGGAACCGCGCGTGAGCAAGTTTGCCCGTGCTCGCCCAACCCGGCTCCGCGCCGGCCAGATGCAGAGTCAGACCGGCGCAGCTCTGAGCTGCGGGATACGTCATCAGAAACACCAGCGCTGCCGGCATCTTTTCCACCACGCGCGCAAAACGAAACCAGGTGGTAAGCGGAATTCTTCTCACCTGCTTTTCTTCCACATTGCCGATGTCAACCGCGATCAGGCCAAAGCCTCCGTTCTGGATCAAAATATCCGCGGCTTTAAATGCCTGCTCCAAAGGTTTGAGCCGTTGTTTTGTCGAACATCGCACCCAGAGAACGCGCGCCAGATTCACGCCCGCGGCTTCCGCCGATTCAGGATCGAAGCAGTCATTCGCATCCACCAGCGCACAAAATTGTTCCTGACGAGTCAGTTGTGCCATCAGAGAAACCAACAGCGCCGTCTTGCCGGACGACAAACCCAGCGGCGCGTGAATCTGAGTCAGCGCGCTCCGCGGGATGCCGTGAATCTGTTGATCCAGGGCGGTAATGCCGGTGGGAAAGACTTCCGGCTCTGAACGCTCGTACACTGTGAGCGCGCCGGGAAGACGACTTTCGACTTGAGCACGGATAACAGCCAAGGAAGCCATAAAAGCACATTTAATGAGATGCAGGTTTTTCGCTTTTTGTTCGCCAACAAGAGCACTACACTAAAACAGGGCAGATTAGGCTGTCAACCAGGGCGTGCACGACAATTGAGGCAAGTTATTGATTTTAAATGAGTAATATTCTTATCGGGACCGCAGGCTTCTCCTATAAGGACTGGGAGGGGGTGGTCTACCCCGTTGATCTGAAGAAGCGAAAGATCCATCCTCTGGAATATCTGGCTCAGTTTTTCGATTGCTGCGAGATCAATACCAGCTTTTACGGCCACATCCGCCCGAACGTAGGCAAGAGCTGGTGCGAGAAAACCGCGGCGGTGAATCCCGGGTTCCTTTTCACAGCCAAGCTGTTTCAAGGATTCACTCACGTGCCCAAAGGAACGCGTCCGCCTTCACCCTTTCAGCTCACCGTAACCTCGGAGGATGAAAAACTTGTTCGCGAAGGTCTGGACTCGATCGCCACAGAAGGCAAACTGGGCGCGGTGCTGATTCAATTCCCTATTTCATTCAAGAATGCCGACGATACGCGCGACTATCTGTTTCATCTGATCACGAAATTCAAAGACTATCCCCTGGTGTTGGAGATCCGGCACGAGAGCTGGAACGATCCTGACATACTGGCGAGTTTGGTCGAGCAGGGCGTGGGCTTTTGTAATATCGACCAGCCGCATCTGGGCAAGTCGCTTCACGAAACAAAGTATGTAACCTCGCGCGTAGGCTATGTCCGGCTGCACGGCAGGAATTACAAAGAATGGTTCCAATCTGACAATCGCGATGACCGTTACAACTATCTTTATAAGCCCTCAGAGTTGGAGGGTTGGAAGGAAAAGATCATCCACATCGGCCGTCACTCGGAAAAAACTTTTGCCATCACCAACAATCACTACCAGGGACAGGCCGCGGTCAACGCGCTGGAGCTGAAGAGTATGTTGTCCGGCAAGAAGGTGAGAGCGCCGCAGACGCTGGTGGAGCATTATCCGAAGGAGCTGGAGGAGATTGCAGAGATCGGGTGATCTGCGTGATCGCCGAGATCGCCGAGATCGCCGGCATCGCGCGTCATCGCCGTGATCGGAAAAACCAAGACCTTACCACTGATCGACGCTGATGGCACAGATCGGAGTAAAACGAAATACTAAATACTAAGTACTAAATACCAAGAGCCAAGAGCCAAAAGCCAGTAGCCAAAGTTCATTTATTATTCACTTCTCAGCGCCCGCATAGGATCAATGGACGCGGCGCGTCGCGCAGGAATGAAACCTGCAATCATGGCCGCCGCCGAGAGCACACCGATAGCGACCAGCAGGCTGAGGGGATCGTACGACTTCACCAGATAGAGCTGGCTTGCTAGATAACGCGCGCCGATCATCACGATGGGAATGCCCAGCGCCAGGCCGAGAGCGACTTGGATCAATGCGCCGCGCATCACCAGGCTCATCACCCGGCTCCGGTTCGCGCCGCAGGCCATGCGCAGTCCGATCTCACGCGTTCGTTGCGTTACCTGATACGAGGTGATGCCGTAGAGTCCGATGGATGCGAGGACAAGGGACAGCACGCCGAACAGCGTAGTCAGACGGGCGATCAGGCGTTCCTGGTTGAAATTGCCTGCAAGCTGGAAATCGAGGGAGTGCAGGTCGATGATGGCTAGGTTCGGGTCGACGTTGGCGAGGGCGCGACGCAGGCTGGCATCCAGATTCTGCGGTGTCCCCGCGAAGTTCATCACTATCGAGGAGATGTAGTGGCTTAGCGCCTCGATCTGCACCTCGGTCGGTCCTTTCAAATTGTGTTGCCACTGCGCCAGCGGACGGAAAAACATCGGCCTTGCTTCCCGGCGAGGCGCGTGGTATTTGGCGTCAGCTACCACGCCCACGATCTCGTAGGCCTCAGCATCCTCCTGCCCCCAGCTTCCGAACCGACGGCCGATCGGATCTTTCCCGGGAAAGAACTTTTTCGCGAAAGCCTGGTTCACCACAGCTACCAAGGGTGAATTAGCAGTGTCATCATCTGGGGTAAAGCCACGCCCACGGAGCACCGGCTGGCCAATGGCCGCCAGAAAATTCGGGGTTACGCGATTCATCGCCGCGGTGGGGGCATTCTTGTATCCTGCAACAGGCTTTTCTGGAAAGAAAACGGTGAACCCCCACTGGTTTCCGTCCATGGGGCTGAATAGCGCCAGCCCCACACTCCGCATCCCGGGGATTATCTCAATCTGCTGTTCCAGCGCCCGGTACAGTTTTTCAAGTTCCTCCGGCTTATAACCCGCGTCTTGGGCGTTCAGGTGCAACACATACCGGTTCGCGGTTTGCAGGCCGAAATCCTGATGTTCCAGGTTCAGTAAACTCCTGGTCAGCAACCCCGCGCCGGTCAACAGCACAAGAGAAAGAGCTGCCTGAAGAACAATCAAAGACCTCTGCGGCAGCATGGTCCGGTCAGTCGAAACCCGGTTCCCTCCCCTTAACGCTTCTGCCGGATCGCCATGAGACGTGATCCACGCCGGCACAATGCCGAACACGATGCCGGTAGTAAGCGAGAGCAGGAAAGCAAAGCCGAGCACCGGCAGCGAGGGCGTCACATCGATAGCGGTGTGAGCGGAGCCGGGGAATGCCAGAGCCAGGATGGTTCGTGTTCCTGCGAACGCAACCGCCAGCCCTGCTAGGCCGCCCAGGTACCCCAGCAACAGGCTTTCGGTAAGCATTTGCCTGATCAACCTGGACCGCGCCGCTCCCAGAGCCATGCGCATGGAAATCTCCGTCGCTCGTTTTGTGCGGCGCGCCAGCAGCAGGTTGGCCACGTTCGCGCAGGCTACCAGCAGAACAAACCCGGAGATGGCCAGCAGCAGATAGAGTTCTTTTCCGGTCCTTTGCTGCAGATCCTGGATGCCTGCGCCTCCCGGCGTCAACACTACGTGCAGCTTCGGTATCTTGTTTGAAATGCCGTATTTCGTATACGCGTCTTCCGTGGCGACCCAGTGGCGCAGATTTACTGAGATTTTCTCCTGCAACGGGCCCGTGTCGACGCCGGGCTTCAGACGACCGAGGGCGTACAACCAGCTCTCGTCGGCCTGCCGCAAGACGGAATTTGTCCGCCGGAGCAACGGTTCGGCTGAAAGAGTTATCCAGAAGGCCGGCGGATTGTCGCTGATGCGATCGCCATAGAACGCACCGGGTGCAATTCCCACGATGGTGACAGGCTGGCTTTGAAAGTAGAAAGTAGCGCCGACCACCGAGGGGTCGCTTGCGTAGTCCGCGCGCCACGCCTGGTAGCTCATGACCACCGCCGGCGCCGCGCCCGTCTGGTCGTCGGCATCGCTGAGCACACGGCCTGCGAAGGCTCCCACGCCCAAGGTGCTGAAGTAGTTGCCGGACACAAATTCGCCGGGTTCCTCGCGAGCAGTGCCGTCACCCCGGCGCACGCTGATCAGGTTCTTGCCAGCCTCCATCGCCGCCAACTGCTCGAACTCCGGCGTCGACTCGTGAAGATAGCGGTAAAGGTCGTAGGAAAAAAGATCGAAGTCGCCGTCTTCGTTCTGCAACCCGTTGGTAAGGCCGTTCGCTTCAATTCGGTCGCCGATGCGGCAGAGCGATTTGGGATCGCCCACCGGGAGCGATTTCATCAGGATGGCGTGCACCAGCGTAAAGATGGCAGTGTTGGCGCCAATTCCCAGCGCCATCGTGAGAATGACGGTAACGGCAAAGACCGGCGACTTGATGAGTTGCCGCAGCGCGTACCTCACGTCTGCCCAAGCCGATTCCAGCGTAGGCCATTGCCAGGCTTCCCGGCTTCGTTCTTCAATCAACGTTACGTTGCCGAATTCCCGGCGCGCGATTCGAACTGCTTCTTCCCTTGGGGTACCGTCTTCCACCAGCTCTTCTATCTTTTCTTCCAGGTGCTCCTGGATCGACACCGAGAGATCGTCATAGCGGCGGCCGCGGGCGAAGAGTTGTTTGAGCCATTGCATGGCGACCTCCTAGGCTTGACCGGCAGCGAGAACGCGGGTGATGCCGGCGAACATTCTCTCGAAGCTGGACACTTCCTGTTCCAGGCGGCGTAGACCGGAGTCGGTCAGGCGGTAGATCCGGGTAGGGCGTCCTTTGGCGGAGATGCCGGCTTCCGATTCCAGCCAACCCTCTTTCAGCATTCGCTGCAAAGCTGGGTACAAAGATCCTTCCTCGATCTGCAGCAGGTTGTCGGAGACCTGCTTGATGTGTTTGACCAGCGCGTAACCGTGCATCGGCTTCAATCGAAGCGAATGCAGGATCATCATCTCCAGGGCTCCTGCAAAAAGGTCGCGATGTTCGGGTTTCTTCGCCATAGTTTCAGAGAAGGATATATCTTAAATACCTATTTTTGACTAGGCATCAGCGGAAAAGGTTAGCAGGCTTTTTCCGAAAATCCCGAAAAGCCTTTTACCGCAGAGGCGCGGAGACGCTGAGGAATGAAAATGCCTCTTTATATATCTGAATCGTAGCTTTCTCCCGCGCCTCCGCGTCTCAGCGGTGAACCTAGGTTCGTCGAGGCGTTCACAAATGCGTGCGCCAGCGACAAACGCGGGAATAGGGATCCCTCGCTCCGCTTGGGGATTTCAGAAAAACCGCGTCGCTTGCACCAGAGCATGTTGGACCAAGGTGATAGCGATCGACCAGCGCTGGCGCGCCTCCGCCTCATCCCCACCGAAGCCGGAAACGTATGTGGTAATGCAGAAGCCGTCGTCGGACTTTTCTGGATTGCCTTCCTTGTGGAAATAGCACCGGCGAATGACCAGCTCGACGGTCGCGGCTATTTCCGGAGCGCGCTTCAGCAAAGTGCAGAGATCTTTGGCAAGCGATTCGTGTTCTTCGAGATTGAGTCTTCTGACGACCGCCCCAGAGCCTTGCGTAGACTTCGCCCTGTCCTGGGCGAAAACCAGATCGATGTAAGAGACAAATTTCCCAGCGGCGTTGAAGATCTCTTCTTCGGGCAAGATCTCCTTGCTGTACCAAAGATCGCACTTGGCAGTTTGCAGGGGAAATTCTGCGGCATTGATGCGCGTGAGAAAAGCGCTGAGCTCAGCGGAGTTGAGGGCCTCGGGTACCTGTAGAACCAATTCAGGGTTTCGCTTCAGATCGTAATACCGGGTGGCGCCGTCGTCGGGACTCCAGGGCAGTTCGAGCGCTGGGTCTTCCCTGCCCAGTTCGAGGGAGTAGTCAGCGTGCATTCAGCTCATTCCTGGTTCTAAGGAGAAATGGTGGCGGAAGAAGTGAACCACCTGGCGTTCTGCCCAACGGCCATCGTATCCATTGGGCGGGCTGAGGAACGCGCAGTGGCCTCCGTGCTCGGTTTCGATCAAGGTAATGTTGGGATTGGCCTTGATCTTGGCGCGAGTTTCCGGGAGAACACGAATGAAAGGATCATCCATGGCATGAATGATCAACGCCGGCACGGCGATCTTATCGACGACGCGGGCGGCAGCGGCGCGATGGTAGTAATCGTCCGCCCCGGTGAATCCGCAGTAGTGTGCCGTAACTACATGGTCCCATTCGCGGATGGTCCGCGGCCAGCGCGCGGGCATCTTGTAGCGTTCCGGAAACAACGCGACTTTGCGGCGGAGACGGCCCATCAGGCTGAACAAAAATTTGTATTCATAGATCCAGTTGAGGGGTTCGTGCATGGCGTCCGCCGAGGGACCAAGGTCAACCGCAGGTGAGACGCCGGCTACAGCTGTGAGTTCGCGCGGAGCATTCGCTCCCCAGTCGCCGGCGAGCTTCAGCACCAGGTTGCCGCCCATCGAATAGCCCACCAGCCCCACGCGAGTGAGTTTCTTCTGCTCCACCAGAGTACGCAGCACCGCACCCACGTCAGCCGACAAACCGGAGTGGTAGAGCGTGGGAGTCAGCTTCTCCGTGCCGCCGCAGTTGCGCATGTTCATGCGGACCACGTTCATGCCCGCCTTCCACGCTTTGCCTCCGGTGCCGATCACATATTGCGAAAGGCTTGAGCCTTCCAGACCATGCACAATGATGACGGTCGGCCGGCTCTCCGGCGACGGCTGCCAGTGGCAGTGGCACCGCACCTGGATGTCCTCTTCCACGTCGAAGAGCTGCTCCTCGGGTTCGGGAAGATCGTTGGTTCGAGGCAGAAAGTTACCGGCCAGCGTCATGGCGTGCCGGTTGCGGAGAAAGCGTCGCGGTACGAAGGGCTCGAATTGGGGAACCTGAGGTTCAGCGGTCATGAGGATTCGTGGTTGCGTGGTACGAGCGACTTTGGCCCTATAATAAGGTGCTGGAATAAATTCTAACCGAGCTTGTTCTTTATGCCGATCTTTGAATACATCTGCAAGGAATGTAAACACCACTTCGAAGCGATTGTGCTGGGATCGCAAACGCCCAAGTGTCCTAAGTGCGATGGCCGAAAGCTCGACCAACAGCTTTCACGTTTTGCCGTGGCTGGAGAAAAGTCGTCTGCATCTGAAGCGAACGCCGGCGGAGCTTGCGGCTCCTGCGGCGATCCCCGCGGTCCAGGCGCGTGCTCGCTCGATCAGATGGACTGATCCAGACGGACCTGAATGGCTACGCGTATCCCGTCCGGTTTCGATCACCCGATCGCCAGATCACCCGATCACCCGATTGCCCGTGGCAAATGATCGACCGCCCCGCCCACCCGCTTTTGTGATCGTGTAAAATGAAGTTCTAACCTACGGTGGGTATAGTTCAGTGGCAGAACGCCAGACTGTGGCTCTGGATGTCGTGGGTTCGACCCCCACTACCCACCCCAATTTCCTTTGTCCCCCCGATTTGGCTGGGCTTACTCACTAGGCAAGAATGCGGCTTCACAGGCTGCCGGACCAAGTTCCGGAGGTTGGAATTACCCATATGCCGAATCGATTGAAAGCAGCGCTATTCGTCGGCGCTTTGGCAGCAATGGGTTTGTCGATGGCAGCTGTGTGGAAGCTGATTCCGATGACTGCCGCCGTCGTTCTCATTGCGTTGGTCGTCGCGGCCGTCGCGCTCGTCGTGGTCTCGCGTGGACTAGCTCGCAGGTCCGACCAGCCAAAGGACGGAACCAGAGCTCTCGTTGGGTTAGGTGGGAGTCTTCTGGTAGGAGCAATACTTGCGAGCGTTCACGCGGCGCGACACGGCTGGGCGGTCGGCGACAGCATTGGTTCCGTTGTCTTCGTGGCTTTGTTTACGGGCTACGTGTTCCATTATTTAAAGACGCGCAAAAGCAACAAGTGAACAATCAGATCTACCATGATGCCGCGCTTTCCCCCCACTACCCACCCCAATCCCTTTTAGAACCAATCGCGTAGGCATACGCGTGCACAGCGCTTGCCAATTACGCAACCTTCGACCCGTAGCGACATCTGAACTGGTAATCAGAAGGGCGGGTTCCGTCCGAAAATGTTGGTGGTGAAGGACTTAAGAGAATTCGCGAGCGCGTCAACGCTTCATGAACGTCCTGCAAAAGTCCTGAATTCGTTCTTTAAATCTGCGTGCCTATGATTTATTGTGGGGAGCCGCATTGTACTGACCGGAGAAGGAGTTGGACTAATGAAATCTCCTCTTTGGGTATCTGTTGTTCTTCTGAGTTTTCTTCCAAGCGCCTCATGTTTCTCGCAGTCGAGCGGGCCTGGAGCGCAGCCGCCCCCGGCTGCGCCCGAACCTCTCGGAAGCTCTCGGGCGGCGGGAACAGCGCTCTCGTCCGTCGCCCCCTCATCGACACCAGCGGAGACCACGATCCCTGGTCCACTGCGCTCCTTTCAGCGAATGGCCGGAATCAGCTCGAAAGCGTTGCCGGGGGAGGTGCTGCCGCTTCTGACCCACGAGATGAATGTGCGTGGTTATGCCCAAGGCAAGGCGACGGAATATTTGCTGCTGTTGCGGCGCTACCTTCAGCAAGCCAGAGAATTGGTGGCGTTGGCGGGCCCAGAAGCCGTCATTCGCGCTTCCAATTGCGCCGACGCCGAGCCTCTGCTAGCGATTCTCGGCTACCAGTTACACAAACCTTGTGGTCCGGAAACGACTTTACAAGTTGCCGATTCCCGGAAGGCGTTTCTGGCAAGCGATTCGGGATTTCCACTGGCGGCGCTCGAAGAGGCGCTCCGAGCAGGCAAGCCCTTTGTCCTTCCTTATCCTTCCTCCCGCGCGCCAGTTTTGTTTGCACTTAGCGACTGGGCGACACCAACGGAAGGCGCCAAGTCGGGGACCAGCAAGATTGACCTGGCGGATGTTCTGTTACACAGCCCTGCTTTAGCCCGACTTTACTCCGCGTTGGCAGAAATGGATAGTGAAACCGCGGCGGCTTTGCGCCAATCGCTGGGATTGCCGAAATTGGTCCGCATCGCCAAGGAGCTTGATTTCTACGGCGGTCATATCTGCATTCGGTCGGGCAAGGTGCTTGTGCCAGGGGGACCCTCTGCGGAGGCGGCGTGGGAAGACCTGGTGGGCGCTGATCCACACTCGCCGGGAGAATTCGTGGCTCGACTGATGAGAACAGATGCCGGATGGCTGGCATTTTATTTTGATGCGCTCTCCTACGCCGGCACAGACCAGAAGGCTTACTTCACGGAGCCTCGCCGGTTGCGGCGTTTCTACGCAGCGCTGCGAGGCAAAGATGTTTCTCCGAGCCCGGCCAAGGCGGTCTGGCGCTCAGACCCCAGCTTCTGGTTGCTCGTGGTCCGTTTGCAACTGGAGTCCAACCAGCCCGTGGTCCCCGGCAATTTGGAGGTATGGAAGGAAATCATTCGCCGCTACCGGGACACCCGGATGGACCGGGAATGGGCGGCCCGCGCGCAAAAGTGGAAGTATCCCGATCAACTGCTGGAAGGAATGTTTGCGCTGTCACGCGAGGTCAAGGGAGCTCCGCCGCTGGAAATTTACCTTACGCTGAGTGAAATCGACCGCCGGCGACTGCCTCAGGAACGGTTGACCCCGGCGACCGTCGCCTTGCTCGGCAATCGATTCTGGCGGCTCGGCGATCAGTACTCGGTCTTCTCGGAGTTTCCGGGTTTGAGCAATGAGTCCATCACCGCCTTTGTGACGACGGCTGACGCTCTCGATGACATCGGCTCGCCGATTGTGCGTGCCAATGCCATAGGAATTTTCCAATCCAACCTTGGCCTGTGGCAAATACTGGCCCGGCAAGGTCAGATCTCCAACGCAAGTTTGAACGAATCCTGGCAGCGTGTGATCCGTCCCTTTGCCGAAGCTCGTTCATCCGCGCAGGTTTTCGATGCCGGCCGGGCTTCGCTCGGAGAATTGCTGTCAGCGGCCGCCGGGAAGGCAGACCTTTCGCAGGACGAAATCATCGCGCTGCTGGCTGGACCCAACCTGATAAGCCAGACAGCAAAAAACGCAAAAGAGGAATTGGCGGGAAAAATGCGTTCGGCAATGGATTCCCAGCGCCTGGTTTCTCTCGATACATTGTTCGCGCTGGGAACCGGTCTGGAACAACTCGCGCAAGGCAAGACGAGTCCTGAGAGCCTGCTCCCGCTGGCGGCGCAGCTGCGCGAGTTCGAAATGCCGCGGCCAATCTTCAGCCGCACCTTGCAGGATATTCAATCCGGCCGCGAGTCTTCTGATATCCGCCACACCACGTTGCAGACGCGGACCGATGTGCAGAAGATTATCAGGTCAGGATCGGCCCGCGACCAAGAGGAGGCCCGCTCCCGCCTGACTCCGTTCCTGAGAGATACCCTGGTGGGATTGAATTACGCGTATTACGAGCCGCCGGGCGCCCAGATGCTTTTCAGCAACGCTGTTTTCGTCCGCTCCCACGATTATTCGGATAGCTGGGCCATGAAGGGCGTGCAGCCTTGGACTGCGTCACAGCTGGTCAGTTTCGCCGGTTCCAGCGGAGGCGGTCATCTGGCCGGCTCCCTATCCGGGCTACCCTACGCGCTGGCGGAAATGGAGCAGAATTTCATTGTTCCGGAAAACGTGCAGGCGCTCATCTGGGAGGACTTTGTGCCCACCCTGCTGATGAGCGCGGTGCTTCCCCGGTTCTGGAGGGTGACTGAGCCTGAGTTGCATGCCGTTACGCTTTACCAACGTACCGGAGAGGAACTGTTGAGGGGCGCAGCCGAGAATGAAAAACTGCGGGGCCGGGTCACGGAAATCCTGTCCGATCGCATGCCACCACAAAAGTCCGGACGCATTGAAGCCGCCCTCCACGATGGCCGGCGCGAGGAGGCCCTTTCCCAGTTATTGCCGGGAGAAGCTTTCTACCTGGCCGCGGAATACCGGCGACGATTTTCTGACGAAAACGGCGAATGGGAGACGGCAGGGAAAGAGCTGGATAGCCTGGCGCGCCGATATCCCGAGGAGGTCAGTTGGGAGCGACTCGCGCACGACTTCGGCGTGCCTCACCCGGCGCTGGCGCACACCTATGCACTCGAACTTCCGAGCCTTAAGCCCTTTCCGACCTTCGAGAGTTACGCCAGCCGGTTGATGGCCGAGAGTTGGGATTCCACCAACCTCTACTGGGCGCGCCTGGCAGACGAACTGGGTTACCCGCCGGTGATGCTGAACCGTCTGGTTCCGCAGCTGACACATCGCATGGTGGAGAAGCTCTTCGCCAGCAACCTGGAAGACTGGTCCGCGATTTCGCGGGCCATGCGCGAGACAGGCGAGGAGTTTCGCCAAGGTAAGATTCTCTCCCTGCCGAAAAGCGGCGCCACTTCGGGTCAATAAGACTTTGGTTCAATTTTAGGCAGGAATGAAGACGAAGATGAAAACCATGATCATGATAACGGTGGGAAACATATCCGGGCGCAGCCCCGAAGATCAACGGATTGCAGTCTCAATTGCCACCTCACGCAGAGGGAGGACGTTATGGTGAGCCGGTTCGTCTTGTCGTTCTTAGTCTTTGCCGGCGTCTTCTTCGGGGTTGGAACCGACGAGCTTGCCGCGCAGGAAGCACAGCCACAAAATCCTGTTCTGCGCGTGGAAGTCAACCTGGTGTTGTTGAACCTGGCCGTTACCGATAGCAAGGGTCACTACGTGACCGGCCTGCGCCCATCCGACTTCCAGATTTTCGAGGACAACATTCCGCAGAAAATTGACTCTTTTGGCGAAGGCAATGGGCCGCAAAGAACCCTGTATGACGCAGACGCAGCAGCGGCCGGGGGAGGTTCCAACCGGGAGCCGGCGGCTTCGACACTGGGCGGAGCCAACGTTTTTGTCTTGTTCGATACCAGCAACTACATGTATCGAGGGTTTGCCTTGGCCCAGGACGCGATCGCGGATTTCGTGAGGTCGCTGGATAGTCCGGAGCGCGTGGCCTTCTATGCCTACAGCCGCAATCTCTACCGTGGCGCATTGCTCACTTCTGATCGGGCGCAGGTGTTGCGCGGCGTACGTTCCACGGTAGCTGGAGACCAGCCCGCTCTTTATAACGCATTGCTCTTGACTCTCAGAGACGCGGGCCAGTTCCCCGGCAGAAAAGTGCTGGTGATCTTCTCGAACGGCCCCGATGAATCCAGCATGGTGACTCCCGAAGACATCGGCGAACTGGCCCAGTCGGAAGGCATCCCCATCTACGTGGTCAGCACCCAGCAGGCGGCCCTGGATCCGGTTTCCATCGGCGTATTCCGGCAGATGAGCGCAGCCACCGGCGGGCAGGCGTATTTCGCCAAGAATTGGCGCGACGAACGCAAAGCCTTCGACTCGATTCGCAACGATGTGGCCCACCTCTACGGCCTCAGTTATTACCCGCAGCCGAACCCGAACCGGGGATGGCGCACGATCAGGGTAAAGTTGGTGGGTGAAGCTCAAAAGAAATACCGGCTGCGCACCCGCAGCGGGTATCGCCCGCAACCAGAGCACGTCTCAAAGCACCCGGTTGCGACGCCGTAGCCAGCGGTTCTGGGGCGTCAAGACTATCCCTGGTGCCGTGACCGCGAGAAGAGTTACGTCAACAACCGCGACTTGTATCAGGGCACGACTTCAAGAGGTTGCGGAAAAACACCCTTCGCAAGCAGGAGAATAAGTAACAGGACACAACTTTAGCGTTTAGCCGGAGCGAGCGTGTGAGCGATGGCTGCGAAGTCGTGCCGAATCGGCAAAAAATAATTTGGGCTTTATTGATTGCTGCGTAAGTAATGTCCTATATGAAGACACCCACCACGGAGTCACGGAGGAGCCCATTTTCCGTCTCCCTCCGTGCCTCTGTGCCTCCGTGGTAGATGTTCTGCTTGCGGACATTATTTAAGCAGTATTCAATAGCCCCTGAAGTAGGTCGTGGTTCAGCCGTGACCAAAAGCGCAAGCTCTTCAGTCGTGCTGTAAGCGGGCAAGAAATATCCGGTTTTAGCCGGCGCAAAACCACAGGGCGAAAAGCCCAATTCTTATTGTGCGCTTTTCGGCACGGCTAGAGCCCGTACACTGGTGAAATCGGTAAGCCACTATTCTAACCGCCATGATTCGAGAAGATTAATGAACAAGCGCCCAATCTCTATAACGATCCTCGCCTCCGTGTATCTGGTGGTGGGCACAGTTGGCTTTGCCGTTCATTTCCGCGAGATTCTAGCGAGGCAGGCATTTCAATACGACGACGCGTTGGTGGAACTCACGGAACTAATTGCAATAGTGTGTGGAGTGTTCATGCTGCAAGGCCGCAATTGGGCGCGATGGCTTGCGCTCGCCTGGATCGCGTTCCACGTAGCAATCAGTTTCGATTCAATGCAGAAGCTGGCGGTTCATGGTTTGTTCTTGGTCCTGATTGCCTATTTTCTCTTCCGACCTGACGCGAGAACCTACTTTCAGCATCCAGAAGAGGTGGGTACTTAATCAGCACATCCAAATGCCCTGCCACTGCTTTTGCTCATTTTTAGGTGAAAGGGGTGAAAGGGGGTCAGCCTCAGGATGTCCCCTCTATGGCATCGGAATCAATTGTGCAAGTGAGGCGGGAGACGTGATCGCCAGATCATGTGCTGCACTCGCAATGCCCAGCAAAAGGAGAGACACCACAGTCCTCCAGAAAATACCCAGGTGAACCAAGTGCCGAAAACCACGAAACCACCGAAAAGTTCGAAGCGGGCGACCACATAGAGGAAGATGTTGATGGCCAAGTCGATGATTGCGCAAAGGACCAGAAAGAACAGGCACGTTAGTAGAGCTGTCGGAAACAGAAACATAATGTCACCCCGTTGTGGTAATGAAAAATACAAGATTCGTCCCCTAAACTCAGCGGTGAAAGGGGGGAGAGGGGGTCAGCCTGAACTGCGCGATTTCTTTAACGCGAACATCAGATCCTGGAAACCCACCAGGTACCCATCGGTTTCATCGTGCCACCGACTAAAATTGCAACGTCGAAAAATGCCGCAGTTCAGGGGCCTGTCGAAGAGAAACTTTTTCGGACGAGGAATCAATAATTTGCAAGCGGCACAATCCGTGCAAGTGATTGATTCTTCGTTCGAGAAATTCTATCTCCGACAGGCTCTCAGGCTGTCCCCTTCATCCAACTCGAAGCCAGGTAGACCCGGTGTACAATGCCAGCATTCCAAGGTCAACGAGGGCAATCGTAATGACATTCGGGAGAATTGCACGTAAGAGTTTCGGCGGAATCGTGGCTGTGGCTTTGACCACAGGCGTCTACACTTTTGGTCAAACCAGATCAGCTCCAGTAGACCCGGGCGTGCGCGGTGGCCCGGCGGGCGCCGGCACTCCGCTGAAGGGTCTTACTGCGGATGAAACCGCGTTCTTCCAGGATGGGCAGGCGAGGTTCGCTGATGTCGAAGTCGTGACCAAAGGCTCGAACAATGGCCTCGGTCCCCGCTTCAACTCCAACCAATGTCTCTCTTGCCACTCGCAGCCGAACGCAGGCGGATCGAGCCCGGCGCAAAATCCCTTGATCGCAGTTGCCACCTTGAATGGGGCGAAGAATACTGTGCCCTGGTTCATTACGCAAAATGGTCCGGTCCGCGAAGCGCGGTTCAAGCGGAGCGCCAACGGAGTGAGTGACGGCGAAGTGCACGACGTCTTCGTGATCACCGGACGAACTGATGCCCCCGGTTGCAACATCGCCCAACCCGACTTCCTGCCCGCTGGAAATCCGCTTACGGGCCAAGGTGGGAATCCGAACATTATTTTCCGAATCCCGACTCCTGTGTTTGGCGCGGGGCTGATAGAAGCGATCCCAGACTCGGCCATCCTTGCGAACATGGGATCCTACGCATCCGAGAAGTCGGCAATGGGTATTTCCGGGCACGCGAACTCTCACCTAAGCGGAAATGTGAACCGTAGCGCAAACGATGGGACCATTACGCGTTTCGGGTGGAAGGCGCAGAACAAGTCCCTTCTCATGTTCGCCAGCGAGGCATACAACGTCGAGATGGGAGTAACGAACCAGCTTTTCCCACAGGAGCGCGACGAAACGCCTGGCTGTCTTTTTAACGCCACTCCTGAGGACACACTCAACTTTACGCCTACTCCCGCGACCACCGGCAATTCGAACACGGCGGTCATCTCAGACATCGAAGCCTTTGCCAACTTCATGCGGATGCTGGCCCCGCCCACACCTGCACCTGCCACGCCGTCCAGCGAGAATGGACGTGCCAACTTTGCAAGGATAGGCTGCGTCCATTGCCATACACCCTCGCTTACCACCGGCGCAAAGATTGCGAGCGGCTCCTCGACCAGCCCGAGCGCTGCGCTTTCCAATCAGACGGCGAATCTTTACTCTGACCTTCTCGTCCACCACATGGGCAAAGGCCTCGCCGACGGCATCACGCAAGGCGGCGCTGGCCCCGACGAGTTTCGAACCGCTCCTCTCTGGGGCGTTGGACAACGGGTCTTTTTCCTCCATGATGGACGGACGACCAACTTGGTGGAAGCCATCCGAGATCACCGGAGCCGTGGCAGCGAGGCAAATAAAGTCATCGAACATTTCAATAGGCTGACTGCTCAAGAGCAGCAGGAAGTCATCGACTTCTTGCGCTCGCTCTAACGAGAAGAACGTTTTCAACACCATTGCTAAACCGTTCCCTCAAAGCCCGGGCCTCGTGCGCCGCTGCGCGGATCCCGCGCACTTTGTGTCGACGTTTTCCAGCGAAGTGCGCCAGCAACCGCAATGCAGGCAAAATTTGACGGTGGGTCATTTCCGACAACGCGACTTATGGCCCGGTAACTTCCGGATTGCCTGTCAGAACGCCCAAGATCGGCCTGTTCCGCGGTTGTGAGTGTAATCGCCTGTTCTCAACAGTTGTCTTGGGCAAATTGAAGGACTGGCCTGATATTTCGTCCTGATTCAATGTAGTGGACTCAACTACACTCGAAAACTCGGATTGACAGGGTCCGGCTCTGCGCCTCGTGGTGTGATCCTGAACGAAACATCATCAGAACCGGACCCAACTTGCGGACCGAAAATTTAGTTTAGCCGTTTACTCCCTTGGGATGGGAAGGGCGAAAGCGATGAAAGCATCCCCAACCGGGTTAACGCAGGTACTTAAATCGCGCTGCGTTCGGCCCGGCTCTATGCCCAAGCAGTTACCGCCGTCCGTGATGCTTCGATCCGGAACGTTTCCGCCGAACGCGTTGACAATGAACTCGCGGCCGTTCGCCAAGTAGGCCACCGGGTTCGCTTGCGCCCCGCCGACGTCATGCTGTTTCGGGTCGTGCGGACCGTCGTACGTAAACAGGATCTCTCCGGTCCGCGCATCGACGGCCCGAAATTTTCCGTTGCCCTCACCGAAAAACACCAGATCACCGGCAACAAGCACGGCTGACTTCGCGGGCTGAGCGATACGTATCTTCCAAACAACTTTGCCCGTCCGGGTGTCGGTGGCGCCGTAAATGCCGAAGGGTCTCGCGCCAGGAACGTGGTTGATGAACGTCGACCCCAAGTGAAGGTCTCCGTTGACAGGCTCGGGAATAAGATCTGTGTTGCCCGGATGAGTCTTGAAGACATCTGGATCGTGACGGGCACCGTAGTAAACGAATTTTGTCCGTGGACTGAAGGCGGCGGGATTCCACTCACATCCCCCGTTATCACCCGGCATGATCAAGCGCAAAGTCTCGTCCGGTGGGGTGTATTGAGGCGATAGTGCAACCTTCGCCTGACCCGGAGCCAGGAAGGAGATGAAGGCATTGGTTATGGTATCAACTTCGGGCTTTTCGACCGGCGTGAGCTGGTCGAAGCTGATCGGCGTCAGCGGCTCAACCGCAGAAAACGGCTGGGTCGCCGCCGCATTTTGGAACGTAGGACCACCAGGGACCGCTCGCTCCGTCACCGGAAAGATAGGTTCGCCCGTGCGCCGGTCAAGGATGTAATACTGTCCATTCTTGCTGCAGTGGCCCAGCGCCTTCAGATGCTTTCCGTCTTTCTCCAGCGGGAACAGGACGGGAGGTTGTGCGCTGTCATAGTCCCAAATGTCATGATGCACTTCCTGAAAATGCCAGGCAGGTTTGCCCGTATGCAGGTCAATCGCAAGGATCGAGGTGGCAAATAGATTATCGCCGCTGCGGTTCTCGCCCAGAATATCTGGCGCAGCGTTGCCCACGCTGAGGTAGACGAGCCCCAGATCTGGATCGATCGCAGGTGGGTTCCAAACGGCGGCACCGCCGGTCTTAAAAGATTGGCCAGCAAAGCTAGCTGGCAGGGTTGTGGAGAATCGCCAGGCGACCTGACCGGTCTTGGCGTTCAGGGCGAAAACCTGCCCGCGAATCTCAAACTCACCGCCCGAAAGGCTTACGATGACAAGGTCCCGGTCACCGGCCTCATCCCGTACGAATTGAGCAGCCGAGTTGATGCTTACCCTGTCATGCCAATCGGCCACCGTGGTTTTCCATACGAGCGCGCCTGTCGCGGCATTCAACGCCACCACCGAATCGTCAAACCGGCCAACGAATACCTTTCCGTCGCCAAAGGCTCCGCCCTTATTGAGCCGGCCGCAGCAGAGAAAGAACTGCGCTGATTCGTCAGTGCTGAAGCCGGGAAATTTCCATAGCAGCTTGCCCGTGGCGGCATTCAAGGCGAATACGTTGTCGTGACCGTCGGTGATGAACAGCCGGTCGCCAACCTTGATGGGCGAGGCTTGGAGTGCAGCCATCGGATCGAGGACGCCGGTGTGGAAGACCCAGGCGACCTGCAGCTTGTGCACGTTGTTGGGATTGATTTGGTCTAGGTTCTGAAAGCGTGTGTTCGCGAGATCGTTCCCGTAATTCCGCCAATCGTGTTCGCTCTGCGCCATCGTCGAACCGGTGGTGAGGCCAAGCATGATCAGCAGCCCGAAACTCCAAGCCAGGGTCGAGCCGATCTTCTTTTTTGTTAGGTCCTGTCCATTCATTTCGCACCTCTTATGTACTAAAGCTGGGGCAGCGGGGAAGATTTTCCCACGCTGCGCGGGTTAGGGTTCCCGAAACGGTTTAGCAGTCGCGAGCTTTTGGATAGTAAGAGAAGGTTTCCAACCGGAAGCCGGAGCACCCAGGATGGGTTGATTTGGTGAGGAGAACAAGCGAAGGTGTCGGCTCGATCCATCTTACGACCCTCAGCGATTGGCCGGCGCGAATTATTGATCGATCAGGAAGGCCCAGAAGGATTGCGCGCCCGCTGCGAGTAGGCCTAATGCGACGCACAACTTGTACTCCAGCAACTCTGCAGCTGTCAAGTGCCAGTAGCATTTTTTGTCAGTAGCGCATGATCAGTAGCGCATGATATGTCCGGTGGAGATAGCTCATGAAATGTCCGCTTTAGCGGGCAGCGAGAGTAGGGGACGATGGAGGATGGACTCATACTCGACGATCGCCTTGGTGCGGGCAATGAAGATACAGGAAATGATCTTACGGGCGATCGCGAAGAAGATTGTTGGCTGGTTCGGCCTTGGATTGATTTTGTTCGGAATCGCTTCCGCTACTCATCCTAAGAATCCCGCTGGATACTTCCTCATATTCCCAGCTATTTGGATTGCGATGGTGGTGGGCGGCGTACATTCGGCAGGCTTTTGGTCGTTTGTAATCGGCCTCGCAATTCCCGTCTTCTGGAATTTCATCCGGGAGAAACTCTTTAGTTCCTCGGTCCTTGCCCGAGAGCGCCGCGACGTTGAAACCGCCCCGCCCCCAGACTATTTGCTTGACAAAATTCCGTGACAAAAGCAGAGTAACTGAGTTTACACGTTTCCCCCCGACCCAGAACTTCCTTAACCGCAAGCCCCGCCCGGCCGCAGCCGGTTTGCTCGCTTGGTGCAGTGTGGGAAATTTTGACGTTGTGTCCCCAGGCCCAGGTTTTTCAAGCTTGACAGGAGGCAATATGGCAATCCGTTCGTGCTGGATCGCATTCGTAGGCTTGCTTCCCTACTCCTCTCATTGCGTGAAAGCCGTATTGGCTGGAGCTTTAGCGGGCTTACGCTCGCGCGTAATTCTTAAATTGGGGCGGCCGTAAACGTGCCAGTCGCAGTAAACAGCGGATTCCCCGAGGGATCTTTGACGGTACTCTCGAACGTTCCCGAAAGGACCTTGCCTGTGGAATCAAGCGATACCTGCAGGTGCACATTGTCCGTTCCTATATCCGCACCATCACTTGCTCCTTGCAGCAGGAACGTGAAATGTATGTCGAACTGTCCGTCACCTGTGCGTGTCCAGGAGCCGTGTCCGGGGGTCTCCAGCAGGGCTCCAAAAGGCGTCACCGGCACAAAGAGACGCCGGGTTTCGATCACCGAGCCATCGCTGGTAAACGTAAGCAAATCGGTGAACGGATCCAAACCGGCGGGAGTAATCGGCGTAACCGCAGCCTTCCATGAACCGACGAGGCGGCCTGGATTTGGTTGTTGGCTAAAGCTCGGCGCCGAGGTCAGAGAACTGATCACGAAGCCGCAAACGGTGAGTACAACCGCATATAGTGTGACGCGTCCTGCTCGTTTCATATTTCTCTCCTACTATCCATGCGAACGTAACGTGCTTTGCCTACTCTCCATAGCCCCGTACTTCCGCAGCGCGAGATCTACTTCGGGACCTCCGCCGTGCTATCCGCATCCGCTCCCGCCCAGAACATCGACGGTTTGGCTCTCCGGCCATGCTTTTGCCTGCCAAAAGGCCAATGCAGAGGGTGGCATTGTAGAAAACACAGTGCTACAAAAGAAGGGATGTAAAAGATCCCCAAATTCCCTGCTCGCAACTTCCGCGGGCTAATTCAATGGCGTTGCGTTATCGTCAAATGCGGCCGAGTGATGTGGGCAGGTGCGTGGAAATCTTAGCTGCGCATCCTATCAACGGTCCGCGCTATGGGCATGCAATTTCAGAATTGCGTAAAACCTGGTTCCGCCTCCTGGGGAGCGAAGCTTTCACTGCCGTCGTGTTTGAGGAATTGCACGGTGACCATTTCGAGCTTCTGGGCGGCGGCGTCAGCGTGTTCGTTTCCGACTCCTTCCTTCGTGAACTCAAGACACCACCATTCTTCTGGATCGGACCTGAAATAGTTCGAAGGATCTCTCGCGGTGATTCTCCGGTCCTTACCGACCGCCAAGTGCGAGAAGCAAACACGCGCAGCGGACTAAATCTTGTTGGCTGGCACGCCGTCACCAGCATCGAGGAAACGAAGCGGGTGGAGGTGCTCAACTTTATTTTTGGCAGCTTCATCGAACTGCATCGCGGATTTCTGATCAAGGAACTCATCGGTCAGGCAGACTCTCCCATGGGAGTGGAAGCAATTTCAAACAGCGGAGGCGGCTTTTTCCATCCCAAGCTCTGCCGATTTGTGGACTCCCTTCCGGCCAGCCCGGAAGAGATTGTCAGCAGGCCCCACGTCATGGGTTCAACCCGAGAAATGGCATTCGCGAAGCCCTGGCTCTCGGGCACTTCCATCTTTTCTTACCAGCGTCCTGTTTTCGGTTTCAGGAGAAGCGAGCAGCGACTATTAGCCGCGGCTTTGCAAGGCGGAACAGATGAAGAGTTGGCCGATGAACTGAGCATTTCGCTTTCTTCTGTCAGACGGACCTGGCTTTCGATCTATGACCGTGTCGCGGGATGCCTGCCGGAGTTCTTTCACGAAGATTTCAATGAATACGGGAAGTCGGGGCGTGGAAAGGGGAAGAAACACCGGCTTCTCGCATATCTTCGCCAGCATCCCGAGGAGTTGCGCCCTCTCTCGCGGAAGCTCCTGTTGGCAAGCGCCAACGCTCCGCTTGCTTGATTGCGGCCGTCCAGCTGGCGCGGGAAGAGAAGTGGGACAACAGCCCGCGGGTGACGAGCCGGATCAGCGATTCCGTGCAGCTTGCATATCGGGTCTGGGGGCGCGTGAGGAGAGAGTTTCCGGGGCTGCTGGGCTGAATGCGATGCTGTAGACCTCGGCGGGCAACCTCGCCGAACGCTTGCTCAACTAATGCGCTGGAGGTTGTTCTCATGAAGGTGAAAGACGTAATGACTAAGAACCCGGTATGCTGTCGGTCTACTGACAGCGCAATGGATGTTGCGGGTGTTCTGAGAGACAAAGACATCGGTTCGGTCCCGGTAATCTCGAGCGAGTCGCAACAGCTTGAGGGCATCATTACCGACCGGGATCTTTGTTGCGGTGTTCTTGCCAAGGGTCTCGATGCCAAAACAACCACTATTGCGAGTTTTGTCACGCGAAACCCAGTCGCCTGCAGCCCGGAAGATGACATTGAAAGTTGCGAGAAGGCCATGCAAGACCACCAAATTCGCCGAGCTCCCGTAATTGACGATCAGGGCCGATGCGTAGGAATCGTTGCGCAGGCTGACTTGGCGCTCAAGCTTAAAGACCAGCCGCAGATATTTCAAAAGACAGTTGCAGCAATTTCAAGCCGACCCGGCTCGCGTCAGCCTACTGCAGCAGCGTGAGACCAGGCGCGTGGCAGTCTGCGCCGAAGGGGAAGGGTTGGCGCTCCTTAGCACTGAACTGCTCAGGCGCTGGCGGCCGCCCCTAACCAAGGAGATATCAATATGCGCGCTGTTCAGCTCACGGCATACGGCAACCCTGTCGAGGGTCTTAAGTATGTCGAGATTCCCGGGCCCGACGCTCCCGGCCCGAACCAGGTCCTTATCGGCGTCGAGTTTTCCCCAATCAACCCGAGCGATCTCCTGCTCGCAAAGGGCATCTATTCATTGCGCCCCGCGCTGCCAAGCGTCATCGGCAATGAAGGTGTCGGCCACGTTCTCCGTCTTGGGCCGGGGGTGCACAACGTCAAGGTCGGCGACCGGGTTCTAGCGCCGCTCTCCAGCTTCACCTGGAGGGAGCGAATGGTCATTTCTGCAGAAGGCCTTTTCGCCCTGCCTCCTGACGTGGACCCTCAGCAGCTGTCGATGCTGACGATCAATCCCCCGACTGCGGCGCTGCTGCTCAGCGAGTATGTCAACCTGAAGCCGGGCGAGTGGGTGGTGCAGAACGCCGCCAATTCCGGTGTCGGGCGGTGGGTGATCGCGTTCGCGAAAAGGCGTGGCCTGAAGACCGTCAACATCGTCCGGCGGCCAGAGCTCGTGCCCGAGATTGAGGCGATTGGCGGAGACCTCGTCGTCGTCGACTCTCCCGATGTTTCAGAAAGGATCAAAGCGGCTGTCGGTCAGGCTGAGCTCCGCCTGGCGCTTGATGGTGTCAGTGGCCCGGCGACAGGCGTGCTCGCAGCGACGCTCTCGCCCCGCGGCACGCTCGTCAGCTTTGCGGCCATGAGCCTGGATCCGATGTCAATCAGCCCGCTGGACGTTATCTTCAAGCCTGTCACCGTGCGGGGCTTTTTCATGTACCACCCGGAGTTTGCCGCCAAACTTGCGCCAGCCGTAGCGCAGGCCGCGGAGATGATCGCGTCCGGCCAGCTGCACATTCCGGTGGCCGCAACCTACGCCCTCTCGTCCATCAAGGATGCCGTCGAGCATGCGCAACGCGGCGGAAAGATTCTTCTGGAGGTAGCCGGATCATCCAGCTGACCTCGGAATGGCATCTGATTCGCCGACCGGCCGCGCGGTTCCAGCTACCTCCAGGGCGGTACGAATTGCCAAGATGGTCATTGGGGATTCGGCTCCCGCCGGGACGGCATTGCCGTGTGGGCGGCGGACGTCAACGCGTTTCTTGATGTAACGATGCGATAAGTGAAGCCGGCTCGCGGCCGCTCTCCTTTTGTCCTATCGCGCGTTGAATGACGTCGAAGTGCGTGACGAAATCGTCGAAGTCGGTCAGGCTGGCCTGCGCGTCCGGCTCCACAACGGCCTTCTCCGGTTCCAGCCCCGCGAACCTGCGGACTGCCTCCATCGACTCCCAGAGCGTAAGTACGACCACTTCGACAGCGCCGTCTGCCACCCGGCGGAGCAGGTAGGCTCCGCGGTACCCTTCGATTGCCTGGAGCTTCGGAAAGACCTTTTTGGTTACGTGCTCAACATACTTGCCCATCTTCTCGACCGTCGAGCGCGCCCTCCACATCCGCAAGATCAGGCTCTTATCTCGGGATGTAGAAGCCGACACTGTGCTCAAGGTTTCTTTGTCTGCGGCCATCGCCTTTGGCCGGATTGGCATCGCCGCGTCGTCTCCTGCAACCGTAGTCCATTCCCGGACGTACCATCGCTTCACGGCGCCGCTCGTCACATAAGGATCAGCCTTGGCAAACTTTTCCGCAACCTCGGGCGAGTCGCCCTTGAACAGCAACACCGCACCGTCCACCGGATTCGCTAACGCCCCGGCCAGCACGAGTTCGCCGCGCTCACGTGCCCTCCACGCTTTTTCGAGGTGTGCTTCGCGAAATTGTGCGCGCCTGGAAACGTAGTCCTCAGCAACTTCGTAGAACAAAAGGTAATGCATTCGAGTGCTTCGTTCCTTTCATGTGGCTGTCTGCCAGGGCTGAGTCGCTTGTCGTCAGATGCTTTCGACCCAACCGTACGCATCCGGCTCGCGACCGCTCATCAACCGGAGAAGCTTTTCCCGCACTCCAGGCCCCACTTTTCGTTGTTCGACTGGCGGCAGCTCGAGAGTTCGATCCCTGTATCGAATACGGCTCACGTGCGACACTGTTGCTGCTGTTCCGGTTCCGAAGCATTCCTGGAGTTCGCCCCGGTCGTAGCTTCTGAGCAGCTCGTCCATAGACACAAGTTCTTCCTTCACGGGGTATCCCATATCCCGGAGCAGAGTGATCACGCTATCGCGTGTGATCCCCGGCAGGATGGTCCCGCTTAGCGATGGGGTCACGATCTCCTCTCTGATAACGAAGAAAACATTCATGACGCCGCACTCTTCCACGTAGCGGCGCTCCTGGCCGTCCAGCCACAAAACCGAGTTGCATCCGGCCTCGCGCGCCTCCTGCTCTGCTAGAAGAGCGGCGGCGTAATTCCCTGCAGGTTTGATCTCGCCGGTTCCTCCCGGAAAGGCGCGAACGTACCGTTCGCTAACCAACACCTCGGCGGGCGTTGAGAAATATGCGCCAAACGGAAAAGTGAAGATGATGAATTGGTATCTATCAGCAGGCTTCACACGGAGCGACGGGTCCATCGAAAAAAGAATCGGCCGGATATAAAGTGCGCCAATCTCCGCCGGAGGAATCCATGCCTGGTCCAAGCGAACCAGCTCACGGAGGCCATCTAAGAACATGGACTCGGGGACAGATGGCATCGCGAGCCGTGCCGCGGAGCGCTGAAACCGGCGCGCGTTCTCACGAGGACGGAACAGAAGAGGACGTCCGTCGGGCGACTTGTGCGCCTTCATGCCTTCGAAGATCGAAATCCCATAGTGGAGCGCACTGATGCTCGGGGGTACGGGAATCGGGCCGTAGGGTCGAATCAGACCGTCGCTCCAACGACCATCGTGAAACTCAGCGCTGAACATGTGGTCGCTGAAGACGCTACTAAATGGAACTGTAGCGAAGTCGACTTCCTGCGCTCTGGAGTTCGCCACTCGATCAATACGGAAAGACAACGCCGGCGCCTGGTTAGTGCTACGCATTGGGAAGGCCTACCTTGGTGATATCGCTGATCAGAAACGCAGTCATCTTTTTGATCTCCTTTTTGCCTCGCCAGCAGCTGACGAAATCACTCTAGCTGTCGGGCCTTCATGTTGCAAGTGAATAGTATGCATTGCTAGTATGCACATATGGAATTTGATGATGTGCGTGCTTTTGTGAGTATCGCGGATACTGGCTCGGTAAGCGGAGCCGCGCGCGACTTGAATGTCACCCAGTCTGCGGTGACGCGGCGCCTGCAGCGACTGGAGACATCCCTCGGTACAACCCTGCTGGATCGACGAACACGACCGGTAATGCTGACCGGGGTGGGGCGGGCGGCACTGGAGCGATGTAGACGTTTGCTAAACGACGTCCGCGAAGTACGAGCCGCAGCCTCCAATGGCAGGCTCCCTGTGGGGGAGATTCGAATCGGAGTGGCGCACGCCCTCACCGAACCTACACTCAAAGAACCGGTTGGCCAAGTGCGCCGCAAGTTCCCCAAAATAGCGCTCCAGTTGCGTACAGGATGGAGCCGCGAACTGCTCGAAGGTGTGCGTTTGGGAGCCCTGGATGCAGCCGTCATTCTTCTACCAGCCGGGGAGCATGTGCCGGCAGATGTGACGGGCAACCAGATGGGCAAGGAACGACTTGTTCTGGTGGCTTCACGCAGCGGACATCGACCGCCAGTTCGAAAGATTCAAGATTTGGCCGAAGTGCAATGGATTCTTAACCCGGAGGGCTGTGGCGCAAGGGCAGCGTTGCGGAGGGCGCTTCTGCGAGCAGGCATCGACATGGTTGTGACCGTCGAAACCTACAACTATGAGCTCCAGCTCGCATTGGTAGCTCAGAACCGCGGACTGAGCCTGGTGCCTGAGCGCATCCTGAATCGCAGCCGACTGAGATCCCGACTGATGCCGCTTCGCGTACACGGCCTTGATTTTCCCCTAACGATCTGGCTCTTACACCGTCAGCCCTTCAGCGGGCTTGATCCCGTTGTTGCGGAACTGAGCCGCGTTCTGAGAGAAAAGCTTTGAAGCGTTAGACGCGTCTCCGCGTTTAAAGTAGGTGCGCTTGATGCTTGCGGCTTGCCGCGCTGTGCTACTGTTGCTTTGGCTCTGTAGGCGAGCTGTTGTCTTGCGCTGGGGGTGGCAGGACGGTCTTCCCGCTTTCTCCGATTCCTATTTCCATGAGGGTGTTCTTTGGGAAAACCACGTCTCGACCCCGGGCGATGAAATGCGAGTAGACGGACTTACTGGCTCCGTAGGCTCCCATCGCCATGCCCAACGTCTGTGACTTTATGGCGTAGCCCAGGGCGATGCCCACCAGCTTGAATCCTGCGGCGCCGCCGGCAACTCCATTCTGCGACGATTTACCGACATCATCCGCGTCCGTGTGCTGACGGAAGGCTGCGGTGGTCAGGGCCAGGGAAATCGTGGTTGAGAGATATCTGGTCTTGGGTGTGGAAGCCTCGGCGCCGCCTTCAGAATCAAGTTTCACGTGTCCATCCTTTCCTGCTTGAATTCCTTCCAGGTCGGCCACCACTCTCTGGGCGACCCCATCCGGCGGGACGATTTGGCGAAACGTGATTCGCAGTTGCCCGTTGTGATGCAGGAAGCGCGCCGGCCGCACCTGAATGACCGAGCCCTTCAAATGGCTTCCTTCCGGGAGGATGAGACGGTTACCGTCAAAGAGCGGCTGCGCCAGGACCGCCTCGACTTCCGCGCCCTTCATCGTCGTGGCGGAATCAAGCGGCGTGACCAGCAAAGCGTGTATCAAACTCCCCGAAGGCGGAGTCTCCCCGATCGACGCCAGCAACTGCGGTGTCGCCGGCTCGCTACCGAAGTCGAGCGGTTCCTGAAGCTCGGCAAAATAGACGGTCCCCGCAGGAATATATTGCGGACGAGCAGGAAGTTGGTTGACTGCATATCGTTCGAGGCGGTGCACTTTGCCTGGTTCTTTGACCTGCTTCAGGGCCTCGCGCCACTGTCGCTTGGCCTCCTGTTTTGCCTCGTCGACTTTCTCCGATGCGGCGTCTTTGGCGGTCTTCTTTTTCTTTTCGTCTTTCGTACTGACGAGCTGCATCACCTGGCCCGACCCGGGAGTGACCACCGACTCGAACGGAATCTGCTTGCCGTCAGGCAGCACGAGCTCGTTGAACTGAACCTCAACCTTGCGCGCAGGCGTGAAGTCTCCATCCAAGATCCCGAGCACCCGCTTTTTGCGCGAGATAGCTTCGATTCCGGAGATGCGGCCGCCGACCTCTGTTCCCGCCGGGACAACCAGGCGATCGAAAGCATAGACCGGCTGCACCAGGCGCCCGTGAACCGGTTGGCCAACCTTCTTGACTCTCACCTCCTTATCGAGCGCAACTTGAAGAGGCGTGCTCTTGGCCACGGCCAAAGCAATGGCCTGCGGAGGTACAGAGTCCCCTGAAGACTCAGGGGCGGACGGCGGCGCGGGATCTTGGCTGGTCGCTGTGATCGCGGTACAGGCCAAGAGGACGAAGCAGATGAAGATGAAACGGTGTGACAACATTGGCCTTCTCCCTGCTCCCGCGCCGGGGGGACTTCCCGACCTCAGAGCCGTGCTGAATGAGATGCCTGCAGACGCGTCTTCGTCTTCGTTATGTTACCTAAAAAATTGGATTATGTTACCTAAAACTGGCTCTCCAGTATGAAAAGTCGGCGAGAATGACGCCGAGTTCGCCGCTTGCTCTTCACTCAATCGGCGAATGGGAAACAACAACGAAGATGAAGAAATGCAGTCTGTATCGAAAAAGCCTGTCAGCTCTTGATGACAAGGAAATAGAGAAGGAAGTAATCAACGCTGGCAGTGATAGTGCATGTTCGTGATGTTCTTGCGGCTTCCGGCTACTTGCCCTCGATCAGCCGAGCGGCGGTGGCGGGGTCGTTTGTGGGCAGCTTACAGACGAAGTTCTCGCAAACATAGGCCGTCGCTTTGCCATCCTTGCGGGACATGGTGGCTACGACAGGCTGGATGGATGCAAGCTCCCTTTGGCCTTGGCTTCCATCTGCCAACATCAGGATTCGATTGGGGAGGAACTGTGACCAGACAAGCTTCAGCATCTCGCGGGTATCCTTACGGCCGGGATCACCGGCAATTACGATCTGTTTGTGTTTGTCGAGGCTGAAATCCAGAGCACTGGCAAGGTAGGGACTTCCTTCCGGCATCTGTTTTAGCTGGGCCGCAAAAACGGCAAATATGCGATCCGCCCTCTGTTTTAAGGCCTCGTCACCCGTGTACTGCCACAAGCGCAACAGATTCATGACCGCGACTGAGTTGGGAGAAGGCTCGGCGCCATCGTAGGCCTCTCGTGTCCGCAAAATGACGGATTTTTCTGTGCCGCTGGTGAAATAGGCGGAATTAGCGCCATCCCAAAAGAGGCGGTCCTGTTCGCTTTCGAGGTGTTGGGCCCAATGGAAGTACGCTATATTAAAGGACGCTTCGTAGAGATCTAACAGACCCTGAGTGAGAAACGCGTAATCCTCGACGAATCCGTCCACCCCTGCGCTGCCCTCCCGAAAACGCCGTTTCAGCCGGCCAGTCGCTGGGTCGTACATTGACATTTTGAGAAAAGAACTTACTTCGACGGCCGCAGCCAGATACTTCGGCTCCTCCAAAACCTGGCTGGCCTTGGCCAAGGCGGAAATCATCAAACCATTCCATGCCGTGATGACCTTGGTATCTCGCGGCGGATTGGGCCGCGCCCGGCGCACTGCCAGCAGCATTTGTCGCGCCTGCGCGAGCAAGCTTTGCGCTTGCGACTGGCTCAAACCGAACTTCCGCGAGGTTTCGACAAGGGAATGGCGCTGGTAGAGCACATTCTTGCCCTTGAGCCCGCCTTCAATGTCCTGCTGGGGTGGCACATTGCCCTCGGTCTCCACTCCATAGCGGAACGTGAAAACAGGCGCGGACTGGGGTCCTAAAATTCTTTCGATGTCTGCGGCTGTCCATACATAGAAGACGCCCTCGCCGCTCTGTGATTTCCCAGCTGCCAGCGGGCTGTCAGCATCCAGGGCGGAATAGAACGCCGCTTCAGGGCCACGCATCTCACGCAGGGCGAAATCCAGGATCTCGCGCGCAGTGTTAGCGTAGCTGGATTCATGGGTGATTTGATAGGCTTCGGTGTAGGCGATGGCCAATTGCGCCTGGTCGTACAGCATCTTCTCAAAATGCGGAACCCGCCATTCCGCATCCGTGCTGTAGCGATGAAAGCCCCCGCCCAGCTGGTCGTGGATGCCTCCTGCGGCCATGGCTTCAAGAGTGTGCAAGGCCATATCCAGCGAGTCTTTTCTCTGCGTGCGCTTCCAGTCGCGGAATAGGAATTCGAGGGTGACCGGCCTTGGGAATTTCTGCCCGATGCCAAACCCGGCGTTTTTCGAGTCATAACTCTGCTTGATTTGCTGGTAAGTCTTGTCCAGGACGGCGGGGCTCAAGCCATTCCTATCGGAGGCTGCTGCATTCATTTGGGCCTGAAGTTTCTGGTTAATGTCGTTTGCCGAGTTTACGACGTCCGACTGCTTGCTCTTCCAAACGTCGGCAAGCTTAGGCAGCAGGGTGAGCAGTCCGGGTCTTCCGTATTGATCGCTTGGAGCAAAATAAGTGCCGCCAAAAAAGGGCTTCAGGTCGGGAGTCAAGAATACAGTCATGGGCCAGCCGCCGCTTCCCGTCGTAGCTTCGACAAACGCCATATAAACACGATCGATGTCCGGCCGTTCTTCGCGATCCACCTTGATCGATACAAACCAGCGGTTCATCAACCCAGCCACGTCGGGATTCGAGAACGACTCCCGCTCCATCACGTGGCACCAGTGGCAGGTGAAGTATCCGATTGACAAGAAGATCGGCTTGTTCTCGCGCCGCGCCTTGGCAAACGCCTCCTCGCCCCAGGGATACCAATCGACCGGATTGTGCGCATGAAGAAGGAGATAAGGGCTCTTTTCCTTAATGAGACGGTTCGTGAATGCGGGAGCCCCTGCTTCGGGCAGGCTTGATTTATTTCCAGGAGGCGTCGCGCCTTTCGAGCCCGATTGTTGCGCTGAGATACCGTTCGGCGCCAGCAGAACGCTAAGCACCAGGCAGGTGCCCGCCAGCCAAAACGATCTAACGCGGTTCATTCTTCTCCCATCTGGACCTAGTTTACTCCACCTGTTTCAGCCTCTTTGTGAATCGGGCACGACGGCTGCGGTCATTGACAGCATGCTTCGCATGGCGAGCTGGCTCAGCCGTAGATTCCCTGCAACACCTTCTCAAACTCCTGCTCTTCTTTTGAGGGAGCAGGCTTTGCATTGACCTTGCCCTTCTTTTTTTCTTTTATCTTGCTGTTGGCGGAGGAATCGTGGCGATTGCCGTCCCGGTCAGCAAATTTGGGTGCGACGTTTTGAACAGTTGTCTTCTGTGCATCGCGGCGTTGTGCATGAACGTAACCTTAGGCAAACATCCGAAGGTCAACCTGCCGCGTATGATTTAGTAGGAGTGTTAGTTGATGAAGCGCGTTTTGCCCGGCTGTGTCCTGCTCTTGGCCGTCTCTCTCCCGGCTGTGGCCGGGCGCGCATGGGCCGATAACCAGCTCAATTGGCAGCCGTGGTCCGACGCCGTCTTTGCCGAGGCCAAGCGCGACCAACGTTTCGTCCTGCTCGACCTGGAAGCGGTGTGGTGCCATTGGTGCCATGTAATGGACGAAACGACGTACAAAGACCCGGACGTGATCAACCTGCTCCAATCGCGGTACATTCTTGTAAAAGCCGACCAGGATTCTCGTCCCGACCTTTCCAACCGCTATGAGGACTATGGTTGGCCAGCGACGATTGTCTTCGACGCCAACGGACGCGAGATCGTCAAGCGCCAAGGGTATTTGCCTCCGGCCTTGATGGCCTCAATGCTCCGCGCAATTATTAAAGACCCAACGCCCGGACCCTCAGTTCGCGCGGAAAGAAAGCTCAGTTTGCCCTCCAGTCCGCTTTTGGATGCAGCATTGCGCCAACAGCTGAACAAGAACTATCTTGACGGTTACGATCCGGTGCAAGGAAGTTGGGGCACCAACCAAAAGCTTTTGGATTGGGACTCCGTGGAATATTCGCTGGCTCTGGCGGTCATAAAGAGTAACCCTCGCGCGGAACAGATGGCGCGCCACACTCTAAAAGAGCAATTGCACTTGCTCGATCCAGCCTGGGGTGGTGTTTACCAGTATTCAGCCGGCGGCGACTGGAACTCGCCCCACTTCGAAAAGATCATGCAAATGCAGGCTGAGAATTTGCGCGTGTATTCACTCGCCTACGCTCGCTGGCAGGATCCATCCTACCTTCATGCCGCTCAGGAGGTTCGCCGGTATCTCAAGACATTCCTTACCTCACCTGAAGGCGGGTTTTACACCAGCCAGGATGCTGATCTGATTGATGGCCAGGATAGCGCAAGCTACTTTGCCCTCGATGATGGGCAGCGGAGAAAGCTCGGCATACCGCGGATTGATACGCATATGTACAGCCGGGAAAACGGCTGGGCCATTACTGGGCTGGCAACTTTGTACGCCGCCACGGGAGACGACGAAGCATTGGTAGATGCGGTTCGCGCCGCTCGCTGGGTGTTAGCGAACAGATCGCTTCCTGGCGGTGGCTTCCGGCACGGCGCGAATGATGCCGCCGGGCCTTATCTGGGCGACAACATTGCGATGGCACGAGCTCTTCTCACTCTGTATAGCGTAACTGGGGACCGTCAATGGCTTTCGCGCACGGAAGCCACAATGACATTTATTGGCGATAACTTTCGCGACCCTCACGGCGCCGGCTTCCTCACATCGAAAGCTCCCCCGGAAGAAAGCCAAAGCCTCAAACCACGCGCCCAGCGCGACGAGAACGTTATGGCAGCGCGGACTGCCAATCTTCTGTTTCATTACACCGGCAGACAGAATTACCAGGTTCTCGCACGGCAAGCCATGCGTTATCTGGCCGCATCACCGGTAGTCTACCGGCGGCCGGCATCAAGCGTGCTTCTCGCTGATCTGGAGCTCCGCAGCGCGCCCCTGCACTTGACTGTCACAGGCCCAAAGGACGACGCCAACGCGCGCAACCTCTTCCGGGCCGCGCTCTTCTATCCATCCACGTACAAGCGGCTCGAATGGTGGGACCCTCGGGAAGGGCCCCTGTCAAATGCCGATGTACAGTATCCAGAGCTTCACGCTGCTGCTGCCTTCGTTTGCACCGATCGCACCTGTTCCTCGCCGATTTTCAAGCCCGCAGAACTGAAGGCACGCGTAGACAAACTTGTGCGACCGCAGATTGCAAACAATCCGGCGCGATCGGGCTTGCCAAGACGTTAAGCTCTCAAGCACTCTAGCTCAGTGGCGTTGTCCTACCTTACGTGTTTTCGACGACCTTATGCCCTTCGAACTTGGGCTATCTGAACGTCGCCGGTCAACCTTTTTGATTTCTGGAGAAGGTGTTCGACCATCGCTCCCGAGACGTCTGTGCCAATGGCCAATTGCCCAGACGCGAAATAACACGGGTTATTCGATTCCAGGACATACAAGCGGCCGCTGGGATGTTCCAGAATGTCTACTCCTCCGAATTCATGGCCAAGCGCGCGAACCGCGGCGACGGCGGTCTCTTCCAAACCGGAGGGCGCTGGAACCCGGTAGTCTTCCTCTTGCTCGCCGCCTGACGTGCGGAAATCGTCTTGATCCGTAACATTGGGGTAGTGCGATACCACGCGGTCTCCTACTACCACGGCACGCCAATGCGTGGCTGGGTGCACATACGCGCAAAGGAGCGGGTAGGCGCCGTTGGAGAGCGTGTAATCGACAATTGAAAATAAGCTGGGCATGGAATCGATTCGGGTCACACCCATGCCGCGAGAGAATCCAGAGAATTTAAGAATCACCGGGAAGCCGCCCATGCGCTCCACGTACCGGCGCAGCAAGTTACGGTCGCTCGTGGTTACATGTACCCAGCGCGGTATGGGAATGCCGGCGCGCTGGAAGACGAGAAGTGGACTCGTTTTTCGCGTCAGCGGCCCGTCGGGACTCGAATAAAAAGTAGCAACTCCCTGTTGATAAAGATGTTCCTCGACAAAGCCGGCGGCTGTGGTGATCCCAGCGCAATAAACCATGTCGCCTGGGCCGGCACGATGAGATGGCTCGTAGTCAAAGGTGATCGCGTCGATTTCGACAAACTCGACCTCGCGCTGTTCACAAGATTCGCGAAGGAGCCGCACCGTCTCTTCGGGGACGTTGACGTTAATCAGATAGAACTTCGGCATCTCTTTGGGAAGTGGAAGTGGGAAGTGGTTTCGGGTAATCACAATCAATCGCTCCAGCTGAATTACTTCTTTGTGGTCTCCCGGTTGCCAGCCTATAGCGGTTCCCACGTTAGCGTATCCATTTTTTTTATTAGCGCTTCGCTTCGCTGCGCGCCGCCTACGGCAGTAAGGAATTGTCTCGTCGCCGCATTCTTACGGCCTGACTACGCAGGGCATCGCTCTCCGGCGGTGCGGGATCGCCCAGCCCCAAGCGCTAAAGTCAGGCCCTGTTACTCGTCTTTTCCCTGGATACAGCAACGTCGGAATTGCTCTAGCGCCTCTGCGTGGCAGTTGCCCCCCGGGTGCTTAGAAACTGGTACGCCGCTTCCGGATCATTGAACTCGAATCGCAGATTGTCGGCGCTGAGGGCATAACGCCAGTTGTCGCCGATGGCCGGGTTCGCGATATGTTTAAGAATCACGTAAGTCTTCTTCTGAGAGTCGCCGGGCAACAACGGGCCGGAGTCAATGAACTCCAGCCCTACATCGAAACCCGCGTTGGCGAAACGGGTCATAGCCGGCGCCGATAACAGGAGATGAAATTTGAAAAATGACCTTTTGGAACTTTCGAATAGCTTCGCGTAGTTGCTGCTGGTCAAAGTTGGCTCCCACCTGGTGGCCAATTGCCAGACTTTTAACAGCTCTGGAAACTCAGACAGTTTGTGCCCGACAACGTCATAAAGCTTCGGCCACGACGCCCTCATCTTCTGCTCGACCGACGCCACGCGAATGGCACGCTTGCTCTCGGACTCGTTGATGCGATCGAACGTCGCTTTCATATCGCGTTTTCTGCCCTTTTCCGCGTCCTGCTGTCTGTCCCAGTCCCGCTTTCCGTCCCTTTCGCGGTCGTCGGCCTTGCGGTCGCTCTCCTTGTTACTGATTTCGCGGTTGTCCGCCTTGGTGTTGGCCTCACGCGCGGCGACTTTGTTGCTGTCCTCCTTGCTATTGGACTCGCTCCACTGGATGAGACCACCCGCCTTTGCGGACACTCCAGTTATCATGCAAGCTGCGGCGCCAACCACCGGAGCAATCCGCGCCAGCAACGCGCGCCTGGAAACATTGGCTTCCGCCACCGGCGGAGCCACGCGTTGCTCAATGAGGCCGGCATCCGCTAGAAAATCAAGCGCCGAAAAGACTTCTTCCCTGGGCACCGTCCGGTTACAATTTTGACCGGCAGCATCGGCGAGGCTTTCAATGGTGCGTGTGCCATCAGAAAGATCCCAAATGGGTTCGGCAAAAGGGTCGAGAACGCACTGCCGGCCTGCGTCAACCATCTCAAGTCGTAGAAGACCATCGGGGCCGCGTACCATCGGGCCCTTGCGAATCGCCATAGGCCGCATGACGGACCTCACCTGAAAGACGCGCCATTATAGCTCCGCAAGTCGCCAACGTGCGGGAAGGAATTCGAATTTTGACTGAGCCAGAGACTCTTCACCGCTGCATCACAAGGAGAGTCAAAGTCATTCAAAGCCGGAGGTAAATCAATGGCTGTTCAATGGATCAAAGATGCGGACGAAGCACTCGCCAAAGCCAAGTCGGAACACCGCCCAGCGCTACTTGATTTCAGCGCCGCGCCGGCTTGAGGAGGATGCGTTCGGCTGGAAGCCGAATCGTATAGCGACCCGCAGCTGGCGAAGTACATCGATGACAACTTCGCTGCCACCAGCGTCAACATCAAACAGAAACCGGCGGAGTTCCACCGCTTTGAAGTGCTGTGGACCCCAACCGTTCTTATCTTCGATGAAAACGGCAAAGAGCGGTTTCGCGTTGAAGGTTACTTACCGAAAGATGAGTTTGCCGCTCACCTGATCATGGGCCAGGCACGCCTAGCTTTCATGGAAAAGAAATGGGCCGACGCCGAAAAACTCTACAACCAGGTTGTCGAGAAATTCCCCAACACCGGGATCGCTCCGGCGGCGGTTTACTGGTTGGGAGTATCGCGCTACAAGAAGACCAACGACCATCACGAGCTGGGGAAGCTGGTGACGGAACTCAAGCAAAAGTATCCGAACAGTCCCTGGAACAAAAGAGCGGTTCCTTGGGCGGCCTAGGCACCTCAGCACCGCGGGACGAAACGGCACAACGCAAGATCACGGCGATTGCAGAATCCGGAGTCGTTTGGCGCTCGCACAGCTTCGCTTAGGGCCGGTTAAGCGTCAGAGCGTAAACTTCGGTTCTATCCCGGTTGCGCAGCACCAAAAGCGAGCCGTCCGGGGCTAGCCCAGTCCAAACGCCGTAGACCCCCGGTGGAGCGAAATCAACCTTGGTAATTCGTTCTTCTTTTCCATCAGGAACCCGCACCCGGAAGACCGCGGGATCGGTGGTGACGATGGTGTTGAAATATAGATATCGCGAATCGGCGGACCAAGCCGGATAGTCGGCTTGGCGGTGCGACAACTGGGTCCGTTTCCCGGTTTTGACGTCGATGACAAAGAGCCCGTGGCTCACAACCTCCAATGCAGCCAGGTAATGTCCATCCGGAGATACCCGCGGGCTGTACAAACCATCCGTTCCCGCAATCCGTTCCGTGCGCCCGGTCAGCGGGTTAGCCCGGTAGAGGGCAATTGCAGGCTTCTTTTCGGCGATGAAGTGACGGCCGTAGACAAGGGAGTCGCCGGCAGGGAACCAAGTTACATCTGGCTGGGAGTCCGATTCGAAGACGATCGGTTCCGGATTGCCTCCGTCCAGCGAAATGGTGTAGACCTTCCACACTTCGCCGGGCCGCAGGGCAGCGAACGCAATGCGTTTGCCGTCCGGCGACCAGCGCGGCGAGCCCACACGCAGCGGCAACGAGGTCAGCCGGAGTGCCTGGCTCCCGTCGCTCCGTGCCCGCCACAGAGTGCCTTCCGGAAAGCTCACATAGGTTACCCATTGGCCGTCACGGGTAAAATCCAGCTGATCCGCCGAGAGGCCTTCCAGGAATCTCACAAACTTCTTTCGGGTCAGATCATAGCGCTGCAGTTTTCCGAGAGGTTGCGTGCCGATAGCAAAGATCTGCTTGCCATCATGGCTAGGCAAGGGACGGTAGTAGTTCATCGGGCCAAACGTCAGTTGTATCGGCTTGGGATCGCCACAGCGCAGGCAGTTGGACTTCTCTTCCAGAGCCCAGATGTTGGAAGTTCCTTCGCGCCTCGACTCAAAGACGAAATAGCGGCCATCCGCCGTCCACTCACCGCAGCATTCCAGGGGAGAGCCAGGCCAGGGGAAGCGCAACGGATGAAGCCTGCTGCCATCTGCTGCGAGCTCCCAAAGCGCCAACTGGCCCTTGGTGTCGGAGACCGTGAGCCTGAGGCGGCGGCCGTCCGGCGACCACCGTAGATCGCCGACCCATCCCGGCAGCCTGGCCAGAAAACGCTCGCCCGTCCCGTCGGAACCGACGACGAAGAGGTCGGGACCTCGTGCATAGACCAATAAGCTGCCATCCGGCGACCATGCGGCTTCGTTGGCCAAGAAGTTTCCCATGCGCCGTGGTTGGCCCCCCACCACGGGCACAAGCCAGAACGGCAGAGGAAGATGATCCACCGGCCGCGGCATGGTTAGGAATGTCGTGTGGTCCGGAGAGAGACCGCGAAACAAGAAGTCGGGAGGCAGGCCGGGCACCAGCGTATCGCCCATGTCCGGCAAGAGGACCTGCCGGAGCCGGAAGCTGGTTCCGGTGAACTCATGGTAGTACAGCCGCACGCCGTCCGTCAGCATGTGCTCCAGCCGGAAAGCATGGCCCGACTGGCTCAACCGTGTGACCGCGGTGACCTGAAGCGGGGGCGGCGGCGGACGGAAAAGGTACGTGACCAACCCAACGGTGACCCCGAAAAAGATGATGATTGCCAGGCGCACGCTGAGTGGTTTTGTTTTCGGTCCTGGCGCGAGACTGGCCCCAATCGCCGGTGCAACCTCTGCCGCCACTTTGACTGCGCGGCCGCCGCCGACGCCCTGTAAGTCGCTTCCGAAGGCGCGCTACGGCTCCGTCGTTGCGTCCCCGTACTGAACGCTCGCAATGAAGCAGTAACCACGCTTGGGTACAGTTTCAATGAACCGCGGATGGCTGGCGGAATCGCCCAAGGCCAGTCGCAGCCTTTTTATGGCTGCGTTCAGACCAACCTCAAATTCAACATTGATATCGGTGGGCCACAGGCGTCGTCGTAGTTCCTGACGGGTTACCAGGGTGCCCGGCTTTTCGAGCAAGATTTCTAAGACTCGAAAAGGCTGGTCTTGGAGCCGAACGCGCTGGCCGTCCTTATGAAGTTGTCGCGCTCCTCTATCTAGCTCGAAGAGCCCGAACCGCAATCTCGCCGCCATAGAGGAAGAAACGAGATTCTAGCCCATAGCTCACCCAGTCACAAGTAAGTCAATAGGTTGAGCTGTTACTTAGTTGAGTCATAAATCGGGTGATAGATGCACAAGCGAGTTGCACTAGGTCACAAGCAGGCCATGAAAATGTCCCTTGACGCACCCCGCGGCTCATCAGATAAGAAGAAAGCTGCACGAAAAATGGGGCATTTTTTTGTCTAGGAGACCAAATACGGAGACCAAGGGTGACGGATACTTGCCAAAAACTTCAACTGCCTCGCAGTGATGGTCGGTACGTTCTCGGTTGTCGGTATTTTAGCCCGGCGGGAACGGGGAGGAGTAGGATTGAGTCATCCACAAACAGACAAACTGCCGCGAGTCACCTTGCGGCTCTTCATGCTCATACAAACAGCCTCTGGCGGCGAGACTTTGGAGTTTGGTGAGACCATCAACGTCGGCAGGGAGGGAATATACATGCACACCCGAGCGCGATTTCTGCCTGAGCAGGAAGTGAATTGCCTGCTGCTTCTACCCCCAGAAATCACCCGCTTCAGTATTCCGATGTTTGTTGGATGCCACGGTAAAGTGCTGGCGGTGAAAGAATGCGAATGCTGCCAAAAGCTTGGCGTGGAACTGGAGGTCTATGGCTACGATCACGCTTGCCCGGCATGACTGTTGCTTAGGCTGACCTTCAGAGGGTGTGTGAGAACTAGAAATCGTCATCCCGAAGGGCGTAAGCGAGCCCGCGCTGTCTTCAGCCGGCGCGTCGCCTGAGGGACCTCGTGGTTTGCAAGTGTCTGATTCGATTCCACCACAAACGCAGGGTCCCTCACCCCTACTCGGGCGCTGATGACAGCGCGCCCTCGCTAACGGGGTTCGGGATGACGCCTTTTGGATGTGTCAGGCAGTTCTCACACATGCTGTTCAGCCCCTGCGTGCTTCGTCCCCGCAAGATTCTGCCTCTCAGCGGCGCTGTGCTCATTCCGCTGTTGCGGCTTTTGCTGTTCTCTGAGGCGATGATGTCGTCCCGCTGCGCGTTCAAAGCTTTTACTCCCACTCAATGGTCCCTGGCGGTTTCGAGGTGACATCGTACACCACGCGGTTGATGCCGCGCACCTCATTCACGATGCGGTTGGAGATTCTTTTCAGCACGTCATAGGGCAATGGAACCCAATCGGCCGTCATGCCGTCCTCAGAATGGACGGCGCGGACCGCGCAGGTGTAAGCGTAAGTTCGTTGATCGCCCATCACGCCCACCGACATCACCGGCAGCAGCACGGCAAACGACTGCCAGATCTGGGTGTAGAGGCCAGCACGGCGGATTTCGCTCACGACAATGTCGTCGGCTTCTTGTAGCAGCGCGATCCGTTCGGGCGTTACCTCGCCCAGGATTCTGACCGCTAGCCCAGGACCGGGGAAGGGCTGGCGCTGTAGAATCTCCTCCGGCATATCCATCTGTCTGCCAATACGCCGCACCTCGTCCTTAAATAAATCCTTTAAGGGTTCGATGAGCTTCAGCCTCATTGTTTCCGGAAGGCCGCCCACGTTGTGATGGGTCTTGATGGTCTGCGACGGACCCCGCACGCTGCGCGACTCAATCACGTCGGGGTAGAGTGTACCCTGGACCAGCCAGTCGACTTTGCCCATCACTTTTTCCAGTCCGTGGGCTTGCTCTTCAAAGACCCGTATGAACTCGTTGCCGATGATCTTGCGTTTCTGCTCGGGATCGCTCACGCCGGCAAGCTTTTTGAGAAAGCTGGCGCTCGCGTCAACGGCCACCAGGTTTAGCCCAAGCTTCTCCTGCAGGTTCTGCTGGACCTTTTGAAATTCGTTTTTGCGCAGCACGCCATTGTTGACAAACACACAAACCAGGCGCCGGCCAATCGCCCGATGCACCAGCACCGCCGCCACCGCCGAATCTACACCGCCGGAAAGCGCGCAGATCGCTCTTCCCTGCTCGCCGAGCGTCTGTTTGATCTGCGAGACGCTCGCTTCGACAAAGTGTTGCGGCGTCCATTGGCCGCGCGCGCCGCAGACGTCATACACAAAATTGCGCAGCAGATCGATGCCGTGCTTCGTATGATGGACTTCGGGATGGAACTGCACTGCCCAAATGCGTCGCGTCTCGTCCTCGATCCCCGCTAATGCGCTGCCGCTCCGCGCCACGACGCTGAAGCCGCTGGGAAGCCCCAAGGCTTCATCGCCGTGTGACATCCAGACGCTCATCGTCGGCGGCAGTCCCTTGAAAATCCGCGACTCTCCTTCGACGCTGATCTCGGCATGACCGTATTCGCGTTTCGGCCCCGGGCGTACCTTGCCTCCGAGCTTGTGCACGATGAAATGCAGCCCGTAACAAATCCCGAGCACGGGAAGTCCTAGCTTCAGGACGCGGTCGTCCGCCGGCGGCGCGTCCTGATCATAGACCGACGACGGCCCACCACTCAGAACGATGCCGGCGGGACGATAGCTTTTGATTTCGTCAAGCGACGCGGTACAGGGTAGGACGACCGAGAAGACTTTCAGTTCACGGATGCGGCGCGCGATGAGCTGCGTGTATTGCGAACCGAAGTCGAGGATGACGATAGATTGTTCTTCCACGAACAATTTTGCCCGATTCGCGCGGGTGTGTAAAGCCCCTTCATCTGAGAAAAGCCGCCGGTTGCTCCGAAGGCCATGGCGAACCGGCGTCGCTCGACTTCGGCGCTTCGTCGGGTATCGCGACCATCAAATACGCGGCCATGCGGGAGATGTAGAGGAAATCGGCGACAGCAAAATACATTAACGACACAGCCACGACCCAAGCCGTGTAGCTGCGCGGCGCAATGGACATGAGTCTTGAGGGAAGGAAGCAGAGCACGAAGGCAATCGCGAACAATGCGAGTCGAAGCACGGCAAACATCAGGCTGATCCCGCCAAGGTCGCCGCCTCGGGTGCGGGCCAGCCCGATCGCTTGCTTTGTACCTTTCACAAAGCCCGCACCGCTCCGCAAACAACACAGTGCGGCCACTGAAAGATACCAGTTCGCTGCCGACCAAAGCCCGCCAATCAAGACCGCTGACCAGAAAGCGAGTGCATAGTAGAGGAGCAAGTCCTGATCGGCTCCGCGCAGTGAAATTCTGGCGCTCATGACCAGGGCGATGACCAAGCCAGCTCCAGCCAGCCACATCACGAGCGCTCGCGAGGCGTGCAGAGCTAGGGCGGTGCGCAGACTCAACTTGCTTTTGCCGAGGCGGTTCAGAGTAGTCGCACGACCCGCGGCTCCAAACACCAACCAAAGCAAGGTAATCATCGGCAGTACCCAAGCTGCTTGCATCAGCACCGCCGGGCCTGATTCAACAAGCACATCGGCCAGAGCCTGCGCCATCGCAGTTGGATTGTTGCTACGCCACCCTGCCGCCTGAGCCTGACTCACTTTTACGGAACCCACTAGCGACAAGCTCGACATCAAAACCAGCAACATCGCAATCGCGGCGAACGACCAACGCCAGCCAATCTCCGTAAGCAGAAGCGCAGGATCGCGGAGCACTACGCGAAAGCTCTGGCTGACGGGATTGGAAGAGTTCACCATAGCCTACGACCGACGAAAGAGGCTGACCACAGGTCAACGCGGACTAACGGACAACGATATTCACCAGTTTGCCGGGCACGACGATCACGTTTGCCACCTGCTTGCCGGCAATCGCCGCGCGGATTTTTTCGTCAGCGAGGGCACGCTCCCTTACCAACTCCCTGGAGCTGTCCGCTGGGACCGAGATGTGGCTGCGGAGCTTGCCGTTAACCTGGACCGCGTAGACGGTTTCTTCTTCCTTGGACAACGCTGGATCGTACTCGGGCCAGGGCTGGCGGAGCAGGCTCGATTTTTCTCCCAGCGTTTCCCAGAGCTCGGCAGCAACATAGGGCGCGAACGGAGCCAACAACAAGACCAACGTGCGTTGCGCATCGCGCAGCAGCTCGACTGAAAACTTGCCGGCGGCGATCTCGTCTTCCGCACCGTAGAGCTCGTTCACGAACTCCATGATCGCGGCGACGCAGGTGTTGAAGTGCCAGCGGCCTTGGAAGTCGTCGGTCACGCGCTTGATCGTCTGGTGGAGCTTGCGTTGTACTTGACGAGCCTTCGCAGAGAGCTCGCCGGTTGCCGGTCTTGAGGCGCCCTGTCGCGCGACCCGGGCATTACGTGTCACGAACCGGTAAGCGCGGCTCAAGAAGCGGAACACGCCTTCCACGCCGGCGTCCTGCCAGTCGAGTTCGCGGTCAGGAGAGGTGGCGAACAAGGAGTACATGCGCGTGGCATCAGCACCAAAACGAGCGACCATATCATCGGGGGAAACCACATTCCCCTTGCTCTTGGACATCTTGGCGCCATCTTTGATTACCATGCCCTGAGTAAAGAGGCGAAGGATCGGCTCGTCATGGTGAACAATTCCGAGATCGCGCATGAATCGCGTCCAGAAGCGCGAGTAGATCAAGTGCAGGATGGCGTGCTCCACGCCGCCGATGTATTGATCGATTGGGAACCAGTAATCGACGGTTGCGGTATCGAGCGCGCGGTCTTTGAGCTGCGCGTCGGTGTAGCGGTAGAAGTACCAGGATGAATCAACGAACGTATCCATGGTATCGGTCTCGCGCCGCGCTGGACCGCCGCACTTGGGACAAGTAACGTTCACAAACTCGGGAAGACGCGCCAGCGGCGAGCCGCCCTCCTGAGTGATTTCGACGTTATCCGGCAAGAGAACCGGAAGCTGCTCCTCGGGGACCGGCACCACGCCGCACTTAGCGCAGTACAGCATGGGGATCGGCGTGCCCCAGTAGCGCTGGCGGGAGATCCCCCAGTCCTTGAGCCGGTAAGTAACCGTGGCCTTGCCAAAGCCGCCCTGTTCGGCAGCGGCCGACATCTTTTCGATGGCGTCTTGATTGGATAGCCCGGTGTAGACGCCGGAGTTAATCAGGAGGCTGTCCTTCTCCGTATAAGGAAGAATCGGCGTTTCTTCTTCGTCGGCGGCGGGCGGTTCACCTACACGTCGCGGAAGAATCACGATGCGGACTTCCAAGCCGTACTTCTGGGCGAACTCAAAGTCTCGTTCATCGTGAGCCGGAACCGACATGATGGCGCCGGTCCCGTAGTCCATGAGAATGTAGTTGGCCACCCAGATCGGCAGCTTCTCGTCATTGAAGGGATTGACGGCATACCGTCCGGTAAAGACGCCATGTTTCTCAATCGCGCCGATGTCGCCTACTTCTTTAGCTCGCGCTTGTTCCGCTACCAACTCCTCTACTTTGGCGCGAAGCTCGGCATTGCCGGCGACGAGCTCGGCCACGATCGGGTGTTGGGGCGCGAGCTGCACCGAGGTCGCACCAAAGATCGTATCGATCCGCGTCGTAAAGACCGTGATCTTCCTGGCGGCCGCGTCATCAATCTTGAAATCCACCAGCGCGCCTTCGCTTCGACCAATCCAGTTGCGCTGCATGGTGCGGACTTTTTCCGGCCAGCTTGGCAACTGATCGAGACCCGCGAGCAATTCCTCGGCGTAGCGCGTGGTGCGCACGAACCACTGCTCCAACTCGCGCTGCTCGACTTTGGTTTCTTCGTGACGCCAGCAGCAGCCATCTACTACCTGTTCGTTGGCCAACACCGTGGCGCACTCCGGGCACCAGTTCACTTTGCTCTTCTTGCGGTAGGCCAAGTCATTCTCGTACAGCTTTAAGAAGAACCACTGGTTCCAGCGGTAGTAATCGGGCAGACAGGTTGTGATCTCGCGCGACCAGTCGAAGGCGAAACCCAGCTGCTTGAACTGCGACTTCATATGCGCAATGTTGCCGAGCGTCCACTTCTTGGGCGGAACGTTGTTCTTGAGCGCAGCGTTTTCCGCAGGAAGGCCGAACGCGTCCCAGCCCATGGGATGAAGGACGTTATAACCTTGCATCCACATGTAGCGCGCCAGGGCATCGCCGATCGCATAGTTGCGGACGTGGCCCATGTGCAAGGCGCCGGAAGGATACGGCAGCATCTCCAGCACGTAGTATTTCCTGCGTTTGCTGTCGTGCGGTTCGGCGGCGTAGAGCGTGGGATCAGCGTCCCAGCGGGCCTGCCACTTCTCTTCGATGCGTCGCGGATCGTAACGCTCGTAGCGTTCGTCGGCCTGGCGCTGCGGCGCCTGTTTCACTCTCGTTTTGATCGTTTGCGGCATCTCCGACTACGCTCTCTTCCACTTGGCGGACGTCGCGGCTTCTAGCGGGGTCTCTACCAGTGACTTCAATATTGCCACATTTTTCAGGTCGTCTCCCGGCTCGTCGATCGGCGTTTCCGCGATGAATGCTGCGTGTTGGGTTCGCGGATCGTTCAACAGCCGGCGAAACGGTTCCAGCCCGATCGTTCCCTGGCCGATGTGTTCATGACGGTCGCGCCGCGAGCCCCGCGCGTCTTTGGCATCGTTGCAGTGCCAGACGCTCACATTCTTTAGTCCGATCGTCGCGTCGAGTTGCTGCAAGGTCTCGAGCCATCCGCTCGCCGAGATCAGATCATATCCCGCAACGTGCGTGTGGCAAGTATCGATGCAAGCGCCCACGGGGCAAATCGGTCGCAGACGTTCAAGCATCTGCGCCACCTGCTCGAACGAACCGCCAAGCGAAAATTCCGCGCCCGCGGTGTTCTCAATCAGGACCGTCAGGTTCGATTTCTCCAGCTCCAGGCTCTTAGCAGCTTCGGCAACCGACTTGGACGCCAACTCCAACCCTTCCTCACGGCTGCGTCCGCGGAACGATCCCGGATGAAGCACCAGAAACTCTGCGCCCAACCGCGCGGCTCGCTCCAGCTCGCCGCGAAACGACTCCACCGACTTGCGATGAAACTCAGCGGTGATGCTCGCCAGGTTCACCAGGTAATTCGTGTGGATGACCAGCGGGCCGATTCCGTATCGATCACGCAAGCCATGCATCCGGCTGCACTGCGCTTCAGACAGGCCGTAGGGTTTCCACTGCCGGGGACTGGAAGAAAAAATCTGGAAAGTATTCGCTCCCAGCCGGTAAGCCCGTTCCGCTGCTTGATCCACCCCACCTGCGGTGGAGGTATGTATACCCACGCGCCTTGGTCCGGGAGGCGGCGGATCGCCTGTGCCCCAAAGCAAAACATCCTTCATACTGAGCTTTCGCTCTGTTGGCGACATGCAGCTAAATGATTGATTCTAACATGCTAAAGGTGGCGCTTTCCGTTGCTCCCGACACCTGACTCACAGTACACTGAGTGTTTCCACCAGAGGTCTCAGGCCATGCTTGTTGTGATGAAAGCGCACGCCACCGAAGAGCAGGTGCGAGCCGTCTGCGAACGGATCGAAGCGCTAGGATACCGCGCCCATCCTATCCCCGGCGCGCAGCGGACCGCCATCGGCATTACCGGTAATAAAGCAGCGGTGGAACAAGGCACGCTGGGCGAAATGTCGGGCGTGCAAGAAGTGATCGCCGTCTCCAAACCGTACAAGCTGGTGAGCCGCGACGTAAAAGAAGAAGACACGGTGGTTCGATTCAAGGGAAGTGACGGCAGCTTCGGCTCGCGCGATCTGGGAATTGTCGGCGGGCCTTGCTCGATCGAATCCCGCGAACAGGCGTTCACGATTGCCGAGCGCGTTGCCAAAGCCGGCGCACGATTCTTTCGGGGCGGAGCCTACAAGCCGCGGACCTCTCCCTACGCTTTTCAGGGGCTCGGTGAAGAGGGCCTGAAGATCATGGCAGAAATTCGAGACCGCTTTGGCCTGATGATCGTGACCGAAGCCATCGACCACGAATCGCTCGACTTGGTGGCAGAGTACGCCGACGTGATCCAGATCGGTGCGCGCAACATGCAGAACTTCTCATTACTCAAGAAGGCAGGACGCGTGCGCAAGCCGGTCATGCTCAAGCGCGGCATGTCGGCCACGCTGGAAGAGTTCCTGATGGCCGCTGAATACATCCTGAGCGAAGGCAATTATCAAGTGATTCTGTGCGAACGCGGCGTGCGTACGTTTGCCGACCATACTCGCAATACGCTCGACCTCAGCATCGTTCCCGCGGTTCAGAAGCTGAGCCACCTGCCCATTGTCGTCGATCCCAGCCACGGCACGGGCAAGCGTGACAAAGTTCTTCCACTATCGCGTGCGGCTGTGGCCGTCGGCGCCGACGGGTTGCTGGTGGAAGTACACCACGATCCCGACCGCGCGCTCTCCGACGGCATGCAATCGATCTTGCCCGACCAATTCGATGAGTTAATGTCAGAGATTCGCCAAATCGCCGGTGTCTTGCGGCGCAACGTTCAGGAGCCGCGCCCACAACCGGCTCCCGCCGGCCTCAGCAGGTAGCTTGCTCTCCACGCTGCATTACTTAACGCTCCCGATTGTGCTCTTGGTTGCCACTCTTTGCGGTTGCAGCCAGGCCGCCGATCCCATGCTCAACTATCGGGAAGACGCTTACGTCACCAACGGCGGCAGCAATACGGTGACGGTGGTCGACTTGCGCTCTCTCAGCGTCCGCGCAACCGTTCGGGTCGGCAGGAGCCCCACCGGGGTAGCTGCGAATCCGCGGAAGAACGAGATCTACGTCGCCAACACGGATTCCAACAATATCAGCGTGATTGACGCCGAGACCAACACCGTCGTGGCGACGATCGGCGTGAATCGCGCTCCATATTTTGTCGAGGTCTCGGCCGACGGCAAGCGTGCCTATGTGGCCAACTCAGGTTCGGCTAACCTGTCGGTGATCGATCTCGATCGGCGAAAAGTACTCAGGACCGTCGCCACCGGAAACGGCAGCAACTTGGCCCGGCTGACTCCTGACGGCAAGTTAGTCGTGGTCGCGCTCCACGATGAAAACGCAGTGGCGATCGTGGATGCGGAACGCATGGCTCTTCGCGCCAAGGTCAAGAGTTGTAGCAAACCGGTGGAGCTCGGCATCGTGCCCGATTCCAGCAAAGCCTTCGTTGCCTGCAGTGAAGGCCATCAGATCGGCGTCGTGGACCTGAAAGCGGATAAGCTGCTCGCGCAGCTCGATGTGGGTGAGACTCCGATTCATATCGCCGTCAAGCCCGATGGCGGCGAGATTTTCGTTTGTGATTACGATGCCAGCTCCATTTCTGAGGTCATCACCGGTTCCAACGAAGTGAACAACACGTTTCTCATCGGCGATCACCCTGTGCATGCCTTTGTCTCACCGGACAATTCCCTGCTTTACGTCAGCAACTTCGGCTCTGATTCCGTGGCCGTCTACAGCATCGACAACGGCAAGCGAACGAGTTCGGTGAGTGTGGGCAGCCATCCGGAAATGATTGCGCTCTCACCCAGCCAATTGCTGTTGTTGGTGGTCAACACTGGCAGCGGAGACCTTTCTGTTCTGTCCTTGATTGACCGCAAAGGGCGGCCGCTGTTCCCTGACCCGCCATCACTTGAAACCATGATTCCCCTAGGGAAAGAACCGCGGGCCATCGCCGTAAAAGCATTCATCAGCCAGCGGTAAGATGGTTGTACATGTTCGAGCGATACACCGAATCCGCGAGGCGAGCAGTTTTCTTTGCCCGATACGAAGCCGCACAGAACGGCTCTCCTTGTATCGAAACGCCCCATCTGCTGTTGGGTATTCTGCGCGAAGGCGCAGGATTCGTCTCATCGATTGGTGGAAGTCCGGCTCAAGCTATCGTTGACGATTGCCACAAGTCTTTGCCGAGTCCATCATCTAAAGTTTCGAGCACCGTTGATCTACCTCTGGCAAATGGATGCAAGAGAGTGTTGGCCTACGCTGCGGAAGAAGCGGAGCGATTGCAGAGCAGGTGGATAGAGCCGCAGCACTTAATCCTAGGTTTGATCCGCGAGAACGATACGACGTCAGAGATCCTCAAACGGCACGGCATTACTCTCGAAAACGTTCGTTCTATCCACCCGACGGAGACTTCCCATCAAAGACTTGCGACGGTCGAAGCAGCCGACGCTCTGATTGAATTTTTTTGCGAGAGTAAACTGGTGGCAACCGCTTCTGTTCGGCTTGGCACGCCAGAGCCTCGCATAGGCGAAAGTGTCGTCCTTAACGATAAAGGGACATCGATGGTCTATGAAGTGATTGCGGTTCGCCATCATTACGCGGACATCGGCAGACACGCCGGATCCGATGCCTATCGCCTGACGAAACTAGTGGTAGAAGTCAAACCCGACAAACGAAAGCCTCGCAAACAGTAACCTATTGCGTTTCCAGGGATGATGCATACCACCAGCAAGGCAGCCGCGAAGGAAGTGTCATCCTGAGGCGTAGCCGAAGGATCTGCTCCCGCTGGACTTTGGGCGGAGCCGATTTCTCGCCTGCGGCTTCGAAATGACACGGGCCTCGATTGTATGAACACCCTTGAACCGCTCTAACGAAGGCATTCCATTCATCAGCCAGCGGTAAAATGATTGTCGATGTTCGAGCGATATACCGATAAGGCGCGCCGCGTCGTTTTTTTCTCTCGTTACGAAGCCAGCAACCTGGGCGACGTCGAAATCAAACCGATTCATCTGCTTCTGGGCCTACTTCGGGAAGGCAAAGCTCTGTTCTTCAGGCTGCAGTTGCCGGAAGGCAAGCTCGACGCTCTGCGCGAGGCGTGCGTCAAAGAGGGTCTTGGGAAAGAACATCTTCCGACATCGGTCGACATGCCTTTGGACGAAGAAGCCAAGCTCATCTTGCGGCGCGCCGTCGAAGAAGCCGACAGCCGCATAGGCAAGGACATCGATGTCGAGCATCTCCTTCTCGGATCGTTGCGCGTCACCAGCAAGGCCAAAGAAATTCTCCGTGAACACGGAATTACATATGCGCAGGTGAGCGCCCAGCTTCGTCGTGGTTACTCGCCGTTAGGCGACACGCTCGATTCCACATGATCTTTTTCGTCAGCCTTCTCGCTCACTCCAACCCCAACCCGCCATCCACAGTCAGGATCTGCCCGGTAATGAATTGCGACGCCGCTGCAAAATACATCACTGCGTTCACCACATCATCGGCCACGCCGTTTCTGCGCATCGGCGTTTTGGACGCCATCCGGTTGAAGAACCCCTCGTTCCGTTCATCCGGGCCGGGATCGTCTGCGATATCGATCATCCCGGGCGCTACGCAGTTCACGGCGATCTCCGGCGCTAAGGCCTTGGCCATGACTCGGGTCAGCATATGCAGCGCGGCCTTCGACGAGCAGTAGTGCGCGTGGGTAGACCAAGGCTTTTCGCCGCCCAACGATCCCAGGTTGATTATCCGTCCCCGAGCCCGGCGCAGCGCCGGGAGTGAATGTTTGGAGACCAAGAACGGCCCGCGCACGTTGGTGGCGAAGATGTTGTCCCACTGCTCCACCGTGATCTCTTCGAAGCGTGCCGTCGTGTAGATGCCGGCATTGTTGACCAACAGATCCATGGCGCCGAATGTCTCGAGCGCAGTACCGATCGCGCGGATCACGCTATCTTCCTGGCGTGCATCGCAGGAAATGGCCAATCCTTTGGCTCCGCGGCGTTCGATCTCGGCGAGCGTCTGCTTGGCTTGCTCGCCAGAATTCAAGTAGGTAAAGGCCACACGCGCGCCGGCCTGTGCCATGGCCAGAGCAATCGCTCGACCAAGCCGCCTTGCTCCGCCGGTGATGAAGACCGATTTCCCCGCTAACTCATTCACAGATGGCATTGTACGCAATCTGGTGATCGGGTCATCGGTCCATCGGGTCATCGGGTCATCGGTCCCAGCTTTTCAGCGTTTGAGAAAAACCATGTAATCGCGACACCCGATCACCCGCTGAACCGATCTCCCGATGGCCCGATCGTCTTGAATCCTTTACGGGCGGAATTCTATCCAATGGAACATGAGCACCCATCCTTCTCTGATTTCGTTCCCCGAGGCGGAAGCTCATTCTGCGGAGTCGGACGCGTTGGACGCATACTCTCGTGTGGTCACGACGGTTGCGGAAACTGTAAGCCCTTCCGTGGTCCGCATCCAGGTAGAAGCCAAACGCGGGCGCGGCGGCAGCGGCTCGGGTTTTGTGTTTACTCCCGACGGATTCATTCTGACCAACAGCCACGTGGTGCATGGCGGCGATCGCGTCAAAGTCGCGACGCCGGAATCCGGCGAGTTCGTGGCGCAACGTATCGGCGAAGATCCGGATACCGATCTCGCGCTGCTGCGGGTTGACGCTCCCGGCCTGCGCGCCCTCAAGCTCGGCGATTCGCGCAAGATTCGCGTCGGACAGCTCGTGGTCGCAATCGGTAATCCTTATGGCTTCCAGTACACGGTGACCGCAGGCGTAGTCAGCGCGTTGGGACGCAGCTTGCGCTCGCAGTCCGGACGCTTGATCGAAGACGTCATCCAGACCGACGCGGCGCTGAACCCCGGCAACTCCGGCGGACCGCTGGTGAATGCAGCGGGCGAAGTAATCGGCGTCAACACGGCGACGATTTTGCCCGCGCAAGGTCTCTGCTTCGCCATCTCCGTCAATACCGCGCAGTTCATTGCCAGCAAATTGATTCGGGAAGGTGTGGTCCGCCGCAGCTACATCGGTGTGCAAGCGCAAACGGCTTCGCTCAACCGCGCCATCGCTCATCATTACGATTTGAAGATCGCAACCGGGGCCTTGGTGCTGGCGACCGAACCAGACAGTCCCGCAGCGAGAGCCGGACTGCGCGAAGGCGATCTCATTGTCGCGTTGGAAGGCGAGACCGTGGAAGGCGTAGATGTACTCCATCGTCTGCTCAACGAAGACTGGATCGGCCGGACAGCCCGCTTCACGGTTATCCGCGGGTCGCAACGGCTCGACGTCAAAGTCGTTCCCGACGCGCGCCAGTAGGACCAAATCGCCGAAATCGCGCGAGATCGCCGTGATCGGAAGAACCAGATTCCGGCGATGTCGGCGATCCCGTGCGATTCCGGCGATCTTAGTGAGAACTCCCTGTGGCAGCATGGTCGCGGACAGTTCCTCGGGATCCCTCCACTCCGCACCATAGATTTCTTGGGGGAATAAGACTCCGTGGCGCTACGGTTGATTGGATGACGACAACGGCCCCCAACAGTCTCGAGTAAACTCGATTTGGTAATGACCGAAGAGCTCGAGACGAAGGAGGCCGCATATGAAGTATATAGGCTGTGACTTTCATCCGAGCTTTC
>Ga0209648_10000026_pt1 | contig 84089 bp, 59 predicted proteins | sample GraSoi2013_115cm_FD_185830 | JGI IMG/M metagenome (GOLD analysis project Ga0209648, IMG submission 185830) | Grasslands soil microbial communities from the Angelo Coastal Reserve, California, USA - Sample 9_17_2013_115cm (SPAdes) (version 2) | ecosystem: Environmental > Terrestrial > Soil >... | reverse complement strand
TTGACAGGGCAACGCGCCTGGTAACGCCAGGGGGCGAAGTTGAAGATGCCGGGCTAAAGCCCGGCGCTACAACGGCGCTACGGAAAGTGCCACAGAGAATAGACCGCCGGCGGAGTGAAGCGCGGTGACATCGCACAGGGAAACCTGTGAGACGTCTTCGATAGGAGCCGGGCTAAAGCCCGGCCTCTACATGCTCGCGACGTTTGGCAAGGGTGAAAAGGTGGGGTAAGAGCCCACCGCTCCGGTGGCGACACCGGAGGCACGGAAAACCCCGCGTGGTGCAAGGCCAAATAGGAGGGGAGAGCCGGCCCGGCTCGATGAGCGAGCGTTCATGAAAATGGACGCGCTCCTTTTGGCGGTGGTGAAAGCCATCGTCGATTGAAAACCCTCGGGTAGGCTGCTGGAGTCGCGGTGCGAACCGCGACCTAGAGGAATGATCGCCGCACGCGCAAGCCGCTTTGCGGTTTGCGCACGGCACAGAATCCGGCTTACAGGCCCGTCCGCCAACTTTTCTTGTCTTCAGTGCAACCTGCGCAATTGCTCCCCGACAATCTCAGGCGCACAAGGGATGCCGGTCTTTATTCCTATGTTCTTCCAGACTCCTGAATTTGCCGTGGAGTCCAGCAGCTCAGAAGTTGCCGCGGACGCGATTCCGTGTATCATCTGGGCAGACGTTGCGTCAGGGGAATCCCCAGCGGCGATCTTTCCGAGACCAGACGGGGAATCCAGTGTCTCAGGCCCGAGGGGAGCTTCACGTGAGGCAGGGTAGTCTACTATTCAGAATGGAATTGCTGAGCAACCCTGAGATGCTCTGCGTGGTGCGAAATGCCTTGGGAGAGCTCACGGCAAAATTGGGATTCTCCGAGGCCGAATGCCGCGCCGTCGTTCTGGCTGTCGATGAAGCGCTCACAAATATCATTCGCCACGCCTACCTCGGAGATCACGAGCAGTTCATCGAGGCATCCTTCCGCCGGATTCATTTGCCGAGAGATGACAAGTCAGAAGATGCTCTTGAAATCGTTTTGGAAGATAGCGGCGTGACAGCCAATCCGGAAAAAATGTGCGGGCGAGCACTCGAAGATGTGAAGCCGGGAGGATTGGGGATGCACTTCATACGCCAGAGCATGGATACGGTAGAATTCACCCGCAGTAATGGCAGGAATCAACTCCGCATGGTCAAGATTTTGCACCGGCAGACGGCCCAGAAAGGCTCTTGAGGAGAACCAAACTTGCAAATTGCCGCACGCCATTTTGACACGACCACCATTTTCGACATTTCGGGAGACATCGATCTTGCGACTTCCCCGGTACTGCGGAAGGCCCTATTGCACGAACTTCGCGAACTAAAGATGCCGCGGGTGGTCCTCAACCTAGGGGCTGTTCGCTATATCGACAGCTCCGGTGTGGCTTCGCTCGTGGAGGGGCTCAAAGCTTCTCGGGATGTCGGCTCACGGTTCATTCTCTTTGGCCTGAATAAGACGGTCCGGGAAGTCTTGCAGCTCTCCAAACTGCTGAAGATCTTTGAGATTTACGAGAGCGAAGAGCAATCCGTAGCGCCCTGAACCTTCCAATCCCACAAGCCGAGGAAGCCCAGCGAGAGCAATGTGGAACTGACGACGCAAATTGGAGAATCAGTCACCGATGCGCTTGCGTACCTGGGAGCGCTGACATCGCTTGGCGGCCGCGCCGCATACTTCACATTCATCGCTCCTTTCAAGGGTAAGCAGCTCCGCCTGCAGCGAGCCGTGTCGCAGGCCATGCAGACCGGCGTCAGGGCGCTACCCATACTCTCCCTGATTACCTTTTTCATCGGGCTGATTCTAGCGTTGCAAAGCGCTTACGAGCTGCGCAAGTTTGGCGCAATGAACTTCGTTGCCAGCGCGGTGGCGATTTCCATGACGAGGGAGCTTGGACCGCTGATTACGGCGATTGTGGTGATCGGAAGGTCCGGGTCGGCGTTCGCAGCGGAAATCGGCACTATGAAGGTCACGGAAGAAATCGATGCTCTGGAGACCATGGCGATCGATCCGATCCACTTTCTGGTGACTCCTAAATTTATCGCCATGATCGTGATGCTGCCTTGTCTTACGATTTGGGCGAACTTCATGGGAGTGCTCGGCGGCTCGCTTTTCGGCGTGACGAAGGCGGATTTCACGTTTGGGAACTACATCCACTCGTCTCTGGACGCGCTCTTTCTGCGCGACATCATGACCGGATTAGTTAAAAGCGTCATGTTTGGCGTTACCATTACGGCCGTGGGTTGCCACGAAGGGCTCTCCACGGGCGCGGGCGCCGAGCAGGTCGGCCGGTCAACCACCCGGGCCGTGGTGGTTTCGATATTCTTGGTGATTCTCGTGGACCTTGTATTTACGGCGCTCTTTTTCTTTGTGAGTGAAAAGTAGGGTTGGATATTCCATGGAGCAGAACAATAGCGCAATGATGGAGCCGGAAGCGGTGATTTCGCTTCGGAATCTTCGCGTCAGTTACGGCGAACGCGAAATCCTCCACGGCATCAATTTTGACGTGATGCACGGCGAAACCATGGTGATTTTGGGCGGCTCGGGTTCCGGCAAGAGCACGCTGCTGCGTACTTTGGTGGGCCTGGAAAGGCCAAGTTCCGGCGAGATCTGGCTGAAAGGAAAAAATATCGCGTCGATTTCCTCGGAGGAAATGGATGAAATCCGGAAGAAAATCGGGATGTCCTTTCAAGGCGGCGCGTTGTTCGGCTCGATGACCGTCGGCGAAAACGTGGCGCTGCCTTTGCAAGAGCACACCAAACTGGAAGAATCCACCATTGAAATCATTTTGCGCTTGAAACTCGATCAAGTCGGTTTGTCTGGATACGAAAACTACATGCCCTCGCAATTGAGCGGCGGGATGAAGAAGCGCGCCGCGGTGGCTCGTGCCCTGGCCATGGATCCCGAGATTCTTTTTTTTGATGAGCCTTCCGCCGGTCTGGACCCTATTATTGCCGCGGGAGTCGATCAGCTCATTCTCGAACTCAAGCAGGCATTTCACATGACCATTATCGTGGTCACTCACGAGCTTGCCAGCGCTTTCCTGATTGCCGACCGCATGGTGTTAATCGACAAAGGCAACGTGGTGGCCATCGGGTCCACGGAAGAAATGCGTTCGAGCGCGCATCCGCGCGTGCGGCAGTTTCTCGACCGCATCGCCGAGCCTGCAGTTTCCGAAGAATTGGATTATCTGCAAATACTAACGGAAGAACACCGCCATCCGGGCCATTAAATGGCGGTAAAGAGAGGTGCGTGATGGGAGCGAAGCGAGAACAAGCGATGGTGGGGTTGTTTGTGCTGATCGCGGGCGCTGTGCTGGTGGCCACGGTCTTTGCGCTTACCGGCGCGTTTGGAGGCACGGCCGCGACGTACCGCGCTTACTTTCCCTTCGCCGGCGGCTTGGAACCTGGCGCGACCGTGCGCTATGCAGGCGGGCCGAAAGTCGGCCGCGTCGAGAGACTGCAGCTGGACCCCAAGAATTCTACGCGCATCGAGATAACTTTCAGCGTGAAGTCCGGCTTGCCCGTCAAAACGGACAGCCATGTGAAAATCATGAGTTTGAGCCCGCTGGGAGACAATCACCTGGAAATTGTTCCGGGCAGCGAAAAGGCCGCCCTTGCCGCTGCAGGAACCATCCTGCCAGCGGACCCCTACGTGGATTTCAATGCGCTTACGGCAAAGCTAAATGACATTGCTCCTCAGGCGCAGCAGCTACTTGAGACGCTGAACGACCGCGCAAGCGACCTGAGCGTGACAATCGCGCGCGTCAACGATCTGCTCAGCGATTCGAATCGACGGAACCTTGCGGGCACGCTGGCTGAAACCCGTGGCATGATTGGGGAAAACCGCGCCCCCATCAAATCCACAATCGGCCATTTGAACAATGCGAGCCAAAAGCTGGAGCCGCTTCTTCAGGATTTGCGCAAAACGTCAGCGCAGGCCAATGAAGCACTGAATCACATCGATTCCCTGGTCGGCGAAAATCGGCCTGATATCCGCAAGGCCGTTGGCGATCTGCGAATTTCTCTTTCGAACGTGACCGATTTAACCGGGCGCCTCGACCAGACGCTCGACGTGAACTCCGACAATATCGATGAGTTGCTCGAAAACCTGCGCCACGTGAGCCAGAACCTCAAGGAATTTACGAACACCATCAAGACCAGGCCGTACACGCTGATTCGCTCGGCAGCTCCCCGCGAGCACAAACCGGGAGAGCCGCAATGAGCCAAACGTCAGGGGGCGGGCAACTGGGATATTTCGGCGGCGCGCCTAGCGGGTGCGAAAGGACACCTCGCCGGGTGCGTGGCAGAGCACTCATCGCAGTCCTCGCGCTGATTGCTGCATGGCTCAGCGGCTGTGTCTCTGCTGCGCGGCCCGCCAAGTATTATCAACTCACGGTCCCATCAGATGCCGGCGTCGCTGAAAAAGAGGACGCGGTTCCCGTGAGATTGCTCGTCGGGGGTCTGATGACTACGCACTTGTATCGCGAGGACCGCATCGTCTACGGAAACGGTCCCGAGCAATTGGGCACGTACGAGTATCAAAGATGGGCCGAACCGCCCACTGAAATGATCCAGGAAGTATTGCTGCGACAGCTGCGGGCATCAGGCCACTACCGCGCCGTCCATGTGCGGCGCAGCAACATGCCGGGAGACTTTGCGATTCGTGGGCACCTTTATGATTTCAAAGAAGTCGACGGTCCGGCGACGTCAACAAGAGTAACGCTGGACTTGGAAATGCGCGACTTGAAGACTGGCGCGACCGTTTGGAATCATTACTACACGCGCGACGAGCCGGCGAGCGGAAAAGAGGTGCCAGCCATAGTCGCGGCCTTGGACAAGAATGTTCAACGTGCCGTGAAAGAATTTGTGGAAAGCCTGGACCAGTACTTCGCGTCGCATCCTGCCAAGTAGCGCAGAGCCTCGGGGACTTGCAATGCTAGCCTATTAACGCTACTAAGCTGCCCGCCGCAGCGTCAGCAGCGTTATGTCATCTTCCAAATCGCCTTGCTGTCCGCGATAAAAATGCAGTCCTTGGAGCAGCGCGCGGGAAAAATCCTGGAGCACCAGCGGCCGGGGCAGGCTGCGGAGTGTATTCTCAGAAAGATCCAGGAATCCCTTGGAGGTAAGCTGGTCCCCCTTCGGGGAGTGAACCTCTGTTGCGCCATCGGAAAACGCAAGAATCATGTCGCCGTGGTTCAGTCGCACGCTCTGCTGGCTATAGGTTTCACCAGTGATATACCCCAGCGGGAAGCCCTCCAGGCCTTCCCCCAGCTCCAGGAATCGCTTCTGCTGCTCGCGCCAGAGAAGCATCCGCGGGTGCGCCGCGTAAGCAAAGTTAAATTCGCCGGTGGTGCCGTCAAAAGTTCCCGTTACGACCGTCGTCAGCCGCAGCGGACCATCCGATTTTTCATTCGATAGCGTGAAAGCGTCATTCAGCGCGGAAAGCAGCCCGGCCGTGTCGCGAATGTCCTGGAATTTATGCAACAGGTGATGGACATGCCGAGCCACGCCGGCAGCCGTGTAACCGTGGCCTACGCAGTCCGCAAGAACCACGCGAGCTAGGTTATCGCTGCAGGAAAACACCGCCGAAAGATCGCCGCCTTTGTCGCCGCCCGCGGGCACGGCGATGACGTCGCTTTCCAACCCCGCCAGCTCCAGGGAGCGGTGTGCTTTCTCGTTTCCAGCCCATAGCTCCATGCAGCCGAAGGGGCGCATCGCCGTTTTCGTGCAATCGAATTCTTGGGGCTCAATTCTCTTGAACTTCATATCTACATTGATGCTTGCATCACTTTCTTCGGTACAAGGTTGCCGCTGAACAGGCCCTGGGGTCTTGACGCCGGGCGGGGATCGTCCCGGCTGGAATAGCCAGCTTGGGCCGCGAGCCGCCGGTAAGTATCTCACTTTTTGCTGCAGCTGCCGTATGATGCTCGCATGCGGATACTGCTCGTCGAAGACGATGCGCGCATCGCGCGATTTGTGGCCAAAGGCCTTCGCGAACAGGCGTATGCCGTGGATGTTTCGAGCAACGGCGACGACGCGCTTTATCAGGCGGATATCAACACCTACGACTTGGTGATTCTCGATGTGATGATTCCCGGCCGCAACGGCTTCGAAGTTTGCCGCCAGCTGCGAAAATCAGGCCAGCGCATGCCCATTCTGATGCTGACCGCCCGCGACGCCGTGGAAGACCGCATCACCGGCCTCGATCATGGCGCCGACGACTACCTTACAAAGCCGTTCGAATTCCGCGAGCTGCTGGCGCGGCTTCGCGCGCTGCTGCGCCGCTCCGGTGAACTTCGCCCCGGCAAAATTGCTGTCGCCGACCTTGTCCTGGATACTGCCGCGCAGAGTGTTTCACGGGCGGGCCGGAACGTGACGCTTACGGCCAAAGAGTATGCGCTGCTCGAATATCTTGCGCGTAACGCCGGCCGCGTCGTGGGGCGCGCGGAAATCGCCGAGCATGTTTGGGATGAGAGCTTCGATCCTTTCTCGAACCTCATCGAAGTCTACGTCAATCGCGTGCGCCGGAAGATTGACGCCGATTCCAGCAAACCGTTGCTGCATACCCGCCGTGGCGCCGGTTACTCTTTTGGCCCTGTGAGCGATTCAGAAGCCGCGGACACGGCAGACGAAAATGTTTTGCCGCGGCAGCGTGCCAAGGTAACTTCTCCCGTTCGGAAGAGCCATGCTTGATTCCATCCGCGTCCGTCTCACGCTCTGGTATACCGGAGTACTGACACTTGTTCTGGTTGTTCTCGCCCTAATCACTTATTTTATTTTTTGGCAAAGCACCCTCCAGCGCACCGACATGAATCTTTCCGAACTCTCGGAAGCATTTCTGACCACTCTCGATGCGGAAGTCAAAGATCAAAGCGGCCCCGATTCATTGAAACTGGCGGGACAGGTGGCTATCACGGAACATCGCTTTCGCGATCATGTTTTCGCAATTTTCGATACAGCGGGGAATGTCGTGGTCAGCTCGCAGGAAGTTTCTCCCTCGGCGCCGGGCTCCTCTGCCAGCGGACCTCTATCCTCGCCTTCGTTTCAGCGATTCCTTGATGCTTCCACCCGTTCCGAGCGTTTCTTCGGCAAAGTGAAGGGAGGCAGGGATGGTTACCGCGGTTTCGCGCGGCACTTTTCCTCCTCCGGCAATAGCTACACGCTGGTGATTCTCCAATCGCTCCACCCGCAGCAGGAGATGCTCGAAGGGGTTACCTCAACTTTTGCGTGGGTCATCCCCATCGCCATTCTGCTTGCAAGCGTGGGCGGCTACTTTCTCGCGCGCAAAAGCCTTGCTCCGGTCGTGGCCATGAGCACCCAGGCCGGGCGCATCGGCGCCGCCAATTTGCACGAACGGCTGGCGGTGCAGAATGCAAAGGACGAACTCGGGCACTTGGCGCAATCGTTCAACAGCCTGCTGGATCGCCTCAGCCAATCGTTCGAACGCCAGCGGCGCTTCATGGCTGACGCGTCCCATGAATTGCGGACGCCGGTGGCCATTTTGCGCGGCGAAGCGGAGGTCGCTCTTTCGCAGCAGGCGCGTTCGCTCGAGGAATATCGGGAATCGCTGGGAGTGCTGCATCACGAGGCCGAGCGGCTCACGCACATCGTGGAGGACCTCTTCACTCTTACTCGGGCGGACGCCGGCCAGTATCCGCTCCAGCCGCGCGATTTTTACCTCGAGGAACTCGTTGGCGAGTGCGTGCATTCCGCCAGGACCTTGGCGCTTGCCAAGAAGATTTCTCTGAATCTTGAGGAAGCCGCCGAATCTCCCATCCGCGCCGATGAGTCTCTGCTGCGTCGCATGATCCTCAATTTGCTGGACAATGCGATCAAATATACGCCGGGGGGCGGGCACGTCACGGTGAGTTGCCTTCGCGCGGCGGATCAATATGTGTTGAGCATCTCCGATACTGGTGGAGGAATTCCCGCCGATCTGCAGCCGCGTATTTTCGCACGCTTTTTCCGCGCCGATAAAGCCCGTTCGCGGGCCGGAAACGACGGTGGCGGGGCGGGTCTGGGACTGTCCATTTCCCGCTGGATTGCGGAAGTGCATCGTGGACGTTTGGAACTGACGCACTCTGATTCGGCTGGAAGCACGTTTACGGCATACCTTCCCGCGCCGTCATCTCCTTCCGCATCTACAAGTTAATCCTGCGTTTATGTTCGCCCAGTTAGGTTAGATTGTTCCTTGCCGTGCGCCCGCTGGCCGGCTCAGGAGTCGAGATTTATGAGATCGCGTCGCATCTTCGTTCTGTTAGGGGCTTCGGTTGCCGGCCTTTTCTTGACTTCCGCGCGAAGCGCCAGTGCCCAGGAAACGCCGCCACGCGCGAGCAGCGCTTCTTCTCAGGCTGCCAATCAGGGCCCCGCCAATGCGGCTGAGCCGCGTCGGCTGACGCTGCAAGATGCACTTGCCTTGGCGAGAAAGAACAGCACGCAATTTCAAGCCGCGCAAACCGATGCCGCAATTTCGCGACAGGATCGTTACCAAGCTGCGACGGCTTTGCTCCCCGGCGTGACCTACAACAACCAGGCCCTCTATTCACAGAGCAACGGGCCTGGTAACCCCGTGAGGTTCATCGCCAACAACGCCGTCCATGAATACATCAGCCAGGCCAACATTCATGAAACGATTGACCTCGCAGGTATATCGAGTTTGCGCCGCGCCTCGGCGGTCGCTGCCCTGGCGCGGGCGCGGGCGGAAATTGCTTCTCGCGGCCTGGTGGTGACCGTCGTTCAGGGCTATTACTCACTTGCTGCCGCCCAGCAAAAGCTACAGGCTGCGCAAAAGGCTTCTGAGGAAGGCAACCGTTTCTTCAAGCTCACGCAGGACCTCCAAGGAGGCGGGGAAGTGGCGCATTCGGATGTAATCAAAGCGGAGCTGCAGATGAACGATCGCCGCCGCCAATTGCAGGAAGCGCAACTTATGTTTCTGAATGCGCGGCTTGACCTGGCGGTTTTGCTTTTTCCGGATTTCAACGAGAACTACGAGGTTGCCGACGATCTTCATGCGCCTGTTCCGCTCCCCACGCTTGCGGAAGTGCAGCAGCAAGCCGCGCGCGATAACCCCGATGTTCGTGCCGCGCTCGAAGCCGTACGAGCCGCGGGCTCGGAGGTTACTTTCGCGCGCGCCGGCTATTTGCCTTCGCTGGCTCTCGATTATTGGTATGGCATCGATGCCACGAAGTTCGCCGTGAACGGTCCGAATGGTGTTTCGAATCTGGGCTCTTCTGCCGCGGCCACGCTGAACATTCCCATCTGGAACTGGGGCGCGACGCAGAGCCGCATCAAGCAGGCTGAGTTGAGACGCACTCAGGCCAAGCGGGAGCTTTCCCTGGCACAGCGCAAGCTTCTTGCTGAGATTCAATCTTTGTATGCCGAGGCGGACACGGCGCTGAACGAACTTGCCGGCCTTAATCGTTCCGCTGAACTCGCAGCAGATAGCCTGCGGCTCACGATGCTTCGTTACACGGGCGGGGAAGCGACGATTCTGGAAGTCGTGGATGCCCAGAATACTTCTGTCCAGGCAAACTCCGCTTATCAAGATGGCGCGGTTCGCTATCGCGTGGCCCTTGCAAATCTCCAAACTTTAACGGGAGTGCTGACAACTCCATGAAACTGACGATGAATCATCCATCACCCATGGGGCGAAATTCGATGGCTCTGGGTTGCGCCCTCGGTCTGTTCGTGCTCGGCGGCTGCGGCAAGGCTGAAAAAGAGAAGGAGCCGGTGGTCTCGGTGCAGACCACGCCCGTCCAGCGCGCCCCCATCTCCCAGATGGTTTCCGCTGAAGCCGTGGTTTTTCCCCTCGAACAAGCCAGTGTGGCCCCGAAGATTAGCGCGCCTATCAAGAAATTTTATGTGCAGCGCGGCACCCGCGTTAAAAAAGGACAATTGCTTGCCGAATTGGAAAACAAGGACCTGTCAGCGGCGGCCGAGTCTAGCAAGGCCGATTTCGAACAGGCAGACGCCAGCTATGTGACTATCGTTGGCGCAAGCCTTCCTCAGCAGCTTCAAAAGGCGGAACTGGACGCCGTCGCGGCGAAGTCGAACTTCGACGCGCAGCAAAAAGTCTATGAGAGTCGCAAGGCACTTTTCCAGCAAGGCGCCATTCCTCGCAGAGACATGGACGCCGCCGAAGTTGCCTTCTTGCAAGCTCGCAGCCAGAACGAGCAGGCACAGAAGCAACTCGCGGATTTGCAGCGCGTTGGAAGACAGCAGACGCTCAAGTCCGCAGAAGGGTCTCGCATGTCGGCCGAAGCTCGAATGAGGGGCGCTGAAGCCCTTCTCAGTTATTCGAGAATCACCAGTCCCATTGATGGCGTGGTCACAGATCGTCCGCTTTACGAGGGGGACCCCGCCACCGCCAATCAACCCATCCTTACTGTGATGAACACCTCAAGGCTCATCGCCAAAGCACACGTTCCGCAATCGGAAGCCGCTGTCCTGAAAGTGGGAAGCCCAGCGGAATTGAAAATCCCCGGCCTAGATGAGCCTATCAAGGGCCGCGTCAGTTTGGTCAGCCCGGCTCTTGATCCCGGTAGCACGACGATTGAAGTGTGGGTCGAGGCCTCCAAGCCGGACCCGGCACTGAAACCCGGTATGACCGTGGAACTTTCCATGACCGCGAAAATGGTGAAGGACGCGCTTGTCGTGCCAACTCCGGCGATCTACAAAAACTCCGAAGGCGCGGACTACGTCTTGCTCGCAGGCTCCGACGGTCACGCGCATCTCAAAACCGTGCAACTCGGCGTGCGCAATACGGAGTTCACGCAAGTCACAAGCGGCGTCATCGCCGGCGACCCGGTGATCAGTTCCGGGGGCTACGCGCTGCCCGATAACACGCAGATCAAAATCGAAGCTCCCGCCAAAGACGAGAAAGAGAGCGCTGATAAAGCTGCCAAAGCAGACAAGCCCGAAGGCGCTGCAAAACCTGTCACCAAGGAAAAGGACTAGACGCGCATGGATCTTCCTCCCGATTCTTCGCGCGCTGCGCATCCTTCCGCCGAGAAGGATGTTCCCTGGTTTCAAAAGCTGTCCCGGCCCATTCTCTTCCTGATCGTCACCGTGGCACTGGGCGGCGCCTATCTCGCCTTCTCAATTCCCGTGGCGGTATTTCCCAACACTGACTTTCCGCGGATCGTCGTAGGTGTTGACAACGGCGTGATGCCCATCGACCAAATGCTCGTCACCATCACCCGCCCGCTGGAAGAGGCGGTCAACAGCGTGCCGGGATTGCTGAAGGTTCAATCGATCACCAGCCGCGGCTCCGCCGAGGTCGATCTGTTTTTCGATTGGAACAGCGACATGATTTTGACGCTGCAGCGCGTGGACGCGGTCGTTGCCCGTTTACAGGCCGAACTTCCTCCCACTGCAAAAGTGGAAACACACCGGCTGACCTTCGCCGTCTTTCCCATCATCGGCTATAGCCTGACCTCCAGCACGCTGCCCCCAAACAAACTGTGGGAGATTGCTACCTATGACCTAAAGCCGCGCCTCAACCGGCTGGTTGGCGTTGCGACAGTCATCATCCAAGGCGGCCGCGTTCCCGAATTTCAAGTGTCTCCAGACCCGGCGCGGCTTCTCGCGGCGGGTATCACTGTCACGGATATTCTGGAGGCCATCCGCCGCACCAATCTGATCGACTCGCCGGGCTTGATCGAAAGCAATCATCAACTGGTGCTGGGCTTGGTCAGCGGCCAGGTGCGCACCCCAGAGCAGATCGGGCAGATTGTGGTAAAGAACTCGGCCGCGGGCGTTCCCCTTCGTCTTGGTGATATCGCTAAAATCTCGCCCTCGGTCGCGCCGGTGTACACCATCGTTACCGCAAATGGCAAACCGGCGGTGCTTCTCAATGTGAATCGCCAGCCCGAAAGCAACACGCTGGATGTGGCAAACGAAGTGCACGCGCTCATTCAGGAGCTCACCCCGAGTTTGCCTCCCGGCGTTCATCTCGAGCCGTTCTACGACCAATCTACGATCGTGCACGATTCCATTGCCAGCGTGCGCGACGCCGTGGTCGTCGGCCTGGTGCTTTCGGCCATCATTCTCGTGCTCTTTCTTCGCGATTGGGGAACCTCGCTGGTTGCCGGGCTGGTCATTCCTGTCACTCTGCTTTTCACATTTATTGCCTTGAAATTTACAGGGCAGAGCTTCAACTTGATGACCCTCGGCGGTCTCGCCGCCGCGGTAGGACTCGTCATCGACGATGCCATCGTTGTGTTGGAAAACATCGTCCTCCACCGCGATGCAGGCCAGGGCCGTCTGGAGGCCATCCAGAGCGCGCTCCGCGAACTCACCGTTCCGCTCATCGGCTCGACGATTACGCCCATCGTGGTTTTCCTCCCGTTGGTTGCCACCACGGGAGTGACCGGCAGCTTTTTCCGCGCTCTCGCCGTGACCATGACCGTCGCGCTGCTCACCTCGTTGCTCCTCGCTCTAACCTGGACGCCTACGCTGAGTCAATACCTGGTCCGCCGCAAGAACGGCGTCGAATCCGAAGTGCCGCCCTCCGGCGCGGCGACGGACGTCGCCAAGCTTCTCGCCGCGGAGGAAGCCCATCTCTCCGGGACTTTCGGCCGAATCGTCGAGTTCTACGCAAAATCGATGCGAGCCTTCCTAAAGCGCCCGTGGATTCTCGTGGCTAGCTCGGGCGCCATCATCGTTCTCTCTTTCGTTTGCTTCAGCTTCCTGGAGACCGGCCTGCTCCCCGAAATGGACGAAGGCGGCTTCATCCTGGACTATGACACGCCGCCCGGGAGCTCTTTGGCCGAAACGGAGCGCATCCTGCAGCGCATCGAGGAGATCATCCGCTCTCAGCCCGAAGTGGAAAACACCTCACGGCGCACCGGTTTGCAGCTCGGCCTCGCCGCCGTCACCGAAGCCAACCGCGGCGATTTCACCGTCAAACTCAAGCGCGATCGGAAGCGCGACATCGAAGAAGTCATGTCCGATGTACGAGCGGAAATCGAACACACTGAGCCCGCTACTAAGGTGGAATTCATACAGCTTTTAGGAGACATGATCGGAGACCTGACCAGCCAGCCAGAGCCCGTGGTGATCAAGCTCTTCTCGCAAGACCCGAAAGTGTTGGCACAAACCGCGCCGCGCGTAGCGGACGCCATCACCAATATTCAAATCGGGAAGGCTCATCCTGTTGTGGACGTCCTCGACGGTCTCGTCAACACCACCAGCGGGCCCGCCGTGACCTATCAGATCGATCCCATGGTCGCTGCCCGGGCTGGCTTTACCTCCGAAGAGGTCGCCATGAACGCCGCCGCCATTCTGGAGGGAGAGCCCGCAGCCACACCTGTCGTCGTCAACGATCGCGCCTACACCATCCGCGTGCGGTTCCCCGAGCAAAATCGATCCACGCTCGAGCGCATGAACAATACCCTGGTGACCAGCTCGACGGGCCGTACCGCTACGCTCGGCTCCCTGGCCACGGTCATCACCGATCCCGGCCAAACGGAAATTCGCCGCGAGAATCTTCAGCGTCTCGTAGCCGTCACTGGCCGGTTCGAGGGTGTAGGTTTGGGAAGCGGCATGGCTGCGGTCCAGAAGGCAGTCGCTGACCTGCACCTTCCGTCCTCGATTCGAGTCGAGTATGGCGGCTTGTATCAGGAGCAGCAGAAATCTTTCAATGATCTGCTGATGGTTCTACTCTTGGCCCTGGTTCTCTTGTTCGCTGTTCTTCTGCTGGAATTTCGCACCTTCTCCGCGCCGTCGGCGATTCTCGCTTCCGCGCTGCTTTCCAGCTTCGGCGGGTTCCTCGCTCTGCTCATCACGCGCACTACTTTCAACGTTGCATCCTTCATGGGCATGATCATGGTCATCGGCATTGTCGCCAAGAACGGCATCCTGCTCCTCGATGCGGAGCAACGTTTTCGCGCACTCGGAAACTCCGGTGAAGAGGCCATGATTCAGGCCGGCCGCCGCCGTTTACGCCCCATCGCCATGACGGCGCTGGCCACCGTCGCAGGGATGCTCCCTTTGGCATTCGGGATTGGCGCTGGCTCCGCCATGCTGAAACCCTTGGCCATTGCCGTCATCGGCGGCATTCTCAGCTCCATGGTGCTCTCTCTGGTCTACACCCCCGCAATTCATTATTACCTCCAGGCAAGAGCAGTGGTGCCCGAGTAAGCCTCCTGCCTCGTCCCAAGACGGCGTAAGTATCATCCCGCTCCCGCGAACGCCTGTGGAATCCGTCGTTTCATATCCTTCTCATCTCTCCTTCATCTGAGAGTCACAAATCTCACGTTAACTCGTTTTCGCCGCGCCTTCGGGGTGTACTTAGAAATCTGATCGCTGGAATCCCCAGCTGAGGTGGACTTTGCACACGGTTCGCCCCATGACCGTGAGTTCTTTGCAATTCAAATTTGAAGGAGTCACTATGCGAAGATTCTGTACTTTTCTGTTCGTTCTTGCCTGCTCGCTTTCGCTCATCCCAGTCGCCCAGTCGCAGACAGGGAGGGGCTCGATCGCCGGAACTGTAAAGGATTCGGGCAATTCCGCTCTGCAGGGCGCTCTTGTCGAACTGCTCCCATTGGGAAGGAAGGTTGCTACGGACGACCATGGGCAATTCCGGATCACCGACGTGCCAGCCGGTGAATATACCCTCAGTGTTTCTTACGTCGGGTTGGCCGTCGCCAATGTACCGGTAACAGTCCAGGCGGGGCAGGAGGCCGCCGCCAATCCGGTGTTACAGGTTGCTTCGCAGAGCGATCAGGTCATCGTCAGCGCGGAACGCCTCCAGGGTGAAGCGGAAGCTATCAACATTGAGCGCACCTCCGACGACATCGTGCAAGTCTTGCCCGAAAGAGTCATCACCAGCCTCCCCAATACCAATATCGCCGACGCCGTCGGCCGCGTCCCCAGCGTTTCCCTCGAACGCGACGAAGGCGAGGGCAAGTACGTGCAAATCCGTGGCACCGAGCCGCGCCTCAGCAACGTCACCGTCAACGGCGTGAATCTGCCTTCTCCGGAAACTAATGTCCGCAACATCAAGCTGGACGCCGTTCCCGCCGATTTGGTTGAGCGCATCGAAGTGTTCAAGACGCTCTCCGCCGACCAGGACGCCGATGGCATCGGCGGTACGGTCAATCTGGTAACCCGGACCGCAGGAGAAAAGGCAACGTATGCCCTGGGAGGGACTGGAGGATACAACCCGATTCAGGGAGGCTTGCCACGCGGCGGGTTTGACGGGACCTTTGGCAAGCGCTTCGGCGTCAACAAAAAATTTGGCTTCTTGTTGAACGGTACCTTCGATAAGACAAACCGCGGTATCGACGACCAGGAGCCGGGGCAGGCTACCGGGACGGACCCGGCGACAGGCCGCAATGTGGCGTTTGTGAACACCTATGATGAACGCTCCTACGGTTACTACCGTACGCGTTACGGCTTCTCCACAGGAATCGACTACAACATAAAGCCGGGAACCAGCGTGTACCTCAAGGGACTATTTGGCGATTTTCACGATTACGGCGAAACCTGGGTATATACACCAAACGCTGGCTCTAACATCAAGTCTGTTTCTCCAGACGGCAAGCAGATCGCCTTTTTCAATTGCACCGAGCCAAATGCGCCATCTGGATGCACGCCCGGCTCCTATCAATATCGTCATTACGTCCGTCGGCCCGATCAACAGCTCTACAGCTTCTTGTCCGGTGCAAGGCACGATCTCTCGTCTACCTTGATCACCTATGAGTTCGCGGGCTCTCGTTCACACAACATTGGTGGCCAAGATTTCCAGACCACTAACTTTAAAGGTAACCAATCAGTGGACCTCGCTCTCAGCCTCCAGGATCCTCTCCGGCCCAAATTCACCGCACTGGACGGCACCAATCTCTACGACCAGACACAGTACTTCATAACGAAAAGTTCGTTTACGAACTATATCGCCCAGCAGCTCAATTTCCAGGGCGCGGCTTCTCTGGCGCGGCGCTACAATGCGCACTCACACCTCGGAACTTTCGAGCTTGGAATCAAGGTGCGGAACTCCCACTCAACGCAAAACGAAAAGGATAAAATTCTCGCCGCTAGCTCCGCCAGCGGCATTAGCACTATAGCTCTTAGTTCCGTCTTGGGTTCCTATACCAATCCCACTTATTACGACAACTTCTTCCGCATCGGCTCGCAATCCTATGGGCCAACTTCTAACTACAGGTCGATTCAGCAGGCCGTTCTTGGCAATGCATCCCAATTCACGGTAGATCAAGCCACAAGCGACACCCGTTCGGCGAGTGGCTTCTTTGATGCCAATGAACGCATCTACGCCGGCTACCTCCAGAACGTGATTTCATTTGGCAAATTGCGCCTGCAAACCGGCATTCGCTTTGACGGCACGAACACGGATTTTATTACGAATATTTTAACTACAAATGTGGATAGCATGGGCAATCCCTTGCCGCCCACGGTCACCAGAGCGCCGCTGAAGACCTCTGGCTATTTCAATGCCTTGCCCAGCGTGCAGGCTCAATATCAGCTCGAGAAGAACACCAACGTGCGCCTGAACTACAGCCAGGGCATCTCGCGGCCCAACGTCGGCGACCTCGTGCCAACCCTCATCGTCGATCCCAACACCAGCCCAAAAACTGTCACCGAGGGCAATCCCAACCTGAAACCGACCAAGGCCAATAATTACGACATCTTGCTCGAACACTTCTTCCAGCCACTCGGCATCATCCAAGGCGGGTACTTTTACAAACAGTTGTCTAACCCCATCTATCCCACAGCCAGTACCCTTGGCCCAACCGACCCCAACGCCGGATTCAGGCTCCTCCAGTCCATCAACGGCCCCAACGCTCACATCCAGGGCATCGAAGTCTCCTGGGAACAGCGCTTCTCGTTCCTCCCGGGACTCCTGAACGGCTTCGGCGTAGCCGCGAACTACAGCTACACTCAGTCTCAGGTGACTTTTCCGGCGGGCTTCAATCCCGCAGTCCCGGGTGGTGAGGGACGGATCGATCACCCCTCTTTGCCGCGCCAGGCCCCCAATACCTGGAACGTTGGCTTCACCTATGACAAGCGCCGTTTCTCCATGCGTTTTGCCGCGAGCCACAACGACGCCAACATAGCCTTCTACAATTACGCCCACACTGACGCAGCAACGGACAAGGACCCCATCCTTGGAATTAATGGTCCGACCGGCGACGTCTACTTCTACGCGCACACGCAGTATGACATTCAGGGCAGCTATCGAATCCACAAGGGCCTGCAATTCATCGCTTCCGGCCTCAACCTCAGCAACGAGGTCTTCGGCTTCTACCAGGGCAGCGCCCCCTATACCGTCCAGCGCGAATTTTATAAGCCCACTGTTTCTTTCGGCATGCGTTGGACGTCTTCGGCCGAGTAGAACATTGCGTGGCGCTACGGCCACTCACAAAACCAAGCTCAACCGGCCACCCCAAGCCGCGGGGCGCGATCGAAATCAGGTCGTGCCCCGCGCGAAGCATTAAGCCAAGAATGTTTCGCTTGACAGGGCTTATCCGTATGGTACAATATGTGTCAGGTAATACTGCGTCATCGTATGGAGTGCGGCAGTTGGCTGCCGCTTTTCCTCCATGCGCCCAGCTTCGGTCAAGCACCGGCGAATCCGGCTCATTTGGAATCAATCACTTACAAATTGCAAATTTGTTAACACCTTTAGTTTGACATTCATACAAAATGGGGGGTGTGGAGCCATTCGTTCTTCTCTGCGTACTACGTCCTACAAGCGAGAATCAACCGGAGGGTTGAAATGCGCAAACCGTTGTTGGGCTTGGCGGCTGCAGCAGTCCTAATTGCAACCTGCTGTCCGATGCTTGCAATTCCATTCTCGGCCACCGCTCCTGGGGATGAGGCCGCGATCCTCGTCGGTGCTGGCGACATTGCCGATTGCAGGGATCTTTCCGGTGCCGAAGCCACTGCAAAACTGCTCGATCAGATCCCCGGCACTGTCATGGCTGTCGGTGACCTGGCATATCCGGACGGCTCGAAAGAGAATTTCGTTTGCTACGACAAGACCTGGGGCCGCGCGAAAGCCCACACTCGGCCCGCGCCCGGCAACCACGAATTTCATTCCTCCGGCGCCTCGCCGTATTTCGACTATTTTGGCCCCGCCGCTGGCGATGCAAAGACCGGCTACTATAGCTACGAGTTGGGAACGTGGCACATCATTGTGCTGAACAGTGAATGCAAGGATGTCGGCGGCTGCGAACCCGGTTCACCGCAGGAAAAGTGGCAGCGTGCCGATCTCGCTGCGCATCCAGCCGCTTGCGCACTCGCCTACTGGCACAAGCCGCTTTTTAGTTCCGGCAGCGCCCACGGCAACGAGCTCGCTCTAAAGCCTTTCTTTCAGGCGCTTTACGAGGCCAATGCGGAAGTCGTCGTCAACGGTCACGACCACGACTACGAGCGATTCGCTCCCCAAACTCCTGATGGCGCTCCTGACCCCAAGCGCGGCATTCGCGAATTTGTCGTCGGCACCGGCGGCAAGAGCCATCGCCCGTTCGCCGAGCCCAAGCCCAACAGCGAATTGCGCGATGCAACAGCATTCGGCGTTTTGAAGCTAACCCTCAAGCCTAACAGCTATGACTGGCAATTCATTCCCGAAGCGGGGAAGAGCTTCTCCGATTCCGGCACCGGCGCCTGCCATTGACTTCAGATTTTCTTGAGACGAAAAATCAAAACCCGAAACCCGAAACCCGAAAACTGAAAACTGAAAACTGAAAACTGAAAACTGAAAACTGAAAACTGAAAACTGAAAACTGAAAACTGAAAACTGAAAACTGAAAACTGAAAACTGAAAACTGAAAACTGAAAACTCTCTCCTACAGCGTTTTCTTTTTGGCGGGCGCGGGCTTACTCTCTGGCATCGCCATGGACATGGGCGTCGAGGTGCCCGCGGCAAGCTCTTTCTTCGCCGGCTCTGTGATCTTGTCCGCGTTTTTCACCAGCACGGCCACCTGCCAGATCTGCGTTTCCGTCAATTGTCCCTTGAAACTGGGCATCCCTGACATCCGTATCCCGTTTTCGACCTTCCAGTATGACTCCCACGCGTCGTCGTCCGTCACTCCGGTCCCATGGAAGAGCTCTGGCGGCGCCGGATACATTCCCGCCTGGATAGCGCTCTTGGGCTCACCCGGCAAACCATGGCACACCGAGCACTGCTCTTTGTAAACCTTTGCTCCAGCGATCAAGTTGGCTTCATCCGCCGCTACTTGCGGTGCTGGGTGCGGCAGCTTATCCAGATAGGCATGCAATCCCACGCTCGCGAGAGCCTTCTCAAACGGAATCGGTGAAGCCGAAGTCGCAACCGGGGCATGTCCCGAGGAGAAATAGAAGTAAATACATCCCGCAATCAGCAGGATTCCCAGCAAAATTCCCAGGATTAGGCCTTTGAACATGTCGTTTAACTCTCCTAACTCACCAGATTCGCGGCTCCATTTTCCGAAGCCAGCATCATTCCGCGTCAGTCTACTTTCTTCGAGCCATTTCTGCACCCCTCAAATTGCAGGAATCCCCAGTGTCCCAGTCCCGGCTTGGCCGGCCAAACATCCCCTCCAGCGTTCGCAGCGACCGCGCAGACGGTCGTAACCATTCGGCTCCAAAAACCGTCTCATTTAAGCGTGGGCAAAGTTTCCCGGTAGGCTGCCGGACCAGACGCCGCAGCCCCAGGCGTCGACTTGCGATTGCCCTGCTTTCGGCAGACTCTCTCGCACAACCACTTTTTACGTGAGGAGCGAACGGATGGGCCAGATCAAGTCCATAGACCTTCCCGAACCCGGCACACACGCTGCGTCGGTCGCAGCGCCTTCCAAGAGCCGCTGGTGGCTCTGGGTTCTCGTTTTTGCCGCTATCGCTCTTGGTGGCTGGTATTACCGCAACTCACGCAACGCCAGCTCTTCAGCGGACGCTGCGACCCCCGGAGCACCCGGGAAGAGTAAGGGAGGTTTCAGCGCGGGGAGTATCGTTGTCCCCGTCGTCGTAGCCACCGCCCAGCATGGTGACTTACCTGTTTATTTCAATGGCCTCGGCACGGTTACCGCCTTCAATACTGTTACGGTTCGCAGTCGCGTGGATGGCCAACTCATCAGCATTGCATTCAAGGAAGGACAGTTCGTTCACGAGGGAGAAGTGCTCGCGCAAATCGATCCGCGCCCTTTCCAGGTGCAGCTCGAACAAGCCCAGGGACAACTTGCTAAAGATCAGGCTCAACGCAAAGACGCTGAAGTGAATCTCGAACGATTCAAGCTTCTTTTCAAGGAAGGCGTCATTCCACAGCAGCAACTCGACACGCAGGCCGCGTTGGTTGGCCAGTTTGATGGCGCCATCACGTCGGATCAGAGCCAGATCGACAACGCGAAGCTCCAGCTCACCTATTCCCGCATCACGGCGCCGATCAGCGGCCGCATTGGCCTGCGTCTCGTAGATGTAGGCAACATTGTGCATGCCACCGACGCCAGCGGACTATTGGTCATCACGCAGTTGCAACCCATTTCGGTCATTTTCAGCTTGCCGCAGGATCAACTGCCTGAAGTGAACGCCAAGCTGCGTTCCGGTGTTCAACTCAGCGTCGACGCCTTCGACCGCGACGATACCGCCAAGATCGCAACTGGAAAACTCCAAACCATCGACAATCAAATTGATCCGACGACCGGAACCTACAAGCTCAAATCCATCTTTGCGAACGCTGACAACGCTCTCTTTCCCAATCAGTTTGTCAACGTCCACCTGCTTGTCGATACCAAGCACAACCTCACGATCGTTCCCACAGCCGCCATCCAACGCGGTCCGCAAGGAACTTACGTGTACGCCGCCGGTCCCGACAACACGGCGAAGATTCGAGTGGTCACCATCGCGCAAGCCACCGGTGACAAAGTAGGCTTGAGCGCCGGATTGAATTCCGGTGATGTCGTTGTGATTGATGGCCAAGATAAACTTCAGGACGGAACAAAGATCAATCCCGCCCCGGCTGGCGCGAATGGCACCGGCCGCAGTTCAGCATCTCCGTCTCCAGCGCCAAGCGCGCCGCAAACCGGGAGCCCCTCGAAGGGCCGCGCTGGAGGATCTCCTCGATGAGTCCGTCACGGCCGTTCATTCTGCGGCCGGTCGCCACCACCCTCTTGATGGTCGGCGTCCTACTTGTAGGGTGGGTCGCCTACCAACAACTGCCCATCTCCGCGTTGCCTCAGGTTGATTACCCCACGATCCAAGTGCAAACGTTTTATCCCGGCGCCAGTCCCGAAGTGATGGCTTCTTCGGTCACGGCTCCTCTCGAGCGCCAATTCGGACAAACTCCGGGCTTGAATCAGATGACCTCCACGAGCTCCTTCGGGAGCTCGATGATCACGCTGCAATTCAATTTGGACCTGAATATCGACGTCGCCGAGCAACAAGTCCAGGCGGCCATCAATAGCGCTTCCAATCTTCTCCCGCAGGGACTGCCCAATCCGCCGATCTACAGCAAGATCAATCCTGCCGATGCGCCCATCCTCACACTCGCGCTTTCATCCAAGTCTCTTCCGCTGCCCAAAGTCGAAGACCTCGCGGACACCATCCTCGCGCAAAAGATTTCTCAGCTCAGCGGTGTTGGTCTGGTCAGCATCAGCGGTGGCCAGCGTCCTGCAGTGCGCATTCAAGCGAATCCTACCGCGCTGGCTTCTTACGGCCTCAGCCTTGAAGACCTGCGCACCGCGCTTGGCCAGGCCAATGTCGACATGGCAAAGGGCACGTTTGACGGCTTGCATCAGGCTTACACTATCGGCGCGAACGATCAGCTTATTTCCAGCGACAGCTACCGCCCGCTGATTATCGCTTACCGCAACGGCGCGCCCGTGCGGCTGACCGACGTTGCTACCGTCGTCGACGGTGTCGAAAACGCCAAGCAAGCGGCGTGGGCCAACCGCGATCCTGCGGTTATTCTCAATATTCAGCGGCAGCCCGGCGCGAACATTATTGCCGTGGTCGATCGTGTGAAAAAGCTTCTCCCGCAGCTTCAAGCCGCGCTTCCCGCCGCCGTTCAAGTGGATATTCTCACCGACCGCACCACCACGATTCGCGCTTCGGTCGAGGACGTGCAATTCACGCTGGTGCTCACCGTGGCGCTGGTCGTAATGGTGATTTTTCTTTTTCTCCGCAGCATCCGGGCCACCATCATCCCCAGCATCGCCGTTCCGCTTTCTTTGATTGGCACTTTCGGCGTGATGTATCTTCTTGGCTACAGCCTCAACAACCTCTCACTCATGGCGCTGACCATTTCGACGGGCTTCGTCGTAGACGACGCCATCGTCATGATCGAAAACATCAGCCGGTACATTGAGGAAGGAGATTCGCCGCTCCAGGCCGCGCTCAAAGGCTCAGAACAAATCGGTTTCACGATTGTTTCGCTTACCGTTTCGCTCATCGCCGTGCTCATACCTCTTCTTTTCATGGGCGATATCGTCGGACGTCTTTTCCGCGAATTTGCCGTTACCCTGGCGGTCACCATCCTGGTGTCCGCGTTTGTTTCGCTGACGCTAACTCCGATGATGTGCGCGAAACTCCTGCGCCATCAGAAAAAAGAAGAGGAAGGGTGGTTCTACCGCAAGTCGGAAGACGCTTTTAATTCGGTCATCGCGTTCTATGGTCGCACGTTGCAATTCGTGCTCCGGTTTCGCACAACCACTCTCGTGGTTACCGTTGCCACTCTAGTCGGCACAATTCTTCTCTACATTTACGTTCCCAAAGGATTTTTTCCTGTCCAGGATACCGGCGTGATTCTTGGCGTCTCTGAAGGGCCGCAAAACGCTTCCTTCGCGGCCATGGCCCAGCGCCAGCAAGCTCTTGCCGATGTCATTCTCAAGGATTCGGCGGTCGAAAGCCTTTCCTCGTTCATCGGCGTGGACGGCACGAACACTACGTTGAACAGCGGGCGCATCCAGATCAATCTCGTGCCGCTCGCGCAGCGCAAAATCAGCGCCTCCGATGTGATTCGCCGGCTGCAGCCCGCGCTCGCTAAAGTCGATGGCGTTTCCCTCTTCCTCCAGCCGATCCAAGACTTGACCGTGGAAGACCGCGTCAGTCGTACGCAATTCCAGTACAGCCTCGAAGATGTCGACCCCAAAGAGCTCGCCTACTGGACTCCGCGTTTCATCGAAAAATTGAAATCCCTCCCGGAACTTCGCGACGTCGCCAGCGACCAGTTGAACCAGGGTCTCGTCGCTTCCATCACGATTGATCGCGACTCCGCCGCGCGACTCGGCGTTCTTCCCGCCGACATTGACAACACGCTTTACGATGCCTTTGGCCAGCGCCAGGTCTCCACGATTTTTACCCAGCTCAATCAATATCACGTGGTCCTGGAAGTGGATCCGCAGTTCCAGCAGGATCCTGATTCTCTGAAAGATATTTACGTGAAGTCTTCCAACGGAACGCAAGTCCCGCTCAGCGCTTTCACACGCTTCGACCCCGGCGACTCCGCTCTCGCGCTCAATCATCAAGGCCAGTTTCCAGTCGTCACACTCTCATTCAATCTGGCCCCCAACGGCGCGCTCGGCGACGCTGTGAACGCCATCAACCGCGCGAAGCAGGAATTGAACATGCCTCCCAGCGTTCAAGCGACCTTCCAGGGCACCGCGGCGGCGTTTCTCAAGTCTCTGGCCAATGAGCCCATCCTCATTCTGGCCGCGCTCGTTACCGTCTACATCGTTCTCGGTATTTTGTACGAGAGCTACATTCATCCGATCACGATTCTCTCCACGCTCCCGTCGGCCGGCGTCGGAGCGATTCTCGCTCTGCTTCTGTGCCGGACGGAATTCAGCGTCATCGCGCTAATCGGCATCATCCTGCTCATCGGCATCGTCAAGAAAAATGCCATCATGATGATCGACTTTGCGCTCGAAGCCGAGCGCAAGGAAGGGAAGGCCCCGCTCGACGCCATCTACGAAGCTTGCCTGCTTCGGTTTCGGCCCATCATGATGACTACCATGGCCGCGCTGCTGGGCGGCTTGCCGCTGGCGCTCGGCGCGGGCGTCGGCTCTGAATTGCGCCGTCCGCTGGGCATCACCATCGTCGGCGGTCTGATTCTCAGCCAATTGCTGACGCTTTACACGACGCCGGTCGTTTATCTCGCTTTCGATTGGCTCGGGCGCCGCTTTGCTTTTCACGTCGGCAATCCCATCGAAGAGCCGGCCACCGGAGATTAGCAAGTGAACTTTTCCTCGAACTTCTCCGCGCCCTTCATCCGACGGCCCGTCGCTACGTCGCTGATTACACTCGCCATTCTGCTCTCGGGTGTAGTGGCCTTCCGGTTTTTGCCGGTTGCGCCGCTTCCGCGCGTTGATTTTCCAACCATCTCCGTCAGCGCCAATTTGCCCGGCGCAAGTCCGGAAACCATGGCTTCCGCTGTTGCCACGCCGCTCGAGCGGCAATTCAGCCGCATCGCTGGCGTCACGCAGATGACTTCTTCGAGCGGCCTCGGTTCCACGAACGTCACCCTTCAGTTCGATCTCAATCGCGATATCAACGCTGCCGCGCGCGACGTTCAGGCGGCCATCAACGCCGCTCGCAGCCAGCTTCCCGCGGACCTCCCAGGCCAGCCTTCGTACAAAAAGGTCAATCCCGCGGATGCTCCCATCATGCTGCTTGCGCTGACCTCGGAAAACATTCCGCATGCGCAAATCTACGACGCTGCAGATTCCATCCTTGCCCAGAAGCTTGCTCAGGTTGAAGGCGTCGGCCAGGTCCGCGTTTTCGGCAGCTCACCCCCCGCTGTGCGCGTCGAAGTGAACCCCGATCAGCTCAATAGCTATGGAATCAGTTTGGAAACGGTTCGAAAATCTTTACAGGCCGCCAACACGAACCTCGCAAAGGGCGCCCTCTCTGACTCCCGGCAGACCTGGGCCATCTCTGATACCGACCAGCTTTTCAAGGCCTACGAATATCAGCCGCTCATCGTCGCGGGGCACGTGGGCGCTCCGGTGCGCCTGCGCGATGTAGGCGAAGTCATGGATTCGGTCCAGGACAGCCGAAATCTGGGACTTTCAGGCGGAAAGCCGTCCGTGCTCCTCGGCGTCTTTCGCCAGCCAGGAGCTAACATGATCGAGACGGTGGACCGCATCACCGCCCTTCTTCCGCAACTCCGCGCTTCCATCTCTCCCTCCATCAACCTGAGCGTCGCTATGGACAGCACCACCACCATTCGCGCTTCGGTGCACGACGTGGAAGTCGCGCTCGTCATCTCCATCATCCTCGTGATTTTCGTGGTCTTCGCATTTCTCCGGAATGTTTGGGCCACCATTATTCCGAGCGTCGCCGTCCCGCTTTCCCTCATTGGGACTTTCGGCGTCATGTATCTTTGCCACTACAGCGTTGACAATTTATCTCTCATGGCTCTCACTATTTCCACTGGCTTCGTTGTTGACGACGCAATCGTGGTTATCGAAAACATTGCGCGTCACATCGAAGGAGGCATGAAACCTTTCGCTGCCACCATGAAGGGCGCCAGTGAAATCGGTTTTACCGTCCTCTCCATGAGCACTTCGCTCGTGGCCGTCTTTATCCCGATTCTTCTCATGGGCGGCATCGTCGGACGTCTTTTCCGTGAGTTCGCTGTCGTTCTTAGCGTGGCCATCGGTGTTTCACTCTTCGTTTCGCTTACCGCCACGCCGATGATGTGCGCCCGCTTCCTGCGCCATGAATCCGGCAAACACAATAGAATCTGCCGCTTTTCCGAGAACGTCTTTAACCGCCTTCTCCGGACCTACGATTTTTCTTTGCGCTGGGTTCTTCGCCACCAATTCCTGATCTTGCTGGTCACCATCGGTACGGTTTGCTTGAACGTCTATCTCTTCTACAAGACGCCCAAAGGTTTCTTCCCACAGCAGGACACCGGCCGCCTCAACGGAGCCATTCTGGGCGATCAGGATCTCTCCTTCGCCGCCATGTCGCAGAAGATGCGTCAATTCACCGACATCGTTTTGCAGGATCCCGCGGTCGACACGGTTACATCCTTCACCGGCGGCGGCAGCGGCGGCAGCACAGCTCGGATGTTCGCCCAGCTCAAGCCACTGAACGAGCGGAAGCTGAGCGCTGATCAGGTCATCGCGCGGCTCCGCTCCAAAACTGCCGGAATTCCCGGCGCCGCTTTGTATTTGCAAGCCGTTCAGGATCTCAGTGTCGGCGGCCGCTACGGCGCTGCGCAGTATCAATACACGTTGCAAGCGGATAATCTCAACGATCTCACTCATTGGGCTCCCATTCTTCAGCAGCGCCTGGCTAAAATCCCGGAGCTGCGCGACGTCAACTCCGACCAGCAAATGCATGGCTTGCAAAGTTCCGTCGTAATCGATCGCGATACCGCCAGCCGTCTCGGCGTTGCCGTCCAGGATATTGACAACACTCTCGGCGACGCCTTCGGCCAGCGCCAGGTCTCCAACATTTACAAAGGGCTGAATCAGTATCACGTCGTGCTGGAAGTGGCTCCCCAATTCCAGCCGGGTCCGGACGCACTTAAGTCCATTTATGTGCCGTCGAAATCGGGCAAGCTCGTTCCTCTTAGCGCCTTTGCTCACTATGAGCCGTCCAACACGGCGCTCTCCGTCAACCATCAGGGCATCTTCCCGGCGATTACTCTTTCTTTCAATCTGGCTCCCGGTGCTTCTCTCGGCCCCGCCGTCGATCACATTGAGCAGGCCCGCCGCGAGCTCAAAGTTCCCTCGACCGTTCACGCCACATTTCAAGGCACCGCGCAGGCCTTTCAGGACTCACTCTCCAACCAGCCGGTCTTGATTCTTACTGCCCTCGCCGCCGTTTACATCGTTCTTGGAATCCTTTACGAGAGCTTCATCCATCCCATCACCATTCTCTCGACGATTCCTTCTGCTGGAATCGGCGCGCTCCTCGCCATCCAGTTCATCAAATCCGATCTCAACATCATTGCGCTCATCGGCATCATCCTCTTGATCGGCATCGTCAAGAAAAATGCCATTCTCATGATCGATTTTGCGGTTCAAGTGGAAAGGGAAGAAGGGTCGTCGCCCGTGGAAGCAATCTACAAAGCGTGTCTGCTGCGCTTCCGGCCGATTTTAATGACCACCATGGCAGCGCTTCTCGGGGCTATGCCTCTCGCTCTTGGCGCCGGAGTTGGTTCCGAACTGCGGCGTCCGCTGGGCATCACCATCGTTGGCGGCCTCATCCTCAGCCAGATGCTCACGCTGTTCACCACGCCGGTTGTTTATATTTACATGGACCGTCTGCAATCGTGGCTCCGCCGCACGTTCAGCCGCGCGCCTGCACCAGTTCCTGCAACGCAGACAGATTGATCGCAGACGCCTTTCGGGCATGCCCCGCTTTAGATCAACTGAAAACTGTTTTTCTATGCGCTGCCGATCAACCATCCTGTCAAGAACACCAAAACGCCGCCCACAATCACCTGAAACGCCGCTTGCAAGAAGGGCGTATCCATGTAGCGATGGCGGATGAAACTGATAACACCAAGCTCCACTGCTACCACGATGATTGCCACCAGCATGGCGACACGAAAATTGCCGATCAAGAAAGGCAAAGTGTGCCCGATTCCGCCGGCCGTCGTCATCAACCCAGTCACCCCGCCGCGCAGCCACGGGGAGCCGCGCCCGGTCAGCGATCCGTCATCGGAAAGCCCTTCTGAAAATGCCATCGAAATGCCTGCGCCGATAGAGGCTGCAAGCCCCACCAGAAAAGCCTCCCAGCTTTTTTGCGAGGCGAATGCTGCCGCGAAAATTGGCGCCAGCGTCGAAACCGAACCATCCATCAATCCAGCCAAACCCGGCTGAACCACCTGCAGCAAAAACAACTTCCGGTGTGATTCATCTTCCGTGGCTTTCGCGCTCGCCGTTAAATGCTTCTCTTCCAATTCACCCGCGGTGCGCTCGTGTTTTCTCTCCTCATCCGCGAGCTTGTTCAGCAATTCCCGCGTCGACAAATCCGCCGTCCTGCTCGCCGCTCGCGCGTAAAACCGGCTCGCTTCCAGCTCCATCAATTCCGCCTGCTTCCGGGCGACCTTCACGCCCAGCGGCCGGACCAGCCACACCGGTTTCCTGGTCAGGAATCCCTTCACGTTTTCCCGCCGGATCAACGGAATATGATCGCCGAACCGCTGCCGGAACATCGCGAACAAACGGTCGCGATGGCCCACCTCTTCCTGGCGCATTTCTTCGAACATTTCCGCCGTCGACGGATACTCGTCGCGCAGCGCGTCCGCAAACTCCCCGTAAATCCGCCCGTCTTCCTCTTCCGCGGAAATCGCGATCGCCAAAATCTCTTTTTCCGTCAAGTCTTTAAATTTTTTCAGCATCGTTCTTTGCCCTCAGACTCAAGTGAGCACAAAGAATCGCACAAACTGAGCCGCGAAGTCATCTTCGCCACAATCATGACAAATTAACCGCGCTAGCTGGCTTCGGTGGGGGCCGCAGACTGCTTGCGCCAGTGGTAGAAGAATGGAACGCCTGCCAGGATCACTGCCAAGCCGATTGAGGAGCGCACAGGCCGGACCATCCACAGGTTGACGGTGAGGGCCATTGCGGCCACCAAGAAGAGGAGCGTCGTCAAGGGATGGCCCCAAGCGCGATACGGCCGGGATAAGTTGGGTTCCATTTTGCGCAAACGAAAGAGAGCAATCGCATTTAACGCGAGGAAAATCCACACGCCAAAGACAAATAGCGAATAGAGCTCTTCGTAAGTCCCGCTGAGCGCGAGCAATGCAGCGACTGCACCAAGGAAGATCAGCGCGCCGCTGGGCGTGTGAAAAGAAGGATGGATGCTCTTGGCGAATCGGAAGAACACGCCATCGCGAGCCATGGCGTAGGAATGCGTGCGCCCGTTAAGACCACGACGTGGAGTGCTCCCAGGGCGGAGATAGCCATCGCGACCGTCAGCCAAGTCGCCCCTCGTGAGCCGGCGAACGACTGCACCACGTCCGAGGCGACGTGCTGCGATTGCATCAGCGTTGTGAATGGCAGAGTACGCAGGTAAACAACATTCGCAAGCAGGTAGAGACCACCTACAGTAAGCAGTCCCAGCAGGATGGCTCGCGGGATGTTCTTCTGAGGGTGCATAATTTCTTCACCAACGCCGCCAAGGTCATTGAAGCCGTTGTAAGCCCACATCGCAGGAACCAGGGCCGTTAGAAAGCCACTGATTGTGCTTAGACCTAGGTGGGTGACTTGAGGTGCGGCTTCCAGCCCATGTTGCTTTCCGAATAGAACGCCCGCAATGACAATCAGCGCGATCGCACCTATCTTCAATGACGTCAGCACTATTTGGATGACGCCGCCCATGCGCACACTCAAATAGTTGATGGCGGTGACCGCCACCACCACCAGCGTCGCCAGCGGTTGGGCCGCGGTAAAGGTGAAGTCGAATTGTCCGATATGGTACGTAAACAGGGGCGTCGCAACAACCGGGAAGAGGAAACCGAGGAATCGTAGAAATCCGGCTGCCAGCGTGGCCATCCCGACAGGCCGCTCGAGAAACGAGGTCATCCAGCCGAAAAGAAATCCCCAAAGGGGGCCGAGGCCGCGAGTAAGGTAGACGTACGGGCCGCCTGCTTGGGGGAATGCCGCGCCCAGTTCGGCATAACAGAACGCGCCACACAGCACGATGAGCCCGCCGAAGATCCACGCGGCAAAAACCAGCGTGGCCGTGCCGACGGCGCGGGCCATGTCGCTGGTGACGAGGAAAATGCCCGTCCCGATCGTGTCCCCAATTACCATCGCCGTGGCCGACCACAGGCCCAGGCCCCGAATTAGGTCCGATCGTTCGCGTTCGTTTGTCAGATTGGGGCTGGTTGCGCTCACAAAGGTTGAGAGAGCCTACTATCCAGGATTCAGGTGGTCAATCAACTTCGTCGTTAGGCTGGTACGCCGCAAGGGAATCGTGTTCTGTGGCGCTCAATTGCGTATACGCGCTATCATCGAGGCGCAATGGCCATGCAAAAATCCATGCTGACCGAATTCCCCTGGGACCCGCGCTACCGCGTTTCGGCTCCCGATGACGTGCTTACGCCCGCGTTGCTCCTCTATCCAGAAATCGTCGCCTCCAACATCGCGCGCACCTTGGACTTGTTGGGCGGCGACGCAGATCGCTGGCGCGTGCACATCAAAACCGCAAAGCTGGGCTACACGCTTCGAATGCTGGTTGAACGCGGCGTCCGCAATTTCAAATGTGCAACCACTCTGGAGCTTTTAGTGGCCTGCCGCAGCAGCGCGGGAGACGTACTTTTCGCCCATCCAGCGGTGGGCGCAAATGCGCGGCGAGTCAGCGAAATAGCCGATCAGTTTCCGCAAGTGCGCATTTCCGTTCTGGCCGAGAACGAGCAGCAGGTGGCCCAATGGCGCGGCGGCCGCGTCGGAATTTTTCTCGACATGAATCCCGGCATGGATCGCACCGGCATCGAGCAAAGCCACAGCGGCAAAGTTGTTGAGCTATGTCGCATCATTGGCAGGCTGGGGCTGGAGTTCCGCGGCCTGCACTATTACGACGGTCACCTTGGCGGATTGGAAATGCGCGAACGCACCGCAGCGGCGCATGCCGGTTATGACCGTTTGGTGAATGTCGTGAGCGAGCTTGAACGCAGCAGCATGCGTGTGCCGGAATTGATCTCTGCGGGAACACCAACGTTTCCGTGCTCCCTTGGTTACAAGGGTTTTCGACAAGCAAGCTTCGTCCACCGCGTTTCACCCGGGACTGTGGTTTATTGCGATGCTACCAGTCTGGCGCAGCTTCCCAGCGAGTACGGCTACCGGCCGGCAGTGCTGGTGTTGACGCGCGTGGTTAGCCAGCCGCGCGCAGGAATCATCACCTGCGATGCTGGCCACAAGTCAGTATCCGCCGACGCAGGCGTTCCCACGTGCGTGGTCGTTGGGCATTCGGAACTGACGCCGCTCTCACCCAGCGAAGAGCACCTGCCCATGGCTGTGCAGGACGGCGCCACGCGTCCACAAGTGGGCGAGGCGCTTTACCTCCTTCCGCGCCACGTCTGCCCCACGATGAACAATTTCGATTCCGCGCTGGTAGTGCAGGATGGCGAGGTCAGGTCGGTGGAAAAGGTATCCGCACGCGGGCGCGAGGCGCCCCTGCTGCAGGCGACAGATCGGATGCTTCACGTCGCAGGCTAAGAGACTGACGATGACTTCCGAGAAATTCTAAAAGCTGAGTCTTCACAAGCCGAATGCGCCCGGAGTTGTTCCCTCATTCCATTGTGGATTGCACTTTACGTTTTCGACGTGCCGACTTCTTTTGCGCGGCGCGCGGTGACCTCTTGCCTGTTTTTCTCGGACTGCAGGCGATGCAGTCGATTTCGATGAGCATGCCAGGAGCATGGCCGAGGTCGCTGCCAACCGTGGTGCGCACAGGATAGGGCTGCGAAAAGCGCCGCGCATAAACCGAATTGTAGCGAGCGAAGAGGCTGGTATCGCTGAGGTGCACGGTGGCTTTGACCACATCGCTCAGTGAAGCACCGTCTGCATTAAGAATGGCGGAGATATTGTCGATAGTCTGCTCGGTCTGCTGCTCGATGGTGTCGCCCACCAGAATACCGGTGACAGGATCGATGGGACCCGTCCCCGTCACGAAGATAAAATCTCCGGCCCGCCATCCCTGAGAGTACGCTCCCCGCGGAGGCGCTCCAAGCTTGCTCTGAATCACGTATTTGGCCATGTTTACCTCTCCTGGTGTCACACCCGAACTATATGATGCAATCCGCGCCGGTTTCTGGTCCATCAGTTTCCGCCGAGCGCGTCTAACGAGCGCTACCTAATTGAATTGCGATGCTGCTGCAGCTCTTGACCGAATACACTGTAACTCTGTATCTTTACAGCGATACAGTTATTGGCCATGTTCTTTAAGCTCACTCCAACGACCGGGCAGCCTCTTTACCTGCAATTGATGCAGCAAATTCGTCACGCCACTGAAACTGGGGCGTTACAGGATGGCGATCAATTGCCGGGCATTCGAACTCTGGCAGAGGAATTGGTCGTTAGCCCGAATACGGTCGCAAAGGCCTACTCCGAACTCGAACACGATGGAATTCTGGAATTGCGGCAGGGCTCCGGCGCATTTGTCACGGTGAAGCGGAGAACTCGGTCTTTAACAGACCATGTGCAGGTCGCACGTCGGCGGCTTCGGGATTTGATCGAGAGGCTGCGGGTGGAGGGGCTCTTGGATGAGGAGATTAAGCGAGCCTTCGAAGCAGAATTGCTCTACCCCGCCGAGATTGTGACGGAGCGATGACGAACACACTCGTAATTCTAACGCGCGACCTGACAAAATCGTACGGCAGCGTTGCTGCCGTTCGTGGACTAAATCTTTCGGTCGAGCCGAACCGAATTACCGCGTTTCTCGGTCAAAACGGAGCCGGCAAAAGCACTACCATCAAAATGCTGCTCGGCATGATCCAGCCCAGTTGCGGTGAGGGCACAGTGCTTGGGAAGCGCATTACCGATGCTGAAGAAAACTGCGAAATGCGGCGAAAAGTCGCTTACGTTGCAGAAAACAAACCTCTCTACAGCTACATGACTGTTGAACAGACGGTAGGCTTTGCGAGTTCGTTCTACTCCGACTGGCGCACGGATGTCGCAAGCAAACTCCTCAACGAATACAAATTGCCGCGCGAGAGGAAAGTCAAATCGCTGTCCAAAGGAATGCGGACAAAGCTCGCTTTGCTCCTGGCATTCGCCCGCCGTCCTGAGCTGCTGATTCTGGATGAGCCAAGCGAAGGGCTTGATCCGGTGGGAATCGAACATCTCCTGCAGATGCTTGTTACGCAGGCAGCCGAGGGCGTCTCCATTTTCTTCTCTTCTCATCAGATTGCAGAGGTTGAGCGCGTTGCCGATCACGTTTGCATTCTCGACGACGGCCGCCTCTTGATGAATGCTTCTCTCGACCACTTACGGCAATCCTATCGGCGGATTGATTTGGTTTTTTCGATCCCAGCTCCCGAATGGGAGTTCCGCATGACCGGAGTCGAAAAAATTCGAACAAATGGGTATGAGATGAGTGTATTTGCCAGCATGAATGCGGACGCTGTGGTTGAGCGTGCACGTGATTTGAATGTCGTTTCTGTCGAGGTTGCCCCGGTGGGATTGCGGGACGTCTTCCTCGAGACAGTAAAGGAGAATTGAATCGTGCTCTGGTACAAGGCTTGGCTTGAAACTCGTTCCAGATTCTTGACCTGTCTAGCAGTTCTGACGGCTTTTTGCGTTTTATTCATTCATCATGCTCAAGGATTCCTTCGCCCTGAGTGGAAGACTGACTTTTATCGCCTGCTGTTTATTGCTCAAGAGTATGTGGTTATCGTGTGGATTTTGTCGGTCGTTCTTCTGGGAATGGGAGGTCTGGTTCGTGAAAAGGCGACCGGCATGTCATCGTTGACACTGAGTCTTCCCGTAAGTCGCGCGCATTTGCTAGGTGTGCGGATTGCCGTGGGCATCCTCGAAGCAATCAGCTTGGGAGTCGTGCCATGGGTGACCATTTTCTTGGTTTCGTATGCTGGCGGAATGCCAGTTCTACTCCGGCAGGTTGCGTTCTATGCCTTCTTATTGGTTGCGGGAGGCTTGGTCTATTTTGCAATGGCCGTACTCGTTTCCTCGTTGGTGGAAGGTGAATACACGGCCCCGGCCGTCGCCTTCGGATTGGTGTTTTTGGCCGCGATTCTTTTTGATGCTTGGCTGCGACGCTTCAATCTTTGGCGATTGGTGACCGGCGATTATTATGTCGATAAAAAAACTTTTCTTCTTTTGGGACATTTTCCTTGGTTGGGCACCCTCACCAGCTTATCTGTCGCTGGTTTGATGCTGCTGGCATCGGTCAAGGTGATACAAGAACGAGAGTTCTGAGCGCTGATGCGGGTAAGAGAGTCTGCTGCTGGGACGAATGGATCACGATCAGCCCTCCGCAAGTTCGTGCAAACTGAAAACTAAGGCATGAACCCTTGCGTCCGGCAAACCTGCACGATGCTCAGGCGGTCTTCTGCTCCAATCTTGTGTTTCATGCGATAAAGGTGGTTCTTTACCGTCTGCTCCGAGAGACAGAAATGGTTGGCTATTTCCTTGTTCGTGAGCCCCTCGGCAATCAGTGGAATTAACTGTTGTTCGCGCCGCGTCAGTCCGAGCTGCTGGTGAACGCTCGCGGAAGGGAAGGAGGTCGCTTCTCGTTCCATGTACCGGAACAGCGTTCCGCACAGCATTCCGGAACAGATCGCTTCGCCGCCTTGCAGCGCCCGCACGCCTTTCATCACATCCTCCGCCGATGCGTCTCTCGGGAGATAGCCGCGAACTCCCGCGCGTACGCACTGCAGGAACTCTCCTTCCTCCCCCGTCACGCCAATCAGAAGAATCTGCACCTGGGGAGCGGTCGTCCGCACTGTTCGGACCGCGGTCAAATCTTCATTTCGGTTGCCGTGTGAGGAAAGCAGTAGGATGTCCGCTTCTTCCTTGAGCAAGTCTTCCGTCCGGAAGGGTGCCGCCAGGTCCATTCCGACCACTTCAATCTCTCCGTTTTTGATCAGCATCCGGGAAAGCGCTTCTCTCAACAATCGATTCTCAGCGGCAACGAAGACGCGCGGTTTCCGCCGCGCATTTGTGCCTCCATTCGCTCGCGCGCCGTTGTCCAGTACCGCGAAATTGATCCGGCGGTCACCATTTGAGTTGCTCTTCTTTTGAGTTTGCTCTGCGACCTGCAAAACCTGGCGCGTTCCTGCACCCATAGTGGGACATCCTCCATCAGTCTCCGCCCTCATGCCCATGGCAAGCGTCATGATTAGCGATTTGGTGGAGCCCCACGCGTTCACCTCACTGTAGCAATTTTGCAACCGTCATCTAATCTCCTCCGTTGTCCGCCCTCAGGCCGCAACCCCCAACAAGTGAACCATTTAGGTCCTCACCCTGTGGATAACTCTTCCCTCCTCTGTCTCGATTTGGTACCAAGCACACGCTCCAGCCTCAATTTGGCACCATTTTCTCTCTTCTTCTTCCCTATCAACGCTTTACCACTCCTTTTCCACACCGCCTCCTCTTCCTTTTGTAGTACTTCCGTACTACTATTTTCTCGGAACGTCCTACTTTCTTCCAGGTACGTTCCCACTATAGGTTTAGTGGTTGCCGCCGGTTTACACTCTTCTCGGATAGTCCGCGGTAGTTGTCCGGAAAGATGGTTTCCCCTTGGCGACCCAGCACGATCTGATGACGAAAAAACTCCCAACAGGAAGCTTCCCAAAGCAGCCGGTTTCCAATAAGGAGCGCCGCGGCAGCCGCCGCTGCAGGATTACTCAGCTGATGCGCATCCGCCCTTCCGACCCCAACAAAGATCACTTTGAAGACATGCGCGGTTCGGTCAGCGTTTCGCGCTCTGGAGTCTTTTTCCAGTCCAGTGAACCGGGTTATGAAGTCGGCATGCGATTGTTTGTAACCATGCCGTATTCCCGCGATCCCGCTTCCCTGGCTCGCGAGTACCTCGCGGAAGTTGTTCGCAGGGACGCGCTCCCCACCGGCATGTTTGGCATAGGAATCAAGATCCTCATGGAAATGGGAATCCAGCACACCTACAACTTTGGCGCGGGTAACACTCGTTAAACAGCGCGCAAACTCAACAATTCTTCTTATCCGTCAAACTGAGATGCACGAGATGGTTGCGTCGCCCGCAATGGCCCCTCGCCTTATTTCGGTACACGCGGATGCTGGAGGAAGAAGTCCCACATCACTCTGGTGGCGCTGATGCCATTGGTAGTGCGCCCAACCGTCCATTCCGGCAGGGACCTGCCGCCTGGCCAGGTATGGCCTCCACCCTCGATGGTATAGAGAATCACGTCCGCATTCTCAGCGCAGTTCGTGTATGCGAGACGGCGCACGCTGGCGGTGAGCCGAGTTTCTACCGGGCTTGCTGTACATTGATTTCGTCGCGCGACACGGGCTGTCCAATCCCGAATGTTCGGAAACGTGTCGGGGGCGATCGGGGATGACCCGCCCTGGTAGGGAGCGAACCGGTCGGCCGTTCCATGAAACGCTACCGTCGGGACCGGCTTGGAATTCCCACACTCATTCCAGGGCAGCATTTGTGCAGCCGCCACGGCGCCGACGGCCGCGATCCGATGGGACAGTTTGCACGACAAGGCAAATGCCATCCCTCCGCCGTTCGACATTCCGTCCGCATAGATGCGGTTGGGATCGATGTTGTACGCAGCTTCCAGCTTGTCGATCAAATCGGAAATGAATGTGACGTCCCATCCCAGACTCTCGTGCCCCATGGGCCAGACTCTTGGAACGTCACTGCCCGACGGATAAACAACAATAAAGCCTTGCTCATCGGCCAACTCGTTCCACCGGCTTATTTCCATTTCAGCCGCCGGCCATGTCGCCGCGGGGTGCAAGCTGATGACCAATGGCGTTGCCTTGGACCGGTCGTAGGTCTTCGGCACATAGAGCAGGTATTGGCGCGTCGAGCCCGATGAGACAATTGTTCCGTTGGTCTCATTCAAGGAAGCGAAGGCCGCCAAACAAAAGCCGGACAGAAAGGCCGCGCCGGCCAGAGGCAACAGATTTCGGATCACAGACATTACGCTCTCCTGGAACTGTGCCCGAAACAGCCGGTAACTTTGGATCACCGCGAAGAGCAGAGTGGGGACCAGCAAGAGCGTCACGACGCGCAGCGGCGTTGCGACCATGAAGAACAGCTGGAGGTGCAGATTTGAAATTGCGTTGGTGAACCGGAAATCGGCGAAGGGATGGAACCGCGAAACCACAAGGTCGACCAGTTTGGGCGCAACCCAGCCGCCGCATCGGCCAGCAAGAAGGACCGCGACCATGGCCGGAACATACAACAGCGCCGCCCGCACCGTCCCGTTGACCGCGCACGCACACCAAAAGGAAGCGACGGTCAAAATTAGCGCCGTGAGCAGCAACCCGGGTATCGCCTGAACCACAAACATGAAAAGCAATCCGAAGAGGGATCCACCCGCCAATCCGATGGATCCACCAGCGATCGTCAACCCGACCATCGCCTGATCCACAAACATGGAATGCGTTCCGAAGATCAATCCAAGGACGACCATCGCTAAGACTGGGAGCAGCACCGCACAAACCAAGCCCGTGAATACGGCGATGAACAGCTTGATCATCCATTGGCGGCGCGCGGACACCGGCAGGGTCATCTGCCAGGATTGCGTCCCCGACGTTTTTTCTTCCCACAGCGAAAGGCTTCCCGCCAAAATGGCGATCAATGGACTGAACAAAATCACTGGAATGTACAGAAGTACATAAGCTCCCTCCGGGAATGGGGCGGCCGAGTCACGCAAGTGTAGGAACCGGAACAGGGTTAGGGCGGTCAAGTACACGAGGCTCAGAAAGCTAATCAGCCAGAGCGGCCGCAACAAACGAAGTTCCTTGCGGATCAAGTTGAGTACCGCTCCGGTGGGCCGGCAGCGAAGCAATCCAGCCAGAGCTTCGGGCATCACGCTGGAGCCGGCCATGAGCAGATTGTCGCCCGCCATTCCTCCCGCCACCTGGAATCGCGCCAGCTTTCGCCCGCCAAGCCAAAGCATCACGCCCGCGTAGCAGAGCGCGGCGAAGGCGGTGATCCAAAGGGCGGTTATGGATGGGACTTGCGAAGGATTCGGTCCGAAAATCTCGTTCCAGTGCACCAGAATGAGGATGTAGGGGAAGACTCCGTTCAGAAGAAAGCCGCCTATCGTGGATCTTGCGAAAAGAGTCCAAAACGTCGCTGAGGGAACTGTGGCGATAAGATATATGCCGGCGAACACCCAAAGCTTCGGGTCTTGCTGAAACGTGGAACGCCAGGCATAGCAGAAAACCAAGACTGTCGAGAGGACGGCGACAAGCGCGACGCTCATCTTCTCGCTCCAAATCTTCATCCGGCTGACGGGCTGACTGAGGATGAGAGAAAAAGTGCGGTGTTGAAATTCATAGCCCAGGGAAAGAGTCGCCAGCATCGGAATGCCCAGGTAGCAGAAGGCTACACTGGTCTCGCTCAGCGTGTGGCTGACGTGAAATAGCGGCAGCGCGCACAGGATCACCACGCCGAACCACGGCCTGAACAGTGCGCGTGCTTCCTTCACCAATCTTGTGATTCTTGGGCTCATTTTGGTCTCCTACGATTTCAAGGTCGCGAAGAAGATTTCCTCCATCGTCAGCGACTCCGTAGTGAGCGCCTCCGGATTGTGCTGCCGCAGCCGCTCCAGCAATTCAGGGCCGGCGCCATTGACGATCAACTCCAGCTCGCGCCCCTCGCGGCGCACCCGCAGCGCAGCTTTGAGGTCGAGTTCCGGCGGCGATTGAGCAAAGCGTGCGCGGATTTTCTGGAAACGCTCGCGGGCCTGGTCGGAGTCGAGCGTCACCACGACGCGCCCGCGATCGATGATCGTGAACTCGTCAATCAATCCCTCGAATTCGCTGATGAGGTGCGTGGAGACAAAAATCGTGCGGTTGCCGGGATTGCCTTCCTGGTAGGCGCCGATCACCGTCTCGATGAACTCGCGGCGGACGATGGGGTCCAGGCCCGACGTCGGTTCGTCGAGCACCAGCAGGTCCGTCTCCGGGCAGATCGCCGCGATCAACGCCAGTTGCGTTCCCTGACCTTTCGAGAGAGCGTCGGTGCGCTGGGCCGGATCTAGCCGGAAACGCTCGAGCAACTCCTGCTCCGTCTTCCGGTTCCAGCGTTCCCGAAATGATGCCAGGTAGTCGAGCGTCTCGCGAACGCTCATCCACGGATAAAACACCACCTGGTCCGGCACGTAAGCCAGCCGGCCCTTCACGGCGACTTCGGCCCGGGCCGGATCGAGGGCGAATACGCGCACCTGCCCGCGTTGCGGGCGGAGCAGATTGAGCAGACACTTCATCGTGGTCGTCTTGCCCGCGCCGTTACGGCCGAAGAGTCCGTAACACCGCCCGGGCTGTACCTTCAAGCTCAAGTCATGGACGGCCTCCGCGCGCCCGTAAGCGTAAGCGAGATTCTCGATTTGGATGACGGGAGTGGCAGAGTCCATGGCTGGTCAATCCTCCTTATGGTCTTCGTTGGCGCGCCGTTTGCTGTCGAGCACGTCCATTCGTTCATGAATCAGTTCAAGGAACTCGGGCCGAGGCACCTGCAAATGGTGTGCCTGTACGATGGCCTGGTCGATTTCCTCGATTAGGAGTTTGCGTCGGACTTCTTTTCGCAAGGCCGAATGAGTCTCATTCAAAAAACAGCCTCGACCGGGGTGCGTCTCGATCACGCCCAGGCTTTCCAGTTCAGAATAGGCCTTAGCGACCGTGTTGCGATTGACGCGAAGCTCTTCTGCCAGTGGGCGGATGGATGGGAGCGCCTCACCGGGCCGCAGCGCCCCGGATGCGGCCGCGGCCTTGATTTGATCCACCAACTGGAGATAGATGGGCATGCCGGACTTGAAATTGATCTGGAAGATCATCGGCGGCTCGCTGTCATAGGACAATATGACAGTTGAGCCGGGGTTTGTCAATAGTACTTTTCTGGATGGCCTTCAGGTGTTACAGGTTAGAAGCAAGAACGGGCGCCCCGATCGATTGGAGCGCCCGTTCTTGTGTTTGGGGGTGGAGAGATCGCTTTACGATGCCTGCGTAAACAACCGAAAGGCACGGTGCCTCAAAATGCCCAGCTGCCGATTGAGTGGATGTCTGCGGCCGAGGAAACTCAGAACGGGAGGCCGGCGCGCGGTTAGTTTGTTCATCGCAATCGTCAGCCGGATATCGCGCCGCGCAAATTTCAGCCCGGTCTGCAAAGCGTCAACGGCATCGTCGCGCCGTCCAGCAGCGGCATACACTTCCGCAAGATTCAAATACAGTTGCGCCTGATTCCGCTTCATTCGAACCGCCGAGTCGCACAGCCTCTCCGCCTCGCCCCATTTTCCTTCCGACCGCGCCAGCACCACGCCCAAGTAGGACATGTAGTAAGGGTTGTTTTTGTCTAGGTCCACGGCGCGGCGCATGTGCGGCAGGGCTTTGATGGCGTAATTATCTCGCAGCAGCGTCAATCCAGTCTTGAATTCTCTGAAGGCTTCCGTATCCATCATCGGCTCACCTCATCCACGCCGGGCGGCCCCATTCGAACGCGGGCGCGAGGCGATTGCAGGAGAATAGGATTTTCGGGAGAGGGGAAGATCTCGCGCGGCGCGTGCCGGGGTCGCGCCAACTTCCATTGCGAATCCGTGAGAAGAATTAACCCGCTCAGCCAGGTAATGAGCGGAACAGCGAATAACACGGTAGCGAGTAGGCTTCCCATCCAAGTCCTTTTTGAACCTACTCGCAGTTTTGGCCCAAATCTACTGACCCGGAGGACAGTCTTGGTTCAGCGGAACTGGAGTTGCAGCGCGAAAAATGAGTACAGGTGTTCCGCCGACGCCTAGGGCGGCGCGGAGCGCTTCCAATCGCGGCGCCAGTTTTTCCAGTCTTTTAGGGTGATTTTGAACATCGATTTCGCCGCTTTATGCAGCCATTTGCCGCGGCGTGCTGCCAGATCACGCTTCACCTTGGGAATCGCTTTGGGGCTTCCAAAATGCATGTTCGCGGTTTCCCAGCCCATGTTGTACAGGAGCCGCGCTTCATCCCTTTCCTGGGGCAGGGAAGCCAGTTCGATACGCGAACAGTCCGGCGCCAGCCGCCGGACCAGCCAGTGTCCGTGAAAACGCACGCAGGGGTCTTTCACTCGGATAGCGCGGTCGACAAGTTTTGCGCCGTAAATCTCTTCCGATGAGATGCCGCGGCACCAAGCCGACGCGGAGGTTCGAATTCCTTTGGCTTCGCGGGCGATGAACGCGCCTTGCCACGAAGAAAGCGCCAGAATTCGGGGGTGCCCAAGGCTGCCTAATCCGGCAATACGCCGTTTCAACTGGTATTGGCGGCAGGGAGGCGGCAAGGACTCTTCGATTAGTTTTCTTGCTTCTTGCGGCGGCTTCGAAGTAAGGGGCGGGCATTGCTGCATTTTTGCCCAGAATCGCACTGGATCCCGCAGCTTGCCGGTGGCAAGAAGCCGCAGCCATTGATGATGTTCGGCCAGGACAAATGCTTTGCCACCCGCCGCCAGCGCATCGCGGTAGCCCTCTTCGATGGCCTCGGCGGCTGCGCGGCGCGTTAGGCTCAAATGCTCGCTTGAGATGGCCAGATACGCGCTCGTGGTGAGCCGGACGAGATCCAGGGCGTAGGGGGCCGGCCACGCTTCGTCGAGGTCGTTCACGCCCCAAATCAGGCGGCCTTCTTCGTCTCGCCAAGTCCCAAAGTTCTCGACGTGCAAGTCGCCGACAGCGAGCACAGTCGGCGCCTTTGCGAGGTCTTTGCAAACTTCCGGCCAGAGCTGCAGCCAGCGGTAAAAGGTCGCACGGAAGAAGGGGAAGGCGGCTTCCGCCATATGCATGTGTTTCAGGGCAATGTCCCCGCGGACGATGGGAAGCCGCTTGGCGAGCCATTGCTCGAAGTCGGCGGTTGTTTTGAAGACATTCATGGCGAGCTATTAGGATTTGCCGTTGGGCTAAACGTGGGCGTGCTCGATTCGCGCTGGGCCGCCGCGGAGGCGCGCTTCATAAATTGGGAATTTCGCCGCAAGTTCCGCAACTTGCTTGCGCACGCGCTGCTCGACCTCTGCGTTGCCGATATTGGAAAGAATTTCCGCGATCCAGTTGCCGATGCGCTCCATCTCCGGTTCGCGCATGCCGCGAGTCGTGACCGAAGGGCTGCCCAGGCGGATTCCGCCGGCTTTCATCGGAGGGAGAGGATCGAACGGGATCGAGTTCTTGTTGACGGTGATGCCGGCGCGGTCGAGGGCCTTTTCAGCGTCCGTTCCGGTGATGCCGCGCGGGTGAACTTCGATCAGGAATAAGTGGTTGTCGGTGCCGCCCGTGACGATGCGAAATCCATGCTTGGCGACTGCCGCGGCCATGGCTTTGGTGTTAGCCACCACTTGCTTCTGGTACTCCTTGAAGGAGGGCTCCATCGCTTCCTTCAAGCACACCGCTTTCGCGGCAATCGTGTGCACCAGCGGACCGCCCTGGGTGCCCGGGAATGTCAGCCTGTCCAGTTCCTTGGCAAACGCGGCCTTGCACAGCACCAAGCCGCCGCGCGGCCCACGCAACGTTTTGTGAGTCGTCGTCGAGACGATATCGGCATGCGAGATGGGGCTGGGATGAACGCCGGCGGCGACGAGTCCGGCGATATGCGCCATATCCACGAAAAAGAGCGCGCCAACGGACTTCGCGGCTTTGGCAATGCGCTCAAAATCGATGATTCGGGAGTAGGCGCTGGCGCCGGCAACGATCATTTTTGGCTTGTGCTCGGCGGCAAGGCGTTCAATCTCGTCGTAATCGACGCGTTCGTCTTCCTTTTTCACGCCATAAGCGATGAATTTGTACATGCGGCCGGAGAAATTCAACGGATGCCCGTGCGTAAGGTGGCCGCCATGGGAAAGATTCATTCCTAGGACGACGTCGTCCTTTTGTAGCGTCGACATATAGACGGCGACGTTTGCGGACGTGCCGGAATGCGCCTGCACATTGGCGTGCTCCGCGCCGAAAAGCTCCTTGGCGCGATCGATGGCCAGTTGCTCGACTTTGTCGGCGTACTCGCAACCCCCGTAATAGCGCTTGCCCGGGTACCCTTCGGCGTATTTGTTGGTGAAGATCGAGCCCATGGCTTCGAGGACCGCTTCGGAGACGAGATTCTCCGAAGGAATGAGTTCCAGACCGGTGGCTTGGCGCCTGGCTTCATCGCGCAGAATGCCTGCGATTTGGGGATCGACCGCGTCGAGCGGACGATTCATGCGGTCGTTGGCGTCCGTGGTCTTAGTCATAGTGATTCCTCGATTGCCCGGTCCATTTGGCGGAAGCTTGCGGGCAGCGAGGGGATTTTAGCGGATGGGATGGAGGAAAGCCAATTGAGTCAGTCAGGGATTCCGACCCTACACCCACCCGGGGTGTTTTTGCAAAAGAGTTCGGAATCGCTTGAAAAGAAATGAGTTGAGTTTTGCGTGACTGCAAAATAGTGCAAAAGAGTGCGTATGAGTCTGAAAAAAAAGAACTTGAATACAGTGGAGAGAAATGGGCGGGAGGAAAGAGAAAGGTATTTGGCCGGAAGGATGTGACCCGGCAGTTTTCGTAAGAGCGGATTCTAAAGGGGTTACAGGCGTCACGGTTTTTAAGTGCAGGAAATAAAAGGAGTTGCGGTGACGGGATTTTCGTCACGTGACGGCAATGTGCGGTTCGGCGTGGACCGTTGCTGAACAGCGCGACCCATAATGGCATAAAACACATATGTTGTCAATTAACACATAAAGTACTTAAATACAACAATTTGCGACCGCTTTCGAATCATTTTGCAAAGAGAAGAAAACAAAGGGGTAGAGCTCACTGGGGCTGGCGCAGAGGCCACAGAGAGACAAAACCAGGTCGCGCTGAAGCGCGCCCCTACACAACGCCCATAGAGGGGGCAGAGCGGAAACTCTTCCGGGAGCTGGTCCGGGCCACCAGTCAGTTTTGCGCTGACACTTGACTCGAACACGCTGTGCGTCTAACTTAGTTAATGATGCGCTTGGCTAAGCCAATTCTTCTACCGGTTCTGGCAGTCGCTCTCGCGGCGTATGCATTCGACTGCGGCGCCGCGACGACGCCGGAACAGGCGATGCAATGCTGCAATTCGATGCCGTTGTGCTCGTTGCACGGTCATCACGCAGAGGATTGCTGCAAAGCCATGCCGTCGATGCACGCTCCCTTTGTGCAGCCCTCTTTCGCACATGGCGTTTCCTACTCTCCCGTTATATTTGCGGTGCTGCCAGAGAGTAGCGAGTCACCCGCTCTAGTCTCTTCTGACCGCGTGATTGCGGCGCATTGCCACGCTCCGCCGATCCGCTACGCTCCAGCTTCACTACCTCTTCGCATCTAATCAGTCTTCCAGTCGACTCCCGACCTGAAGCATTCGTGTGCTTCGGAATAGCCATTTCTACTTGAGGAAGAATTCGTCAGATTACGAAATCACTTTTGGTGCGAGCGATGGAATGTGCACTTCTAGGAGAAGGCGATGTCATTGATGATGCGAAAGAACAGGTCGACAAGATTCGTATTCAGATTCACTCAGATCAGCTTAGCGGTTCTGCTGCTTTCCCGTGTCCTCGTCAGCGTGAGTCTTGCGCAGGAGCCCTCAACGCATCCCAAGGCGGCCGTGACGCCACTTGCGGAATTGTTGCGGGAAGCAGAGCAGAACAATCCTCAGATTCATGCTGCGCGCCAGGCCTGGCAATCTGCACAGCAGGTGCCAACGCAGGTCTCAACCCTGCCCGATCCGCAATTCCAGATTCAGCAGTTCAGCGTCGGCAGCCCGCGCCCATTCGCCGGATATACAAACAGCGATTTCGCTTACGTCGGCTTGGGTGTCTCGCAAGACTTTCCTTATCCCGGAAAGCTTCGACTCAAAGGCGAGATCGCGAAACGCGACGCCAATGTTTCACAGCAACAGTATGAATCCGTTCGGCGTTCCGTCCTTGCTGGAGTGAAAGAAGCTTACTTCAAGCTTGCCTATCTCTCGAAAACCCTCGGAATCCTTGAGAGTGACGGGCAACTCCTTCAGCAAGTCGAGAAGGCTTCCGACGCGCGGTACCGCTCAGGAATGGGAAATCAGCAAGACCTGCTCCGCGCCCAGCTTGAACAAACCAAGCTCCTCCGCGAAATAACGATGCACCACCTGGAAGTTGCCAAGTTACAGGCGCAACTCAAACAACTGCTCAACCGTTCCCAATCTTCACCAGACATAGAACCCGCTGACCTGAGCGAAACACCACTTCCGTATTCCTATGAGGAGCTCTTAGCTGCAACAAAAGCGCAGAATCCACAAATTGCCGGTGCGGAAAAGATGGTTGAACGTCAGAAGCTTCAGGTCGACCTCGCACACAAAGACTTTTATCCAGACTTCAATCTGCAATACATGTGGCAGCGAACAGACCCCACACAGTTTCGTGCCTACTACATGTTGACCTTTGGCGTCCGCGTTCCGATCTATCGCAGCCGGAAACAGCGCCCGGAACTGGCGCAAGCGGAAACAGAATTGAGCCGCTCCCGCAGCGAGGCTGAAGTGCAGTCACAGCAGGTCGCGGCACAGCTTCGGAACGCCTATGACACCGCACAGAAGACCGCTGATTTGCTCAGGATTTACAAGGACGGTCTGATTCCACAAGCGCAAGCCGGATTTCAAGCGGGCATCGCTGGCTATCAGAACAATCGCCAGGACTTCCAATCCGCGTTGGCCTCGTTTCTCGACGTTCTCCATTTGGATGAGGAGTATTGGCAGAACTTAGCCGAACGCGAGACCGCGTTAGCGCGGCTTGAAGAATTCACCGGGCTGTCTCTACGCGAAGAAGGAGTCCAGCAATGAGAACTTATCGGAGAGCTTTTCTACTGGCACTGGCAGGCAACATCGTCTTGATTGGCGTCCTGGTCACGCTTTGGTCGCACTACCGGACGCGCCAGACAGCGACGAATGAGCCATCCATGCGAGCAAACGCAGTTGAAGCGTCAGAGAACCCTTCTGCGGCTGCCACTGCATCCGCGGAAACGCCCCTGATACCGGTGCAGCTCTCACCCCAGAAATTGCAAAGCATTGGAGTGAAGATCAGTGAAGTCCAGCGAAAGGTCGTCGCTGACGAGATTCGCGCAACGGGCAATGTTGCTGTGGACGAAACCCGGCTGGCCTACATTCAAACGCGCTTTTCCGGTTATATCCAGAAAGTCTTTGCCGACGCCACCTATCAGTATGTCCGCAAAGGTCAGCCGCTGTTCACAATCTACAGTCCCGATCTGGTAGCGACAGAGCGGGAATACGTTGTCGCCAAGCAGAATCAACAGCAGGTTGTTCAGAGCCCGATTCCGGGCGTTGCCTCCGGCGCCGCGTCGTTGCTCGATGCTGCGGCCGAGCGACTAAAACAGTGGGGAGTTCCCCAGCGCGAAATCGAACGCCTTGAGTCATCCGGGCAGGTCCAGCAGGAGCTCGAGGTTGATTCCCCCGTCTCCGGGTATATCACCGAACGCAACGCTTTGCCCAATCTCACGGTGCAACCGGAAACCCGCCTGTACACCATTGCCGATCTTTCGACCGTGTGGGTCCTAGCGCAGTTCTTCCAAAACGATCTCGCACGGATCAAGGTCGGAGACGCAGCGACGTTGACAGTGGACACTTTTGCTGGCCGCACATTCAACGGTCGCGTGAACTTTATCTACCCACAACTGGACATGGAGACCCGAACAGCCAAAGTGCGCATCGTCTTTCCGAATCCAGCTCTAGAACTCAAGCCGGGTATGTTCGTCAACGTCTCACTGAAGGTGCCGATGGGAAAGCAGCTTGTCGTCCCTGCAAGTGCAGCCCTGCAGTCCGGAACACGCCAGATCGTGTTTGTAGATCGTGGCGATGGTTATCTCGAGCCGCGGGAAGTGCAGCTAGGCGGTCGCGCGGGCGATGACTTCGTCGTCCTGAAAGGCCTCAAGGAAGACGAGAGGGTCGTCACATCAGCGAACTTCCTCATTGATTCAGAAAGCCAGCTTCAAGCTGCCTTAGGGTCATTTGTTCCGCCTCCACCGGGGGCAGGTGCGGCCTCCACGATGAACGCTCCCAAAGCAAGCGCGGAACTGACCTCAGATCCGAGCCCGCCGCATAAAGGGAGCAACGTCTTTCGAGTGAAGCTCACAGATTCCAGCGGGGCCCCAATCTCTGGTGCAGAGGTCAGCGTGGCGTTTTTCATGCCCGCCATGCCAGCGATGGGAATGGCAGCAATGCGCACACCAGTGACACTCTCCGAAAAAGGAGCGGGCATCTACGAAGGTTCCGGCCAGCTTGAAAGCGGTGGAACTTGGCAAGTCACGATTGTGGCGAGGAAAGACGGCCAGACTATCGCCAGCAAACAACTCAGTGTGAACGCCACGGGAGGAATGTAAGGTGATCGCCCGATGGATTGATTGGTGCGCGCGAAATCGTTTCCTCGTTTTCACGGGAACGCTGTTTCTTGTGCTGGCCGGCATTTTGGGGCTACGTCGCATCCCGCTCGATGCCTTGCCGGATATTTCCGACGTGGAAGTCATTATTCACGTCCCGTGGGCAGGCCAGCCGCCAAACCTTATAGAGGACCAAGTGACGTATCCAATCGTGACGGCTCTCCTAGCGGCACCGCATGTGAAAGCCGTACGAGCGCAAACGATGTTTGGAGATTCCTACGTTTTCGTAGTGTTTGAAGACGGAACCGATCTCTATTGGGCTCGCTCACGAGTCCTGGAGTATATACAGCAAATTCAGGGTCGCCTCCCGGAAAGTGTCCATCCCGTGATCGGCCCGGATGCTACGGGAGCGGGTTGGGTTTATGAGTACGTTCTAGTTGACCACAGCCACCAGCACAGCCTCGCCGACTTGCGCAGTATTCAGGACTGGTTTCTCCGCTACCAGCTCGAAACTGTTCCTGGCGTCGCCGAAGTAGCCACTATCGGCGGATTCGTCCGCCAATACCAGGTCAATCTTGATCCCGACAAGCTGCGGGCTTACGGCATTCCGTTGTCGACGGTCATCGAAAAAGTCCGCAGCAGCACAAATGAAGTTGGAGGACGCCTGCTCGAAATGGGCGGCGCGGAATACATGATTCGCGGGCTCGGTTATCTGCGCTCGTTGAGTGATCTGGAAACCGTCCCCGTCGCCACGAAGAACGGCACTCCGGTGCTGATTCGCGATTTGGGGAGCGTCACCTTTGGCCCGGACATCCGAGAAGGAGTTGCGGAGTGGCAGGGCGAGGGCGAGACCGTCGGCGGGATTGTGGTGATGCGCTACGGGATGAACGCCCTAACTGTGATCAATGGGGTCAAACAGAAGCTCACCGAAATCAGACCCTCTCTGCCGGCCGGCGTTGAAGTCGTCTCTGGCTATGACCGCTCCGGCCTCATTCGGGCTTCCATTGATACCTTGCAAAGGGACTTAGTGGAAGAAGCGATCATCGTGAGCATCGTCATCATCGTTTTTCTTTTCCACTTCCGCTCAGCGTTCATTCCGATTCTTACGCTGCCCATCGCCGTGATCGCTTCTTTCATTCCCATGTACTACCTCCATGTCAGCTCGAACATCATGTCGCTCGGAGGACTGGCCCTTGCAATCGGAGTCCTTGTGGACGCGGCAATCGTGATGGTGGAAAACGGCTACCGTCAGCTTTCGGAAAGACAAGAGGGCACGGAGAAGCTTCCCGAGCCGGAGAGACGCCGTGTTTTGTTGGACGCGGCCAAACAAGTTGGGCCTGCGATCTTTTTCTCACTACTGATCATTGTGGTTTCCTTCTTGCCCGTCTTCCTCCTGGAAGAGCAGGAAGGACGAATGTTTCGTCCACTGGCATGGACGAAGACCTTGGCGGTCGGTTTCTCTTCGCTTTTAGCAATCACTCTGGTCCCCGTACTCATGCTTCTCTTTATCCGAGGACGGTTGCGCCCAGAAGCGCGTAATCCAATTTCCGTTGTAACGCAGGCGCTATATCTGCCCGTTCTCCGCTTGTGCCTTCGCTTTCGCAAAACCACCTTGCTGCTCAACCTGATTTTTCTCATCGTCACCCTTCCGCTAGCCTTGAAGATAGGCACCCAGTTCATGCCGCCTCTCTACGAAGGCTCTGCTCTTTACATGCCGACAGCTCTGCCCGGCATTTCTATTGGGCAAGCCTCGCGGTTGTTACAGGAACAAGACAGAATCATTCGCACGTTTCCAGAGGTCGACACTGTGTTTGGTGCCGTAGGGCGATCTGACAGCGCGACGGACAATGCACCTCTCGATATGTATGACACGACCGTGATGCTCAAGCCCCGCAGCCAATGGCGTCCGGGAATGACTTACGAGAAGCTAATTCAGGAGATGGACGCGAAGCTCCAGTTTCCAGGTCTATCGAATACCTGGACGATGCCGGTTGAGAACCGTCTGGACATGGAACTCACAGGAATCAAGACACCACTGGGAATGAAGATCCAAGGGCCGACCTTGGATGGCATCCAACAGGCCGGGGTACAGATTGAACAGGTGCTCAGCTCCCTACCTCAGATGCGCTCCATCTTCGCCGAGCGCGTTTCGCAGGGCTTTTACATAAATATCGAAGTGAATCGCGCAGAAGCAGCTCGATATGGGTTAACTATTGCTGACGTTCAACAGGCCGTGTCCTCGGGCATCGGCGGAGCAATGGTTGCCGAAAACATCGAAGGGCGTGAGCGGTATCCTGTCAATGTCCGTTACAACCGCGATTTTCGGGATAATGTCGACTCCTTGCGACGCGTACTCATCGGAACTCCGTCTGGTGCGCAGATTCCGATTGACGAGGTAGCCCGCATTTCGTTTTCGCGCGGTCCCGCCATGATCCGGGACGAAGACGGCGCGCTCACCGGCTACGTGTATATCGACCTCAACACGAAAGACTACGGAGGGTTTGTCCAGCGAGCAGAGACAGCGTTGGGACAAAAACTCAAGCTGCCCCCAGGTTACTCATATAAATGGTCGGGAGAGTATGAATCCGAGCTGAGAGCAAAGCAGCGGCTGCAACTCATTCTGCCGGTCGTGCTCTTCGTCATCTTCCTGCTGCTTTACATGGTCTTTCATTCTGTTACCGAAGCGGCTGTGCTTATTTTTCCGACGATCTACGCCCTTACGGGAGGGCTCATCCTGCAAAAACTCCTCGGATACAACTTTAGTGTGGCCGTATGGGTCGGCTACATCGCGCTGTTTGGAATCGCGGTCGAGACCGGAGTTGTCATGGTCGTTTACCTCCATGAAGCCCTCAACCGTCGCCTCGCAGCTGGAGCACCGCTCAAGCATGAAGATATCGAGGCAGCAGTAATCGAAGGTGCGGTCCAACGCCTACGACCAAAACTTATGACCGTCTGCGTTGTCCTTGCAAGCCTGATCCCCATTCTGTGGGAAACGGGTGTTGGTTCCGACGTGATGAAACCTATTGCCGCCCCCATTGTAGGCGGCATGATCACCTCTACGATTCACGTCCTGATCCTAGTGCCCGTGTTCTTTGCCTTGATGAAAGAACGCGCGCTACGCCGTGGAGCCTTGCAGCAAACAGCACGCTAGGCAGCGGCGTATAATATCGAAATGTCTGCAGAGGAGAACGCCGCGCCACCAGAAGTGTTGCAACGGATACTCTGGATTCAGGCCTTAACGCTCGTCTGGATGGGTGTGGAAGCGGGGATTTCGTTGGGAGCGGCTTGGATGGCGCGCAGCCCGGCCCTTCTTGCCTTCGGGGGCGATAGCGCGGTGGAGCTTCTCTCGGCGGCGGTTGTGTTTTGGCGGTTTTATGCATCATCGCAACGGGAGCGCGGGGAGGAGCGCGCGGGCAGGATTGCGGGCGGCTTGCTGTTTGTCCTAGCGGCCCTTGTTGTTACTACTTCCGTTTTGGCGCTCTTGGGGCACGTCGAAGCCCGGCCCAGCTACATCGGGATGGTCGTGCTGGGGCTCGCTGCAATGCTCATGCCTTGGCTGGCGGCGCAAAAGCGGCAGCTTTCGATTAGGACTGGCAGCGCTGCCTTGCGGGCCGATGCTGCCGAGTCGGCGGTCTGTGGGTATCTGGCTTTGATTGCTTTGGCGGGTCTGGCCGTCAATGCGGTTTGGAAGGTGCGTTGGGCAGACCCAGTGGCCGCCCTAGCGTTATTGCCGCTAATCATTCGCGAAGGGTGGGAAGCATGGAAGGGCAAACCATGCTGCGACTGAGACGCGACCCTACATAGATTCCTACATTGGTCCAGCAAGTTCATGACATCACTCTTGTTTGCGGCGGCAGATGCTATAGTTGCGGAAATCTACGATCGCCGGCTGTTTACGAAGGGAGATTGGCATGCGATGCAGAATCTCCAGCACCAGGAGCGTCACCGAGAACATGATGGAATCGAGACGCGAGAGCTATTCGAAGTTTTTATCTTCCAAGAGGCGATGGGCGATGGTTGCCGGATTTGTCGCGACAGTGTTTCTGTGGGCCGCAGCACCGGCGATGGACGCGCAAGAAAAAAATCCATTCGCCGGAGACCCGAAAGTGGCAAAGCTGGGTGAATACCAGTTCCGTCTGAATTGCGCTTTCTGTCACGGCTTGGGAGCGCGGGGCGGAGGACGAGGCCCGGACCTCACGCGGGCGCAGAAACATCACGGCAATACAGACGGCGAAATCTTTCACAGCATCCACGATGGGATTGCCGGGACGGCCATGCCGGCGGCGACGAACGGAGGAATCGGGGTGGGCATGTCGGATGAAGAAATCTGGCAGGTGGTTTCCTACATCCGCAGCGTGGAGAAGAAGGCTTCCGCGTTAGTGACGGGAAACGCCACGCACGGGAAAGAGCTCTTCTACGGCAGTGCGGCCTGCGGGACCTGCCACATGGTGAATGGCAAAGGCGGGCGCCTGGGGCCGGATCTCACGTCCGCGGGGACATCCCGGTCCGTTGATTATCTTGCGGAGTCGGTGCGCAGTCCGAGCAAGCGACTGGCGACAGGACTGTCCGAGCCGATGAAGGATTTTTCGCAGGAATATGAGACCGCAACAGTGGTAACTCCCGAGGGGACAAAGTTGCAGGGCGTGGTGCTCAACGAAGACAGTTTTACGATTCAAATGTTGGACACCCGGGAAGAGTTGCATGCGTTTGAGAAGGCCAAGCTGCGTTCTTTCGAGAAGACGCGCGAGTCCTTGATGCCGGCGTACGATGCCAAGAGTCTTGCCGAAAAGGATCTGAAGGATCTCATCGCGTTTCTGCTGGCGGCGAGCGAGAAGGGAGGCGCACAGTGAAGATTTCTCTGAGAAACGAAGCGATCGAAGAGAGATTTCACGACTGCGCAGGCCGACCTCTCGGCGGAGCGAGAGGGAAGAAAAATCGTCAGCCTGCTCCGCTCGAAATGACAGTTTTGCGTTTGGCAACGATGCTGTTTGTTGTGGCGTTTGCGGTCACTGCATTGAGTTTCTTCGCGCCGCAGGCTTTGGCGCAGGTGACTTTCGAGCGGCTGCTCAACTCTTCCAGAGAGCCGCAAAACTGGATGACGTACTCCGGAGACTACGCGGGGCATCGATTCAGCGCGCTGGATCAAATCAACGCATCGAATGCGGCGACGCTCGTACCCAAGTGGGCATACCAGACGATGGCAGGGGGAAAATTTGAAGCAACGCCGCTGGTTGTGGACGGGATTCTGTACGGCACCGGGCAAGACGACCGCGTCTTCGCGCTGGACGCGCGTTCCGGGCGGCCGATCTGGCAATACCAGCAGGCATTGCCGGTGGATATCCGGCCATGCTGCGGACGAGTGAACCGCGGGCTTGCGATCCTGGGGGACAAAGTGTTTGTTGCGACGCTGGACGCGCACGTCATCGCGCTGGACCGAAAGACTGGCAACGTTGTTTGGGACGTGCATGCGGCCGAGCACGCGAAGGGCTACAGCTTCACGCTGGCTCCGCTGGTGATCAAGAATCTCGTGATCGTGGGGATGTCCGGAGGCGAATACGGAATCCGGGGATTCATCGACGCCTACGATGCGGCGACGGGCGAACGCAAATGGCGGTTCAACACAATTCCCGGTCCGGGAGAGCCCGGCCACGAAACCTGGGAAGGAGACTCGTGGAAAACCGGTGGTTCGCCCGCGTGGATCACGGGGACATACGATGCAGCGACGAACACGACGTTTTGGACGACGGGAAATCCATCGCCTTCGAATCGCGGCGAGGGGCGCGCGGGCGACAATCTCTACAGCAATTCTCTGCTGGCTCTCGATCCGGACACGGGAAAACTGAAATGGCATTTCCAATTCACGAGGCACGACGAACACGACTACGATGCGACGCAGGTTCCAGTGATGATTGATGACGGGGGCCGCAAACTGATCGCACAGGCAAACCGCAACGGATTTTTTTACCTGATCGACCGTAGCAGCGGCAAGCTGCTCTTTGCAACTCCCTACGGGCGCGTAACGTGGAGCGATTCGAGAGACGCAAATGGCGTTCCCGTCGAGCGAAAAGAGGCTTCGCCCACACTGGAGGGAGTGCCTGTCTGCCCGGGGGCCTATGGAGCCACGAATTGGATGTCGCCTACATACGATCCGCAGACAAAACTTTTTTACGTGACCGCACGCGAGCAATGCGACATCTTTTCGACCGCACCTCAGCCTTACGAAGCGGGGCATGCGTACTACGGCTCGGCCTATTTTCCGAATGATGAAGCGCAACCGTTTTGGGGAGCGTTACGCGCCCTCGATCCCGCCACGGGGAAGCTCAAATGGGAATGGAAGCACACCTCTCCTTCATGGGCCGGGGTGCTGTCGACCGCAGGCGGGCTCGTTTTCACGGGCGACGCGGAGGGGAATGTGATCGCGCTTGACGCGGCATCGGGGAAAGTATTATGGCACTTTCAGTGCGGGGCCTCGGTTTTTGCGTCGCCGATGAGCTTCGCGATTGACGGGAAGCAATACCTGGCGGTCGCGGCGGGCAGTGCTCTTTTCACTTTCGGGCTGCCTTGAGCCTGGACGTTAATATCCTGGCAAATTACGGAGGCAGTTACCTGCTTGGAAGCCGCCAGGGCGAATGAAACTTCTTGAGTGATCGAAACACAATTTAAGGGGGACCATGCGGAAACGTTGTTTGATTTCGAGGCCAGCAGGCCCATAATGAAGGGATTCGTGGAGGTTGGCCCCCCAGCATATGCAATGCCCCGTTTGCCAGACAGATAATCCTGCCACCGCCGTTACCTGCCAGAAGTGCAGTACCCCGTTTCCCCTTTCGGACGTGACGATTTCTCCGACGGATTATGGCCAGTCAGCAGCAGGATGGTCGAAGGCTGTCACTTTGCGGCCGTCGAGTGAGGCTGCTACAAAAGGACAACTCGAACCGGGGAGCATGCTCGGCGAGCGCTACGAAATCCTGCAATTGCTCGGTCAAGGCGGAATGGGGGCTGTTTACAAGGCTCGAGACATCGAACTGGAGCGCACGGTTGCACTGAAAGTGATTCGTTCCGACCTGGCCAGCCATCCGGAAATCTTGCGGCGTTTCAAACAGGAACTCATCCTGGCTCGCGAAGTTACTCACCGCAACGTCATTCGTATTTTCGATTTGGGACAAGCAAGCGGAGTCCGATACATCACCATGGACTACGTGGAGGGGCAAGACTTGCGCGCCCTCCTGAATGAGAAAGGGAAATTTGCTCCGGAAGAGGCGGTTCCCGTTTTCCTGCAGATTGCGGCGGCGCTGGAAGCGGCGCACCAAGCAGGAGTCGTGCATCGTGATCTGAAGCCGCAGAACGTCATGTTGGACAAGGACGCCCGCGTTTACGTGATGGATTTCGGCGTGGCGCGATCGCTGGAAACCCCCGGCATGACACAGACCGGGGCGCTGATGGGCACGCCGGAATACATGTCGCCGGAGCAGGCCAAGGGCCAGAAAGTGGACGCGCGCTCGGATCTATTTTCACTGGGAATCATTTTTTACGAAATGCTGAGCGGCGCCTCGCCCTTCAAAGCCGACACGGCGATGGCCACGATGTTCAAACGCACGCGGGAACGCGCCGTACCGCTGGCACAGGCGGGGAGCGGCGTGCCAGTGTTCTTGAGCGACATTGTTTCAAAATGCTTGGAGATCGATCGCGAGCAGAGGTATCCGTCTGCGCGGGAAATTATCGAGGATCTGGAGAAGTGGAAGAGCGGGGCAGTTCGCAGCGCCATGAACCCCGTCGCGCGGTGGCTGAAATACGCCCCGCAGCAGCAAAAATGGCTGGCCGCAGGAATGGCGGCGTGCCTGGTGATAGCGGTCGCCTACGCCTTTCGCGAGAAGTTGCCGGTGCGGATTTCGGCGAAGCCCGCAGCGGCGGTCCAGCCAATTTCTCTGGCCATCTTGCCTTTCCACAACCGTTCGACCGATTTATCAATCGATTGGCTGGGGCCAAGCCTCGCGGAAATGCTGAGCACGGGTGTGGGACAGTCCAGCGGGCTGCGTACTGTTTCCTCGGATCGTATCCATCAAGTCCTAAAAGATCTGCGCGTTCCCGCGAACGCGGATTTCGATCCAGAAACGTTGCGGCGCCTGGCGGAGTTCTCGAGCGCGGATATTCTCGTGTGGGGTCAATACGCAAAGTTCGGCGAGCAGATCCGCATCGACGTCACGTTGGAGGACCTGAAACGCAATCGCCGCGTGCCGTTGAAGATCGAGGCCGCCAGTGAGAAGGAGATCCCCAGAACCGTGGATGGGCTCGCCGAGCTAATCCGCAAGAACCTGGCAGTTTCCACCGATGTGCTGAAGGAATTAAAAGCCAGTTCTTTCGAGCCGACTTCAAAGTCCGTGCCGGCCCTCCGCGACTACAACCAGGGCGTGCAACTCCTGCGCGAGGGAAAAAACCTCGAAGCGGTTAAGACGCTTCAGGCCGCCATCCAGGAAGACCCGGAGTTTGCTCTTGCCTACTCACGCCTGGCCGAATCTGAATCCGCACTGGGATACGACAACGATGCTGAAAAATATTCCCGGAAGGCTCTGGAACTCAGCCAACAGCTTCCGCCGGCAGAAAAATACCTCATCGAAGCCAGCCACGCTCGCGTGATGAAGGACACCAAAAAAGCGATTGAAGCTTACGAGAACCTCGCCAAAACCGCGCCGGGCAACAACGATATCCAGCATGCCTTGGGCACCCTTTATCTGGACATTGGTGATCTCGAAAAGGCCCGCGCGCATTACTCCAACGTGTTGAAAACCGAGCCGAAGAACTTGGACGCCCTCATTCAGGTGGGATGGCTGGAGGTCCAAGGTGGCCGCCCCCAATCAGGGCTCGATCCGCTCAACCGCGCGCTGAGCCTTGCCGTGGAAGTCGATAATCAAGAGCAAAAGGCCCAGGTCCTGGAGGCCATGGGTATAGCTTATGACGCGATGAACAAACATGAGGAAGCGCTTCGCAATTTGGAGCAAGCGCGGGATATAAATCTCCGGCTGGGCAAGAAGGCCGGGGTCGCCAACAACCTCGTGTGGATGGCAAATTTCCAGCGCTCTCTTGGCAAACCTGATCTCGCTTTGGCCAACTACACCGAAGCGCTCAAGCTGCAGCGAGGAATAGGGGCCAAGAGGGAGGCTGCCAACACTCTGATAGCGATGGGCGCGCTTTTCGCGTACGGAGGGCGACTCGACAAGGCGCTGGAGTTGTTTAAGGAGTCCCTGCAGATACAGCGCGATGTCGGCGACGAGTCCAATCAGGCGCTTTGCCTCAACAACATTGGCGGTATCTACCAGGAGCAAGGGAAAAATGATGATGCCCTCACGTACTACCAACAAGCCCTTCAGCTCCGCGAAAAGCTGGGGGCCCCAGCGGACATAGCAGAGACTTTGGGTAACGTCGGAGTGGTCTACACCAAGACCGCGCAGTACGATCGAGCCATGTCTTCCTATATGCGCGCTCTAGATATACGGCATAAGGCCGCCGACAATCTCGGGGCTGCCCTGGAGTCCGATGGCATTGGCATGGTTTTCCTCTACCAGGGCCGCTTTGGACCAGCGATAAGTTCCCTCCAGGAAGCAGTCAAAGGTTTGCGGGAGGCGCAGGATCGCTCTGAGAACCTGGTCCAGGCCCTGAGCGATTTTGCCAAGGCATTGGCGAATGCAGGGAGGGGCGCCGAAGCCGCAAAAATCTTAGAAGAAGCGCAAGGTTTGGCCGCGGAGCTGAAGAACGACAAGCTGATGTCCGCCGTTCTAAACACGCTAGGCGACGTGCTGTTCTACGGTGGGGACCTCAAAGGAGCAAAAGGTTTTTATCAACAGGGCTTTCATTCGGCATCCCGGGCCAAAGCCCAGGAAGATATCTTAGTCTCAAAATTGAATCTGGCCGAAGTGGCCATCGCCGAGGGGCGCTCTCAGTCCGCGATTGGCGACTTGCGCGCCATTGTGCAGCAGGCCGACAGCTTGGACTTGAAGTACCTTTCGCTTGAGGGTTCCGTGGACTTGGCCGAAGCCCTGATTAAAAGCAGGAATTACTCGCAGGCCCTTCAGGAGCTGCAAACTGCCTTGAGCAAGAGCGAGAAACAGGGATCGCGATTCCTAACGCTTCGCATTCACTACCTTTTCGGCGACGGACTCCGCCTTAGTGGAAACAGCGGCGAGGCTTCTGGTCACTACCAGCAGACGCTCACCTTACTGGATGAGATGAAGAAGGAAGCCGGCGCGGAGCATCTCCTCGATCGTCCCGACCTGAAGACGATTTACGCCGAAGCGACCCGCTGGTCGGCTGGTGGGAAGAGCTAGTCAGCCACATCTCGCTCGAGTAAAATTCTGTTCCACTGAAAAGAAAGGCAGAGGCCTTCGCCTCTGCCTTAGTTTGTCGGCCTTAGTGCGGACTACTTCGCTTGGAAGAACGCTGAATGCTGCGTCCCGTCACCCGGGTCAACCGTGAGAAGTACACAGGCCCCGCTGGGAAGTACTGTCTTCCAGTTGAACTGATAGTTGCCGCCACCCAGGTCCTGTAACCCAGAGTTGCCCGCGGCATCCACGAGAATATTATTATCAGCCGTATCGTGTGCGCAAACGGTGCTGTTTATGGCAGTGAGGTGGACCGTTCCTGAACCGGTGCCGCCGTTCGAAAGACCCACGGTCAGGCCGATGACTCCGACACTATTCCCGTCCAAAACCTGCCACTTGATGGGGACGGTTTGCCCACCCTTAATCACGTTAATGACGGGAGGAATAGTGCTTGCCGGATTGCTCACCGGCGCAAAGAAGCCGAAGAACTGGTAGCCAGCAAAATAGTTTGCGCTGGCAGTGAAGGAGTTTCCTGCCCTATCTGTCGCCTTCACCGAATACGACTGTGTGCCGTTTACGCCTGTGGGAACAGTGAACATTTCGTTGAGCGCGAGCGGTCCCAAGGCTCCCCCAAGCGACAAATTCTTTCCGCAAGAGGCCAGGCCCGACGCTACGCCGTTACTGAGAGGGTCGCTGCATGTGTAGCTCGCCGTAATGTTCTGCCCGGGAATTTGTGTGTTTGGGGACAGTGTAAGACCTGTGACCGTCGGCGGTGTGTTGTCGACGGTGATTTGGGCGCTGAATAGCTTCGTCGAATAGCAGGGAGGCATAAACGGACCTTCGACATTGGGGAACGGATTGGGGCAGGATCCGGTAGGATTGATGGTAATGTAGCGCTCCCTAATCTTGACGGTGTCTGCCGCCGACCACTGTAGGAGATATTGTCCTTCGTTAAAGGGCATGGCTGGCGTCGTAGCGAACTCCACGTTCGCAGTGGAGCTTGCGCCCGCTGTGCCGCTGGTCACGGTGCAGTTGGTTCCGGGACAATTGGTCAAATCCGTGAGATCGGTTGTGCCTGGATAGTCAGGCGCGTTGGCGAGGGGATCAAAAGTGTAGAAGAGATTAGATACGGGCGCCGCAACCCAGTTGTTTGCGCACGGCGTCGGCAGGGTAGGACATTGCGCGGGCGCGACGTTAAAATCAAATGTCAAGGGCGAGCGGACGAAGAAAGGTGCGCTACCCTGAATTCCTGGCGTATTAACGCTCGTCCCGTTCACCTTTACCGCGCTCAAAAGCATTGGTACGTTATAACCGAGGAAATAATCGCCTTTCTTTGTATCACTTCCATATCCGTTGGAAGGGCCATACTTATTTACTAGGATGTCCTCCAGATCGCACGCAAAGCCGGGCATAGTCACGTTTGTGCATGCCGGATTGGGCGATAGACTGCTTGCCGACCATGAGGTATTGCCCGTTATGAAATTGGGGAACCAATGAACAAACGAAACTGTGGTGCCGCAAGCAACACCCGGTGTGCAAATCATGGGTTGAATGAAGTTCCCCATGGCGTCTTTAGGCAAATCGAAAATGTCTTTGGCTCTTATGTGTGTGGGGGGCGTGGTGGTGTTGGGAGTGGGACAATTATCTTCCGAGGGCGGATGGGTGGCGTCGGAGCACCGAACTTCGTACTTCGCGCCATTACCTGTCGTGCCGGCCAGCGCATCGTTGCCGGCGTGGTCAAAAGGCACGAAGGTGGCAAACGGCGTGCCCCTGGTAAAGGAGGCGGCGTCCGGAACCAGCCTGTTGGTACTCTGGAACCGTAGTGTTGCAGGGTCGATGCCCGGGGGGAACGTAAGGTTGTTACTGGGAGGGACAATCACGTCGTTCTCGACGTGCTGGCCTGCGGTGTTGTTGAAAGTAGTGGAAACCGTTGTGTCCGTTGTCCCGTTCGTGGGTGCGGGTGTGGTTTGCACCTGCGTCGGCGACGCGCCTACTGCGCTCAACTCTTGGTCCGGGTTGCTCTGAGCAAATGCCACCGTGCTCGCACCGAAGGCGTAATACTTATAAGCCGTCCCGAATTGGAATTGCGCAATATAGCCGACGGTACCACCGGGGCCCGCACCAGGGGTCAGCACATTGTTCACAGTCGTCGGCGCGGTGCCAGTGTGCGAGACCAGCGTGAAAGGCTCGCCGGTGTTGCTTACCGACGTCGCGTCATACAGCGGAGTCCAGCTCGCGAGGTCGTTGCTTCCCTGGATCTGATACTGATAGCCATCGTAGGGGGAACCGAAGTGGTCGATGTCCGGGAATACCACGATCGCCGATACCGGGCTGGGGAAAGTCGCAAGGAACCAATTATTACCGGCCGGTAATCCGGCGCTGAGCGTGCCGGTGTAAACGCGGCAAGCGGTGGGCCCCGCCAGTTCGGCCGAAGTAGGGGTAAATGGCGAAGTCGCGCAGCCGTCGCCGTTGCTAAAGTTGCTAAATGTCGCATACGTTATAATGCCCGACGTGAAGTCAGCGATGTTAGTGTCGTTGGTGTAGGTGGTTGCGGGCGCTGCGCTTACGGCGGGCGCTACGCTTACGTTGTCGAGTCCCATGTCGTACTGCTGGTTTGAAACGGAGAAATGAACCGTAGCGCTGCTGGCCGTCGGTACGAAGAAATAATGTTGAGTAACCCACGTACGCCAGTAATTGGCGGAAGAGAGTGGCGATGTGAACGATTGCGGTGCGGTCGACGACCCGGACGAGAAGCTGACGGTCATAGTCTGAGGGATACCGGTTCCTAATTCCGTAGCGGTCATAAAGCTCAAATCGTACATAGTGCCTGTAGTCAGCCCGGTGATAATGCTGGACCAATCGGCACTGCCTGTTGCGGAAAAGCCACCGCCTAAAGTAACAAACTGATTTCCAGCTCCCGCGGTGGTTACGCTCCCGCCCCCATCGACGTAACCGACTCTCCAAAGCAATGCGTCTCCAACGGTGCCAGTGTGCGTCCACCCGGGTATATCTGCAGGGTTGGTGCTAAGCGTGGGCGCAATCTGAACCGATTCAAAGCTGCCATTCGTGATGGATTGCGCGAATGCCGCAGGAACCAGAAGAAAGAGAACCACAGTAGCCGGAAACAGTAGTAATGCAATTCTAGTGACACGCTTTCTCAAAGAACTTTCGGATGCCTTCATTGCTGCCTCCTCGGCTCAGACTGGGGAATTCTCATGGCACTGCAGGCCTTTGTGCATAAGCGGTTAGAGAGGCGGGGGACACTTGCATCTAGCACCGTTCGGGGCACAGTCGCGCGGCATTGTGCCTGCCCTGTTGCGCGGTGTCAAGGACTAGAGAAATGAAACTGAGTGTATAGCAGTACTGTAACGCCAGTTTCTGGCGAGCCGCGCCGCCATGCGAGACTGGAGCTGTTTGTAAACCTTCTCTCTCTCATCGCGCGAATTCCGTGTTACCCGCCGGAGAATGCCAGGATGAAAGACGGTTACAAGGACCTGATCGCCGGGCCACGCTTCGCGGTCAACAAATTATTTCAGACAGCAATTCAACCGAAGGAGAATGCGCGACGAACGGTTCCAGGCTATAATTGGAGGGTTATGCTCTCGGTCAACAACGTCACTATGCGATTCGGCCCGCGCGTCCTCTTTGAGAATGTGACCTGCACCTTCATGGCCGGGCGCCGCTATGCGATCACCGGGCCCAACGGCGCCGGCAAGTCCACATTTATGAAGATTTTGACGGGGGAGCTCGACTCCACCAGCGGCTCGGTCACGCGGCCGAAGAAGATGGGCGTTTTGCGCCAGGACCAGTTTGCGTTTGACGAATACCGCGTCATCGACACGGTCATCATGGGGAATGCCGCGCTTTGGAAGGCGCTCGAGGAGCGCGACGCGCTATACGCCAAACCGCACGACCATTTGACCGATGCCGATGGAATGCGCTTAGGCGAACTCGAAGGAATCGTTGGTGAAGAGGGCGGTTACACGGCGGAGGCGGATGCCGCAGTGCTGCTTGACGGCCTGGGTGTGGAAGACGCGCTCCATGAACGCAAGATGGGCGAACTGCAAGGCGGGCAGAAAATTCGCGTATTGCTGGCGCAGGCGCTGTTTGGGAATCCGACGGCGTTGCTGCTCGACGAACCGACCAACAACTTGGACCTGGATTCCGTGCACTGGCTGCAGCGGTATCTTTGCGATTACGAAGGCGTGCTGATCGTCATTTCGCACGATCGGCATTTTCTGAACAGCGTGTGCACGCACACCGCGGACATCGACTACGAGACGATCATCATGTACGTCGGCGGCTACGACGACATGGTAGTGGCCAAGACGCAGATTCGCGGGCGCATCGAAGCGGACAACGCCAATCGTGAGAAAAAGATCGCGCAGTTGCAGGAGTTTATCGCGCGGTTTTCAGCGGGCACGCGTTCCGCGCAGGCGACTTCGCGCAAGAAGGAAGTCGAGCGCCTGCAAACGACGGAGCTGGCGAGGAGCAACATCCAGCGTCCGTACATTAAGTTTGACATGAAGAAGAATTCGGGGAAGCACCCGCTGGAAATCCGCAGCGTCGAGAAGTCCTACGACGGCTTGAAGGTGATTCCGCGATTTTCGGCGAGCGTTGTGCGCGGCGAAAAAATCGCGCTGATGGGCCGCAACGGTGTCGGCAAAACTACCATGCTGAAGTCGCTGGTCCGCAATGCGCCGGGATTCATCGAGGACAAGGACCTACAGTTTCCGATTGATGGCGGCGAAGTGCGATGGGGCCACGAGGTGGCGGTGGGCTACTTCGCGCAGGATCACGGCGAATCGATCACCAAAGGCATGACCGCGATCGATTGGCTTTGGCAGTTCGATCCCTCTGCTTCGCAGCAGGAGCTGCGCGGGTTGATGGGGCAGATGCTCTTCAGCGGCGAAGATGCGCTAAAGCCGACGCGGGCGCTCTCCGGCGGCGAATCCGCGCGGCTGATTTTTTGCCGGCTGATGCTGCAGAAGCCGAATTTCCTCGTGCTGGATGAGCCGACGAATCACCTCGATCTGGAATCCATCAACGCGTTGAACATTTCGTTGCAGCGTTATGACGGGACGGTGCTGCTGGTTACGCACGACCACGACGTCATCGACGAAGTCGCCACGCGCATCTGGCATTTTCATGGCGGAAAGATCGAGGACTTCAAGGGAACGTACGAAGAATTCGTGGCGGCCGAAGAAGGGAAAGCAGCACAGGCACCGGCAGTCCCGCAACGTGCGGGTGCTCGCCGCGCCCCGGTTCCCTCATAGAGCGCGATGTGCGGCACACTTGAGATTTCCACTATGAGCACGGAGCCTGGCTTCTATTGCAACATGAACGCGCTCAACAGGGCGGATCGGGAGAGACACGACCAACTTATCCGCAGACTGGAAGCGGCCCGAATCGAGATTCGGGAATTGCCGGATGGCTATGCCTTCCGGTTGCGGAACGAATTAGTTTCTTTGGCGGACGTAGCGGAGTGGACTTCCTACGAGAGCAAATGCTGCCCATTTTTCGATTTTGAAATCCAATTGGAGCGCGACAATGGCCCGCTTTGGCTGAAGCTCAAAGGAAAAGAGGGGATCAAGCCATTCATCCGTGCGGAGTTTGGTATTCTTTAGATTCGCTGCGGCTCTCGAACTTTGATTACTTACCGATGCTCATTAGGCTCTTCCAGCGGACCCAGGCCTCGGCACGCGCCTTCTTGTCGGCATCTTTCGCATCGGGGGCTTCGCCTGAGCGCATGAAGCCGTGTCCCGCGCCTTCGTACGTCACCGGGTCATAAGTCTTGCCAGCCGCCTTCATCTGCGCGACGGTATCGGGAATGGTGGCGCCAATGCGCGCGTCGTTCCCCGCATAGAAGCCGTAAACCGGAGCTTTGATGCGCGCCATGGCGTCCTTATCCGGGGGCCCGCCATAGAAAACGAAAACCGCTGCAAGGTCGGCGCGGCTGGTGGCAAAGCGAAAGGTCTGGCTGCCTCCCCAGCAAAAGCCGCCAACGAAGAGCTTGCCGTTCGAGGCAGGAATCTTCACCGCGTACTCCGCCGCGGCACTCAAATCCGCAGTCACCTGGTCAGGATTCAGGTGGCTCACGGCTTCCACCGTTTTGCCCTCGGCAAAATCGCTGCTACGGCCGCCGTTCGGGCCCATGCCGGAGAGGAGATCTGGCGCCACTGCAATGTAGCCCGCCGCGGCGACCTGGTCGGCCAAATCCCGGACCCAGTCCGTCATGCCAAAGATTTCGTGGATGATCACAACGACCGGCGTCTTGCTCTTCGATTCGGGATAGACGACGAACGTTTCGACCGAGCGGCCGTCGTGTTTGATGGTGACCCACTCGCGATGGCGCGGAGATTTTTCCAGCGTGGCCTTGGCCCAATCCTGTGCCAAAGCGATTTGGGCCCCGCAAAGTAACAGCAAGGCAATCAAAGTGCTGCGTTTCATATTGTGGATTCTCCCTCAGAGCCTCGGTGGCCGGATACATACGAGAAACTGTGTGTGCAGAGCGAGTGGCATTGTAATGCCTCGACCCCAAGGCCTGCAATAAGGAGTCCATCCATTTCCAGCGCCCGCGTTGACACGCTTGCAGGCGTCCGATACGCTTTTAAGTTTGCTCAGCTCGAATTATCGCTTCTGAGAGGAACGGACAAACCGCCGCATGGCCGAAGAGAAGCTTCCTACCCGCGCACAAGATTTTTCCGAGTGGTACAACCAGCTGGTGCTGAAGGCGCAGCTGGCCGATTACGCGCCGGTGCGCGGCTGCATGGTCGTGCGGCCGTACGGATGGGCGCTGTGGGAAAACATCCAGCAAGCGCTCGATCGCCGGTTTAAAGCGACAGGCCATCAAAATGTCGCGTTTCCCCTGCTCATTCCACGAAGCTTCATCGACAAGGAAAAGCATCACGTCGAGGGGTTTTCGCCCGAGCTTGCGGTCGTCACCATTGGCGGCGGGGAAGAGCTCGCTGAGCCTCTCGTTCTACGCCCAACATCAGAAACCATCATCGGTCACATGTGGTCCAAGTGGATCCAGTCGTATCGCGACTTGCCAGTGCTGATGAACCAGTGGAACAGCGTGGTGCGCTGGGAATTACGCACGAAACTTTTTTTGCGCACGCTCGAATTTTACTGGCAGGAAGGCCATACGGCGCACGCCACGCGCAAAGAGGCCGAAGCCGAAACGCTCCAAATGTTGAATATCTACGCAGACTTCGCCATAAACGACGCGGCGATTCCAGTGATTCCTGGCAAGAAGTCCGATGCCGAAAAATTTGCTGGAGCAGATACGACCTATTCCCTCGAAGCCATGATGGGGGACTGCAAGGCATTGCAATTCTGCACGTCACACTTCCTCGGACAGAATTTCGCCCAGGCTTTCGAGGTCAAGTACCTCGATCAGAACGGCCAGTTGCAACATTGCTGGACGACTTCGTGGGGGCTCTCGACGCGCGTCATTGGCGCGATCATCATGGTCCACGGCGACGATCAAGGGCTGGTCCTGCCGCCGAAGCTTGCTCCTTATCAGGTCGTCATTGTCCCCATCTTCAAAACCGATGAAGAAAAGGCCTCCGTCTTCGATGCCGCGCGCAAATTGAAGGCCGAGTTGGTCAAAGCCGGCATCCGCATCACTCTCGATGAGCGCGAAGGCCAAAGTCCCGGCTGGAAATTCAACGATTGGGAGATGCGCGGAGTCCCATTGCGCGTGGAACTCGGTCCCAAGGACGTCGCAAAGCAGGCCGCAATGCTCGCGCGCCGCGATCGGCCAGGCAGGGAAGGGAAGATCAGCGCTTCGCTAAGCGGTCTGCCCACAACCATCGAGAAGTTGCTGACGGAAATCCAGCAATCGCTGCACGACAAGGCTTTGGCGTTCCGCAAGAGCAACACGCACGATGCGAAAACGTATGACGACCTGAAAAAAGCCGTCGAGAGTGGCTTCGCCTTTTCCTTCTGGTGCGGAAGCGCCGAGTGCGAAGCCAAAATCAAGGAAGAAACTCGCGCCACCATGCGCTGCATCCCCCTGGAGCAGCCTGGCGGATCCGGGCCCTGTGTGTGTTGCGGCCAGCCTGCCACGGAACGCGCGATCTTCGCCCGAGCCTACTAGGCCCGTTTCTTTTCGGGAACATCCTCCGCGCCAATTTCTCGACACCCGTTCGCGCGAATGCTAACTTTAGTAAAGCTAACGAATCATGCATCGCCGTTCCCGTCCGCGGACAATCTGCGGCACAAACGGCCTAGGGGAGATGAATCTAGTGCATCTTGAAGGCATCCGAGATCGCCGTGCAGCGGCGCGCCGCCGCTCCGAACGGGGCGAGGGCAAGGCCAAGGCCATCATCGTCACTGCGATCATCCTGTTTGTGATCTACGCCGCTATCAAAATCGTGCCTGCTTACGTTAAGGAATACGAGCTACAGGATAAGATGCAGGAGCAAGCGCGCTTCGCGGTCGTGAATCGCTACCCCGAAGAGAAGGTTCGCGAAATCATTTTCAAAGAGGTGCAGGATCTGGAACTCCCCGTCAAGCGTGAGGAAATCAAGATTGTCGCCAACGCCGGGGTGGTGCGGATTGCCATGGACTATACGGTCCCGGTTGATTTGATAGTTTACCGCTTCGATCTGCACTTCACGCCATCCAGCGAGAATAAGGCCCTCTTCTGAGTCAGGAGGGAGCTGCAGCTCGTCGATTTACGATTTTTCGTTGGCAACCCGGCTTCGAAGAACTCCGTCTTTCCCAGAGTACGGTATTGCGAGACAATAGAAGTCCAGCCCCGGGAGCTAACGCTTGTTGCGCATCCGCGTTCAAAAGGGATTTTTTACCTCACGTATCGGCTTGACGATTCTGGGTACTCTCTTTGCCCTCTTTCTGATTGCCGGCGGCGTTTTCACCTACTACTACGTCAAGTACTCGCGCATGATTGATGCGCGGCTCTCCGGCAACGTCCTACAGAACACCACACAAATCTTTTCCGCGCCGGAACATATCTCCACGGGCCAGGCCTGGGGACCGGAGGATCTGACCGCGTATCTCACCCGCGTGGGGTATCGCCCGCTGCAGGATGACAATGCCATCGGCCAATTCACAGTGCAGCAGAACACCGTCGATATCCGGCCTTCCAAGCTTTCCTATTTTGGCGGGAGCAATGCTCTTGCGGTGCAATTCCGCGGGAAGACTATTCGTTCCATCAAGCCGCTTGCCGGCGGCACGGAAATGGATTCCGCGGAAATCGAGCCGGAACTCATTACCAATCTTTTCGACAGCGCGCGTGAGAAACGCCGGCCTGTGCGTTACGAAGATTTGCCCGTAATGCTGGTGGACGCCATTCTTTCCGCCGAGGACAAGCGCTTCTTCGAGCATGGTGGCTTTGACTTCATCCGCATCGTGGGAGCAGCCTGGGCCGACCTGCGGCACACCAGCCAGCACTATCAGGGCGCCAGCACCATCACCATGCAGGTGGCGCGCACGTTCTTTCTATCCACGGATCGCAACTGGCGACGAAAGCTATCCGAAGCCATGATTTCCGTCGAGCTCGAGCAACGCTTCAACAAGCAGCAGATCTTCGAGCTGTATGCCAATGAAGTTTACCTGGGCAACCGCGGGAGCTTTGGCATCCGCGGATTCTCACAGGCCAGCGTCGCTTACTTCGGAAAAGATTTGAGGCAACTGACGCTCGCGGAATGCGCGTATCTTGCGGGGATCATTCGGGCGCCAAATTACTATTCGTCCGCGGACCGTCACCCGGAGCGCGGAGTGCAGTCGCGCGATCGCGTTCTGACCCAGATGCTGGACAACAAATACATCACTGAAGAAGACCTTCAGGAAGCGAAGCACGCCCCCCTGAAGATTATCCGCACGTCGATTTCGGGAAGCGAGGCTCCCTATTTCGTCGACATGGTGAAAGACCACCTGCTCGACAAGTATTCCGAAAACGAACTGCTGAGCGAGAATTTCCGCGTTTACACCACGCTTGATCCTGCTTTGCAGCGTGCCGCCGCCGCTGCTATCGACGCCGGGATGAAGAATGTGGACCTGCTCCTGGCAAAGAAGTACGAAAAGTGGCGCAAGGAACAGGCCAAGAAGGGAAATAACGAGCCGATTCCGCAGGCGCAGGTCGCGCTGGTGGCGCTGGACCCGCGCACGGGGGAGATCAAGGCCGTCATTGGCGGGCGCGATTACGGGCAGAGCCAGCTCAATCACGCTCTGGCGCGCCGCCAGCCTGGCTCGGTGTTCAAACCATTTGTTTATGCCGCGGCTTTTGACAATGCCGTGGACGGCGTGCAGCCGGTGATTACCCCTGCGACGACAATCGATGATGAGCCGACGACATTTGAATTCGATGGCAAGGAATACACCCCGAACAACTATGGCGAAAGATTTATGGGGCGCGTGACGGTCCGCGATGCGCTCACGAATTCTCTCAACGTTGCCACTGTCAAAGTCGCGGAACTCATCGGCTACGGCCGGGTTGTGCAAGTCGCGCGCAAAATGGGCCTGGGCACGAATATTCAGCCGACGCCAGCCGTCGCTCTCGGCGCTTACGAAATGACGCCGGTCGATGTCGCCGCGGGGTACACAACCTTTGCCACCATGGGGACGCGCGCGGAGCCGCAATTCCTTCGCGTCGTCGTCAATGCTGATGGCACGCCGTTGGAAAAATTCTCGCCGCAAACGCACCAGGCGCTGGATCCAAGAGTGGCGTTTCTCGTCGACAGCCTGCTGAAAGACGTCATGAACCGTGGCACCGCCGCGGGAGTCCGCGCGCGTGGCTTCACCCTGCCGGCGGCCGGAAAGACCGGGACTTCCCGCGATGGGTGGTTTGCAGGATTCACGTCAAATCTCCTTTGCGTGATCTGGATCGGTTTCGATGACAACCGCGACATTGGGCTGACTGGCGGAGTAGTGGCGGCACCAATCTGGGCAGACTTCATGATTCGCGCCACATCGCTCCCACCATATCGGGACGTAAAGGATTTTGCGATGCCGGACGGCGTCCAATCCGTGCTCATCGATCCGGATACTCTTCAGCTTGCAACGCCCAATTGCCCCACGACCCGGGAGGAAGTCTATGTTGCCGGCTCGGCGCCGACGGTTTATTGCGAAGTCCATGGAGGCCGCAACCTTTTCAGTTCCGCGGGCTCAGTCCTGTCCCGAGTCTTTGGTGGAGGCGAGCCCAAAGCGCCGCAAGTGGATGCGAATGGAAAGCCGGTCACATCGTATGATCCCAACCGGCCGCCCGGTGCGACGGGCCAAGGTCCGGCCGATCCTTCCGCGGAATCCGGCGAAAAGAAAAAGAATCCTTTATCGAAGATTTTTGGTATCTTTGGGGGTAAGAAGAAGGAACCCGACAAGGCCAAGCCTAAGCCGGAGAAGGGAGATTCGCCATGAGCAGAATCAAAATGGCGTTTCCTGCGGTCGTTCTCCTCCTCGCCCTTTCAGTACGCTCCCAAGGACAGACTTTCGTTGAAACTCCGGGTGCGCCCGTGGTGCCTCGGGCGGTTCAGTCGCCGGCGCAAACGCCGGCGCAGTCACCGGCGGACTCTTCCGTCATTGTCGTGAAGCCCGGTCTGACCGAAGAGCAGCTTGCTGACCTTTATATGGCGCGCAAGGAATACCGGGAGGCGGCAAGTTCCTATAAGCGGCTTGCCGATCAGAACCCTCGGAATCCGGTGTATCTCAATAAACTGGGGATTGCGCTGCATCAGCAGGCCGCTTTGGGGGCGGCCCTGAAGTATTACGAACGCGCGTCTAAAGTTGATCCAACCTACGCCGATGCGCAGAACAACATCGGGACAATCTGGTATCAGCGCAAGAAATTCGGCCGGGCCATCAAGGCATATCAGAAAGCGATCAACATTCGTGGTGACATGGCCGTCCTCCACAGCAACCTTGGCTATGCCTACTTTGGCGACAAAAAATACCAGGAGGCCATTTCCTCGTTCCGGCAGGCGCTGGCTTTGGACCCGCAGCTCTTCGACCACAGCAGCTCAAGAAGCGGGTCGATCCTTCAGGATCGCTCGGTGGGCGACCGGGGGCGGTTCTATTTCCTGCTCGCAAAGTCGTTCGCGGAAGCAGGCAACCTGGAGCGCTGCGTGATTTATCTGCGCAAGGCCAAGGACGAAGGTTACAAAGATCTGTCAGCGGTCAAATCCGATCCCTCCTTCGCCGTGGTCTTGAAGGACCCCGCGATACAAGAGGTTATTGCCACCAAGCCTCTGGACGGCACGCAGCCCTGATCTGATTTCGATCGCCGGCTTCACCCTCGATCCTCACGTCTGCGGCAAAACGAGCGCCTGCGTCTGTTACAATGCAACAGACATGGGGCGCCCTTTCTTCAGTGCGCGTTATTTGGTTTTGCTCTCCACCGTTCTCATTTTTGGGACTTCCGTTGGCGCGCAACAACCCGCTGCCACCCCGCAAACTGCATCCGTCGCTTACCAGCCGGGAATCTATCTCGTTTTTCCCTTTGAAAATGCGGGTGCACCTCCGCGGTTGGAATGGCTCGGTGAGGGCCTGGAAGAGCTGACCATCCAGCGGCTTACGGGAGCCGGTGCACAAGTCTATTCGCACGCCGGGCGCCTGGTCGAACTGGAACGGAGCGGCTTGTCACGCTCTTCAAGACTCAGCCACGCGACCATGCTTCATGTCGCGGAAGATCTCGACGCGGACTTCGTGGTTTTTGGCAGATTCATGGCGAAAGGGACTACGCTTACGATTGAAGCGCGGGTCTTAAAGGTGAATCCGGCGCGGCTGCTCCCGCCGTTGCGGGAAACCGGCTCGTTGGATTCGCTGATGGACCTGCACTCCCGCTTGGCTTGGCGGATGCTCTCCGCCAGTGATCGCAAGTATGCGCTGAGCCTTGCCGAGTTCACCAAACGTCAGCGTCCCCTGCGGCTTGATGCCTTTGAACATTACATTCGGGGATTGTCAGCGAGCGAAGATGATGCCCGTTTGCGCGAACTGCGCGAGGCGGCGCGCCTCGAACCAGATTGGCCCGAACCCGCTTTCGCGCTGGGCGATGTCTATTTCGCTCGGCGCGGCTGCGATTCCGCGCTTTCCTGGTACGCTCGCGTTCCCAAAACGCACCGCCGCTATGTGGAAGCAGTCTTTGCCACTGGTGTTTGCCGGCTCCTGCTCGGTCAGCCAGACCTTGCCGAGGAAGTGTTCATTTCGTTGCAGGAGGCTTTGAAGAACAACATGGTCTCCGGGGCGGACCTGCCGGAAATTCTGAACGATCTGGCGATTGCGCGGGCACGGCAAGGCAAGACGGCTGCGGCGCAAACCGATCTCCGCCGGGCTGCTGAGTTGGACCCGGCAGAAGACGACTATCCGTTCAATCTTGGCCTGCTTGCGCTCCAGACCAATAATGCCGCCGCAGCGGCGGATTATTTCGGTGATGCTGCGGATCGAGAGCCCGATAATCCCGAGGACCGGGCGCTTTTGATCGTGTCCCTGGAAAAGGCCGATAAGAAGACCGAGGCCGACCAGGAACGTGAGACAGCTAAAGAAACGTTTGGCCCCAACGGCCTCCCTGAGATTCGTCTGGACGGGAAGGACGAAACCCTGGCCCGCCTAAGTCGCCTCAAGACGGAGCTCGATGTAACAGCTCTTCGCGGAGAGATTGAATCGGTCCAGCCATCCGCGAGCGAGGCGACCTCCGATTCCTCGGTTGACGCCTTCGTGTCACGGCTTCGGCGCGGCCGGCAAGAGCTCTCTGCGGGAAACCCGGACTCTGCGGAAAAGGAATTTCGTGCTGTACTTGTCGAGGATCCGAGCAGCCCAGCGGCGCACCGCGGGCTCGCCGAAATTGACCGAGGCCGCGGCAAAATGGATGATGCTGTGAAGGAATTACAAGCTTCGCTGGAAGCGAGGGATTCCGCCGTGGTTCGAACGATGTTGGCGAAAATCTATCTCGAGCAGAAAAAGCCGGATCTCGCGCGAGCGGAAGCCCAAAAAGCTCTGAAGCTGGCGCCAAACTATACTGAAGCCAAGCAATTGCTCGAACATTTGCAGAATTCCAAGCCCCCTGAGAAAAAACCAAAAGGAGGTGCGCTATGAGCGATCAGTTCCCTGAAAGGAAGCGCTCCTTTTGCCTACAGCGATCGGCGCCGGTTGCGGCCCTCTTCCTTGTGTGCAGCGTATTTGCGTGCGCGATTTTCTATTGGCTGCCTGTGGTCGCCGCGGACCAGCGCTCCTCCGGTCCTTTCGTTCTTGAACTGAAGCTGGAGGGGGTGGTCGATCCCATCCTGGCCACCTACATCGATGAAGGTCTTGCCGACGCGGCGAACCGCCATGCCGCTCTTGTTTTGATCACCATGGACACTCCGGGCGGGCTAAGCGTTTCGATGGAAGACATCATCCAGCATATCTTGGCGTCACCGGTGCCCGTCGCTGTGTACGTTTCGCCGACGGGTGGGCGCGGAGCCTCTGCGGGCTTCTACATTCTTCTTTCGGCAGACATCGCTGCAATGGCGCCTGGTACGCATACTGGTTCGGCCACGCCGGTCATGGCCATTGGCGGCTTTCTGCCCATGCAGATCGATGATGCCTTTCGAAAGAAAATCAACGCCGATGCCACCGCGTTTCTGCGGAGTTTCACCGAGAGGCGCGGACGCAACCCGGCGGTAGCGGAGAAGGCCATCACGGAAGGCAGCGCTTTTACGGAGAAGGAAGCACTCGCGGCGAAAATGATCGACCTGATCGTGACCTCGCCCGATGATCTGGTGCGGCAATTGGACGGCCGGGCGATCACGCGCTTCGACGGCGCCCAAACGAAGCTCTCCCTGAAGAGCGCGGCGATTACACTCTTCGAACTCTCGGCGCGGCAGAAATTCCTCGCGCGCATTGTCCAGCCCGATGTTTTCTTCGTGCTGTTAATTCTTGGCGTTCTTGGCGTCTACACGGAGTTCACGCATCCGGGAGCGATCGCTCCCGGAGTCATCGGCGGTATCTGCCTGATTCTCGCGCTTTATGCGATGAACTTTCTACCCATCAATCTTGCGGGTGTGTTCCTGATTATATTGGCCCTGGCGTTTTTCATACTCGAAGCGAAAGCTCCGAGCCATGGTGTGCTGGCCCTCGGCGGAGTTGTGTCGATGTTTCTGGGTGCGATCTTCCTGATTCGTTCGCCGCTCACTCCCGGAGGAGTGAGTGTGGGCGTGGCGCTGGCGGGGACGATTCCGTTCGCGATACTTGCAGTGGTTCTGATGCGGCTGGTGTTGCGGTCGCGTCGATGGAAGACGGCGACCGGGAAGGAAGAGCTGATCGGATCTCAAGGCGTCGCGATAGGGCAACTGGCGGCGGGCGCTGAGGGCATGGTTCGCGTGCACGGTGAGCTGTGGAAGGCTGAATCATCCAAGCCTGTGCAGGAAGGCGAGACCGTACGAATCTTACGTGTTGAAGGACTGAAGCTTTACGTTGAGCCGGCCGAAGTGGCTGTTTCAGCGACGAAATAAGAATTCTCACGTTTAGGAGGAAACATGGAAGTCCCCTTTGTCGCAATAGCGCTGGGCCTTGGCCTCTTGCTCATTTGGTTCTGGAATTCGATTTACATCATTAAAGAATGGGAACGTGGTGTCGTCCTTCGGCTCGGGCGCTTGATACCCCATGCAAAAACCGCCGGCATAAACCTGGTTCTCTGGCCAATTGAAACGCTTTACCGCATCAATCTGAGAATCGAGACGCTCGACGTTCCGCCTCAGGACATCATCACACGCGACAACGTCTCCGTGAAGGTCAATGCCGTTTGCTATTTCCGCGTCGTCGACGCCAACCTGGCCCTTTCTCAGGTGCAGAACTATACCTACGCGACGTCGCAGCTCGCGCAGACCACCATTCGCAGCGTCGTGGGGCAATTCGAGCTCGATGAAATTCTCTCCCAGCGCGATAAAGTCAACGCCAAGCTTCAGATCATACTCGACACCGACACCGAACCTTGGGGCATTAAGGTTTCCAAAGTCGAGGTGAAACAGGTCGACATCCCCGAGCAGATGCAGCGTGCCATCGCCAAACAAGCCGAAGCCGAACGCGAACGCCGCGCTAAAATCATTCACGCTGAAGGAGAGTTTGAAGCCTCGCAAAAACTCGCCGATGCTGCCAAAGTTCTGGAAACGCAGCCCTCCGCCATCCAGCTCCGCTATCTGCAAACTCTGACGGAGATAGGTGTCGAGAAGAACACAACGATTGTGTTTCCGCTGCCTATCGATATCATTAATCAGTGGACTAAGGATTTAGGGGGGCGGCAAAGATAAGGATGGCTTCTGGAGGAAAACGGGGAGGCGTAGGCGAGCGTGTGCTTGAAAGTCGGCACGTCATCGGCTTGTTCATGCTGATGCTGCTGTTTTCGGGCGTATTTTTCACCCTCGGTTACGTCATGGGGCGCAACCAGATTGATAGCCCCGTGCGCGCCGCAACCGATTTCTTTGGGAAGCCCGCGAGTTCCGTCTCTCCCAAGCCGGAACCAAATTCGAAGCGTACGAATAAGCCCGCTCCCGCCACCGCGCCGACGAACTCGGCTGCGCCGCCGAATTCCGAGTGGGAGTTTTATCACGCGGGCGACAGTAAGAAACCCGAAGACCATTTGAAGTCCGTCTCATCGGCCCCACCGCCAGCGCCGGGGCGAAAAACCTCGCCAGCGCTCGTGAAAACGGCTGCACCACCCAGAACTGCCGCTGCTTCATCGAAGGCTCCGAACGCTCCGGCCAGTCCAGGCGGCGCTTACACTCTGCAAGTTTCGGCGCTTAGGAGGGAATCGGATGCGCTGGAACTCGCCACGCGTTTGCAGAAGAAAAAGTTTCCCGCGTTCGTTGTTTCTCCGCAATCGGACAAGTATTACCGTGTGCAAGTCGGCCCGTACGCTGACCTAAAAGCCGCCGACGTGGCCAGGAAGGGCCTCGAGGACGCAGGCTTTAAACCCATCGTGAAACACTGATGCCTCGGGGCGGTTGGCTCACCTCTCTCCGTCCGCACGCTGGCGCGGAAATACCTGCTGGCGTGCGTCTCATCCTTGGCGCGGCCTCCGGTGCTGTTCTTTCACTCTCCTACACTGGCCTATATCTCAGCGTCTATTCCTGGATTTGCGTTGCTATTCTCCTTTTTTCGCTTTTCGGCGCACGGCCTCGCGTGGCTTTCGGGTGCGGATTTCTTCACGGACTTCTGTTCGTCCTGACGTCCGTGCCATGGATTGCAACAGTTCTCACCGTTCACGGTGGCCTCCCGGTAGCGGGCGGATGGGGTGTCCTGCTTTTGATCGCCATGGCCTGGGGAATTCTGATCGGCTTATTTGCCTGGGCCGTCCACCGGTTGTCCCGTCAAAACATCGAGCTTGCGTGTATCGGCGCGCCGTTTCTCTGGGTGACGTTCGAGTTTGTACGCGCCCATCTGCCGGAAATTAGTTTTCCTTGGAATTTGCTTGGCTATCCCGCCGCAGCGAACCTGGGTTTGGTCCAACTCACAACTATCACGGGAATCTACGGATTATCTTTTCTAGTCGCGGGTTTCAACGCATTGCTGTCGTGGACGAGCGCGTCAAACACGTTGGCGCTTCGTGGCCGCATCGCTCGCGGCGCCGCTGCGACAGCAATTCTCCTGATCGTTTCATGGACTGCGCCTCGCTTCGTTCCCCAGCAACAAGCGCATCATTTCGCTCGCGCCGTGCAGCTGAATTTCCCGGAAGTGGAGTCGTATCCCGCGGATTGGTTCCAAGTGCACGCAGCGGACCTTGAGGAGATCACGCGAATCAGCCTCGCTCCCTCCGTCGAAAAACCGGACCTCCTCGTCTGGCCTGAAGCGCCGGCCCCATTCTCGTTTCAGGATACGCAATTCGCAAAGGTAGCCTCGACGCTGGCAATCCGTTTCGGCCATCCATTCCTCGCAGGAGCCATCGAATGGAAACCATCGGTGGATCCTTCGGATGTGGCGCCCCCAAGCACCCTTCTGCCCTACAACAGCGCGCTGCTTTTTGACGCTCAGGGCCAGCGCGTATTCGTCTACGACAAAGTGCACCTTGTTCCGTTCGGCGAGTACGAGCCGTTTCCTTTGATCCATCGCGTGGTTACCAGCGTCTCCAGCGATGTCGGCGGTTTCCACAAGGGAAACAAATACGTCGTGGGACAGCTTCCCGGCGGGAATACTTTCGGCGTCTTTATCTGTTATGAAGCGATTTATCCCGGCGAAGTGCGCCGCTTTGCAGCGGGTGGCGCTCAACTCCTGATCAACATTTCGAATGATGGATGGTTCGGCCGCTCTGCCGCTGCCGAGCAACACTTGCGCATGGCCCGAGTGCGCGCCGTGGAAAACCGCCGCTGGCTCGTGCGCGCGACAAATAACGGTTTTACCGTTTCGGTCGATCCCTACGGCCGCGTCTTCCAGCCGCTTCTCCCGGATGTGCGCGCCGCCGCCGATCTTCCCTACGATTTTCGAACCGACGAGACGCTTTACACGCGCTTTGGGGATTGGTTCGCCTGGCTCTGCGTCCTGGTTTCCGTTATTCTAGTGGCTACAACTTTTCGAAAGGCAAAGTGACGTCCGTTCCTTGGCGGACGATTTACCGCAAAAAGCATGATCCTCGAAGACCTTCAGTATCGCTACGAACTTCTCAAACCGCGCATTGCGTTGGTGCGGAGCTATCTTTGACGGCGCCAGGCAGCCACACCTTCAAAGTATCGCTCTCGAAATAAACTACCCCTCTTCAAATGTTGACTGGGAGAACGCCAGTGAAGAGCTCGCTCGCGCACTTGAAGCGAAATGGAGCGACCCAGATTTTGCTCAAACTCCCGAGCGTGTACGAAGAATCTCCCAGCAAGAAAAGAAACTGAAAGACCTTGCCGAGAAGGCTGACAAACTCAGGCGACTACAACCAGACCTCGACGCCTATCTTCAACTCATCCGTGAGGAGTCAGACGCAATTCAAAAGCAGCAGGTCTTGACCGAGGCAGCGGGCGAACTTGATTCGGCCGAGAAATTCGTCGCGGAGCTCGAAACGGAAACCCTGCTCTCCGGCGAAACCGACCACCTCAACGCCATCATGACCATAAAGCCCGGGGCGGGTGGGACGGAGTCGCAGGATTGGGCTTCCATCCTCCTTCGTATGTATCTGCGGTGGGCGGAACGCAAGGGCATGGCCGCCGAGGTTCTCGATGAGACTCCCGGCGAAGAGGCGGGCATCAAGTCGGCAACGATTCAATTCTCCGGCGAAAATGCCTATGGCCTTCTCGCGGGCGAAACCGGAGTTCACCGGCTCGTTCGAATCTCGCCGTTCGATCAGGCCGCGCGCCGCCACACTTCTTTTGCGTCCGTGTTCGTAATTCCGGAAATTGACGACCGCATCGAAATCAACATCCGCTCCGAAGACTTGCGTGTCGACACCTTCCGTTCCGGCGGCAAGGGCGGGCAAAACGTCAACAAGGTGGAGACCGCCGTCCGCATCACCCACATCCCGACAAACATCGTCGTAGCGTGTCAGGCGCAGCGCAGCCAGGGCAAAAATCGCGAGATGGCTATGAAGATGCTCCGCTCGCGCTTGTATGATGAAGAAATTAAAAAGCGCCAGGCGCACACCGACAAACTCGACGAAAGCAAGCTGGATATTTCCTTCGGCAGTCAAATCCGGTCCTACGTCATGCAGCCTTACCGCCTCATCAAGGACCATCGCACAAAATTCGAAGTCGGCGATGTGGAACGCGTGATGGACGGCGACCTGGATCCCTTTATCCGCTCCTATCTCATGGCCAAAAAAACGAAAGGCAAACTCGACATCCAGCCGGACGACGAGACCGACGCGGCTTAGTCGCTCTTCCAATCAATGCTGGAAATTGCCGTTCGCGGCCCATTTTCGACCGTTCGCTGCACGTATAAGCTGCTTGAAATCAATGCGTTGATTCTTCCCCGCGCAGATGGTAATTTTGTAAGGTTTAGCAGAGCGCTGGACAGACCGGTGTGTTTGGGGCACCGTTCCCCCAACAAGTCACGAAGGAGAATCAGTTTGAGCGAAGCCTTACGCAACTTTTTGTTTACCTCAGAGTCCGTTACCGAAGGCCATCCGGACAAAATCGCCGACCAGATTTCTGATGCCGTCCTTGACGAGGTCATGAAGCAAGACCCCAAAGGCCGTGTCGCGTGCGAAACACTCATCACCACCGGCGTCGCGGTTGTCGCTGGTGAAATCACCACCACCGCGCACGTCGATTACGATGAGCTTGTTCGCACCACCATCCGCGGCGTCGGCTACGATCGCGCCAAGTACGGTTACGACGCCGACACCTGCGCGGTCATGTGCACGGTCAAACGCCAGTCGCCGGACATCGCCATGGGCGTCGATACCGGTGGAGCGGGCGACCAGGGCTTGATGTTTGGTTTCGCCTGCGATGAAACCGAAGAATTAATGCCCATGCCCATCCAGCTTGCCCACCGCCTCACGCAACGCCTCTCCGAGATTCGCAAAGCCAACAAAGTTGATTTTCTCCGGCCCGATGGAAAATCGCAGGTCACCATCGAGTACCGCGACGGCCGCCCGGCGCGAGTGGCTTGCGTCGTGATCTCCACTCAGCACAGCGAAAAGGTTTCCAACACCGACCTGCGCGATGCCATCACCGAACATGTGATCAAGCCGATTATTCCCGCCTCCATGCTGGACTCGAAAACGAAATATCACATCAATCCGACTGGCCGATTCGTCATCGGCGGTCCCATGGGCGACGCCGGTTTGACCGGACGCAAAATTATTGTCGACACCTACGGCGGTTACAGCCGCCACGGCGGCGGCGCGTTCTCCGGCAAGGATCCTTCCAAGGTAGATCGTTCGGCTTGCTACATGGCCCGCTACATCGCCAAGAACATCGTGGCTGCAGGCCTCGCACGGAAAACAGAAGTCCAATTGGCTTACGCCATCGGTGTTGCCGAGCCCGTCTCCGTCATGGCGGAAACGTTCGGCACCGCCGAGATATCGGAAGAAAAAATTACTGCGCTTATCCGCGAATATTTTGCGCTGACTCCCAAAGCCATCATCGAGACTCTGGACCTGCGCCGCCCCATTTATAAAGCCACCGCCGCTTATGGTCACTTTGGCCGTAGCGGTCCTGGGTTCACTTGGGAGCGCACGGACCGCGCGGATGCTCTTCGAAAGGCTGCCGGCCTCGGTGCCGCCGCGACTGCGGAAGTTGGAGCGCGGCGCTAGCTCTCGAAGGCTGATTTGCACCGGCCCGCTTTCCTAGGCCACTTGCGGAGTGCACCTTTCCACTCCGTTCACGAACGAAATCCGAATTGAGGAGCAAGCCTTTGGCAACCGCTGAAATGAAAAAAGGGGATGTAAAGGACATTGGGCTGGCCGATGCTGGCAAGCGCAAGATCGAATGGGCCGCACAGCAGATGCCCGTGCTCGAATCGATCCGCAAGCGTTTTGCCAAGGAACAGCCGCTGAAGGGCCTGCGCGTTTCCGCTTGTCTGCACGTGACCAGCGAGACCGCGAACCTGATGATTGCGCTACGCGACGGCGGCGCCGATGCCGTGCTTTGCGCTTCTAATCCACTATCCACGCAGGACGAAGTCGCCGCCTCGCTGAATCGTGACTACAACATTCCTACTTTCGCCATCAAGGGCGAAGACAACGACACCTACTATTCGCACTTGAGCGCGGCGCTGGAACACAAGCCGCAGTTCACCATGGATGATGGCGCGGACTTGGTCACCATGCTTTTGACCAAGCGCACTGACTTGGTTCCGAATGTGATCGCTGGAACTGAAGAAACCACCACTGGCGTGATCCGCCTTCGCGCCATGGCCAAGGACGGCACGCTGAAGTATCCGATCATCGCTGTGAACGATGCGATGACCAAGCATTTCTTCGACAATCGCTACGGCACAGGCCAGTCCACGATTGACGGCGTCATTCGCGCCACCAACGTGCTACTTGCCGGTCTTAAAGTCGTCATTGCCGGTTATGGCTGGTGTGGTCGTGGCGTCGCCATGCGCGCCAAGGGCCTCGGTGCAAACGTGATTGTCACGGAAATCGACCCCGTCAAGGGTATCGAAGCTGCGATGGACGGCTTCCGCGTGATGCCCATGGCCGAAGCCGTGAAGGAAGGCGACGTTTATATCACCGTGACCGGAAACAAGAATGTCATCCGCGGCGAGCATTTCGAAAAAATGAAGGGCGGAGCGATTGTCTGCAACTCCGGCCACTTCAACGTGGAGATTGACATTCCCGCGCTCGAGAAGTTGTCCAGCGGTAAGCGCGAAGTCCGCCCGATGGTGGACGAATATCAGATGAAAGATGGCCGTAAGGTCTACCTGCTCGCCGAGGGACGCCTCGTCAATCTTTCCACCGCCGAAGGACATCCCGCCTCCGTAATGGACATGAGCTTTGCCAACCAGTCTCTCTCGGCCGAATACCTCCGCGCGAATTACAAGAACCTCAAGCCGCAGGTCTACGTCGTGCCCGAGCACCTCGACAAGGAAATCGCCCGCCTCAAGCTCGACTCCATGGGCCATCGCTTGGACAAGCTAACCCCCGAGCAAGAGCGCTACCTGGCCTCCTGGAACGAAGGCACGTAATTTGGAGTGCGGCGGCTTGCCGCCGCTTTTCCTACAGTCGAGGCACATTCCGACAGAGAGTCGCAACAATAGCTGCGTCCAGACGTATTTTCTGATACTTTTTTCACTCTGAAAAACAACCATGTGGGATCTCTGCACCAACGCCCTTGATACCGCCAAGCTGCGCGGCGCCTCTTATGGCGACGTCCGCGTCATGCATCTCCGCCAGCGCGACCTCACCACCAAAAACGGCCAGGTCGGCACCCTTTCTCAAAGCGAATCCATCGGCCTCGGCATTCGTGTTTTGGCAAACGGCGCCTGGGGCTTTGCCTCCACCGATCGCTTAACGCGCGAAGGCGTCGCCGCCTGTGCCGCCCAAGCCGTTTCCATCGCCAAAGCCTCTGCCCTTGCCAAACGCGAAGAAGTTATTCTCGCTCCCGAACAATCTTACGTGGACAGTTGGCAAAGCCCCTTCCGCAAAGACCCCTTTGAGATTCCCCTCGAAACGCAGCTTGCCTTGTTGCTTGCAGCGGATGCCGAGATGCGCCGCATCAAAGGCGTCACGCTTACCGAAACCGACATGCAATTCCGCAAGATCGATTCCTGGTTTGCCTCCAGCATCGGTTCTCGCATCCACCAGCGCAAAGTGATTTCCGGCTGCGGCATCGCCGCCACGTCGTTCCAAGGGGAAGAAATTCAGAAGCGTTCCTATCCCAATAGTTTTGGCGGGCAACATGCCTTGCAAGGTTACGAGCTCGTTCAATCCCTCGATCTAATGAAAAACGCTCCAATCGTCGCCGAAGAAGCCGCTGCCCTCCATTCTGCCTCCCAATGCCCCGAAAAGATCGGCACGTTAATCCTGGGCGCCAGCCAGCTTGGTCTTCAAATCCACGAATCCATTGGCCATCCCATTGAGTTGGATCGCGTCCTCGGCCAGGAAGCGAATTTTGCCGGCACCAGTTTTCTTACGCTCGATCAATTGAACCAGCTGAAATATGCCTCGAGCATCGTGAACGTAGTCGCCGATGCGCGCCTCGACCACGGCCAGGGACTCGGCACCTTTGCTTACGACGATGAAGGCGTCCCCGCGCAGTGCACTGACATCATCAAGGACGGCCAATTCCGCGGCTATCTTTCAAACCGCGAAACCGCACATCTGGTCGGCCTCGATCGCTCTTCCGGAACGATGCGCACCGAAAGCTGGAATCGCCTGCCGATTATTCGCATGACCAACGTCAGCTTGCTCCCCGGCACGTGGGACTATGACGATCTCATCGCCGATACTCACGACGGCATCCTGATGGAGACCAATCGCTCGTGGTCCATCGACGATCGCCGCTACCAATTCCAGTTTTCCACCGAAATCGGCTGGGAAGTCAAAGGCGGAAAAAAAGTCCGCATGCTCAAGAATCCCAGCTACAGCGGCATCACCACCGAGTTCTGGAATTCCTGTGACGCTATCTGCAAATTCGACCACTGGACCCTGTGGGGCACTCCCAATTGCGGAAAAGGCCAGCCCATGCAGACCATGGGCACCGGCCATGGCGCTTCGCCATCCCGTTTCCGCAACGTCCGCATCGGGACGGCCTTCTCCAACCAATGAAGCCTGCTGCCAAGTCGAAAGTGGCAGCGGCCTCGGCCAGTGCGAGCTCCCCGGAGCTGCTCCGTGAGCGCGAGCTTCGCCGCATTATCGGCTCAGTTCTTCGTCTAGCCAAATCCACCGGAGCGGAAGAGACCGAAGTCCACGTCGACGAAGTCGCCGACGCCTTGAGCCGTTTCGCCAACAATGCCATTCACCAGAACGTTGCCGAGCATGGTCTGACCGTTTCGATTCGCACCGTCGCCGATGGCCGCACCGCCCGCGCCACCACCAACCGCATTGACGAAGACTCCCTCCGTGCGACGATCGAAGCTTCTCTCTCCCTGGCCCGCAGCCAGCCGAAGAATCCGCGTCTCCTGCCCGTGCCCGCTAAGCAGCACTATAGCCGCGTAAACCGTTTCATCAAACCAACCGCTGCTCTCTCCGCGGAAGAGCGAGCCCGCGCGGTCCGTCGCGCTTGCGATTTGGCTGTCAAGAACGGTCAGGTCGCCGCCGGAATCTACTCGAACGGCCAGAGCCAGTCCGCTTTGGGAAATTCGCGCGGCCTCTTTGCCGCTTATCGTGAAACGCACTCCGAGTTTTCCATCACCATACAGGAGGGCCCCGCCGCAAGCTGGGCCAAAGCCAACTCCGCCGATGTCCGCGCTTACGATCCGCAGAAACTTGCTGCGCGCGCGTGCGAGAAAGCCCATCTTGCGGTCAACGCCCGCGAACTCGCCCCTGGCCGCTACACAGTAATCCTCGAACCCTCCGCCGTCCTCGATCTCGTCGGCTTCCTCTTTTACGATTTCGCCGCCACCGCCCTCGAAGACAAGCGCTCCTGCCTGATCGACCGCACGGGCAGGCAGCTCTTCGGACAAAACATCACCATCACCGACGACGGCTACCATCCGCTACAACAGGGCGCCCCATTTGACGGTGAAGGCTTGCCCCGCCAAAGGGTTCTGTTAGTCGATCGTGGCATCCCCAAAAATCTTGTCTATTCCCGCGCCGCCGCCAAAGCTGCCGGAAAGCAACCTACCGGCCACGGCTTTGCGCTCCCCAACGAATACGGCGAAGCTCCTATGAATCTCGTCTTCACCGGCGGCGATTCCTCCGTCGAAAAAATGGTCGCCTCCACCGAGCGCGGCCTCCTCGTCACCCGCCTATGGTACATCCGCGAAGTCGATCCCTACGAAAAGGTCATGACTGGCATGACCCGCGATGGCCTGTTTCTTGTTGAAAATGGTAAGGTTACGGGCGCCGTCCGCAATTTCCGCTTCAATCAGTCCCTCATCGAAATGCTCAACAACGTCGAATTGCTGGGCCCCGCCGTCCGCGCCACCGGCGAAGAAGCCTTCGAAATGGTCGTCCCCGCCATGAAAGTCCACAATTTCCACTTCTCCGAAGTCACTAAGTTCTAGCCCGGTTTCTCACGCGCGAGCGGACCAATGGAATTGCCACCGCATGATCCCGTCGTCCCTCGACATGATGTTTCCTCCAGCGCGAGTACTTTGCGTACCCTTTCAGGCCGACGTTTTCAGGGGAGCCCGCCTGACGTAACCGCTTTTAGGCTAGGACTCGGTTGATTGGCGCCTGTACGATAACTCAACAAAGCAGTTCTTGTAAGCGACTACGTTCTTCAGATGCCACTTCTGCTCCGTACCGGAATCACCGAATAGGTGCAGTCCGTCACCCAATATGACCGGAGCTATCATCAATCTGATTTCATCCACCAAGCCGAGCCTGAGAAAACTCTGGCCTAACATAGCCCCTCCCACCAGCCAGATGTTTCCGTATCGAGGCGCGAGTATCTCACCCACCAATCTCTTGAGGTCGCCTGAGTAGAACTCCACGCTCTCCCTCGTGGACGGCAGTTCTCTACTTGTCATCACGACCGTCGGAGTATCGCCATAGGGCCAGCCGAGTTGCAGCGCGTGCTCATAGGTGCGAGAACCTAGCACGTAGCAGTCTATCGACTGGATGACCTCAGCGCCGTCGTCAGCAACCCCTCTTTCGTAGACGTCGCCAGGACTGTCCATCCACGAAACACTGTTGTCCTTCTTGGCGATGAAGCCATCAAGGCTTGAAACTACGTGCAGCGTTACCGTCGATCTCATTGCGCTCGACATGTTTCCTCCCGATGACGCCGACGCCAGCGGCGTCCACGCTGTTCCGTAATCGCATCCCTCACCCGGCGTAACGTATCCTCACCCCTGTCATCGAGTCAATCTCCCGCAAAACGCCGTAGTGTTTCTGAACCTCAGTAATGGCCTCGCGTCATGTCTCTATCTTTCGACTAGCCTGCATGAGTCGAGGAACGTAAACTAGGAGACATCGTGACCGAGCAAAAAATTAATGCATTCTTTGGCGATGCCGAGTCTACCGGCTTTGGAACCGGTTGGTGGAGTGGGATATTGTCAGCCTTTTTTGGATTTCTTTCCTTCGGAGCAGTTTTGTGCCTGCATTTTCCCCAGTTCCTAACCTCTGCCGAATTCCGTCCGTTTTACTCGCTGCACGCGATGCGTCTCTTAATCCAATTCCTCATCGTCGCGGCAGTTGCGTTTGGAGCGATCTCTTCTCTGCTGCGCAAGAAAAAGACCCTGGCGTTAACGGGAATGCTGCTCGCCATCGCTGCAACAGCTTGGGGCGGCTCGAGCGTAAAAGTTAATGGGAGCCAACTCAATGGCATAACCATCGGCATGGACTGGTTTTTGCTTGATTTGTTGTTGATGGCGCTTA